>Ga0308160_10002296_pt1 | contig 23625 bp, 20 predicted proteins | sample PhyFR1_FD_201036 | JGI IMG/M metagenome (GOLD analysis project Ga0308160, IMG submission 201036) | Phyllosphere microbial communities from UC Gill Tract Community Farm, Albany, California, United States - DLSLF.R1 | ecosystem: Host-associated > Plants > Phyllosphere > Unclassified | place: USA...
GCAGCCCGCAGGCATTGGCGTGGATGCGCTTGTACAGATGCTTGACGAGCCTGACCAGCACGGCCGGTTCGCGTGGGAAGGCAGGGTAGCGCTCGCAGGTGAAGGCGACGCGCCGCTCGGTCTGATCAAAACTTCCCATGGGGGATGCAATCGCAACTCGGGGGTGGGGGCCGCCAATGCTACCGACTGTTGTGCGACGGCAACCACCCGCCTGCGCTCAACGCGGTGCGCGGTATCCTTCCCGTACACCTTCGGGCGACAGCAGCAGCTGCCACAGCTGCGTGCGGCGGCAGCGGAAGGTGGCCATCGACCCCGCCAGATAGAAGCGCCACATGCGCCGGAAACGCAGGTCGTAGCGCTGCGCATCCAAACCCGGCCAGGCCGCCTCGACGTTGTCGCGCCAGGCCTGCAGCGTGCGCGCGTAGTCGGCGCCAAAGTTGTGCCAGTCCTCGCACACGAAGCGACCTTGCAGCGCCGCGGCGATCTGCGCGGCCGAGGGCAGCATCGAATTGGGAAAGATCTAGCGCGCGATCCACGGATCGGTCCGGTGCCGCGACACGTTGCTGCCGATGCTGTGCAGCAGGATCAGCCCGTGCGGATGCAGACACTGCCGCACCTGTGCGAGGTAGCTGCGGTAGTTCTTGTCGCCGACGTGCTCGAACCGAACATGCCGATCGAGAAGATCGCGTGGAAACGCTCGTCCAGCGCGCGATAGTCCTGCAGGCGGATCTCGATCGGCAGGCCGCGGCACAGCTGCCGCGCGTAATGTAATCGGCCTGTTCCCGCGACACGGTGACGGTGACGCCGTAGCGCTCGGTACCGAACTGCAGCGCCTCGCCGCAGCCGCAGCCGATGCTACGCCGCGAACAGCTCCGCGTATTCCGGCGCCACCAGCCCGCGCAGCACGCTGGCCGGGACATCCGCGGTCTGCGTGCCATCGGAATACGGTCCCACCTGGTACGGCGGGAACACGAAGCGCAACGCCACGATCTTGCCGGCGGCGTCGACCAGGGGCTGGAACTGGCTGAAGTTCTCCGCTTGCGGCTCGGTGCCTTCGGCAATCATCTTGTCGGCGCTGCGGACCTGCTCGTCATGGTCCTCCGGCGGCAACTGCTCGGCATCCACCCGCGCCTGCACCGCCTGGCGCAGCTGCGTGGCGACGTAGCCGGCCACCTGCGCCCAGCCCTTGGGATCGGGAATCAGCGTCTCGGCGGTCAGCATGCGCTGCTGCTGCGGCAGCCACACGAAGCGCGCCACCAGCGGCTCGCCATGGGCGCCGCCGGTATAGCGGCTGCCGTCGGCGGCCACCGCCACCAGCTCGGGCCGTTCCAGCAGCATCTCGAACTGCAGCGACAACTCGTAGGGCGCGCTGGGACGGTCGTTGCCGAGGCCGCCGACCGCGTCCATCAGCTCGCCGCGCGCCGCCTGCGCGTAGCGGCCGACCGCCTCGGCCAGGCCCGGGTAGCGGTTGAGCGCCGGCGGGAAAGTGATGCCGACCACGTAGCTGGGGTTGTGCTCGATCACGTCCTTCAATTCCATCGGGGCCGGCGCCGCGGGCGCCGCTGCGGCGGCGGGCGCAGGAGCCGGAGCCGGTTCGGCGGCAGGCGCCGCGGCCTCGCGCTTGCACCCTGCCACGGCCAACGTCGCCGCCAACGCCAGCGCCGTCCACCGCCATGGAATGTTCTGCCCCGTCTGTACCCTGTGCCTCACGTCCATTCCCCTGTGTCTTGCGTCTGTGTGATGACGAATTATCGCGCCGTCGTCGCGTTGTGCGCACTCAGCCGAGCAAGTCGGCGTATTCGGGATGGCGCTGCACGAACACCGCCGCGTACGAACAGGCCGGGACCACCTTCAGTCCCCGTGCCCGCGCATGGTCCAGCGCCGCGGCCACCAGCCGTGCCGCCAGGCCGCGGCCGCCGATCGCGGTCGGCACGCCGGTATGGGTGATGACCAGGCGGCCGTCCTGCAGCAGATAGTCCAACTCGGCCTCATGGCCGTCCAGCTGCAGCGTAAAGCGCTGTCGCTGCGGATCGTGTTCGATCGGTGGGAGGGACGCTGCGCTCATGGCCTGGCTCATGCGACGGAATGCACAGTCTGGTCGCGCGCGCGCCGCGACGATGTGAAGCCGCACGCCGCGCCGCGTCACCCGCAGCCGACGCGCTGCGTCACTTCCGGCCTGCGCCGGGCCGGCGCTCGACCACGACGCGGCTCAGGCAACCCGCGAGGATCCCTGCAGCCCGCCCGGGAATCGGCGACGCGCCCTAAAGTCCTGCCGCGCGCGGCCGCTACCAACCGCGTACCACCGTGGAAATCTGGCATGGGACTTGCGAAATCCATCACGGTGTAATCGAACAGGGGCGATGCGCATGAGCGACAACGAACAGATCCATGGCGACCACGATGCGTCGTTGCTGGAAGGGCTGTACCAACTGGTGGTCAGCGGCCACACCCAGGGCTGGGAATTCGACCAGCTCAACAGCGAGGTCTACGACCGGCTGAAGCAAACCTACGAACACGCCGCCATCGGCAGCGCCAACGTGCAATTGCGCGGCCAAGAGGCCGCCTCAGCCTAGCGTCACGCTGCGGACCGCGACGCGAACCGCAGAGCGGCGCCCGCCGCGGCGGTTTCGAGCGACCTTGCGCAGCGCATCGCGCGCTGGCGGCCGGAGATTCCGTTTCGGCCGCGCCCTCGCCTTGCACCCACCTGCCGCGACGGCCTCGCCGCCGACGCTCGCGCAGCCGCTAGCCGCGGCCGAAGCGCGGCTGCGCCAGCTGGTCGAGGAAGTGCTGCAGCACCGACGGCTCCATGATCAGCAGGAACATCACCCCGAACGCGGCGCCGGCCAGGTGCGCGCTGTGGTTGATGTTGTCGCCGCCGCGGCGGTCCATCCAGATGCTGTAGCCCACGTAGAACAGCGCGTACAGGATCGCCGGGATCGGGATCGGGATGAAGAAGAAGTAGATCCCGGTCCACGGCGCCAGCAGGATGTAGGCGAACAGCACCGCCGACACCGCGCCGGACGCGCCCAGGCTGAAGTAGTTCGGGTTCTTCTGGTTCTTCAGGTAGCTGGGCAGGATCGCCACCACCAGCGCCGCCAGGTAGAACAGCGGATAGGTCAGCAGGCTGCCGGTCAGCCGCTCCATCAGCCGTTCGATCGGGCCGCCGAAGAAATACAGCGTGACCATGTTGAACAGCAGATGCGGGAAATCGGCATGGATGAAGCCGTGCGTCAGCAGCCGGTCGTACTGCTTGTGCCGGTCGATCGCCGGCGGCCACAGGATCAGCCGGTCGAGCAACTTGCGGTTGTTGAACGCCGCCCACGACACCAGCACGGTAAGGACGATCAGGATCAGGTTGACGGGGGTGACGGACGGCATGTGGGGGCCTCAGGCGGTACGGTAATGATCGACCATGCGGTAACGGCGCGCGTACAGCCCGAACAACAGCGCGGCGACGCAGGCGAAGGCGGCGAAGAAGAACATCAGGAAGGCGGTTTCGCTGAGCCCGGTACTGCCGATGTGCGCGGTGACGGTGTCGTTGCGCACCGCCGCGTTGGACAGCAGCACCCACAGGTTGCCGACCGTGGTGGTCAGGTTCCAGAAGCTCATCACCACGCCCTTCATCGATTGCGGCGCCTGGCTGTAGGCGAACTCCAGGCCGGTCGCCGACACCAGCACCTCGCCGAAGGTCAGCAGCGCGTACGGCAGGATCTGCCAGGCGATGGACAGCGCGTCGCCACCGTCCATCGCTACCTGCAGCGTGCCGACCACGATCCAGGCCAGGCCGCTGAAGGCGATGCCGGCGGTCATCCGCCGCAGCGCGGTCGGCTCGTAGCCGCCGCGGCGCAGCAGCGGGTACAGCACCAGGTTGTTGAACGGGATCAGCAGCATCACCAGCGCCGGATTCAGCGCCTGCATCTGCGAGGCGCTGAACCAGTCGGGCATCCGCATCTGCTGGCCCTGCAGCACCCAGGTCGAGGCCTTCTGGTCGAACAGCGAGAAGAACGGCGTCGCCAGCGCGAACACCACCAGCACCCGCAGCACCGCACGCACGCCGTCCACCGCCGCATCCGGATGCATCGCGCGGGCGCGCTCCAACTGCCACCAGGTGCCGCCGCCGATGCCTGCGAGCAGCAGCACCAGCGCAAGGCACAGGCAGATCACGATACCCAGCGTCGGCAGCAGCGCGAAACTGGCCAGCGCCAGCACCACCGCGATGGCGGCCAGGGCCAGACCGGGACGCCCCTGCCCCGGCGCGCGCGACAGCAGCGCGCTGCGCACCACCTGGGCGAAGCCGTGCGGATCCTTCGGCGGCAGCGGCATGCGCACGTAGCGGTGGCGTCCGGCCCAGAACACCAGCGTGGCCACGAACATCAGGATCCCGGGAATGCCGAACGCCCAGGCCGGGCCCAGGTTTTTCAGCGCCAGCGGGATCAGCAGCGAGGCGAACAGCGAGCCGAAGTTGATGATCCAGTAGAAGGCGTCGAACACCACCTTGGCCAGGTGCTTGTTGGACTGGTCGAACTGGTCGCCCATGAACGAGGCCACCAGCGGCTTGATGCCGCCGGCGCCCAGCGCGATCAGCCCCAGGCCGACGAAGAACCCTTCGCGGCTGCCCTCGAACAGCGCCAGGCAGGCGTGGCCGGCGCAATAGATCAGGCTGAACCACAGGATCGTGGTGTACTTGCCGAAGAAGCGGTCGGCCAGCCAGCCGCCGAGCAGCGGGAAGAAATACACGCCGACCATGAAGCTGTGCATGATGTGCTTGGCCTCGGCCTCGCGGCCGGGCGCGGTCATCTCCTGCAGCAGCAGCGAGGTGATCAGGAACTGCACCAGGATGTTGCGCATGCCGTAGAAGCTGAAACGCTCGCAGGCCTCGTTGCCGATGATGTACGGGATCTGCCGCGGCATCCGCGCGCCGGCGTGTGCGTTGGCCGCACTCATCCGCACTTCCTCGTCGATCGTTCGCTCGTCACAGGCACTGGTCCAGGCAAAATTTTCAGAAGGTTACCCGATCGTTCCGGGCGAATCGAACCGCCCGCAGCGGCCGCGGCGGCACCCAGGTGCTTTCGCAATCGGCGCGCTGCACGCATCATGGGGGCCTATCCCGCGACGGTGCCGCAATGATCCGACCCTGGCTGGTCCCCCTCCTGCTGTCGATGCTGCTGTGCAGCATGCCATTGCTGGCCAGCGATGCGGGCCTGTCCACCGAGGCCGAGCGCAGCGGTTTTATGCGTACCGGGCGCTACGCGGAGACCATCGCGCTGTGCGACGCGTTCGCGCAGCGCTATCCGCAGGCGGTGCGTTGCTTCGACTTCGGCACCACGCCCGAAGGCCGGCCGATGAAGGCGCTGGCGGTCTCCACCTCCGGCGCGCTGGATGCCGCGACGGCGCAGGCGCGCAAGTTGCCGGTGGTACTGATCCAGGGCGGCATCCACGCCGGCGAGATCGACGGCAAGGACGCCGGCTTCCTGGCGCTGCGCCAGCTGCTCGACGGGCAGGCCGCGCGCGGCGCGCTGGACAAGCAGGTGTGGCTGTTCGTGCCGGTGTTCAACGTCGACGGCCACGAGCGCTTCGGCGCCTGGAACCGGCCCAACCAGCGCGGCCCGGAGCAGATGGGCTGGCGCACCACCGCGCAGAACCTCAACCTCAACCGCGACTACGTCAAGGCCGACGCGCCGGAGATGCAGGCGATGCTGCGCCTGGTCGAACAGTGGGATCCGCTGCTGTACGTGGACCTGCACGTCACCGACGGCGCGCAGTTCGAGCACGACGTGTCGGTGCAGGTGGAACCGCTGCATGCCGGCGACACCGCGCTGCGCAGCGACGGCCTGCGCTTGCGCGACGGCGTGCTCGCCGACCTGAAGCGGCAGGGCTCGCTGCCGCTGCCCTACTACCCCTCGTTCGTGGTCAACGACGATCCCGCCTCCGGCTTCGAGGACGGCGTGGCCACGCCGCGCTTCTCGCACGGCTATTTCCAGCTGCGCAACCGTTTCGGCATGCTGGTGGAAACGCATTCGTGGAAGCCCTATCCGCAGCGCGTGCGGATCACCCGCAACACCATCGTCTCGGTGCTGCAGCAGGTGGCGCGCAACGGCAGCCGCTGGCGCACCGACGCGTTGGCGGCCGACGCGCGCGCGCAGCAGCTGGGCGGGAAGACGGTAACGCTGGACTACCGCACCACCGAGCAGTCGCGGCTGGTGGATTTCCGCGGCTACGCCTATACCCGCACGCTGTCGCCGGTGTCCGGCGCGCTGATGACCCGCTACGACGAGCGCACCCCGCAGATCTGGCGGGTACCGCTGCGCGATCACATCGTGCCCAGCGTCGAAGTGGTGGCGCCGCGCGCCGGCTATCTGGTGCCGGCCGCGCAGGCCGCGCTGGTCGCGGCCAAATTGCGCCAGCACGGCATCGCCTTCCGCACCGTGGACGCGGGCGCCACGCTGCCGGTGCAGACGTTCCGCGCCGACGACGCCAGCTTCGCTGCGCGTTCCTCCGAAGGCCACCAGCGGCTCACCGTGCAGGGCACCTGGGCACCCGAAACGCGCGCCATCGGTGCCGGCGCGTTGTTCGTGCCGATCGCCCAGCCCAAGGCGCGGCTGCTGATGGCTTTGCTGGAACCGCAGGCGTCGGACTCGCTGCTGCAATGGGGCGAGTTCAACAGCGCCTTCGAGCGCACCGAATACATGGAAGACTATGTGGCCGAGGACGTGGCGCGGCAGATGCTGGCCAGCGATCCGGCACTGAAGGCCGAATTCGAGGGCAAGCTCGAGCACGATGCCGACTTCGCCAAGGATCCGCATGCGCGGCTGGAGTTCTTCCACCGCCGCCATTCCTCCTGGGATGCGCAGTATCGGTTGTATCCGGTGATGCGCAGCGACGAAGCGCCGTCCTAGCGCTCCACCGGCTCTCCCCTCCCCCCAACTCCCCCGATGCGCAATCCCTTCAGCTGCTAGAGAGGCCTCACGCCCCGCTATGAAAACGTTTTCAGGACTCCTTTGCCTGGCGCTCGCGCTGGCCTGGCCGGCCTTCGCCGCGCCTGCGCCCGCGACCGACAAGGACACCCCGACGCTCAGCGTGGTCACGCTGAACCTGTATCACGACAAGCTCGACTGGCCGAATCGGCGCACCCAGATCGTGCAGACCCTGCGCGAACTGCACCCGGACGCGATCGCGCTGGAAGAAGTGCTGCAGCACGACAAGCTGCCGAACCAGGCGCAATGGCTGGCCGAGCAGCTCGGCTACGAGTGGTACTTCACCAGCGTCGATCCGCCCGGCAACGCGCAGCGCTACGGCAACGCACTGCTGACCCGGCGCCCGATCCTGGCGCGCGAGCAGATCCGCCTGAACCCGCTCGACGACAGCCGCACCGCCGGGCGCCTGCGCCTGGACGTGGACGGCCGCGCGGTCAATCTCTACGTCACCCACCTGCACTGGACCGAGGCCGGCGGCGCGCTGCGCGAACGCCAGTTGCAGGACCTGCTGGCCTGGGTCGACAGGACCGCCGACGGCGCGCCGTCGCTGCTCGCCGGCGACTTCAACGCCAGCGCCGACGCGCCGGAACTGGCCGCGCTGCGCAGCGGCTTCGGCGACAGCTACGGTAGCCTGCACGGCGCCAAGGACCGCCGCGGCGACAGCACCTTGAACCCGAAGTTCAACCCGCCCAAACGCATCGACCACGTGTTCTTCCAGCGCGAGCGCTTCGAGCCGGTCAGCAGCCGCATCCTGTTCCAGAAACCCGACGCCAACGGCGTGTGGGCCTCGGATCACTTCGGCCTGGTCAGCACCTTGCGCCTGGCGCCCAGCGCCAGCGCCGACGCGCAGCGCCCGTGGACCGATCGCGCGCTGGCGCCGGACCGCCGCGCCGCGTTGCTGGTGCAGGCGATGACCCCGGACGAGAAGTTCCAGATGCTGCACAGCTACTTCGGCCTGGGCAAGGACGGCGGTCCGCTGCCGCCCGGCGCGCTCGGCTCGGCCGGCTTCGTGCCGGCGATCGAACGCCTGGGCATCGCCGCGCAACAGCTGGCCGATGCCGGCGTCGGCGTGACCAACCCGGGCAACGTGCGTCCCGGCGACCATGCCACCGCGCTGCCGTCCGGCCCGGCCACCGCCGCCACCTGGAACCGCGAGCTGGCCTTCGCCGGCGGCGCCACGATGGGCCGCGAGGCCTGGCAGCAGGGCTTCAACGTGCTGCTGGCCGGCAGCGTCAACCTGCAGCGCGATCCGCGCAACGGCCGCAACTTCGAGTACGCCGGCGAAGATCCGCTGCTGGCCGGGGTGCTGGTCGGCGAGTCGATCCGCGGCGTGCAGAGCCAGCGCGTGGTGTCGACGATGAAGCACTTCGCGATGAACGACCTGGAGACCGGGCGCAACACCCACAGCGCCGACATCGGCGAGCAGGCCATGCACGAATCGGACCTGCTGGCGTTCGAGCTGGCGCTGAAGATCGGCGAGCCCGGCTCGGTGATGTGTTCCTACAACCGCATCAACGGCATCTACGGCTGCGAACACGACTACCTGCTCAACAAGGTGCTGAAGCAGGAATGGAAGTTCCCCGGCTACGTGATGTCCGACTGGGGCGGCGTGCACAGCGGCTCCAAGGCGGCGCTGGCCGGCCTTGACCAGCAGTCGGCCGGCGAAGTGTTCGACAAGGCGGTGTACTTCGACCAGCCGCTGCGCCTGGCGGTGGCCGGCGGCACGGTGCCGCAGGCGCGCCTGGACGACATGGTGCGGCGCATCCTGCGCGCGTTCATCGCCACCGGCAGCTTCGACCATCCGCCGCAGCGGCAGCCGATCGACGACGTCGCCGGCGGCGACGCGGTGCAGAAGGTGGTCGAGGAAGGCACGGTACTGCTGCGCAACGAGCGCGACACGCTGCCGTTGCCGCGCACGCTGCGGCGCATCGCGGTGATCGGCGGGCATGCCGACAAGGGCGTGATCGGCGGCGGCGGCTCGTCGATGGTCGGCTTCACCGTCAACGGCGCCAACGCGGTGCCGGGGCTGGCCCCGACCACCTGGCCGGGCCCGGTGATGTTCCATCCGTCCTCGCCGCTGCAGGCCTTGCGCAAGGCCATGCCGGAGGCGCAGATCGACTACGCCAGCGGCGACGACGTGGCCGCCGCGGCCAAGCTCGCGCGCGGCGCCGAAGCGGTGATCGTGTTCGCCACGCAGTGGTCGGCCGAATCGGTGGACCTGCCCGACATCAAACTGCCCGGCAAGCAGGACGCGCTGATCGCGGCGATGGCCAAGGCCAACCCGCGCACGGTGGTGGTGCTGGAAACCAACGGCCCGGTGGCGATGCCGTGGCTGCAGCAGGTGCCGGCGGTGCTGGAAGCGTGGTACCCGGGCATCCGTGGCGGCGAAGCGCTGGCGAGGCTGTTGCTGGGCGACGCCAATCCGTCCGGGCGCCTGCCGGTGACCTGGCTGCGCGACGTGGCGCAGTTGCCGCGGCCGTCGATCCCGGGGCTGGGCTTCAGGCCCGCGCAACCGGCCGGCAGCAATGTCGACTACGACATCGAAGGCGCCAACGTCGGCTACCGCTGGTTCGCCGCGCGTGGGCTGGATCCGCTGTACGCGTTCGGCCACGGCCTGTCCTACACCCGCTTCGACTACGCCAACCTGAGCGTGCAGGTGGACGGCAGCAGCGTGATCGCCAGCTTCGACGTGCGCAACAGCGGCGAACGCGAAGGTGCCGACGTGCCGCAGCTGTACCTGCGCCTGCCGCAGGGCCACCACACGCCGATCCGCCTGGTCGGCTGGGACAAGCTCACCCTCAAGCCCGGCGAAACCCGCCGCGTCAGCATCGTCGCCGAACCCAAGACCCTGGCCGACTACGACCCGGCGCAGCGCCAGTGGCGCATCGCCGCCGGCGACTACGAACTGGTGCTGGGCCGCTCGGCGACGCAGGCCGCGGCCAGCGTGCCGCTGCGTCTACAGGAAAGCGTGCTGCCGCGCTAAGAAATGCAGCGGCGCGTGTCTATGTACACGCGGCGCTGAAGCCGCAGGTCCTAGCATCCAGCGCATGACGCGCACGAGCGGGACCCCACGACGACGGCATCGCCTCGGCTGGCTGCTGCTGGCCCTGGTGACGCATGCGGGCGCGCAAGCGCTGCCCGCCGGCTTGCCGATGCCGCCACCCGCACCGCCTGCGCCCGCGGCCACGCTCAGCGTGGTCAGCCTCAATCTGGAGCAGGACCGCAACGACTGGCCCGCGCGCCGCGTGCGCCTGGTCGATGCGCTGCAACGCCTGCAACCCGATGCGATCGCGCTGCAGGAAGTGCTGCAAACCTCCGAGTTGCCGAACCAGGCGCAATGGCTGGCCGCACAGCTCGGCTACCACTGCCATTTCATCAGCGCCGATCCGCCGAGCCGGCCGCAACGCCGTGGCAATGCGCTGCTGACCCGGCTGCCGGTGCTGGAGGAAGCGGAGACGCTGCTGCATCCGTTCGAGGACTACAGCGTGGCCGGCCTGGTGCGCGTGGACCTGCACGGGCAGCCGGTGAACCTGTACTTCACCCGCCTGCATGCCGAGCGCGACGGTGGCGCCAGCCGCCGCGAACAGGCCGACGACCTGATGGCGTGGATCGACGCCACCGCCGAGGGCGTGCCCTCGCTGCTGGCCGGCGGTTTCTACGCCGCCGCCGACGCGCCGGAGCTTGCCCCGCTGGCCGCGCGCTTCGGCGACAGCGACGCGCGCCTGCGCGGCGCAGGCAACGACACGCCGCGCAACGGCCTGGACCCGCACCTGTTCGCGCTGGCCGCGCAGGCCGACCATGTGTTCTTCGAACGCGACCGCTTCCGCCCGCTGCGCAGCGCGCGGCTGCTGCCGCGCACCCCCGGCGCCGCGCGTGGCGCCGACCCGCGCGGCCTGCTGGTGGCGCTGCAACCGCTGGATCCGCTGCCGGCAGACGCGGTGCCGCCGTTGCCGGTGCCCTGACCGCGCACAGCAGCGCGCGTTTCTACAATTCGATGATGCCGCGCTTGACCGCGATCGCCACCGCGTGGGTGCGATCGCGCGCGCCGAGCTTGCACAGGATGTTCTTCATGTGCGCCTTGACCGTCTCCTCGGCGATCGACAGCAGCGCGGCGATGGCCTTGTTGGAGTTGCCCGCGGCCACGCTCTGCAGCACTTGGATCTCGCGCGCGGACAGGCTGTCGCCGAGCAGGTGTTCGGCGATCCCCGCGGCCACTTCGGCCTGCACCTGGCGCCGGCCCTGGTGCACCGCGCGCACCGTGTCGACCAGTTCGCGGCGCAGCCCGCTCTTGAGCAGATAGCCGCTGGCGCCTGCCTCCAGCGCGCGCACCGCCTGCACGTCGCCGCGCGAGGCGGTGACCACCACGATCCGCGCCTGCGGGAATTCCTTGCGCAGGGCGACGATCACCTCGATGCCGCCGAGGCCGGGCAACTGCAGGTCCAGCAGCACCAGGTCCGGACGCAGCGTGCGATAGGCCTGCAGCGCCTGCAGGCCATCGGCGGCCTCGCCGACCAGCTGCAGGTCCGGCTGCGCGGCCAGCACCGCGGCCATGCCTTCGCGCAGCAGCGGATGGTCGTCGACGACGAGGATGCGGATCGGCATGGATGGCACCTCGTTCACTTCGGCTCGCTCACGTCGGGCCGCTCACTCAGTCGGTTCCCGGCAGCCACCGGCGCAGGCGGCACCATAGCCGGTTTCGCGCCGGTTCGCGGTAGGCGCGCCGCGCCGGCAGGCGCAGATTGAGTTCGGTGCCCATGCCCGGCCGCGACCATACGTCCAACCGCGCCTCGATGCGCCGCGCGCGCTCCTGCATGCCGGTCAGGCCCCAGTGCCCGGTGCGGCCGCCGGCGGCCAGCACCTGCGGCTCGATGCCGCGGCCGTCGTCGCGGAAACGCAGCCGCAACGCATCGCGGCCGTAGGCGATCTCGACTTCGATGCTGCTCGCCTGCGCATGCCGGAACGCGTTGAGCAGCGCCTCGCGGCCGAGCTGGTACAACTCGTCGGCGGCCAGCGGCTGCAGCGGCAGCGGCGCGCCTTCGACCAGCACCCGCCGCTGCACCTGCGAATCCGCGCCCAGTTCCTCGAGCATGTCGGCGAAGGCGGTGGGCAGCGAGGGCGTGTTCCCGGCGCTGGCGCGCAAGCCCTCGACCCGGTCGCGGCCCTGCTCCAGCGCCTGTTCGGCGCGATCCAGCGTGCTCTCCAGTTCGCGCCGCAACGGCGCCTCGGCCGGCAACGTGCCCAGCGCCGCATGGGTGCGCAGGATCAGGCCCTGGTAGCCCTGCAGCAAGGTGTCGTGCAGCTCGCGGGCGATGCGTTCGCGCTCCTGGTAGCGCTCTTCCAGCCGCAGCCGCATCCGCGTGGCCAGCTGGCGCATGCGCAGCAGGTACAGCGCCGACAGGGCCAGCAGCAGCGCCAGCGCGCACAGCAGCCAGAACGCCGGGGTCTGCACGAAACGCGGCGCGATATCGAAGCGCAACGTGGCGCCGTGCGTGTTCCAGACCCCGTCGTTGTTGGCGGCGATCACCCGGAAGCGGTACTGCCCGGGTCGCAGGTTGGTGTAGAACGCCTCGCGGCGCGCGCCGGCATCGCGCCACGCCTCGTCCACGCCGTCCAGGCGGAAACGGAAACGCATCCGCTCCGGCGAGGTCAGGCTGGTGGCGGTGTAGGCGATCTGCAAGCGCGTGGTGCCCTTGGGCAACAGCAGCGGCGCATCCAGCCGCATCGGCCGCTCGTTGGCGAACAGCGCGCGCACGAACACCTGCGGCGGCCACGGGTTACGCCACAGCCGCCGGGTGTCGATCCAGGCCAGGCCCTGGCTGGTGGCCAGCCACACCAGGCCGTCGCCGTCGCGCGCCGCGGTGCCGCCGCGGCTGGCCTGCACCGCCAGGCCGGGCAAGCCGTCGGCGGCACCGTAGTAGGCCGGTTGCAGCGTCGCCGCGGCGGTGCCCAGCGCCGCGTCGAGCTGGCGCCGGCCGATCCGCGACACGCCGACGGCGCCGTTGAGCCACAGCTCGCCGTCCTCGCTCTCGGCGATGCCGGTGATGCCGCGCAAGCCCGGCGCGCGCGACGGCGGCAACGTCGCGAAGCGCGTGCCCTGCCATTGCGCGATACCCAGTTCACCGGCCACAAGCAGCGCGCCGGTGCCGGCATGGATGGTATTGACCCGGCCGACCTGCACGCCGTCGCCGGCCGCGAACATGCGCACCCGCTCGCCCTGCAACTGCCGCACTTCACCGGACGCGTAGCCGAACCAGTAGCGGCCCTGCGCGTCCTCGGCGATCGCGGTGCAGGTCGCCAGCGGCAGCCGGGTCTGCCGCGACCATTGCCCGTCGCGGTAACGGAACACGCCGTGTCCGGCGACCGCAATCCAGGCAGCGCCGGCGCGATCGGACAGGAACGCACGCGCCTGCCGCGGCGCGAACCCGGCCGGCAGCGCGACCGCCTCGCGGCGCCCGTGGCGCATGCGCACGATGGCGTCGGCGCCGAGCACCCAGCCGCTGTCGTGCAGCCGCGCATACTCCTGCGCCAGCGGTTCGCCGCGCAGCAGGCGCTCGGCCGTGGCGCGGTCGGCGCGGAACATGCCCTGCGGATCGGAGACCAGCACGCTGCCGTCGGGCTGCGCATGCACTTCGACCTCGCCGGCCTGCGCGCCGGGCTGGCCGGGCAGCGCCATCACGTTGCGCTGGCGGTAGCGGTTGAGACCGAGCGTGCTGCCGATCCAGACATTGCCTTCCTTGTCCTCCAGCACCGGCGCGGCGTAGTCGGAGGCCAGCCCGTCGCTGCGGCGGAAATGCTCCAGCCGCGGCGCGTGCGGATCGTCCAGCACCACCCGCACCGCGCCGCGCGCCTGGAAGTCGGACAGCCACAGGCTGCCGTCGCGGGCGAAGCCCATGCGCCGTGCCGCCAGGCCGCGCAGCGCCGGCGCGGCGACCTGCGCCGCCGCCGGCAGCAGGGTGCCGTCGGCAGCGGCGATGACGCGGGTGCCGCCGCGCCGGTCCGACAGCCAGATGCGGCCGTCCGGGCTTTCGGCCAGCACCGCGTACAGCATGGTGGCGATGCCGGTCGACTCGAAGCGGCGCGCGCCCGGGCGCAGCCGCAGCACGCTGTCGCCGCTGCTCACCCACAGCACGCCGCGGCGGTCGCGCAGCAGCCAGTCGGCGCGTGCGGACGGATACCCCCAGTCGGCGCCGATCCGCTGCCAACGGCGACCGTCGAAGCGGGCCAGCCCGGCCCAGGTCGCCGCCCACAGCGCGCCCTGCCCGTCCAGTTCCAGCCGCGCCACCGGCCCGGCCGGGAAGCCCTCGGCCACGCCGTAATTCAGCAGCCGGCCGCCCTGCAGCAGGCTGGCGCCGCCATCGAAATAGCCCAGCCACATGCGCCCGTCCGGCAGCACGGTCAGCGCAGTCACGTTCTGCGACAGCAACTGCGCGCCATGCGCCGGCTCGCGGCGCTCGAAGCGCTCGCCATCGAAGCGGTACAGGCCGAACCCGGTGGCCATCCACAGATAGCCGTCGCCCGACTGCGCCAGCGCCCACACGTCCGCCGGCGCGCCCTGCTCCACCCGCCATGCGGTGTTGTGCAGCGGCGTCGGCCGCAACGGCGTCGGCGTGGCCGCGGCAAGCGTCGCCGCGAAGGCCAGGCCGAGCACCAGCACGGCGCCCGCCCAAAGTCGTCTTCGCAGACTTCGCACTGCGCTTTCTCTCGCTCGCAAAAAGGAAAAAACCGGATTTTCGGCGGCTGCGCCGAACCCGCCAACGCCCCGATCGGGGGATGTGGCGCTGCCCCGAATACGGCTAGGCCAGCGTGCTGCGCCGGCCTTAGCCTGAGGGCCATGCAACGACTTTACTCCATGTTCCCCGGCGGCAGCGCCGGACTCGGGCTGCTGGCCCTGCGTCTGTTCCTGGCGCTGAGCCTGTGGCCGTCCAGCGCCAGTGGCGCCTGGGCATTGCCACCGCACTGGCGTTGGGCGGCGCTGGCGCTGGCGCTGCTGGGGGCGATCGGCGCGCTCACTCCGCTCGCCGCCGCGCTGGCCTGCGCCGTGCCGGCGTTGGCGCTGTGGCATGGCACGACCGCGGCCGGCAGCGCGCTGCTGGCGGCGCTGCCGGCACTGGCACTGGCGCTGCTCGGGCCGGGCGCCTATTCGCTCGACGCACGCTGTTTCGGCCGGCGCCTGCTGGTGTTGCCGCGCGAACCGACGAAGACCTCGCGGCGGAATCCCCCGAACGGGTGAGCATCCGCTCTGCCGGAATGGGGTGGCCGCGCTGCGGCGCCGGCAGCAGCATGGACAGGTCCCGGAAACGCATCCACGCGCATGCCGCAGGCGCCAGTCGAGAACGCGCGCGTGCGTTTCCGGCGCTCCCAAGGAGACACGCCATGCCCCGCCCCCACGCTCCCGCCCCGCGTTCCACCGCCACCGACGACCCACCCGCCGCCAGCGCCGCCGGCAAAGGCCTGCGCCCGTGCGCACTGGCCCGCGCCCAGCACTACATCGACCACCATCTGGCCGAACGCATCGGCCTGGCCGACATCGCCAACGCCGCTTGCGTCAGCCGCTACCACTTCGCGCGCATGTTCCGCCTGAGCACCGGCCACAGCCCGATGCAATACCTGCTGCAACGGCGGATCGAACGCGCCCGGCAACTGCTGTTGAGCGGACGCCATTCGGTCAGCACCGTGGCCTACGAACTCGGCTTCTTCGACCAGAGCCATTTCGTCAACAGCTTCCGCCGCGTCACCGGCGCGACTCCGGGCTGGTACGCGCGGCACAACCGCGACATCGCCGGTGCCGACACGCCGGGCGCAGTGCCCGACAACGCCGCCGAGCGCGTGCCCGGCACCGCCAGGCTGTGCCTGCCGGCCGCCTGAGCGCACAAAAGGAAAGGCCGGGCGAACCCGGCCTTTCGATCGACGGCGCTGCTGGCGCGATCAGGCGATCGCGGCGTGGTAGCGGCGCTCGACTTCGTTCCAGTCCACCACGTTGAAGAACGCGCCGATGTAGTCCGGGCGACGGTTCTGGTACTTCAGGTAGTAGGCGTGTTCCCACACGTCCAGGCCCAGGATGGGGGTGTTGCCCTCGAACAGCGGGCTGTCCTGGTTGGCGGTGCTTTCGACCACGACCTTCTTGTCCGGGGTCACGCTCAGCCACGCCCAGCCGCTGCCGAAACGGGTCAGCGCGGCCTTGGTGAAGGCTTCCTTGAACTTGTCGAAACCGCCAAGCTGGCTGTCGATCGCCTTGGCGACCTCGCCGACCGGGGCGCCGCCGGCATTGGGCGCCATCACCGTCCAGAACAGCGAATGGTTGGCGTGGCCGCCGCCGTTGTTGCGCACCGGACCCTGCAGGTTCTCCGGCAGCGACTTCAGCTTGGACACCAGCGCCTCGACCGGCAGGTCGGCGTACTCGGTGCCTTCCAGCGCGGCGTTGACGTTGTTGATGTAGGTCTGGTGATGCTTGGTGTGATGGATTTCCATCGTCTGCGCATCGATGTGCGGTTCCAGCGCGTCGTAGGCGTAAGGCAGCTTGGGGAGGGTATAGGCCATGTGGTTCTCCTGGACTTTCGCCCGCCGGAAGGACGGACGTTGCGTGATGAATGGTAGGGACGACCGGCGACCATACCAAGACCAGCGTTGGGGAAACATCGTCCCATCGCGCAGCGGCAGTGCCGGCCGCCGCCGCGGATCGGCGGCTACCATGCGCCAGCACCCGGTTAGTCGAATGTGAATCGCGCGTTGCAGCGGCGTCCGCAACGCCGCTGCGATGCCAGGCCCCCATTGCTGGCGCGCGGTTAAGAGCACGAACAGCCGCGCTCGCCCATACTGTGCCGCTGCTGCGCCAGAACGCGGCGCCCGCCGTTCTCGCTGGAGCTTCCCCCCGATGCGCAAGCCCGTGTTACTGATCGCCGCGATCGTGCTGCTCGCCGCCGGGTTGTGGGGCATCCGCGCATTGCAGCAGCCACCGCATCCGCAGTTCGCACCCGCGCTCACCAATCCCGCTCCGTTGCCGGCGCCGGCGCAGCCGCCGGCCACGCCGGTTGCGAGCGCTGACACCACACTGCCCGCGTTCCTGCCGCCCGAAGCGCGCACCACCATCGCCCTGATCCAGCGCGGCGGTCCGTTCCCGCACCGCCAGGACGGCAGCGTGTTCGGCAACCGCGAAAACCGGCTGCCGTCACGCCCGCGCGGCTACTATCGCGAATACACCGTCGACACGCCGGGGCTGGAGCACCGCGGGACGCGGCGCATCGTCACCGGCGGCGACCCGCCGGACGTCTGGTACTACAGCGACGACCACTACGCCAGTTTCCGCAGTTTCAGCATCGCCTCCGGGAGGCCGTCGCCATGAACACCTTTAATTTTTCGTTGAACCTTGCCGAGCCGGCCGCATCCGGCGTCTATCGCGTCGCCAACAGCGACCTGGACAGCATCGCCGCGCTCGGCCGCGACGCCGGCCTGCGGCTGTGCCGGATCGACCTGCAGGGCTGCAGCAGCAAGCCGATGCTGCTGATGCGGCTGGCCGCGCAGCTGGACTTCCCGATCGGCTTCGGCCGCAACTGGGATGCATTGATGGACGGCCTGCGCGACCTGTCGTGGCTGCCGGCCAAGGGCGGCTATGCGCTGCTGCTGGAAGACGCGGCCGAACTGCAATCGGTGGCGAAGAAGGATTTCGACGTGCTGCTGGAACTGCTCGACGACGTGGCCAAGGAATGGGCCCAGGACGGCATCGCCTTCGTCGCCTTCGTCGGCCTGCTGACCGGCGACGAGGCCGAATCCGACGAGCACGCCAGCCAGGCCGATGACCTGGACGAAGACGACGACGAAGAGGAAGCCGCTTCGCGCTGAGCCAAGCGCCGGCCGCGCAGTCGCGCGGCTGGCGCCTGTTCGCTATGACGTTGTTACCCGCAGAAGCGGCTCCGAGTGGCTTGCGGCCATTAGCCGCAACGAACCAAACGGCGGAGTCGCCGCAACCGGAACGCGTCGGGACTGAAGTCCCTCCCACAGTGCACGCGGCCCGCTAGCCGCAAGACCCTTGTAAGAGCGGCTTCAGCCGCGACAAACGAAGTGGCGAAGTCGCCGCAACCGGGCCGCGTCGGGACTGAAGTCCCTCCCACAGTGCACCCAGCCGGCTCGCCGCGAGTTCCCTGTGGGAGCGACTTCAGTCGCGACGAGCGAAGCCGTGGATTCTCCAGCTTCGGAAGCTGTCGGGACTGAAGTCCCTTCTACAGTGCGCCGGCCATCCAATGGCGAGCGCCTGTAGCAGAGAACCCCGCGCCAACCAGCCCCGCTACGCGTCCAACTCGCTCCAGCGCGCATAGGCCGCGTCCAGCTCGGCCTGCGCCTGGGTCAGCGCCTGCGTATGCGCGGTCACCGCCGCCGCGTCGCGCTGGTAGAACGAGGACTCCGTCATCGCTGCGGTCAATGCCGCGACCTGCTGCTCCAGGGTCTCGATTCGCGCCGGCAACTGCTCCAGCTCGCGCGCATCCTTGTAGCTGAGTTTGCGCTTGGCCGCCGGCGCCGCGGCGGAAGCAGCAGCCGGTGCCGTGGCCGCCGCAGTGGCGGAGGCCTTGGCCACCGCCATCGCACTGGCCGGCGGCGCGGCGCGCTGGCGCACCCAGTCGCTGTAACCACCGACGTACTCGCCGATGCGGCCATCGCCTTCCATCACCATGGTCGAGGTCACCACGTTGTCGATGAAATCGCGGTCGTGGCTGACCAACAGCAAGGTGCCGGTGTAGTCGCCGAGCAGCTCTTCCAGCAGCTCCAGCGTCTCCACGTCCAGGTCGTTGGTCGGTTCGTCCATCACCAGCAGGTTCGACGGCTGCGCGAACAGCCGCGCCAGCAGCAGGCGGTTGCGTTCGCCGCCGGACAGGCGGGTGATCGGCGCGCGGGCGCGCTCCGGAGTGAACAGGAAATCCTGAAGATAGCCGTGCACGTGCTTGCGCTTGCCGTTGACCTCGATGAAGTCGCGGCCCTCGGCGACGTTCTCGATCGCGCTCCAGTCCTCGCGCAAGGTGGCGCGGTACTGGTCGAAATAGGCCACCTGCAGGTTGGTGCCGGTGCGCACCTCGCCGCTGCCCGGGGTCAGCTCGCCCAGCAGCAGCTTCAACAGCGTGGTCTTGCCGCTGCCATTGGGGCCGATCAGGCCGATGCGGTCGCCGCGCAGGATGGTGCTGGAGAAATCGCGCACCATGGTCCGCGCGCCGAAGGCGAAGTTCAGCTCCTTGGCCTCGATCACCTTCTTGCCCGAGGACTCGCCCTGCGCCGCCTCCATGCGCACATTGCCGCCGAGCTCGCGGCGCTGGGTGCGCTCGTTGCGCATCGACTCCAGGCGCCGCACGCGGCCTTCGTCGCGGGTGCGGCGCGCCTTGATGCCCTGGCGGATCCACACTTCTTCCTGCGCCAGCATCTTGTCGAAGCGCGCATTCTCCTGCGCCTGCGCGTTGAGCCGCTCCTCGCGGCGGCGCTCGTAGTTGGCCCAGTCGCCCGGCCAGCTGGTGACCTGGCCGCGGTCGATCTCGACGATGCGCGTGGCCAGGGCGCGCAGGAAGCGCCGGTCATGGGTGACGAACACCACGCTGCCGTTCCAGCCTTTCAGGAACAGTTCCAGCCAGTCGATCGCCTCGATGTCCAGGTGGTTGGTCGGCTCGTCGAGCAGCAGCAGGTCAGGCGCCGACACCAGCGCGCGCGCCAGCAGCACGCGCCGCTTCATGCCGCCGGACAGCCGCGCGAACTCCGCGTCGCCGTCCAGGTCGAGCCGGGTCAGGGTCTCGTTGACCCGCTGGTCCAGCGCCCAGCCGTTGGCGCCGTCGATCTTGGACTGCACCGCGCCCAGCGCATCGCCGTCGAACTCGGCGGCATGGCTGAGCCGGTGGAACTCGGCCAGCCAGTGGCCGAGCTCGCCCAGGCCGTCGGCGACCACGTCGAACACGCTGCCGGCGGCGCCGTGCGGCACCTCCTGCTCCAGCCGCGCGATGCGCACGCCCTGCTGGACGCGGATCTCGCCGTCGTCGGGCTTGAGCTCGCCGGCGATCAGTTTCATCAAAGTCGATTTGCCGGCGCCGTTGCGGCCGATCAGGGCGATACGCTCGCCCGGCTCGATCGACAGTTCGGTCTTTTCCAGCAACAAGGGGCCGCCGACGCTGTAGTCGACGTTCTGTAGGGTGATAAGAGGCATGGGGGGAATTGTACGGGACTCGGGACTCGGGACTCGGGACCAAGAGCGCAGCCGGCCGCGGTTGGCGCCGCGCATTGCTCTGGATTTGCCGAGTCCCCGGTCCCGAGTCCCAAGTCCCGGCTAAAATGCCGCATGAACGATTTCGACACCCTGTCCCTCTCCCCGGCGCTGGCGCCGGGCATCGACGCGCTCGGCTACACCACGATGACCCCGGTGCAGGCGCAGAGCCTGCCGCCGATCCTGGCCGGCCAGGACGTCATCGTGCAGGCGCCCACCGGCAGCGGCAAGACCGCGGCGTTCGGCCTGGGCCTGCTGCACAAGCTGGACCCGGCGCTGACCCGCGCGCAGGCGCTGGTGCTGTGCCCGACCCGAGAACTGGCCGACCAGGTCGGCAAGCAGTTGCGCAAGCTGGCCACCGGTATTCCCAACATGAAGTTGGTGGTGCTGACCGGCGGCATGCCGCTGGGTCCGCAGCTGGCCTCGCTGGAGGCGCACGACCCGCAGGTGGTGGTCGGCACGCCCGGGCGCATCCAGGAGCTGGCACGCAAGCGCGCGCTGCACCTGGGCGGGGTGCGCACGCTGGTGCTGGACGAGGGCGACCGCATGCTCGACATGGGCTTCGAGGAGCCGATCCGCGAGATCGCCAGCCGCTGCGACAAGCACCGCCAGAGCCTGCTGTTCTCGGCCACCTTCCCCGATGCGATCCGCACCCTGGCGCGCGAGCTGCTGAAGGAACCGGCGGAAATCACCATTGAGGGCGCCGACAGCGCGCCGGAGATCGAGCAGCAGTTCTTCGAAGTCGACCCCACCTACCGGCAGAAGGCGGTCGCCGGGCTGCTGCTGCGCTTCACCCCCGAATCCAGCGTGGTGTTCTGCAACACCCGCAAGGAAGTCGACGAGGTGGCCGGCTCGCTGCAGCAGTTCGGCTTCTCGGCACTGGCGCTGCACGGCGACATGGAACAACGCGACCGCGACGAGGTGCTGGTGCGCTTCGTCAACCGCAGCTGCAACGTGCTGGTCGCCAGCGACGTGGCCGCGCGCGGGTTGGACGTGGAAGATCTGGCGGCAGTGCTCAACTACGAACTGCCGACCGATACCGAAACCTACCGTCACCGCATCGGCCGCACCGCGCGCGCCGGCAAACGCGGCCTGGCGCTGAGCCTGGTGGCGCCGCGAGAGCTGGCGCGCGCGCAGGCGCTGGAGGCCGAACAGGGCCAGCCGCTGCGCTGGTCGCGCGCGCCGCTGGCCACCGCGCGCCCGGCGCAGTTGCCGCAGGCGGCGATGGTCACGCTGCGCATCGACGGCGGCAAGACCGACAAGCTGCGCGCCGGCGACATCCTCGGCGCGCTGACCGGCGACGCCGGCCTGTCGGGCGCGGCGATCGGCAAGATCGCGATCTACGCGACCCGCTCCTATGTCGCCATCGCCCGCGAGCACGCCGGCCGGGCGCTGGGCCAGCTGCAGGCGGGCAAGATCAAGGGCCGCCGGTTCCGGGTCAGCAAGTTGTGACCGCGCTGGCGCAGATCCTCGCCTCGCTGGAGGAGGACGAGGACGGCAGCGCCTGGAGCGCCGAGGTGCCGGTGCGCTGGCTGCAACACGACTGCAGCTTCGTCCTCGAAGGCTATGCCGCCGATGCGGCGCAGGTCGACTTCGGCGCCGCCATCGCCGCATTCCTGCGCATCGAGCAGGCGGCGCTGGATGCCGCCGCAGCGGACGTGTTCGCCTACTACCGGCGCATGCACGCCTTGCACGCGCAACACGGCCTTCCCTCGCCGCGCATCGATAGCCCGGCGCAGGTGTGGCAGCACGTCCAGTTCGGCAGTGAGGCCTATGCCAGCCGCTACCGCGACGGTCGTATCCGAATCAGCCTGGAATGCAATTGCGACTGGGAACAGGAACACGGGCTGCAACTGGTGTTCACGCACGAAGGACGGATCTGCAAGGTCGGCCCGTTCGATGGGCACCTGAGCCATGCCGACGCCTACGCCGATCCCAGCCTGGAAACGGTGGTCTATCCGCACTGATGCGGCGTCGTGCCGCGACCACGATCGCAGCATAGGTCCCCTGCGAACACGCTGCCGCCGCTGGGCGGTGGCTCGACGGCCGGCCGCGAAGCGCACCCGACTTCGGTGCTTCGACCTCGACCCACTCAGCGCAACCGCACGATCCGCGACCACTGCCGCGGCGGATGCGCCCCGCACGCTAGGACAGCATCCGCCTGCACCGGCCCGCCCTAATACGTCAGCGTCGCCAGCAGCGGCACTTCATCGCTCCAGCGCTCGCGCCCCTGCAGCGCCTGCAACTCGATCAGCACCACCGCACCGACGATCTCCAGCTGCAGCTGCCGCACTAGCGACAGCGCCGCACGCAAGGTGCCGCCGGTGGCAAGCACGTCGTCGACGATTAGCACCCGCGCGCCGGCCGGCAGCGCGTCGGCGTGCATCTCGATGCGGTCGCTGCCGTATTCCAGCGTGTAGTCCTGAGTCACCGTCTTGCCCGGCAGCTTGCCCGGCTTGCGGATCGGCACGAAACCGGTGCGCAGCTCGTGCGCCAGCGCCGCGCCCAGGATGAAGCCGCGCGACTCGATGCCCAGCACCGCGTCCAGCGGCGTGGTGCGCCAGGGGCGCGCCATTTCGTCCAGCGCCGAGGCGAAATCCGGGCCGTCGGCCAGCAGCGGGGTGATGTCCTTGAACACGATGCCCGGCTTCGGGAAATCGGCGATATCGCGGATGCGGCCGGACCAGTGGGCCGGTGCGTCGCTGGGCGCGCCGCAGCAGGAGGAATCGTTCATCGGGACATCGCAGCGTGGGGAAGCGCCCATTTTAGGCGCAATGCGGCGCCGCGCAGCGGCACCGCATCGCCCGTCTACGGCCTACCCGGCCTGCGTGTCCGCCGCCCGGCCATGCAGCAGGCGCCGCACCAGCACGAAGAACAGCGGCACCAGCAGCACCGCCAGCAGCGTGCCGGAGAGCATGCCGCCGATCACGCTGACGCCGATCTCGCGGCGACTGGCCGCGCCGGCGCCGGTGGACAGCGCCAGCGGCAGCACGCCGGCGACGAACGCCAGCGAAGTCATGACGATCGGCCGCAGGCGCAGCCGCGCGCCTTCCAGCGCCGCTTCCAGCAATGGCCGCCCGGCGCGCTGCTCGGCCTCGGCGAACTCCACGATCAGGATCGCGTTCTTCGCCGACAGGCCGATCGTGGTCAGCAGGCCGACCTGGAAATAGATGTCGTTGACGAAGCCGGCCAGAGTGGTCGCGGTGACCGTGCCGAGCACGCCCAGCGGGATCACCAGCAACACCGCCACCGGAATCGACCAACTCTCGTACAGCGCCGCCAGGCACAGGAAAATGAACACGATCGAGGCGGTGTACAGCCACAGCGTCTGGTTGCTCGACAGCTGCTCCTGGTAGGACAGGCCGCTCCACTGCAGGTCGAAGCCCTTCTGCTTGGCGACCAGCGCCTGCATCCGCTGCATCGCCT
>Ga0308160_10002297_pt1 | contig 23625 bp, 26 predicted proteins | sample PhyFR1_FD_201036 | JGI IMG/M metagenome (GOLD analysis project Ga0308160, IMG submission 201036) | Phyllosphere microbial communities from UC Gill Tract Community Farm, Albany, California, United States - DLSLF.R1 | ecosystem: Host-associated > Plants > Phyllosphere > Unclassified | place: USA...
GTCCGACATGCTCGTCCGGGTGCGTGTGTTCTCCCCCCCCCCCCCCCACCACCACCAACACCACCCCGCCAAAATCAGCCACTTCCTACCCTTCTTCTACCCCTTCTGTGGCGCGCGCGTGTCCGGCTGATCATCCTTTGTTCCTTCACTCCCTTCACTTTTGCTTTTCGCGCGCGTGCGCGCGCGCAGAGCTTCACCCGGAGCAAAGGTGTCCTCTTCACCGAGTACAACGTCGGTCTCCTCCAGGCACTCCTCCTCTATTCCGCCCCGTCCTTCCTGTCGGACGCCCAGGAGCAGCGGATGCTGGCCCACATGCAGCTCGGAACCATCATCGCCATCGCCCGCCAGATCGGTGTCTTTGACGGCAGCAACGAGCATGTCCGGCTGAGGCCGACGTACGACTGGCAAGAGCAGAGCATCGAGGCCGAGTGGCGGCGATGGATCAAGGCTGAGAGCGCGCGGAGGTGCGTCGGCCTTCCGGCGTCCTCCTTTCCTTTTCGTCACTCTCGCAGACGCGTGCTTACCCCCCTCCATTTGACTGGTTGGCCGGGTATCGTAGGACGGCCTGGATCGTCTTTGTGCTCGACACGGTCGCTTCGCTCGAGACGGGCTGCCCCCGTCTCATCTCTGCCCTCGAGCTCGCCGACTTTCCCCTCCCTGCGCCCGACACGATCTGGCTCGCGCCCGATGCCGTCAGCTGGGCGCAGGCGCTCAGCGCCTCGCTCACCTCCGACAAGACGCTCGGCACGGCTCTCAACCTCCTCCTCCTTCGGCCGGGCCAGCCCGAGCCGGCTTGCCTGGCTGAGGCCAAGTGGCAGAGCGGAAGCTTTGCCTGGCTCTGTCTCATTCTCTGCATCACGCGCGAGGTGGTCGAGCTCGGCGAGGGCAAGCGCCGATCGACGACCGCCTTCCAAGACGACTACGACGACGACGACGACGACGCGCGCGAGGAGGGCCGCGGCCTGCGCTGGGCCGCCTGGGCAAAGGACGACGACATGCCGGCCGTCCTGGCCGGCGCGCTCGAGCGCTGGCGCCGAGGCTGGGACTTTGACTCGCTCACCTCGCCCGTCCTGCCGACGGCGTGCGAGGACGTCTATGACGAGCAGCCGACGCCGGCCTCGATCGGCGGCGCCGCTGCCGCCGGCTGTTTTGACGGCAACGTGCCGACACCGGTCGAGTCGGTCGCAGCTTCCCCTGCGACGGCCGCTACTGGCAGCAGCAGCAGCCGGCCGGCCAACCCACCCTACGCCGACGTCTACTTCTGCCGAGAAGCTGTCCGTCCACTGCCGCTCCTCCTCCGCCTCCCCCCTCCTCCTTTGCCCGGATCAATACAAGACTGACCCCACTCCTCTCGCTGCCATTCCTAGCTGCCTTACTACTGGTTCTCCAAGATGCTGCTCGGCATGCTCGCCCAGACGACGCCGCAGGGCCAGGCCCAGCCCTTCCGGCCAGGCGTCAACCAGTTTAGAGCCAAAGGCGTTTCGTACCGGTCGGTGCTCGAGAGTGCCAGGGTCTTTGTGCGTGCCCCTCCCTTCCCCGGTCTCTCCTTCCCTATCTCGATCCAGCGAGGGCCAGGCGAAAAGCGAGATGGGGACCTCGTGCGCTGACACGGCGACCTCACCCTTCCTTGATTGCCCAGTCACGAGCCGGCGAGGGCCTGATGTGAGCGTCGCTCGTCTCAGTCTGCCGTGCCGCCTCTTCTGCCTCACCCCGTCGCCTTCCCCGGTCCTCGCGATCCGTTGTACCCCATTTTCTCCCGCAGCGCGCCCCTTTTCGACCCCGCCTGCCCTTCCTTGTTGCCGGAACCGGCGTCTGCTCCTTCTTCGATTGCCTCATGTTGTACTCCTCGCCCCGCCCCGCCCACTTCCGGGCGCGTCGTGCAAAGACTGCCCATCCAGATCGCCAGCCATCGAGGTCTAGCTCCTGTTCCCTGCTCGCTCAGTGGCCCTGGTTCCAGCGGCTGATGAGCGACTTGACGCTCTTGCGCTCCTCGACGGCCTCGCCTTCGGCCGGCGCCGACGACGACGAAGGCGGCCACTGCGGCTCGGCCTTGCCAGTCGACTCGGGCGTGAAGCCCTTGAGCGGCGGCAGATCCTGCCTGGCGAGCGTCGCCGTTCGGCTCTGGCCATTCGTAGTGGCGATCGTCGATGGCGCCGTCGTCCCCGACAGGCCGTTCGGGGCCCGGCCGCCGACCGTCGACGCCGTGGTCGGTGAGAGCGGTGAGCCACGCTCAAAGCGCTGGGCGACGTTGGTGTTCGTCATGGGCCGCTGTGGCTTGGGCGCGATGAGCGGCACCGATGTCAAGGGGCCAGACGGCAGCTTGCCGACAGCAGCGACGGCTGTCGGAGCATGCGAGGCCAGCGGCGCCGCCGCCGCCGATCTGGCGTCATCCGCTGCGATCGGCGCGAGCTTGCTCTCGGTCTTGAGCGGATCGGCTGCCCCGCCAAGCGAGGACGACGAGTAGAGCGACTGCGGTCGCGGACGGGATCGGGCGGTCGAGGTTGCCGAGATAGTCGACGACCGGCCGAGCGAGGTGCTCCCGCGGAGGAAGCTGGCCGCCGAATCCGAGTCGACCGTCGGAAGCCGTCTCGGAGCGTTGGCCGAGGCGAATGTCGACGGAGCGTAGGCGGACGGAGCCTTCTGTGCAGCCGCGCTCGGTTCAGGCTTGGAGGCGACCACGGGAGTCGGCTTCGACCACGACCTCATCGGCGACGAGTCGGCCCGTGCATGCGTCTTACCGGCGGCCACGCGCGTGGCTCTCTCAGGCATCGCAGGCTCGTCGTCGCTCGACTCGGGCCGCGGAGCGGTCGGCTGGAGCGTAGACGACAACTTGGCCCGATCCGCCTCGACCGGCGACCGCTGCTCGCTCTTGAGAGACGGATACGCCGGAGTATTGAGTGCAGCCGGTTTGGCTGCCTTTGGCGGAGGGGACCGGGGACCTTTGGATGCGGCGCCGCTCGAGCCGGAACGCGGAACGCCAGTCGACAGCGTAGAAGGCTTGGCGGCGACCGCTGGGGGCAATGAGATGGAGGTCGAACCAGACGAAAGACCCCTTTGGGCCGGCGGCAGCGTCTGAGGGACTAATGCCGGCTTGCTCGTCGCGGACTCCTGCGCCGGCGATGCGTCACCCGTCAGCCAGTCCTCGAGCTGCTTAAGGGACGGCCGTTCCCGCTTGTCTAGCGGCGCCGGGGCGCTGAAGCCCTTGACCGAAGCTGCGGTCGATTCGTCTCCCCAGGAGACGTCGCCACTGACGTCGCCGCCGCTGCCGCCGCCGCCGGCGCGAGCTTGGGCGGGCCGCTGGGGCTTGCCCTCCTCGTCATTCCGCATGGCCATCCCGGTGATCTGCGTCGACCTCGGAAGCGGGAAGACGGGCTCCTTGTCGAGGATCGAAGGAGTCGGCTGACCGGCTGAACCGGTGTAGCTCCGGCCGGCATGGGGCATGAAGCCCCTGGTCGCAGCGCTGTTACCTGCAACCGCGGGAGGTGCAGCGGCGGAGGCCACAGGCGATGTCGAGCCAGACCGGAGGTCGAGCTGCTCGACTGAGGGGTAACGTTCGTCGAACGACGGCTCGCGCGCTGGGCCGGGAGGGGCCGCGACGGGGGCGTCGAGCTTGCTGGAAGACTGGCTGCCCTGCGATGGCGTCAAGAGCGGGACCGTCGCGGAAGCTGAGCTGGCCGGCCTCGGCAATAGGGGCGAGCCCGCCATTGGCTGCGGCGACGAAGACAGCGGCACGAACGAGTCGGTAAACGAGTCGGCAAAGCCATCAAAGGCTGAGGCGGCCGAGAAGGACGAGCTCGACGGCTTGCGCGGGGGCAGCGAGGGAGGCGGCCCGAGCGAGTTCTGCGCCGAGGGCGGCAGGAAGGCGCTGTAGCCAGAGGTTTGCGACGAGGCGGTCCGGGCCGCTTTGGGCGACTTGGGCTCCTCGAGGTCGGCAAAGCCGTCAAAGGCAGCCGTTGTTGCGGGCGACGGCTTCGACGTACTTCCAGACGCACTACCGAAACTTGACCATGAGCTGGCGGCGACAGGCTTGGCCTGCGAACCGATCGGGTCCGGGCTCTTCTCGCCGGTTACGTTAATCGTTGGCTGGGGCAGTTTCGGGGCTGCTGCCGCGGCCGGTGCTTCGAGCGGCGTTGCTGGAATGGTATAGCGCGATGTAAACTCGGGCCGCTGAGGTAGCCCTGCTACGGGCGGGTCGAGCGGCGTCGATGGGATCGTGTACTGCGGGCTGAGCTCTGCCGGCGCCGGCCCCTGATTCGGGGGCGGGGCCGGGTTGGCGACCGGTACGGGGACCTGCGGCGATCCAGCACCGGCCGGCAGCTTCGTCGGGCGGCCACGGCGCATGGGAGTGATGGCCGCGACCGGGCTCGGGTTCGGCGACGGCGAGCCGACCGAAGAGATGATGTCGAAAAGGTCGTTGCCTGCGCCTCGAGTTTGCGACGACACAGGCTCGTCCTAACGAGCCAGAGCGGCGCAATCGGATTAGAATCAGATCCTCCTGAGAGCGAAAAGGCATCGTGGACGCACGTAGTGGTTCGCAGGCCGCGTCCCGCGCATCGAGTGGACGGTCTTGAGCAGCTGCACTGCCGACGGACGCTGCGAGCCATGCTCCTGCAGCATCGAGCCTGGGGAGCGACGAGACCAATCAGCACCCCGAGTCGAGCGTAGAAGTGGTCTGACCAACGCACCGACGAGCAGATTAAGCTGGTTCGAGTAGACCGGATACGGCGGCACACGGTACTGGACGTTGAGGATGGCCAGTGGCCCGTGCTCTTCGCTGCAGCCGGCAGGTGGGCGTTCAGTGAGGTGTCCAGGAGCTTGAGAGCGAGACGAAGTCCACGTACAAGGGCGTCGTGTAGTAGCAGAGCTTGTAGAGGAAGACGCCGAGCGCCCAGATGTCTGGCCGAGCGAAGAGTGGGCGCAGTCAGCCTCGGGGCCCAGGGCTGTGTGCGGGTCGCGGCCTGGCAGCGACGCACCAGCCTTCTCGTCGATCGGTCGCCGCTGGTAGACGTCGACCATCTCGGGCGAGCGGTACTGCATCGTCGTGTGCGTGTTGATGTCGAGCTCGACCTCCTTGATCTCCTGGAGCGTCTGGGGCGGCGGGCGCGGGTAGGCCGCGCTGCCAAAGTCGCACAGCTTAAACGTCCGCTCGCCGGCCTGGAGGATGTTTTCGACCTTGAGGTCGCGGTGGACAAGGGGCTTTGGCCGGAGCGAGTGCATCTTGGCGACGCCCTCGCAGACGTCGACAAAGATCTGGAGGATCTCCTGCTCCGTCAGGCGCGACTGGAGCCGCGAGTTGAGCAGGTCAATGATGCCGCCGCCGGCGCAGAACTCCATCAGAATCAAGACCTCATGCGTGCCGTCCGGCAAGTGGAAGGCATCGGCGTCGTGCAGATGAACGATGTTCGGGTGACCGCGGAGCAGTTTCTGGGAGGGGGTCGGAGCAACGACAGCAGCCGAGGGAAGGGGGTGCGATGGGCAGGTGTCAGCGAGCTCGCCTCAATGGTGATTGCGAGCCCAACCCCAGACTCCTCTTGCGAATCAGACAACTTGGACATCGCTCAGGTGACGGCCGGCGAATCCATCCTCTCCCCGCCTCCGGGACGTCTCGTCCCGAGCTCCCCGCTGGATGACCGGGCTGCGCCGACGCACCATGACTTCGACCTCCCGTCGGACCTCATCCAGCAGTTTGCGATCCCTGACTGCGACGCGCTTGAGGACATGCGTCCGACTGCCCTGCAGAGCTTCAACCGTGTTGACAAGATAGACGTGGGCGAAGCCGCCTGTCGGTCGGAGGTCGTCATCGCGCCAAGGACGTCAGCGAGCTCGTCCGGCTGGGCGATAGAGATGAGCCAGGACCAAGGGAGGGCCGAACCCTCAGACAGGTAGCGCTCGACAGTCACCTGGATTTTGCCGACCCGGAGGACCTGGCCGGGGACGAGCGTGCCTTTGTTCGGCGGCTGGGGAGAGGCCATCGCGCGGCCCGGGAGCTGCTGCTGCTGTTGGCCCGGGAGCGGGAGACCGGCCGCCGTCGGGAACCCGTATGTCTGCGCCTGAGGCGGGACTCGGTTCATCATGCTGGCCGAGGAAGTGGCAAGCAGGAGAGGAGGCCGGGGGCGCGCAGAGCAGCTAGTCGAAGGGATGCTGCTGCTGAGAGACTGGTAAGGGTAGGGGCGAGCGATGGCTTTCGGAGGGAGCGAGAGAGGGGAAGGGGAGGCGAGCGGATCCGCCGAGGCTGCGCGTCGCTCGCTCGTCCTCGCCCGCAAGTGCCGTCGACGAACGGGCCTCGTGGTCTCCCCTCATCTTGCAAAAGGTCGGGAGAAAACAAAGCATGAGGCACGGCGTAGCTGATCATCCTTCCCTGCCTGCATCTTCTTCAGTGATCGTACAACAAGACAGACGACAGATGACGCTCTGAGCCTGCGACGGTGGCTGCGATCGAACCACGAGGTGTCCAGCTTGTGGCGCAAGGGTTCAGACCCCTCGCGGTCGAGGTGGCAGACTCGCAAGGCCGGCAGTGAATGCCGCCGAGGGCGCTTTGGGCGCGGGAGGGGCAGGAGCAGCCGCCGTCGTCTCCGACGCGGAGCTCCCTGCATCCTCGCCGGCTCCTGCGGCTTTCGAGAGATCAACGCCGGCTGCTGCTGGTGATGCCGGCGCTGTCGAGGACGAGAGCGGAGTCCGGATGCCGGACGAGGAGAAGCCGGCGACCAATCGCGGAGCGTCGCCTTCCTGCAGAGGGTCGTCTGTCGGCGCACTCTTCTTCATTTGGGCGAGCTTGGCTTCGAGCGCAGCGATCTGAGCGGAAGCCCTGTTGACGGCAGAGGATCGTCCGGCTGTCAGCTCGGGTCGTATACGATGCGGCAAGGCGGACGCGCTGGACGGACCCTTGCGGCTTCTTCCCGGCGCCCTTGACCATGCTCAGCGTCGTCCGCCGGTCGCCCATCGATGAGCTGTTCTTGCCGCCCGTTCCTGCATCTTGACGCATCTGAAGAGGGGCACGCCAGGCAGAGGGTCAGCTTCTATCTTCTCTTGGACATCTTGTGCAGGCCCTGGCTTGTGATCGGGCGGCCGGACGGACCTGACTCGCGTACGTGACGACGAGGTTGCGGCCCCGGAGAGGGTGATCGTGCAGCTTGTTGACCGCCTTCTGAGCGTCCTGATGGTCGGCACAGACGCAGTGTCCGACGTCAGCCCATCAGCTCGACGCGTTCGGCGCCGTCACGAGTGTCCTGTCCCTCCGCAAAGGAGCCGGCAGCGTTGGCTTGGACGCACGGCTGGTGTGCCGAGCTCGACAAACGCGTAGCCACGCGGCTTGCCCCGCTGCTCGCCCGTCTTGTGGAACAGGAAGTCCATCTTCGTCACCTTGCCAAATCTGGAGAAAATCTTGATCAGAGAATATCTTGCGCGCGGGGACAGGATGGGAGGGAGGGAGTGGGCGCAGGGTCAGCCCCGGCCGATCGGTTGGGAAGGGGTAGGCGGAACGAGTGCGGAGGGAGGGACGCACTCGTCGACGCTGTAGTGCAGGTTGCCGACGTAGAGCCGGGTCGACACTGCCGCACTGCCACTATTGCCGGTCCCGCTGCCAGAGGCCGCTGCCGCCGACGATGTTGATGCCATGCTGCTGAGCGTTCGAGGCCGTCTCGGAAGGGCAAAGAAGGTGGACGTCGGAGTCGTCCTCGCAGCGGGTGCCGTCGGCTCTCGTTTGCCTGTCCCCGGCTCAAGCTGGCCACCAACCAGCTCCTCCCTCTTTCCCTCTCAGCTCCCAACCGGAGCGCCTCCGGCTCAGGCCCTGCCCTACTCGCGCGGAACACCATAGCTCTGCAGGATGGACGAGCCCTCGACGCCTCTGTTCAAGAAGAAGCTCAAGAAGCCGCGGCCGCAACCAGCCGACGCGTCGGAGGCGGCCGACCCGGCTCAGCCTCAGGCCGGCAGCAGCACGTCTCTCGACCCGGCCGATTTTGACGAGGAGGACGGCGACGACTCGCCCGGGGCGGCGATTGCAGCCGCTCGGGCTGCGAGGATGAAGAAGAAGAAGACTGGCGGGGCAGCGGGCGGCAGCGCAGGCAAGGCCAAGGCCAAGTCAAAGCTCAGCTTCGGCGGCGATGAGGAGGAGGACGTGAGTGCCGCCTCTTGCGCCCCCTCCCCCAGTCGCACAGCTGCTGACGCTCGGCTGGGTTCGCTCGTGCAGGAATCGTCATCTTCGTCCTTCGTACCCAAAAAGTCGGCCTTGTCGCGCGCCATCTCGTCCCACGCACCGTCGGCAAGCTCGCCCTTGGCCGCCGGTAGCCCGTCGTCATCGTACTCGTCGGCCTACCTCTCTGAACTCAAGGCCTCGACACCCTCGCGCCCGTCGACGCTCTCGTACCAGGATGCCGTCAGCGAGGGTCTCAGCCGAGAGACGATGATCAAGTACGGCATCAAGCCGGACGCCGACGGCACTTCCATGGCCGGCCTCGCTCACGACAGTGCGCCGGCCATCCCTACCGAGGCTGCCATCCTTGCCGCCAAGGCCAAGCGATCGCACCTGCGGTCCCATCCGGACGAGCTCGAAGCGTCCTCGGCCGACGACTTCATCGCGCTGGATGGCCGCTCTGGGGCCGTCTCTATCCGAGACGAGGGCTCGCTCTCGGACCTGGCCGGCTCACGCCTCGTCCGCGAAGAGGACGAGACCGGCGACGGCGAGGACGAGCATGCCGGCTATACGGGCGCGGACGAGCGCGTACCGCTCGGAAAGCGCGGCAAGAAGGAGGCCAAGCGGCGCGAGAGGGAAGGCATTCGCGAGGCCATCGAGGATCGGTACGTCTCGCACGACTGGGCGCCACGTGCGGCCGAAGGGGAGGCTGACACCCTACATGCATCCCGCGATGCGCAGTGAGGTCGGAGAGATGGATGAGAGCGATGAAGAGTGGGAGGAGTCGCAGATCCGGCGGGCCAACCTGTGGGGAGCCGAGTCGTTCACGAAGGCCGACAAGGTGCGCCCCGCATCGATCTAAACCGAGCATCCGTGCCGCAAGCTGACCATCTTTGTCGCAGCCTAAGGAGTCGTATCGAGCTGCCAAGAGTGCGTCGCATCAGCGTTCAGGCGCGGGCTTCCTCCTGGCTGTTGACCTTGTTCACTGGCGTCCCTCCCCCCCTTTTGCAGTCCCCGCCGTCCTGCCTCTGCCGACGCTCTCGGCGGCCACGCTCCGGCTCTCGACGGCGCTTTCCAACCTGACGCTGGCGCATGCTCAGTCGACACATCGCATCAACGAGATTTCGGCCGAAGTCGGGGGGCTCGACGACCAGGAGCGCGAGCTGCGAAAGGAGGTCGAGCGCGTCGAGACCAAGCGCGAGTGGGCCGAAGGCTTCCGGGCGTGGTGTGAGACGCTCGGCGAGTTTCTCGAGGTCAAGTTTCCCGAGCTCGAGGCGGTCGAGCGCGAGAACCTTGAGCTCATGCAGGAGCGGCATGGCATGGTCAGCCGCCGCCGGATGGAGGACGACGCCGACGACGTCGCCCTCTGCCTCGGCGTGCCGACCGAGGTGGACGTCGCGACGCTTCAGCCGTACGTCGCCCCAATCCCGCCAGCTAGCGCGGACGAGGAGGAGTCGCTGTCGCGCCTGCTCAACAACCTCACCTTGCCGCCGACGGCCAACATCCGCACGTCCCGGAGGACGACGCGTCTCGCGCGGCTCGCCTCGTCGACGACGTCGCCGGCCTCGACCATGACGGAGCCCGCCGAGTCGCCGCTCGACCAGGGCTACCTGACGGACGCCGCGCTGCCCCAGTCGGACGAGTCGGACTACATCCTTGCCCGGGCAGCGCTCGACGCCCGGCGAATGGCCGTCTTTGACGACGTCAAAGCGGTCGAGATGAAGGACCCTGAGGCGCCCGGCGGTCTTCTTGAGCGCTTCGATCAGTGGCGCACGCGCGAGGGCGGCGAGGAGTACCGCATGGCCTGGGGCGGTGAGGCCCTCGTCACCGCGCTCGAGTTCTGGGCCCGCTGGGAGGTCGCCGGCTGGGATCCGCTCAAGGCGAGTGCACCCTCTGGCCGCAAGGATCGTTGGTGGTCGACAACCGCTGACCTCCCCTGTCCGTTCTCGTCGCTGCTCCCTACCGCAGTCGCCCGAGACGCTCGACCACTTTCGCTTCTACACGGCCCTCTACGCCTACTCGCGGCCCAGGCTCCCGCCGCAGGACGACGATTCGGACGACGAGATGGATGACGAGCCGCCGCTCGGCTCCGACGGCGATCTCGTCCTCTCAATCATGACCTCGACGATCCTGCCTCGGCTGACCGTCGTCTTTGGCACGCCGGGCGCATACGATCCGTACTCGTCCGGCCAGACCCGGCGGGCGGTCGACCTGCTCGAGCAGATCGAGTCGCTCTTCGAGGGCGCACCCCATGCCCGGTTCACCGCCCTCGTCAACGCGGTCCTCGCGCCCTTCCAGCATGCACTCGGCACGCTGTCGACGCTGTTGACGCTCGCGCACGCGGGCTCGCCCCCGCCGGCGTTCAACCCAAACGCGTTCGCCGCCCGCCTGCGCTTCCTCGGCCGGCTATCGAAGCTCGTCCGGAACGCGGCCGCCCTCCGATCGTGGGCGCGCGAGCCGGTCGCCCAGATCGTCGACGGGCTCGTCGGTCTCGGTCAGCGACTCGCCGAGAGCGGCTGGGAGGACGAGCAGGGCGGCGGCAAGCGCTGGGCCGAAAAGCTCCTGGCGACGACGCCGAAGGGCGTCTTGAGCGAGGAGCGCGAGCACAGGCTTCGGAGTGGGCCGCCGAGAGGCTGGTGAGCATGCAACCTATCGACCGGACGAAGGGACTGCCTGGCTTCGCTGGGACAGCTTTGCAACGATAAGAGCCTGACGCTGGCCAACAGGCGCACATGCTGGTCGACAGAGCACTCGTCTCGTCGTCGTCGGATGCCTCCGTGCGTGCTGTGCTTGGCTGCGAGGGAAATTAATAAAGCTCGAATGAGCACGAACGTGGCTGCCGAGCCATCTGGGCGACGCCGCCGAGGCCGTCGGTCGCCACCCCCTTGCTCGGCGTACCTCAAAGGGCGGCAGGCAGGAGGGAGAGGCGCACTCTTCTCCCCTTGACCCTCGACCTTTTTGTCGTTCTCGTCTGCTTCTGACCGCTCCTAAGAGATGGACTGACCTCCCTTCGGCCCTGGCCACCACCGTGCCTTGGTCGAGACGGCTGCGCCAGCGTCGGGCGTGTGGAGCACCGGGGGACCGGCGGGCGGGCGCGGGCGCGGGCGAGCCGCCGGCCGGCCGAGAGGGGGGGGGGAAGGGTTGGTCGGCCCAAATTCCTCGACCGGCGTTGGGACAGCTCTCTGCTCACCACCACCTCTCCCTCCCCTCCTCTTCCGCACTCCCCCTCTTCCTGCTCCTCCTCGGATGCCATCCGCCAACTACCCGCTCGCTGAGGTCGACCGCCAGGCGCCGGCGCGCAAGTCGTCCCAGCCGACGCCCGCCGCCTCGGCCTTTGTCGCCGGCGCGCAGCCCACGCTCGAGCCGGCCTCGCACACGTCGTCCGAGACCGAGTACAGGCACGATGGCAACGACCTCGACCTGCTCGAGGAGGAGCTTCACCCGGCCGACTCGTACTACAAGGGCACCTACTGGGCCGACCTGCCCCGGGCCGGTGCGTTCTCCTTTTTACCCAGCTCGCATCGGAGGGGGGGGCGTCTCTCAGCCCTGGCTTGCGGCTGTCGGCCGCTTTGCGCGAGGGCCTGGACCCGCGCGGGGGCGAAGGAGGGCGGCGCTTGCACCTCGTTCTTGTTGGTCGTCGGCCCGCAGCTTACCCCGACCGGCCTTGGCACTCGTATCCTCTACAGACCGCGTCAAGTTTGCTTTCTGGCAGTCCAACACCGAGGCCAAGCGCGAGCTCGGCGTCCTCTGGGACATGACCAAGAAGGTGCGCCGGCCCTGATGGCTGTGATTGAAGGCGTGGAGGCTGACCGACAGAACGGCCCTACTCGAACGCAGGACCCGCTCTCGCCGACTCGCGAGTACTTCTCGCGCTACGTCGTCCCCGGCATGGGCATGTTCACCGAGGGCTCGACGCTCTTCTCGATCGGCAACCTCAAGCCGCTGTTCGCGGCCGTCTGGCCGACGTGCTGGTCGACGCACGAGATCTGCAACCGCGGCTGGATCGACTCGATCGAGTACCTCGAGATCCTCGGCATCATCGTCGGCCAGATCCTCGTCGGCTTCGAGGGCGACTGGGTCGGCCGCAAGTTCGGTCTCGTCCAGAACGCGCTCATCATGACGCTCGGTCTCGTGCGTGCTCCCTCTTGGACGGTGCCGTGCGTTCGCGGAAGAGGACGCGCACTGACGGTCTGACGTTCGCTCCACAACAGATCATGCTCACCGCCTCGTGGGGCGTCAACCTCAACGGCTGGGTCATCTGCTACGCCTGGTGCCTCTTCATCTACGGCATCGGTGTTGGTGGCGAGTACCCGATGACGGCGACGACGGCGCTCGAGGCTCGGTCGGGCGTCTCGCCGGCCCAGATGTCGAACGACCGGCTCCACCGCGGCCGCAACGTCTCGCTCACGTTCCTCATGCAGGGCTGGGGCCAGATGTTCAACCAGGCCATCCTCATCGTCCTCCTCATCATCTTCCACCACGGCTCGGGCAACCCGCCCTACAGCGTGCTCTCGGTCCAGTGGACGTTCCGCGTGCAGTTTGCGATCGTCGGCGCCATGACGCTCTGGCTCGCCTACCACCGTTACTTCCGGGCCGACTACTCGATGGACCAGAAGCTCAAGGCCAAGAAGCGCCAGCAGGGCGCCGTCACCGGCTACGACATCAAGTCGTTCAAGCTCTGCGTCTCGCACTTTGGCGGCCGCATGATCGGCACCGCCGGCTGCTGGGCGGCTGCCGACTTCTTTTTCTACGGCAACAAGCTCTTCCAGTCGGCCTTCATCAAGGTCATCGTGCCCGGCGGCAAGCCGACCGTCATGGACGGCTGGCTCTACAACCTGATCAACATTGGCGTCTCGCTCGTCGGCTACTACCTGGCGGCCATCCTCATGGACCACAAGATGGTCGGCCGCGTCCGCATGCAGACGGTCGGCTTCATCTGCATGTTTGTCCTCTTCCTGTCGGCCGCTGTCCGGTATGACACCCTCCTCCAGCCGGCCAACATCCACGCCTTCCAGGCCATCTAGTGCGTCCCCTTCCCTCCTGCCGTGCCTTGCTGCTAGGTTGGTTCCGTTGGCTGACCGCCTTGCCTCCTCGGCCCCGCCTTCCAGCTACCTCTCGTCCTTCTTCACCCAGCTCGGACCCAACTCGACGACCTTCCTGCTCGCCGCCGAGGTCTACCCGACCTCGATCCGTGCGACCGCCCACGGTCTCTCGGCGGCCGCCGGAAAGATTGGCGCCCTCATGCCGGCCATCATCTACGGCCAGGTCACCAACACGCACACCAAGTTTTGGATCGTCACGTGGTTCGGCCTCCTCGGCTGGGGGCTCACCGCCCTCTTCATCCCCGACACGACCGGCCTCGACCTGCGCGAGCAGGAGCGCTACTGGGCCTGCGTCCTCGCCGGCCGTGAGGGTGACTACCACGGCATCGCCGTCCACCGCCGCCACCTCTCGGCCTGGGAGATCTACGTCCTCAAGCGCCACCTCGCCTACGACCCCGTCAAGGACCGCGAGCAGAAGATTGCCGAGCTCACGGCCGCCTACGCCCGCAAGCTCAAGGACAACACGGACGAGGTCCCGCTCGACGAGCGCGAGGAGGACACGCACCACATCAGCGAGTCGGTCGCCCAGTACTTTGAGCAGCTCGACAAGGTGACCCGCAACAAGGCGCTCGCCGCCGCCGAGAAGGCCATCAACCAGGAGGCCTTCATCGCCTCGGAGAAGGACGCCGAGCGCAGCCGGCTCGACGCCGACGAGGTAACCGTCGCCCACAAGCGGTGATTAGTCCCGTTCCTGTAGAGATGAACGCCGCCCCTCCTGCGGTCCGGGCGCGCCTCATCATGTACCACCAACCTTGGCGCCCCTTCCCCTCTTGCTTTCTGCCGCATGTTGCCCCACCCGCTCCCCTTTATCCATAATCTAGAGCTTTCCCCTTCTCGCACGCCGCCTAGACACACACTACACTCGGTTCCCGTATTGCATGCTCTCCATCCTGTGCTCAGCTCTGTCCGAGGGACGACCGGCGACGTCGCCATCGTCGGCAGGCATGGGAATCATCAGAGCGGAGTGGGGTATCGACGACTTCAGGTGAAGGGGTATCGGGCACAACGAGGTCGCAGAGAGATGACAGACTCGAGAGCGGATCCACTTAGGTCCGACGGATGCTCGTCAGCCGCACGACCAGCGGCAGGAGCGCGGTGTCTGGCGAGCAGAAGCCAGCCATGAGCCGCAGTCAGTCAGAAGGTCGCTCAGGGGTTCCGCAAAGCCAGCTGGCGGGCACGCACTGTCGCTGCCGCCGAGGAACGTCAGGCGCTCGATGTGGACGCCGAGATTATGGTCAAAGTTGCGTTCCCACTTCTCGAGCAGGTCCTGCCGCTCCCTGGCCTTGCTGTCGACGACGGGCTCGCCGTCCGAAGCGCTGCGGTCGAGCTCGGCCGCGGCCCGTGTGTAGTTGCTCAGGTGCTTCGAGTGATGGCAGAAGTTCTGGATGAGCGAGATCAGCTTGGAGGTGACCTGGCGGACCATTTGAGGCAAGGAGGGAGGGGGACTCGCGTCAGCTTTGAGATGCCGCCCGCAGCCAGATAGTCGGCCAGCGGCAGGGAGGGAGACGGACCGCGATGAGCTCGGCTTTGGTCAGGCCGGCCTCCTTGAGGCACGTGTCGAGGAAGTCGACGTGGTCCTTGAGCATCTGGTCGACCGTCGTCACCTTGCCGAGCCGGTCCTCGAGCGTGCGCCAGTTTGGCTCCATGACCTCGTACGAGACGAATGCCATCATCTGCTGCACGAAGGCGAGCATGCGGGCCCGCAGCGCAAAGACGCGCTGCTTCCAGGCCTCAAACGATGGGAGGCCAGACCGCCGGCGCCAGTCGTCCGTCGAGTGCTCGGTCCACATGAGCGAGAGCTGGAGCTCGGCATGCCGCAGCTGAAGCAGGAACCGAAAGAGGATCTGGTAGCGTGCGATCGTCTTGCGCGAGATGACGAGCGACAGCGGAAAGCGGACCGTGTAGTCGAGCTGGAACGCCTCGAATGCTGCGTAGGGTTCGCCAAAGGGGTATCAGCGAAGGCAGAGCGACACGAGTCGATGAGTCTGGCGCGGCTGACCGATGAGCTCGCGCTTCTTCTCCTCTGGCTTGCGCGACCCAGAGGCGACGCTCGCGCCGCCATACTCGGAACCCTTGGCACTCTTGCTTCCCTTGTCGGCGCCGGAATCGGGCATGTCGCCGCTCTGGTTGACGACCGTGTTGAGAAAGTCGTAGAGCTTCTGCGAGGCCATGACGACTCGGACGTTGTCCCGATAAGTCTCAGCGACCGGGCCGCCCGAGGTCCGCAGCGTGAGCTCGAGCAGCGACTGAAGCTTGACGAGCGAGGCCGCGCGTGAGGCCTTGGAAAACTCGGAGAGCGACAGGTCGAGAAAGTGCGTCATCCAGGACGACTGGCAGAGGAAAAAGTGGTACTTGAGCGAGCTGGAGCAAGGGAGCAGCACGCGTTTGGCGGATCAGCCAGTGTCCAGTCGGCATGGGTTGCAGGGGAAGATGAGGTGGGCCTGGACGCACCGCAGATGCGACTGGAGGTCTTGCTCGTCGACGAGCATTCTGAGCAGCGTCGTGTTGGCGTGTATGTAGGCCTGCTCGAGGAAGTGGTGGAATCTGCAGCCAAGAGGGCGAGCAGGCATCAGCCTCAAAGCTCGCCACGATGTCAGCGTTCTGCGGCCGCACCTTTCGTCCTCGAGGTCGATCATGCCGTCGCCGAGTCCGGACAGCCTGCCATCGCGGTCGGCGTCGACACCGCACTCGCGAATGACGTTCAAGTACTTGCCGGCCAGTAGGATCTTGTGCTTCCACGGCTCAAGGAACTTGGGGATGCAGGCGCCACCGGGCAAGCGCGAGTCGGGCGTTCCGGCTGTCCCTCGGCGCGGTGGAGGGATGCCATTCGCTGTTGCCGCCGCCTTACCACGGAAAGGTTGGGCGATGGTCGAGCCGTCACGCAGCTGCCAACGAGAGTAGAGGTCGTCAGCGCCAGCATGAGCGAGGGAATTTGCGAGAGGACAGAGGTTGACGAACCGTGTAGCGCCGTTCCCAGTACTCGTCGGTGAAGTCGACGTCAAGATGCTTCTTGGTGATGCTCGTCGACTCTTTGACGAAAAACTCCTCGTGCTTGTCCGAGAGGTGGCCAGACGAGACCCAGCGGACGAGCATCTGCGCGTACGGCTGCGAGGCATGCAGGAATAGGGTCGCGTAGATCGTCCGTGCCGTCGGATCGCTGCAGATGCAACGGAAACGGTCAGCAGCGCGACTCCGAGGCTCAGCTGACGCGAGCGACGTGACGGACCCGCTCATGCGACGGCCAATCTGCCAGATGAGCTCGAGCACTTCGCCGCCTTTGACGAGCCCGCCCCCTCCTTCTTGACCGGCCTCGGCGCCGCCGTTGATCAGGCCCTTGAGCGCGTTGCCGCCGAGACCGAGCGCCAGTGCGTCCTCGTCCTCGCTGCTCTCCTCCTCCTCGGCCTCGTCGACGTCCTCGTTGTCGTCGGCGTCGTAGAGCGTCGTCGTGAGCGAGTGGAGCAGCGACAGTGTGTGGATCGTCGGATGGAGGTGGAAGAAAGCCTTCTGCAGCGTGAAGGTCGGCGAGGTGAGGAAGAGTGTCTCGAGTTGCGTGAGAAGAAGATGATACTCCTGCGGCGTGAGAAGGGTTGGCGGGCGGCCGTCAGTGCGGTGGTCGCCGAGAGATGGCGGCAGCAGCACACCGGATCCGAACGCACTAGGAGAAGCGCCCGGAGGCCGCTGGCGAGGGCGCCATTGACGCGGCCAAAGTCGATGGCGCATCGCGAGTCGACAAAGGCCTCGACGCCCATATAGAACGTGGCCGCCGGCAGAATGCGTCGGAGAACCGTGCCGAGGCTCGGATCTAAGGCGTCGGTCGAAGGGCAAAGGCGGTCAGCCAATCGGCCTGGCTCTCGCAGTGCAGCTGCAAGCGGCAGGACACACCAAGCCCGACGTCAGTCTCCCACTGCGGGCCTTTGATGCGGTCCTGCTCGTCCATCGGATCGTAGTCTGGATGAAACGTGACGAGGTCGCCCTCGATACCCTGAGAAAGTGTAACCGACGTCTGTCAGCAACAGCTTGCCGTGCTGTGCGAGGCAAATTGAATTTTTAGACGAACGTTCAGCACAGAGAGGAGATCCTGGAGGACGAGCGCCTCCTGGATGTGCAGCGGCACGCCGTCCAGCTGCGACTCGATCCGGCGCGTTCCGCCCGACTTTGACGGCGAGTTGATTGGCGCCGCTGGCCGGATGCGAGACGACAGCGGGCGCGTGTGGAACGACATCTCTGGCAATAGTCCGGCGATAGACTGATCGGCCTGCAAGGGGGCTGGACGATCAGGGCAAAGAGACAAGTCTGTCAGCGACAGGCTCCTTCAGGGCCGCCAGCGTCCGAAGTGCAAACGCACCGCGGCTCTTGCCCTCCTTGCGCTTAGCGGGCGGTTCGGCCGCCGAACTGTCTCCTCTGCGCTCGAGATTGGCGCGGCCGTCGCCTTCGCGCCTGCTGCCGCTGCTTCGCGCCTCGTACCCGCGGTCGTCCTCGTCCTCGCGCTCCTCCTCGATGCGCTTGACTCCGAGGGTGCTACGGTGATGCGGCGCAGGCGCAGGCTCGACCCCACCGACTTCCGACACCCGGCGTCGCGACGAGGATGACGACGCTGTAACCGTCGAAGAGCGATGAGCCGACTCGGGACGAGCTCCAGATGCAGCCGTTGTCGAAGAGGAGGAGGAAGGGAGATTGAGTGTCGGCGGACGGTCCAGGCGCTCGAGATTGGGCTCCGATGCCGGCCTGGCAGGCTTACGGACCGAGTCGCGCGCGGACGCAAAGACACTCAGGAGCTGGCAAGAAAGGGCAAGAGGGAGCAACAGATCAGCTCGAGGCCGAGAAGGAGCGAGGCGCCGTAGCGACAGTCCGGCGAGGGTTGTCCGGAGCTCGAGGGCAGCGGGAGGGCAGCTGCGACTGCCCAGGGAGCTGCGCCAGCCGCTCGCAGGCCGCTGCCTCTGCCATGCGATGATGGGGCACGACGTACCGCATTCTCTTCACGCTTGCTGATGGTCGCCGCTCGGGATGCGCGATAGATGCTGCCGTCCTGGGCGTTGTGGCCGAGGGCCGAGGCCGACCGGCCGGGCGTGTAGGGCGCCGAGGACGAGGGCTTCATCCCGCGGATTGCTTGCCGACCGGAGAAGCTCGGAACAGCTCGAGCGGGACAAAGGTTGAGGAGAAAGGTTGCGCGTGGGATTCGACCGTGGCCGCTGTTGGAGACGATGCCGAGAAGGGAATTAGGACGAGAGAGAGAGGGGGAGAGGGCGAAGGCGAGGGCGAGTGGTCGGGGTCGGGGTCGGAAGGCCCTGCGGACGCGACGCGACTGCTTTGGGCACCGCGACGCGCGACGCACGACGTGTACCGGCTCTGCGTGCACTCTCTCGTTCTCTCGCTCGCACGAGGACCTGGCGCGAGACCAGATAGGACAGGACATTGGGATCCAGATGAGGTCGTCATGGGTGCCTCTAGGGGGTGGATGCGCCCTGGGCTGGCCACGACGCTCTCGGACAAGTGCGCTCGCTGCGTCTAGGCTGAAGGGCCTCGGCGCCAGCGCTCTCGCGTAGCTATCCTTCCGGTTCACATGGCCTGAACGACGAAGTGCCAGGAGACGCCCTGCAGCAGTGCAGCAGAGAGCGACAGATCATCAGACTCTGTCGCCAGGGGCCCTGCGGCAGGAGAGAGATACGCACGTCGTTGGCCGCAAGCGTTGTGATGACGCGCTCCTCGTCGAGCATGACACCGAGCGTGCGGCGCGACGAGAGCGAGCTGACGACGGCCGTCCGGAACGGGAGCTCGGTCGTGATGTCGGCCTCGAAAATCTGGCGACGGAAGATGAAGTTGGGCTTGGTGTTGAAGAACCAGGGGTCGTCCGCCTGCCCGTCGGCCGTCGGAAAGTGCAGCGGGTTGAAGTCAAAGAGCCGAAGCTCGCGCGCCGTCAGGTTGCCGTCGTCGTCGTCATCGTCGCCGTCGGCCATCTCGGACGAGGGGAAGACTTGGAGGATGCGGTAGCCGTGCGTGTGCGTCACCCACTGGCGCCGGCCGAAGCCCTGCCACGCCCGGACCGCCTTCGGCCCCCACTCGTCCCAAGTCCTGAGCCGGCCCTCGCTCCCCCAGGCGAGTTCTTGCAGAAGCGTCTCCTTGAGCATGTGAAAGTGGTAGGGCGAGTCGCCGACGGTGATGTCGAGACTGATGAGGCCTCGGTCCGGATCCGTCGCGAAGGGCCGGGTCGCGCCGCTGCTGCTGCCGTCCCGCTGCGGGCCCCAGAGCCGCTCGCTCGCACTTGATGGCGGGTCCGGCCGAAGCTCGAAGGCGAGCGGGATTGGCAGCCGGGTGAGCGTCGCGTTGAGCTTTGGAAGCTCAAGCGTCGACAGGAGCCGCGCATCGCCGTGCGCAACGTCAAACAGCTGGAGCGATGGCGTCGCCGTGTTTGGCGGGAGGTAGGTGAGGACGTACGCCGTCGGCGTGAGAAGGAGGAAGGACGTGTAGTGGAACTCGGGTGCCTCGTACGGCAGGTAGGCGTGCGTCTATCACAGAGTAGGTTCGGTCGGTTGTCAGCTCCGGGGTGGTTGAGCGCGGACCGAGAGGAGGCAATGGACCGACGCAGATGTCTCGGCCGGTCCGCCAGTTCCAGCAGTGGAGGACGTTGCGCTCGCCTTCTTCGGCTCCGCTGACCTGAGGCATGGTCAGGCGAGCGGTCAGCTCCGTACGAAACCCGAGGTCATTCGGCCGGCAGGACTGACCATGACGGCGAGCGTGTCGCCGCAGATCTGGAGCAGGAACCGCGCGGGCGGGATCGTCGACTGGTCAAAGTCGTCATCGCCGAAGCCGCGGCCGTGGGGATCGGCGACGTCGAGGAGGAGGACGTTTTGGGCAACGTCGTGTCGCGGCAGGCCATCCATGCCCAGCAGATGCAGCGCGTAAGACGGCCGGAAGCAGGCACAGGCGTCATCGGACCCTGCGTCGGAGGAGCCGCTCTCTGGCGTTGCCGAGCGACGGCAGTCGCGCGCGTGCTTTAGGCTGTGCCGCTTCGGGTCAACGCGCTGAATGATGACGACGAGGTTTTGCTCCGGGCTGAGCGTTAGGTCGAGGTAGGGGCCGCAGTCAAAGTTGAGCGTCTGCATGCCGACGTCGACCTTGCGATACTCGCCGCCGCCGGTCCGGATGCTCTCTGCCGACGGCAGCGGGTAGATCTCGAACCCCTGCGGCCGTTCGTGCACATGCGATGACGGGGCGTAGTTGGCACCGCGGACGTAGACGCCCGCCTGGAGCTCGTAGATCGACATGGGCGTGCCCTGCGCGCCGTCGACGCCGACCGTCACCGAGGGCGTCTGGAGCTCGAGCCAGTTGCGCTCTCTCTCCAGCAGACGCTCCAGCTTCTCGGCCGTCGTCCAGTTGCGGCGGCGGTAGCCGTCGGTCGCTGATGAGCCAGACGCATCGGGCGGGGGAAGAGCGTCGACGACGCCGTGCCGCCAGCAGGCGAGGATGTAGCGGAGGTAGACGTGGTCGCTGAAGCAGCACGAGCAGAGGGTGTCAGCTGAGCGCTTGGAGCAGCCCTCGGGCTTGCAGCCGTACCTGACGAGCCGGTGGAACGGCGAGGCCACGAGTGTCGTCCGAAGGAGATCTAGGGCCGAGAGGTTGCAGAGGATCTAGGGGCAGGCCGGGGCTCTGAATGCGATCAGCCGCTGATCTGGTCGCTATGACCGAGATGTGAAGCGGGCGAACAAACCTTCAGCAGCACCTCTGTCGGCAGGTCTAACAGCCGAAGCTGGCGGTTGGGTCTGGTCATTGAGGGCCTTAAATGTCGAGGGTATTGGTCGGCGCGAGGGGTGGCCGGCGGCATGCCGGTCTTGCGCGCTGAGCTGCCTATTGGCCTGGTTGCCTCATGCCGCTGCTGCTGCCGATGCTGCTGCTGCAGACCCCCTCAACGCCCTCTCCTCTCCTTGCCCTTCTCGTCTCGACAATTCAGGAGGGACATCGGTCGCTACTCTCCATCGACGTACTCTGCCGTCCATGAAGGCAAAGACACCCTGGTCGCTCCCCCACCTGCGGCCCAGTAGCGACTGCACTGGCGGTCGACGCCGGTCCAACCTCGTCGTTGGAACCTGACGGGGCGCTGGCAGCACCCCTGCAGCCTCCCTCCTCCCTCCTCGTCCTCTCTTCCTAGGGCGACCTTGATCCACGGGGGAGGTTGCGAGTGCCTGTCATCCGCCCGCCCGGGGCTCTTCTGGCACCTCTTCTCGTCATGCCCGAGGCCGGATTACCTTGCAGCTGCGCTGACGAACGGCGCACGGCGATCGGTCAGCCCTCCACCCTCCGACTCCTGCGCGATCCCCCTTAAAGCGCGCGTCCCTTCGCCGGCCCTTCCTTCAGCTCACCCACTCACTCGCCCTTCCCTCTGTCCAGACCTCCACAAAGCCCGCTACCGCTGCCCGCCATGTCTGTCACCGTCGCCTCGCCCATCACTTTCCGCCACAGCGGCAAGACGGCGCCGAACCGCGTGCGTCCAGCCCTTTCCGGCACCCCTGCGTCATCTTCAAGCTGGGCATCCCCCTTCGAGGGCTTGAGCGCTGACCTTTTCCTGCGGGTCGCTGCTCCTTGCCGTCATCTTCAGTTCCTCAAGTCTGCTAGTGCGCACTTGCCGGCTCGTATCCCTCTCTTCGATAGATCGGCTGACGCTCGCCACTCCTTCGCCCCTCATCGGCAGTGACTGAGCGGGTTCGTCCGAAGCTATTGCGCCCGCCGTCGGACCGGCGACCCGGCTGCCGTCGCTGACACTCGGTTGCCTCCCCATCGCTCTTCAGCTCTGCACCTACGACGACGAGAATCACGACGAGCGCGGCAAGCCGACGCCCGAGTACCTCAAGCTCTACGAGGAGTGGGGTAAGGGCGCCATCGGCGTCATCGTCCTCGGCAACATGCCCGTCGACCGCACCCAGCTCGAGGCCAAGAAGAACGTCATCATCGACCCTCGCTCGGTCAGTCCGAACACAAACCGTTGCGCTAAGCGAGCGTCGCAAGGAGACTAACTTGGTCTCCCTGTCGCACGCCGCCTCTCGCCGCAGTCGTGGGACGCCGTCTCGGCCCTCAAGCCCGTCATCAAGGCCTGCCAGGTCCAGGGCAGCCTTGTCATCGGGCAGCTCACCAATGGCGGCCGGCAGACGAGCCAGGACATCAACACGGAGCCCTACTCGTCGTCGTCCGAGCAGTGCCCGCCGATGGGAGGCAGTACGTCGCATTCGGCAGGTCGCAGCTGCGCGCAGCTAACCTGGGCCTCCCGTTGACATCGGCCTTGATTTGCAGTGGTCTTCAACAAGCCGCGGCCGATGACGATCGCCGAGATCGACAGCCTCGTCGAGGCCTTCGCCTACGCCGCCAAGGTCCTCTACGACGCCGGCGCCGATGGCGCCCAGCTGCACGGCGCCCATGGCTACCTCCTCTCCCAGTTCCTCTCGGCTCGAGTCAACAAGCGGACCGACGACTACGGAGGTGAGCGCTCTGGGTGCGCCCGCTCTTCCGGCCTTACAAACGCCTAACGCTTGCACACTGCTCGATCACACCAGGCTCGCTCGAGAACCGCGCGCGCATCATCCTGCGCATCATCGACGCCATCAAGGAGCGCGTTCCCAAGGACTTCCTCCTCTCGATCAAGATGAACTCGGCCGACTTCTCCGAGGGCGGTCTCACCGACGAGGAGTCGCGCACCGTCGCCTCGTGGCTCGATGCTAAGGGCCTCGACCTCATCGAGCTCTCGGGCGGCACCTACGAGCAGTCGGGCTTCGAGCACAAGAAGGAGTCGACCATCGCCCGCGAGGGCTTCTTTGTCGAGTTCTCGGAGCAGATGAAGCCGCTCATCAAGGAGGCCCGCATCGCCGTCACCGGCGGTTTCCGCTCGGCCGACGCCATGAACAAGGCGCTCCAGGACGGCGCGACCGACCTCATCGGCCTCGCCCGGCCGCTGACGGCCGAGCCCTACCTTTGCCGCGAGATCATCGAGGGCAAGAAGACGAAGGCGATGGACAACAAGGTCGTGCGTAGGCGGTCGCCTCCTCCTCCGCCCTGCTGTGTCTTTGCTGACCCTGTGCTGCCTGCCTGCCGCTCCAGAACCCTGCAGTCCAGACGGCCACCTCGGTCTACCAGATCGGCCAGATCTCGCGCGGCGAGCCGATTGCCGACCTCAGCGACGAAGAGGTTGCCAAGGAGACATTCCTCATCGCCACCGGCCAGAAGTCCCCGGCCAAGAAGCCCGTCGCCGACCAGGACACGAGCACGTACGCCGGTAACGAGAAGCCGAACGGCTCGCACCTCTAGAGCGGCCTCTCCGAGAGACGGCGGTCGCTTCTCCTTAGACGGCCCTAGACGGTAGATGCTTGTCAACGTACGAGACCTAGGCGTTTCGATCTCGAACCCTGCCCCCAA
>Ga0308160_10002298_pt1 | contig 23611 bp, 19 predicted proteins | sample PhyFR1_FD_201036 | JGI IMG/M metagenome (GOLD analysis project Ga0308160, IMG submission 201036) | Phyllosphere microbial communities from UC Gill Tract Community Farm, Albany, California, United States - DLSLF.R1 | ecosystem: Host-associated > Plants > Phyllosphere > Unclassified | place: USA...
GACTGGTTCGACAAGGACTTCTACAAGGTCCTCGGCGTCGACAAGACGGCGAGTGACGCTGAGCTGAAGAAGACCTACCGGAAGCTCGCGCGGCAGTACCACCCGGACTCCAACCCGGGCGACGCCGCCGCCGAGAACCGCTTCAAGGAGATCAGCGAGGCGTACTCGGTGCTCTCCGACAAGGAGCAGCGCCAGGAGTACGACCAGGTCCGCGCCATGGGCTCCGGCGCCCGCTTCACCGCGGGTGGCCCGGGCCAGGGCGGCGGCTTCGAGGACGTCTTCGGCGGCATGTTCGGCCAGGGCGGGGGCGGACAGCGTGTCCGCTTCGGCCAGGGCGGAGCAGGTGGCGCCGGCGGCTTCGAGGACATCCTCGGCGGGATGTTCGGCGGTGGCGGCGGCTTCGGCCAGACCACCGGCGGCTACCGCGGCTTCGGTGGGCCGACGAAGGGCCGCGACGTCACCGCGACGACGACCCTCGACTTCACCACCGCGATCGCCGGCGACACCGTCAAGCTCTCGCAGGGCAACGGCCGTCCGGTGAACGTCCGCATCCCCGCGGGGGTCGCGGACGGGCAGAAGATCCGGCTCCGTGGGCGCGGCGAACCCTCGCCCGACGGCGGGGAGGCCGGTGACCTCGTGGTCACCGTCACCGTCCGCAAGCACCCGGTGTTCGAGCGCGACGGGCAGAACCTGCGGCTGGACGTCCCCGTGACGTTCGTCGAGGCGGCGCTCGGCGCGACGATCGAGGTCCCGACGCTCGGCGGCTCGACCGTCAAGCTGAAGGTCGCACCCGGCACGCCGTCGGGTCGCGTCCTGCGCGTCAAGGGCCGCGGCGTCGCCACCAAGAACGGGACGGGCGACCTGCTCGCGACCGTCCAGGTCGCGGTGCCGTCGCACCTGACGGACAAGCAGCGGGAAGCGGTCGAGGCCCTCGCCGAGGCCCTGCCCGACGAGGACCCTCGGGAGGACCTCCTCACCAAAGCGCGCAGCTAGCTGCTCGCGACACCAGCAGTAGACCCGGCCGGGGCCCCGCCGCCGGTACCTGCCCGTCGCGAAGCGGCGGGCAGGCCGTGCCGGTGGGGAGAGGCGCGGCGCGGCTCCGTCAGGAACGCGCACCGTGCCTCCAGTCTGGTTTCCAGACCATGCGAACGACGGAAAGGAACACGCCATGACCGACATGGACGAGAACTCGCCCGTCTTCGCGATCGCGATGGCCGCGGAGCTCGCCGAGATGCACCCGCAGACGCTCCGCCAGTACGACCGGCTCGGCCTGGTCGTGCCGGGCCGGACGCGCGGCGGGTCCCGCCGGTACTCCATGCGTGACGTCGCGCAGCTGCGCGAGGTCGCACGCCTCGGGTCCGAGGGCGTCTCGCTCGAGGGGATCCGCCGCGTCCTCGAACTCGAGAACGAGAACCGCGCGCTCCGTGCGCGCGTGAGCGAGCTGGAGACGGCCCTCGCCGACCAACTCATCAGCAGACCGGGCGCCCGGGTGTTCGCGGCGACGACCACCGGCGCCACGATCTCGCTGAAGGCCGGCGCCCGACCGCAGCGGAACACGCAGATCGTGCTCTACCGCGGTCCGCGCTGACCTGCCCTCACCGGACCATCGGTACGCTGGCGCCGTGCCACCGGACTTCGCCGACTTCTTCCGCCGCCGCGTCGACGACGCGCCGGACCTCATCGCGATCGACGGCACGGACCGCTTCATCCTCGACGAGGCACCGCACGTGCACGGCGACGCGCTCCGGCAGCCCGGCGAGGTCGCCGTCGTGGACGACCGGTACGGCGTGCTGACCCTCGGAGCGATCACGGTGCACGGCGCATCGGACGTCCGGGTCGTGCAGGACTCCCTCGTCGGAGTCCGCGCGCTCGAGGCGAACGCCGGCACCTTCGGGCGGCGGGGCTTCCACCACCCGTCGTCGCTCGAGCAGGCGTTCCGTGACGTCCGGCTCGTGCTGCTGCGGCTGTCGAAGTCGAACGATCGGCTCGACGAACTCGCGCGCGCCGTCGCCCGGTTCGCAGCGCCCGACGTCGTGCTGCTGTGCGGCGGGGTGTCGAAGCACATGAACCTGTCGCAGAACGACGTCCTGCGCCGGTACTTCGGCGAGGTGACCGCATCGCGAGGTCGTGGAAAGTCGCGGTTGCTCATCGCGCAGGACCCGCTCCGCGCCCAGGCGACCCGAGCGGACGCGACGAACCCGTGGCCGCGATCGGTGCACGTCGACGACCTCGGGATGACCCTCGTGGCGCACGGCGGGGTGTTCGCCGGGACCTCGCTCGACCAGGGCACGCGTGTCCTGGTCGACGCCATGGACGATGCCGTACCGACCGCCCGGGTCGCCGTCGACCTCGGTTGCGGGAACGGGGTCATCGCCACCGCGCTGGCACTGCGCCGCCCGTCCGTGCGCGTCGTCGCGACGGACGTGTCGCAGATCGCAGTGGCGTCGACGCTCGCCACCGCGCAGGCCAACGCGGTCGCAGATCGAGTGCGCGTCCTGCGGAGCGATGCGGGCGACGAACTCGATGAGGGTTCGGCCCAGCTCGTGCTCTGCAACCCGCCGTTCCACGCGGACACCACCGTGACCACGGACGCAGCCGAGGCGATGTTCCGGAACGCGGCCACGATCCTCCAGTCAGGGGGGGAGCTGTGGTGCGTCTGGAACTCCCACCTGCGGTACCGGCCGGTGCTGGAGCGGTTCGTGGGGGCGACGCGGCAGGTGGTGCGGACGCCGAAGTTCACGGTGACGGCGTCGCGGCGGGCCTGACCGTCCTCACCGCGCAGCGTGGACCACCTCGCCGATCGGTGTCACCATCGCACGCGCCCACTCCCGCGTGAGGTGGCCGTGGTCCCGGTACATCAGCGTGTCCCCCGCGATGACACCGCACCGTGACGCCGTGCAGAACCAGTCGCTCAGGTCGGCGTAGGTGCCGCCCGCCGATTCGGTGGTCTCGCGCTCCACGGCAGCCCACGCGTCGTCGAGACCCTCCGATCGGTCGATCGCGCAGGCCTCGGCGTTCTCGAGGTTCGCCGAGAGGCACCGCGGTACGGACTCGGCGAACTCGGGCGTGTCACGCAGGACGCTCACCCGGGAGTCCCGGGGAAGTGCCGCGAGTGTCCGGGCGAGCCCCTCGCGCCACTGGGTGGCTCGGTCCTCGGGACGGACGAGGTCGAGGTGGGCCGATCCGGTGACGAGGACGACGTCGGGCTGTTCCGCGTGCAACCGGTCCAGGACCTTCCGCCGCCAGGTGTCGCACTCGACGAAGTGCCGGCCCATCGCTCGCACAGGCACGTCGACCATCGTGCAGGCGTTCTTGGTGAAGGCGAGCACACGCACCCCGGGCGTCCTGGCCGCGAGTGCCTCGACGGCGGGCACCCAGTGTGCTGCGTGCGAATCCCCGACGATCGCGACCGTCGTCGACCCGGACGGGTCACCCAGCACGCACGTGTTCACCGACGTGTCACGGGTACTCACGTTGTGACAACGGAGGCTGGGCGGCGCGGAGGCGGCCCCCGTCGCGTCGTCGAGTCGCGGTCGCACGTTCTCGGGGACGAACGGCGTGAAGCGCGGCTCCGGTGCCGGGACGGTCCGCGTGGCGGTCAGCTGGCTCGTGAGGACGGGCTGCGGGACGACTGCGTTCCCGGCGAGGACCACGGCGACGGCGGCCACGGTCGACGTGATCCCGGCGAGCACAGCCCGTCCGTCCGTGCGCCCCGCTGCCCGGAGCGGGCGCTCGACGAAGCGCGTCGTGACGTGTGCGAGCACGACCGCGACCGCCAGTGCGACGCCCCGCGCCCAGAGCGGCAGGGGCGTCGCGAACCCGACGGCGGCCTGCGGGACCACCAGGAGCGGCCAGTGCCAGAGGTAGAGCGAGTAGGAGACGCCGCCGACGTACTGCAGGGGGGCCAGCCCGAGGACACGACCGGGACCGGCGACGTGTCGTGACGCCCCGGCCCACACCAGAGCGGCAGTCGCGAGGACCGGCAGCAGGACCGCGGTCCCCGGGTAGGAAGTGCGGGCGTCGAACGCGAGTGCCGCGATCACGATCCCCGCGAGTCCGAGCCACCCGACGATCGACGCCCAGCGTTCCCGGAGGACGGCGCCGCGGTGCACCGCGACGGCGACGAGGCCACCGAGCCCGAGTTCCCAGGCCCGGGACGGCAGTGCGAAGAACGCCCACGGCTGAGCGTACGAGGTCAGGACCATCCCGAACGCCATGGAGGCCGCGACAGCGAGCGCGAGAGCGGTCACGAGGACCGCGGAGCGCTGCCGGACGGGCAGCCGTCGACCGAGCCACCAGACGCAGGCGAGCAGGACCGGCCAGAGCAGGTAGAACTGCTCCTCGACGCCGAGGGACCAGTAGTGCTGGAACGGGGACGGCGCGCGGCCGGTCAGGTAGTCGGTCCCTTCGGCGGCGAAGTACAGGTTCGGAACCGAGAGCAGCGCCGCGACCCCGGCCTCGACGAGCTCCTGCCGCACGAGCGGAGGCATCAGGAACACCGCGCCGGCCAGGGTCACGAGGGCGACGAGGAGCGCGGACGGCAGGATCCGGCGGACCCGGCGAGCCCAGAACCCGAGGAGGTCGATGCGTCCGCGAGTGCTCAGTTCGCGGATCAGGTACCCCGTGATGAGGAACCCGGAGATGACGAAGAAGACATCGACCCCGACGAAGCCGCCGGTGACACCGAGGTGCGCGTGCTCGAGCAGCACGAGCGACACCGCGATGGCCCGGAGGCCCTGGATGTCCGGGCGGAACGTCGGGGAGGTGCGTGTCATGGCTGCTCCGATCTCGTGGTGCTCGTAATACTACCATGTGATATATTTAATGAGCGGCATCAGGGCCGCTCGACATCGACCGGAGGCACCGTGGAGACCACGAACCTGCTCAAGGCCTTCCGCAAGGGCTGGCTGCTCATCCTCATCGGCGCACTCCTCGGCGCGGGTGGAGGGTTCGCCGCCGCGGTGCTGGCGACACCGGAGTACTCGGCGACGACCAAACTGTTCGTCTCCGTGCGAACCTCGGACGCAGCGTCAGCGACCGACGTCTCGCAGGGCAACTCCGCGGCCCAGCAGAAGGTGCGCTCCTACGCAGACGTCGTCCTGACGGAGAGCATCCTGCAACCCGTCATCGAGGAACTCGCGCTGGACATCACGCCGGCCGGACTCGCTCGACGGGTGCAGCCCACCATCAACACCAACACCGTCGTCATCTCCATCGCGGTCAGCGACGAGTCGGCGGCCCGGTCAGCACAGATCGCGAACAGCATCGGCCGCAGCTTCGTCCGGGTGGTCGAGCGGTTGGAGAAGCCGAGCGCGGACTCCGCGAGCCTCGTGCGCGCGTCGACCGTCCAGAGCGCGGTCGTGCCATCGGCTCCGTCGTCTCCGAACCGGACGCTGAACATGGTCGTCGGACTCGCGGTCGGGGCCTTCCTGGGGTTCGCTGCGGCGCTGCTCCGAGGACTCGTCGACACACGCATCCACGGTCCCCGCGACGTCGCCGCGGCCACGGACGCCCCACTGCTGGCGACACTCGGCTTCGACTCCGAGGCCAAGCGTCAGCCCCTCGTCGTGTCTGCGAGTGGGCGCAGTCCCCTCGCCGAGGCGTACCGCACGCTCAGGACCAATCTGCAGTTCGTCGACCTCGGCGCCGGCAACGGCAGCTTCGTCGTCACGTCGGCGATGCCGAGCGAGGGCAAGACCACGTCGACCGCGAATCTCGCGATCGCTCTCGCCGAGACCGGCGCGCGCGTCGTCCTCATCGACGCTGACCTCCGGCGCCCCCGTGTCGCCGAGGTGATGGGGCTGGAGAACTCCGCCGGCCTCACCGACCTGCTCATCGGCCGTGCCGAACTCGACGACGTGGTGCAGCCCTGGGGACACACCAAGCTCGACGTCCTGCCCGCGGGACTGGTCCCGCCGAACCCGAGCGAGCTGCTCGGTTCGACGGCGATGCAGGCGCTGCTCGAGCTCTTGACCGCCCAGTACGACCACATCCTGCTCGACGCTCCGCCGATCCTGCCGGTCACGGACGCAGCTGTGCTCGCCACGATGACCTCCGGCGCGGTCGTGGTGACGTCCGCTCGGAGCAGCAGGACGCCGCAGCTCCGTGCTGCCGTCGACCGGCTCGAGCGGGTCGGGGCAACGGTGCTCGGCGTCGTGGTCAGCATGGCTGCGTTCCGTGGACGCCAGCGGTACGGCGGTGCGTACGGGAGCGCCTACGGCACCTACTACGGCGGTCAGGAGGCGGTCGACCTCTCGGCAGCCACGCCGAAGCGCGGTCGCCGTCTGCGCGACGAGGACTCCGCGACCTTCCCGGTCGCACCGGCGACGCCTGCGCGTCCACAGCGCGGAACGACTCGCTGAGCGGAAGGGAATGCCCGCCCCGGTCCTCAGGAGAAGGATCGGAGCGGGCGTTCGCTCGTCTCCGGGTTCAGGGGAGGGACGTGAAGGTCGATCGATGCTCCAGACCGGTGGCCGCGCTCCACGCCCGGTGCTCGGGCAGACGTTCCGACCGCTGCCACTGCAACCGGACGGAGTCGGCCAGCGCGATCGTGTTCTCGTCGCTGGTCAGCCCAGCGGGAACGCCGTCGTGCGCGTACAGGTACGCGTGAGCAGCTCCGGAGAAGTCGTTCCCGCGCACCGCGAGTCTCGGCCGCACGCCGTCTGCGTAGAACAGCAGATGGCTGCCCTTGCCTGCCCTGTCGGGCCGCACGGCAGCGCTCCAACTCGAACCGGCGTCGTGCGCTCGGTTGCCCCGCACGCTGCACGTCGAGGACCCGGCACTCTCGGTCCCGCCGGTCGACCAGTACTCGAAGGTCTGCATCGTCCGTTCGACGGAGTTGCCGGTGAACTCGACGTCCGACCACGAGACACCTTTCGAGACGCCCGGACCCTGGATCGTCATCGCGGCGTCCCAGCAGTCGACGATCGTGTTGCCGCTGACGAGCACGCCGGACGCGCCGGACCACACCTGGACGCCGTTGCCCATCCGCGACACCCCGTCCGATGCCAGGGCACCGCCGGCCTCGCCGATGATGCAGTCCCGGACGACCGCGCCGTCGGTCCGGCTCGCTGACGTCGTCTGGACCGCGTTCCTCCCCGTTCCGACGACCGCGAGGTCGCGGACGGAGAGCCCCGACCGAACTTCCACGATGGGATCGGCGACGGCGAGCCACACACGACGGCCACCGGCGCTCGGGTTCGTGGCGCAGCGCACGGTGACGACGGATCCCCTCGACGTGAACTGCCAGTCGCGTACGAGCGCGCTGGGATCGGTCTTGCGATCGCCGTGGAGAGTCGAGCCGACCTTGAGGAAACCCACCTCGGTGGTCCACGAACTCACGTAGCCGTGGTGCGTCCGTCCGACGTTCGCCGCACTGATGTCGACCGACCAGAGACCGTCCCCGGCCCTCGTCCAGCACGCGGCGGCCTGCACGTACTTGTACGCCGTGACGACGGGCGGCTCCGGCTCGTCTCCCCACGATTCGAACCTGAGCGCGCCGACCGTACCCGGGCGGATCACTCCGGGGTGCCGCCGACCGCGTCGGAGCCGCACCGTGCTGCCCGGCGCGATGGTCGACGCCGTGAGTGCTGCGTTGACCCGCGCCATCGAGGCCCACGGCCGCGTGGGAACCGTCCCGTCGTCCGCATCGTCGCCGGCCGCCGGGTCGACGAAGTAGGTCGTCGACCCCGCACCGCGCGCTGGCCGAGTCCACAGGCTCAGCCCCACCGCGGCGCTTCCGACTGCGGCCCCGGTCAGGAGGGTCCTCCGACTCAGGGCGGTCGTTCGCGGGATCGGGCTCTGTCGGTGTTCCATTGGTGCCTCTCCGCGCCGCTCCGGCAGCGACGCCGAGGGGAAACTAGTCGCTCCGCGTTCTTCGACACGAGGTTCCGGAATGTCACATGGCGTTGCGTCCCGCGAGTCGGCGGATCGCTCGCAGACACAACCGGATGTCGCTGCGTCGGACGCCGTAGAAGGACCTCGGGTCGATCCCGTGACGGTGCCACACCTGCAGCACGTTGAGCGAACTCGAGACGAAGCATCCGACCAGGGTCCCCGTCGCCGCCCCGAGGGCCCCGTGGGACGGCACCAGGGCGACGAGCAGCGCGGTGTTCACGAGCGCGGCGACGACGAGCGACATGCTGCGGCGGCCCGGGGCACCCCTCGCGCTGAGAGTGACCCCAGCGAGGGCGCCCTGTCCGCCGACCGCAGTCGCGAGCAGCAGCACCATGCAGGCCGGCATGGCATCGACGAACTCGGCTCCGAAGACGAGCGGGACCCACCACCAGGCGCTCGCGGCGAGCGCACCGGCCGCCACGACGGTCAGTGCCGAGGACATCCGTGAGGCGGCGAGCATCCGGGCGTCGTCCTGCTCGGCGGCGTCCGCGGCGAAGGAGACGTCGCGGACGGCGTTGCTGATGACGAGCGGCAGATCGGCGACGTTCACCGCCACGACGTACAAGCCGAGTTCCGCGGCGTCGGACAACGGAGCGATCAACGCCTGGTCGAGGCGGGTCAGGAGCACTCCGGCGATGGATCCGAACCAGACCCTGGCTCCGAACGACACCAGTGCACGGCTGCTCGGCGTCTCGGCGTCTTCAGGACGCGTCGCTCCTGTCCCGCGTCGCAGCCCGGTGTACGCGACGGCTCCGAGGATCGGCGAGACGGCGAGCACCCCGACCGCGTGGGCGATGTCGAGTGACCCGACAGCGGCGAACGACGCGAGCGCGATGAGCCGGACCCCGGCGGTGATCGCTCGCTCCACGGTCACCAGCCGCCACCGGTGCATGCCTGCTGCGACGGCCTGGAGCAACGCCACCATCAGCGTCGGCACCAACATGACCGACGCGAGGGTGACGAGTCGGACCAGGGCGTCGTCGCCGGCGGCGGAGAACGGCGCTGCGGCGATCAGGAGCGCGGTGACGACCACGCCTGCTCCACCCAGGACCGCGACGGCACGCCACACGAACCCGCCGCGCGCCCAGGGGTGCCGGGCGATCGTCCGTGTGACGGCAGCCGGGACGCCGAACGTCGCGACGGCCGTGGCGAGGAACAGCGGCGCCGTCACCGCTGCGACCGCTCCTCGTCCGTCGACTCCGAGGGTCTGCGCGAGGATCGGCGCCGTGGCGATCGAGGCGATCGGAGGGAACACGTTGCCGATCAGTGCGGCGACGATGTTGCCGACTCGATTCCGTCCGCCGACGCTCACCGGGGCACCGTCGCGGGGCGCGTGGACCGGACGAGGTCGTCGGGGAAGGGGCCGACGTGCGGGGCCCGTCCGGACGGTGGCGGAACGAGTGCGAGCAGGACGAAGACCAGCACGCCGGTGGGGGCGTTCGCGCTGAGGGAGTTGAAGCCCAGGATCGATGCCAGGACGAGGAGGGAGCCGAGCCGTGCCCCCCGCGCACCAGTGGTGTTCCCCGACGCACCGCGGAGTGCGAGGCTGACCAGGGCCCCGAAGAACAGCAGGGTCGCGAAGAGTCCGAAGTCGATGGAGAACATCAGGAACGGGTTCTCGAAGGTCGTGCCGATGAGCGCGTTGCGGGTGACCTGCTCGCTCGCGCCGAAACCCTTGCCGACGAGCATCGTGTCGGCCCAGCGCTCCACCGCGAGACCGACGGTCTTGAGCCGGGCCGACGACGATCCCCCGTCGTCGGCGAACCGCTCCGTGACGGTCATGCTCGCTTCACTGGCGAGGAACCCGACAGCGCCGATCGACGCGAGCGCAGCAGCCCCTGCCTTCGCGAAGACACCCCCGCGAGCCCTCAGGATCATCACCGCGACCGCGACGACCGCCACGAGCAGTGCGAACCGGGATCCGGTGAGGGCGATCCCCACGATGAGCAGGACCGGCGCAGCCACACGCATCCACGCCGTCCGGAGTGACGCGGTGAGCGGGACCGCAGCGGACATCCACAGCGCGGCGATGAGGGGATGGTCGAAGGTCCCCACCATGCGGCCGGCATCGGTCCCCCACCACCGGAGCCCCTCGAGCGTGGAGAGCCACGGCTGGGGAACCGCACCGGCCCAGACGGCCAGGACGAGCGCAGCTTGGGCACTCCCGATCAGGACCAGCAGCCGTGCAGCGCGTGTGGGGAAGTCGGCGCCGTCCGCACCCCGACTGCGGACCCAGAGGAAGAGCAGTGCCGGCCCGAGGAGCTGGAGCACCAGCGTGCCGAGGTCGCCGGCGCGGCCGGTGAACCACGACGTGGCGAACGCCATGACGAGGAACGTGCCGAGCATCGCGCAGACGACCAGGTGCTGTGCGACGACCCGTCCGATCCCACGCGGGTCACGGACGCAGTCGACGATGACGATGGCGAGTGTGAACGTCGTGGCTGGCTGCCAGCTCGTCCCGACGGCGGTCCGCACGACCTCGAACGGCAGGAGCGACGCAGCGACGAGGACGGCTCCGAACGCCCAGGTGGGGCGTCTGAGTGCGACGACCCCGACGACGATCGACAGCGCGAGTTGTGTGATGAAGAGCATCCGGTTGCCTTCCCTGTATGCCCTCCATTAGAACATAGAATGTGTTATTTCAACAGGCGTCCCAGTGGTCCTGGAGGACGATCCGCAGGTCGTCGGGAGACCACAACGCCGCGCGGACACGGTCGTTCCGACCCGCGCGGACGTTCTGGTCGAGCAACGCGGGCGACGGGCGGAGACCCCGGATCGGCCAGAAGCCCGCTCCGCGCAGCGTCACGACGGGGAGCACGGGGACGCCGGCGCGGAGTGAGCAGTGGTGGAGCCAGGTGTCGGACGAACCCGGAGCGACATCCGTGAAGCCGTCACCAGTCGCGCGCAACAGATCGAGGAACGCCGGCGGGTAGAGGACCCCCTTGACACCCACTGCGTAGTTGCGCGGCGTCGGCCGCTCGGACGTCGCCCGCCCCCAGCGTTCGTACGGCGCCACGGCGGCCCCGTCGACCACGATGCGGTTCACCCGGTGTGCGACGATCGCGTCCGGGTGCCGACCGTGATCGGCCACGAGCGTCTCCAGCCATCGCGGCGGGTAGAGCACGTCGTCGTCGGCCGTGACCATCGGGACCCGGTGCCGCGCGATGCTCGACACGTACGGGAAGTACTTCTTGTGCGGCCCGAGGTCGTCGCAGAGCCGGACCTCGACCCCGCGACGGCAGAGTCTGGACAGGCCCCGCGGCGGCGAACTGACGAGTGCCGCATCGTCGAGCCAGACGATGAGTCGAGAAGGTTGCACCGAGCCGCGTCCGATCGACGCGAGCGTGAGGTGGACCGACCTCGCCCGCACGCCGAAGGTCGTGAGCGACACCACGGGTCCACCGGGAGCCACCAGGGACCGTCGACCGAAGCGGCCCCGGATCGCCGCCGAGCTCATGCGAACGTACGAGGAGACGAGGCGGATCGGGTCGCGAGGCAGTCGGCGCATGCCCTCAGTCTGGGCGATCCGACCGGCCGATCCGAGCTTTTTGCATGTCATATACACAAGGTCGAATCATCGTGCCGGTAGGCTCGCACCGTGCGATGGAGTCGAGTGGGCTGGCCCGCGGTCGGGTACGTCTCCCTCGAGGACGTCGACGGCTACCCCGAGCACCTCGCACGCCTGGTGACCGACGCCCCGCCGTCCGTGGCCGCCCTCGCGTCCGTCACGTGGAGCGAGTCCCGCATCCAGAGCTGGCGCATCGAGGAGGCCGGCCGCCACGGTGACGCCGGCGTCGACGCGACACCGACCCACACCGTGCACGCCGTGTTCGTCGTCCGCAACGACGAGGTGCTCGACACCCCGGACGGCCTCTGGCGCCGGTGGAACCACGCGCGGGTGTCCCTCCGCTTCGACCGTGCCGTCCTCGATCCGTCCGACACGGAGGCGCTCGACCTGCTGGCCGGTGACGTCCACGTCTCCCGCGGCGAGATCGCACACGTGGACGCCGACGTCTGGGAGCTCCGCCTGCTCGTCTCCCCCACCGGCGAACTCGCGATCCACTTCCGCGACGTCGTGATCGAGGTGCGGCCGGTCGACGAAGAGGACTGGGCAGCGCTCGAGTCACGCCCTGCCCACGGCTGGCACGGCCCGGTCCCGGACGGCTGGGTCGAGTGGGCGACCCCGGCGGTGCGGGCTGCGGCGCACGGAGACGTCGGCGGCCTCTCGCTGGCGCTCGACGGCATCGGTCAGGACCCCGCTGGCATCGACGAGGTCGACCCGCGGTGGGGCTTCGCGCCGCTGCACGCGGCCGTCTGGTTCGACAACCGCGGCACGACCGAGGCACTGCTCGAACGCGGTGCGGACGTCCGGGTCGAGGACGCCGAGGGGCGCACCGCCATGGACATCGCCCACGAGCGCGGCTCACGCCGGGCGGAGGAGATCCTCCTGGCCTGGTTCGACCGGCCGGCGCACGAGCCGACCCGAGCCGACTGACGACGGACGGGAGGCGCGGTGCCAGCTGGCACCGCGCCTCCCGTCCGCCCTCCGGCTGGGTCTCAGACCGTGAGCGCGTTGGCGGCGGCGACCCGCCCGTACCACCGCGCCGAGTCCTTCGGCGTCCGGGCGAACGTCACCGGGTCCCACGACACGAGCCCGAAGGTCGGGCGGAAGCCCGACGCCCACTCGTAGTTGTCGAGCAGCGACCAGTGCTGGTAGCCGAGGACCTCGATACCGTCCTCGATGCACGCGTGGATGCCCTCGAGGGCGCCCTGCGTGTAGGCCACCCGGCGCGAGTCGTCGGCGGTGGCGATCCCGTTCTCGGTGATAATGAGCGGCACGTGCCCGGAGAGCTCCCACGCGCTGCGGAGCCCGTCGGCCGAGGCCTCGGGGTAGAACTCCCACCCGGTCAGGGTCGTCTCGACGTCGTCGGCCACCGGGAGCGGGCCCGACGGTCCGATGAAGGTGCGGGTGTAGGCCTGCACGCCCAGGAAGTCGTCGCCGGCGGCGTTCTCGAGGTACCAGTCGTCGCGCGGGTACCCGTACTCGCGGAGCATCTCGTCGGCGCCGGGCTCCCCGTTCGACCGGAACGCCTGCGTCGCGATCGTCCAGCCGGACTGCAGGCCGGACACCTGCGACAGGACCTCCCGCGAGCGCTTGTGCGAGGCGAGCAGGGCGTCGGCGACCCCGAGGTCCGGGTTCGGCAGGCCGTAGGCGACCAGGTTCGCCGCGTCCTCACCGCCGGCGAGCATCGCCGCGATGTTCGGCTCGTTGATCGTGCAGACGTAGCGGACGCCGTCCTGCACGACAGGGAGCGCGGCCTCGGTGTAGCGGGCGAACAGGTCGGCGGCGTCGGGGGCGCGCCAGAAGCCGTCGCGTTCGAACCAGCGCGGCACGGTGAAGTGCATGAGCGTGACGATCGGTTCGATGCCGAACTCGTGGCAGGTCTCGACCATGCGGCGGTAGTGGTCGATCTCGGCCCTGCTGACGAACCCGCGCTCGGGTTCGATCCGTGCCCACTCGATGCTGAACCGGTAGGAGTTCAGCCCGAGGTCGGCCGCGATGCGGATGTCCTCGCGGTACCGGTGGTAGCTGTCGGCGGCGTCACCCGAGGGCTCGACGATGGTGGTGTCGGGCTCGTGCTCGTGCACCCACCAGTTGCTGTTGACGTTGTTGCCCTCGATCTGGTGCGCGGCGGTGGCGGCACCCCAGAGGAAGCCCTTCGGGAACTGCAGCGTGGTGATGATCGTGCCTTTCAGTGCTGTGACAGGAAGCGGTCGAAGGTGTGGAGCGTCGCCGACGGGTTCTCGACCTGCGGGCCGTGGTAGCTCTCGGGGATGACCTCGTAGGCGGCGCCGGTGTCCTCCGCCATCTGCCGCTGCCAGGGGATCGGCCAGGCGCCGTCCCACTCGCCGTGGGTCACGAGCACCGGGAGCCCGGTGGCGCGGAGTGCGGCGGAGGAGTCGGTGTGGTCCTCGAGGATGTGCCCGCCGGCGACGACGCTCGCGGGGTCGTGCGCGTCGAAGCGGTCACGGACGAACCGTGGGTCGTCGGGGAGTTCCTCGTCGGGCCGGTACGCCCAGAGCGGGTTGGTGGAGTCGAACAGCTGGCGGAGGTTGCCGCCGGTGTCGTGCAGGATCGTCAGCTCGGCGACCTTGCGGTAGGGCCAGCCGTACGGTCCGGAGCAGAACTGCACCACGTCGCGGAAGGCGCTCGGGTCGGCGATGGCCGCCTCGCGGACGATCACGCCGCCGAGCGAGTGGCCGATGAGGTGCACGGGAGCGCCGTCGTCGAGCAGCCGTGCGACCCGGACGACGTCCGCCGCCTCTTCCTCGAGTCGGTAGCCGTCCGGCCCCGATGCGCGCGCCGAATCGGCCTGGCCACGGCGGCTGATCGCCACCGCGGTCCAGCCGGCGTCCCGGAGGAGCGGCATGAACGTGCGCCAGTCCTCCTTCGAGCCGGTGTACCCGGGCACGACGAGGACGGTGCCCTTCGACGGCCCGGGAGGCACGACGCGGTAGGCGGTGAGTCGGCCGACGGGGAGGTCGATGCCGACGACGTCGACGCCCTCGGGGGTGGGCAGGTGGCCGAACGGCGGGACGGACGGGAAGTCGCGGAGCGTGCTCATGCCAGCAGCGCTCGTCGTGGGTTCGGCACCGCGTCGAGCAGCGCCACCGTGTAGTCGTCCTGCGGGTGCTGCAGCACCTCGGCCGTGCGGCCCCGTTCGACCACGGCGCCGTCGTGCAGCACCATGATGTCGTCCGTGATGAGCCGCGCACTGAGCAGGTCGTGCGTGATGTAGAGGAGCGAGACGCCCCACTGCTCGCGGAGGTCCTCGAGCAGGGCGAGCACCCCGGCACGGAGCGTCACGTCGAGCATCGAGACCGGCTCGTCGGCGATGATCACCTGCGGGTCGGACGCGAGCGCCCGGGCGATGACCACGCGCTGGCGCTGGCCACCCGAGAGCTGGTGCGGGAGCTTCTGCGCGAACTGCTCCACCGGGGTCAGGCCCACGGTCTCGAGCAGCTCGAGCACGCGCTTCCGGGCATCGCGCCCGCGCAGGTTCGTGTAGTTCGCGACGGGGCGGGACAGCGTGTACTCGACCGTGTGCAGCGGGTTGAGCGCGGCGTACGGGTCCTGGAACACCATCTGCACCTCGGAGCGGAGGTCCTTCAACCCGCGTTTCCCGAGCTTCGCCACGTCCGTGTCGCCGAACCGGACCGTGCCGGTCGTCGGCTTCTCGACGCCGGTCAGCATCTTCGCGATCGTCGACTTGCCGGATCCGGACTGGCCGACGAGGGCGAGCGACTGCCCGGGTTCGAGGGTGAACGACACGTCGCGCACCGCCTGCACCGGCTGCTCGCCGCGACGGGGTGCCGGGTAGGTCTTGACGAGGTGCTCGACCACGATCGGGTTGCGGGCGGCGCTGCGCTCGCGGGAGCCGACCGTGCTGAACGACGTCGTGGTCTCCTGGCGGGTCGCCGACAGGTCGCGCTGCGACCGGTCCGGGAAGCCCGGCAGGCTCACGACCTCGGCACGCGGGTCGGCGTAGTGCGACAGCAGCATCTGCGTGTACTCGTCCTGCGGGTCGCGGAGGATCTCCTTCGAGCCGCCGTCCTCGACGATGCGCCCCTCGTGCATGACGAGCACGCGCTCGGTCGCCTCGAGGACGATGCCGAGGTCGTGGCTGATCAGGATGGCCGTGAAGCCCTCGGACTGCTGCAGCTCGATGATGGTGTCCATCACGGCGTGCTGCACGAGGACGTCGAGCGCGGTGGTCGGCTCGTCGAACACCATGAGCTGCGGCTCGAGCGAGAGCGCCAGCGCGATCGACACGCGCTGCCGCATGCCGCCGGACAGCTCTCCCGGGTACCGGGCCAGCATGGCGGTGGGGAGCTTCACCTTCTCGATGAGCTCCTTCATCCGGGCGTCCCAGCGATCACGCGACACGTGGCCGTGGGCCGTGAAGATGTCGATGAAGTGGTTGCGGATGGTCCGCACCGGGTTGAGCGCGTTCATGCCGGACTGCAGCACCATCGCGAACCCGCCCTGGCGCTGCTGCCGGAGGGCTTCCTCGTCGAGGTCGCGGATGTCGTGGCCGCCGAAGAAGATGTTGCCGCCGTTGGTCCGAGCCGGCGGCTTCTGCAGCCGGGTCAGCGCGTAGCCGAGGGTCGACTTGCCGGAACCCGACTCCCCGACCAGGCCGACGAACTCGCCCTTCCGCAGCTGGAAGGACACGTGGTCGACGGCCTGGACGGCCTCCTGGCCGGCCGATTCGTACACGACCGACAGGTCGCGGACGTCGAGCAGCACGTCCTGCGTGGCGCTCGTGGTGTCGGACGGGAGGCGCGTGGCGGCGCCGTCCCGCGCCTCCAGGCCGTCGATCGGTTCGGAACGCGAGCCGCTCATGCGGTGGCCTCCTTGCGCTTGCGACGCGCGCCTTCGCGCAGTCGCGGGTTGGACACGGCGTCGACGCCGAAGTTGATCAGGGTCAGGCTCATCGCGAGGAGTGCGATGCAGAGACCCGGGGCGAACAGCAGGATCCACTGACCGGTCAGCAGAGCGTTCGAGTTCTGCGCCCAGTAGAGGATCGTGCCCCAGCTCACGATGGACGAGTCGCCGAGTCCGAGGAACTCGAGGCCCGCCTCGGCGAGGATCGCGCTCGTGGCCGCGCCGAAGAACGAGCCGACGATGAGGCTCGTCATGTTCGGCAGGATCTCGCGGAACACGATGCGCGTCGCACCGTCGCCGGAGAACTGCGCCGCGGTCACGAAGTCACGACCGCGGAGGGACTGCGTCTGGCTGCGCAGGACGCGCGCGCCCCAGGCCCAGCCGGTGACCACGATCACGGCGATGATGACCGCGATGCCGCCGTTCTGCAGGTACGCGGCGATGACGATCATGAGCGGCAGACCGGGGATGACGAGGAAGAGGTTCACGATGAACCCGATGACCTCGGCGATCCAGCCGCGGACGTAGCCCCAGCTCAGGCCGATCGCGACGGCGACGAGCGTGGACAGCAGCCCCGCGACGGCACCGACGAGCACGGAGATCCGGGCGCCGTAGATGATCTGCGACAGGACGTCCTCGCCGGCGGCGGTCGTGCCCATCCAGTGCGCGCCGGTGGCGTCGGCGCTCCGCGCGAACCCGTTCTGGCTCGCGCCGTACGGGGCGAGGAGCGGGGCGAAGATCGCCACGATCACGAAGACGGCGAGGATGATGATGCCGATCCGGGCCTTGGTGTTGCTCCAGACGACGCCGAACTGGCGGGCGGCGGCTCGGAGTTTGCTCGGGGCGGTGGGTTCTTCTGCTTGCGTGCGAACTGCGATCGTGGTCATCGGCGCGTCCTCGGGTCCAGGACGCCGTAGAGGACGTCCACGATGAAGTTGGCGATGAGCACCGACACGGTGATCATCAGGAAGAGGGCCTGCATGAGCGGGTAGTCCTGCCCGATCACGGCGTTGAACAGCAGGTAGCCGATGCCCGGGTAGCCGAACACCTGCTCGACCAGGACCGAACCGCCGACCACACCACCGAGGGCCAGACCGAAGCCGGTCAGGTTCGGCAGGATCGCGTTGCGGGCCGCGTACCGGATCGCCACGGTGCGACCGCGGAGACCGTTCGCCTCGGCGAAGGTCACGTAGTCGTCACCGAGGGTGTTGATCATGGCGTTGCGCATGCCGATGATCCAGCCGCCGAGGCTCGTCACGAGGATCGTGATCGCCGGCAGGACCGCGTGCTGCAGGGCGTCCCCGAGGAACGCACCGTTCAGGCCCGGGGTCGTCGTCGCGGAGTAGGCGCCCGTGGTCGGGAACCAGTGCAGGACGTAGCCGAGGAAGAAGAGCAGCAGGAGCGCCGTCCAGAAGTACGGGAACGTCGACATGAACGAGCCCGACAGGGTCGGCAGCGAGTCCAGCCAGGTGCCGCGCTTCCAGGCCGCGCCGACACCGATCAGGGTGCCGAGCACGAACGCGAGGATCGTCACGACGCCGACGAGGATCAGCGTGTACGGCAGGGCCTGGGCGACGAGGTCCCCGACGGGCTGCGGGTAGAACGTGTAGCTCGTGCCGAAGTCGAGGGTGATGACCTGGTGCAGGTAGCTGACGTACTGGTCCCAGAGGTTGCCGCTCGGGACGCCGAGCTGGGCCTCGATGGCCTTCTTGGTGGCGTCGGTGACCGGGCCGTTCTGGCTGAGCTTCGCGAGAGCGGCGTCGGTCGGGCTGCCGGGCATGAGTCGCGGGAGCACGAAGTTCAGCGTGACCGCGGCCCAGAGGGTCAGGACGAAGAGGACGAGTTTCTGGAGGATGTACTTCACTTCTGGTCCTCTTCGGCCTTGATGATCGCCCGGCCGGCTGCGCTGTCGCGGAGCCGCAGCTTCGAGAAGATGAGCAGCGGTGCCGAGTCGTAGTTCTGCGGCGCCATGTACGGGTCCTCGGCGCTGGGCCAGCCGACGAACTTGCCGGTGTTGAACAGGCCCCAGAGTCCGCCGTAGTACATGCCGATCACGGGCAGGTCGTCGTACACGATCTCCTGCAGCTGGTTCAGGATCTCCTGCTGCTTCGCGGTGTCCGTCGTCGCCTTGTACTCGTCGAGGAGCTTCTGCGTGTCGGCGTTCTGGTACCGCTCGTAGTTGTTCACCGTCGACTTGCCGACCGGCTGGTAGAAGTCGCTCGAGAGCAGGGAGTTGAACGCCTGGTAGACGTCACCGTTGCCCATGCCGCCCATCGCCATGTCGAACTGGCCGTTGTTGAGGTTCGACTGGTAGCCGGCGGGCTGCGGCGCCTGGATCGACACCTTGATGCCGATGGCCGTCAGGTTGCGCTGGACGGTCTGCGCGGCGCGGAGCCAGTCCGAGTAGCCGTTCGCGGTCATGATCGTGATGGACAGCTGCTTGCCGTCCTTCATGATCTTGCCGTCCTGCTCGGTCCAGCCGGACTTCGCGAACGCCTGCTTCGCGGCGTCGACGTCCTGCGCGACCATGCCCTGGTCCGGGATGTCCGGGTTGAGGTACTTCTCCTGGTTCGGCAGGATCAGGCCGGTCTGGCCCGCCGCCGCCAGGTTGCCCTCGGACGCGGTCTCGGCGATGTCGTCGCGGTCCAGGGCGAGGGAGATGCCCTTCCGGACGTTGACGTCGTTGTACGGCGCCTTCGTCAGGTTCGGGATGAGGCCGATGACGCCGCCTGCCGGGAACCACCACGTGTTCGTCTTCGACGCCGCTCCCCAGGTGCCCTTCACGTCGGAGATGAAGGAGTACGCCCAGTCGTAGCCGCGCGTGACGGTGTCGAGCTGCGTGTTCGTCGCCGGGAGGATCAGGTGCTTGATGGCGATCTTGTCGGCCTGCCAGTACTTCGGGTTCTTGTCCATCGAGTACTGCTGGTCGGTGTAGTTGCCGAGCACGAACGGACCGGTCCCGACGGGGTTCGGGTCACGCCACGTCGTCGGGTCCTTCACGCCGCCGTAGTGCTTCTCACCGAGGATGTACGTCGCGCCGATGATGTTGAGGCTCGGCACGTCGTCGCCCTTGAGGTGGAAGACGACGTGGCCGTCCGTGCTCTCGATGCTGTCGATGTGCTGCCAGGCGCCCTTGACGTCCATCGCCGGGAACTTCTTGAGCAGGTCGAACGTGAAGACGACGTCCTTCGCGCTGAACGGCGAGCCGTCCGACCACTCGACACCCTTGCGGATCGTCATGTCGATCGTGCGCGCGTCCGGCTGGTCCCAGCTGCTCGCGAGCCACGGGGTGCCCTTGCCGTCGAGGGGGTTGATCTCGATGAGCGGCTCGTACATCCACTTGCTCGCCGTGCGGGCGTTCGCGATGTACGGGTTGAAGTTGCGGTCGAACAGCGGGTTGCCGTGGTCCGCGTTGATGAGCATCGTGTCCTTGCCGATGCTCGGGTCCGGCTGGGACCGGACCTGGATGCTGCAGCCGGTGGCCGCGAGGGCCACGACCGCGATGCCGGCGATGGCCGCGATGAGGCGGCCTCTCCGTCCCCGGCGGGTGCCCGGGGTGCGCGCTGGGACGCGCTGTGGGGGAAGCGTCATTGCTCGGTCGACCTCCGTGTCGAGTCGGTACGGAGACAATGTATGCGCTTACATCGCGTCGCGCAACCGGGCGGGTTGTTTCGCGGGGCGGCACGTGTGCGCGCGGCGCAGCCGCCACCTACAGCGCCGGCGGGCAGCTCTCGCGCAGGAGCACCTCGACCGGCAGACGCATCGCCCGCGGCGGCCCCTCGCGGCGCTCCAGCCGGTCCACGATCGCCCGCACCGCCGCTCGCCCGAGCTCCCCCATCGGCTGGTGCACGGTGGTCAGGCGCGGCGACGAGAACCGACCCGCGTCGATGCCGTCGAAGCCCGTCACGACGAGGTCCTCCGGCACCCGCACACCACGCGCCCCCGCGGCGTCGAGCACCCCGAGCGCCGACTGGTCGTTCGAGCAGACGATCGCCCGCGGGACGGCGTCCCCGTCGAGCAGCTGTGCCGCGAGCTCCCGGGCCCGCGCACGCCCGAAGTCGCCGTGCACGACACGCACCGACGACGCCGGCACCCCGTGGTCCTCGAGCGCCTGGCGGAACCCCGCGGAGCGCTCGATGTCGTCCGGCGAGTCGATCGGCCCCGCCAGGTAGACGAGCGACGACCGGATGCCGAGGCGCCCGATCACGTGCGCGCCGAGTGTCCGCATGCCCGCGGCGTTGTCCACGCTCACCGAGTCGAACCCGTGCGAGCGCCGGTCGTCGGCGAGCACCACGACCGGGATTCGTCGGGCGACGTGTTCGAGCAGGTCGTCCGGCACCGTCTGGGCGAGCACCGCGAGACCGTCGACCCGGCCGGCGACGTCGTTCACGATGACATCCCGCGAGGACCCCCGCCCCGCGGCCACCATCAGCGCCAGACCCCGCTGCCAGGCCTCGGTCTCGGCGCCGCGCAGGACCTCGTCGAAGTACAGGTTGGACGAGAACGGCTGCGTCACGTGCCGCCGGTCGTCGACGACCCGCACGCCGCCGTCCGTGACGAGGTCGGGGCGTTCGTCCGGCACGACGTCGAACCCGGGCAACAGCAGTCCGACCACGCCGGTGCGCTTGCCCGCGAGGGCCCGTGCGTTCCCGGAGGGCACGTACCCGAGCGTCCGGATCGCCGCCTGGACCCGGTCGCGCGTGCCCTCGCGGACGGCGTCCGGCGTGCGGAGCACGCGGGAGACGGTGGCGATGGAGACGCCCGCCGCGGAGGCCACGTCGTAGACCGTGGGAGGTGCGGTGCGCTGCTCGGCCAAGCCCGTCCCTCCTGTCCGACGTCCGCTGGTGTCGTGCCGCGAGCCGCGCGGCCGGACCATCCTAGGCATGGTGCCGGCCGGGACTTTCCCACATGTGACGGAAACCCCTTGCGCGATCCGGACAGCGCGCGCGACACTGTCACGACCTCAGCACGTCCCGTGAGGAAGCGCACCAACGACGGTGCCCACACACACAGGAGAAGACGCGATGTCCCAATCGACACGGTCCGGCAGCAAGAGCGCGATCCGGCTCACCACCGACGAGGCCGAGGTGCGCGACGCACTGCTCGACCACTCCGACGGCGGCAACGCCTGGATCTTCGACCAGATCGACGCGGCCGAGGACGCGGCGACGAAACCGTAGCGGCCTTCCCGGAGGCGCGGTGCGGGTCCGCCCCGCACCGCGCCCTCCGCAGGTGGGCGCGTCCACGGCACGGCCGTCGCGTCAGCGCTCGGTGCTGCCCACGATCGCCATGCCGGCGCCCCGCAGACGCCGGCGCTCCTGCGCGATCCACGCCAGCAGCCGGTCGTTCGTGCCGGCGACGTGCGCCGCGAGCAGCTCGGCCGCGCGGTCCGCATCCCCGGAGCGCACGGCGTCGATGATGGCGCTGTGCTCCTCCCACGCGGCGTCGCGGGCCTCGGGCGTGCGCACCTCGATCCAGCGCGTGCGCTCCAGACGGGTGAGTGCGTCGGCGATGGCGTCGGTGATGAACCGGTTGCCGCCGAGCGCGGCGAGGTCGAGGTGGAACGTCGAGCCCATCCGGATGCCGGCCTGCTGGTCGGGCGTCGGCCGGAGGGTGTCGAGGTGGCCGCGGACCTCGGCGAGCTGCTCCTCGGACGCGCGTGCCACCGCGAGTCGGGCGGCGGCGGGTTCGAGGACGCCGCGGAGTTCCGCGAGCGAGGCGATCTCGTCGAGGTCGATCGGGGTGACCGTCCACGAACGACCCTCGTGCAGGATGAGCCCTTCGCGTTCGAGCCGCGACAGGGCTGCGCGCACGGGGGTCCGTGAGGCGTGGAACCGCGCCTCGAGCCCCCGCTCGGAGATGCGCTCCCCCGGGGCGATCTCGAGCGTGAGGATCGCGGCTCGGAGGTTGTCGTAGAGCTGGCTCGTCTGCGACACGGGCGCTGCATCGGTCGTCTCGGTCACGGCGATCCAGCCTAGCGGCGATCCGGACCGGATGGTATACCGTAATGGTATACCAATCCGTTCCACACTGAAACGATCTCGTGACCACCACCTCCCGCGCCTGGACGATGCTCGGCCTCGGCGTCGCCGCCCAGGCAGCCGGCACCCTCGTGGTGTCCGCCCCCGCGCTGCTCATCCCGTACCTGCACGCCCACGGCACGACGCTCACCCTCGCCGGACTCCTGGCCGCCGCACCGACGTTCGGCATGGTCCTGACGCTCATCGCCTGGGGCGCGATCACCGACCGCGTCGGCGAGCGCGTCGTCATCGCGGGCGGGCTCGTCCTCACGACCCTCGCGGTCGTCGGGGCCTGGCTGGCAGCGGGCGACCCGGTACTGCTCGGCCTGGCGTTCCTCGCCGCCGGCATGACGAGCGCCTCGACGAACGCCGCGAGCGGACGGGTCGTGGTGGGGTGGTTCCCGAAGGAGCGGCGCGGCCTCGCGATGGGCATCCGGCAGATGTCGCAGCCGCTCGGGGTGACGCTCGCGGCCGTCACGGTCCCGCAGCTCGCCGAGGCGGACGGCATCCGCGCGGCCCTCGTCCTGCCCGTCGTCCTGTGCGCCGTGCTCGCCGTGCTGTGCGCGATCGGCATCGCGAACCCGCCCCGACCCGCACGAGCGGACGCCCCGGTGGAGCACGTTGCGAACCCGTACCGGGCGAACGGGTTCCTGTGGCGGATCCACGCGGTGTCTGTCCTGCTCGTCGTGCCGCAGTTCACGCTGTCCACGTACGGCCTGGTGTGGCTCGTCGGCCTCGGCTGGTCGACCCCGGCCGCGGGACTGCTCGTCGGGGCGTCGCAGTTCGTCGGCGCCGTCGGGAGGATCCTCGTCGGCGCCTGGAGCGACCGCGCCGCCTCGCGCGTCGGCCCGCTGCGGATCGTCGCGGTGAGCGCCGCCGTGGTGATGGGGCTGCTGGCGCTGGTGGACGCCACGCACCTCGCCGCCGCCGCGGTGTTCCTCGTCGTCGCCACGAGCGTCACCGTCGCGGACAACGGGCTCGCGTACACGTCGGTGGCCGAGGCCGCGGGGCCGTTCTGGTCGGGACGGGCGCTCGGGGCACAGAACACCGGGCAGTTCATCGCGGCGAGCGCCGTGGGTCCCGGGGTCGGCGCGCTCGTCGGGGCGCTCGGGTTCGCGGCGTCGTTCTCGATCGTGGGGGTGTTGCCGCTGCTGGCGCTGCCGCTGGTCCCCCGGCGCGATCGTTCCCACGACTGACCGCGGGACGGACGGGAGGCGCGGTGCCAGCCGGCACCGCGCCTCCCGTC
>Ga0308160_10002299_pt1 | contig 23609 bp, 24 predicted proteins | sample PhyFR1_FD_201036 | JGI IMG/M metagenome (GOLD analysis project Ga0308160, IMG submission 201036) | Phyllosphere microbial communities from UC Gill Tract Community Farm, Albany, California, United States - DLSLF.R1 | ecosystem: Host-associated > Plants > Phyllosphere > Unclassified | place: USA...
TGCCGCTGCGCGCCGTGATGTGCGTGCGCGCCTACCGCAAGTTCGCCGGCCTGTACAACTTCACCCTGCTCACCGCCAGCACCGACGACGGCCAGGCCAGCCTGCAGAGCCGCCTCGACCTGGCCGGCGTCTCCTACGACAACGGCACCCGGGCCACGCGCGCCTTCCTGGCCGCGCTCGGGCGGAGCACGCGCCGATGAACGGGCCGCCGATCGCTTCGGTCCCGGCAGGCAGTCCTGCGGCAGGCGATGCTGCGGCAGCCGATGCTGCGGCAGCCGATGCTGCGGCCGGCGCACCTGCCGCGGGCGTGCCGCCGGGGGCGGGTCCCTGGTTCGTCGAGATCCTGACCCGTGCCGGCGAAGTGCTGCAGCGCCATCGCGTCGACGCGCTGCCGATCCGGCTCGGACGCGGCTACGGCAACGACGTGATGCTCGACGACGACTACGCCGCCGCCGCCCACGCGCTGGCCGAGCTGGACGCCGGCGGGCGCCTGGTGCTGCGCGACCTCGGCTCGCGCAACGGCATCCACCACCGCGGCCGGCGCCACGCCGAACTGGCGCTGGACGGCGACACCGTGGTGCGCATCGGCCACACCGCGCTGCGCATCCGCGCGGCGGGCTTCCAGGTCGCGCCGGAACTGCCGGACCGCACCCTGCACCGCTGGGAAGGGGCGCTGCCGGGCGCCGCCGGTACGCTGCTGGTGGGCGCCACCACCCTGTTCGCGCGCTGGTTGAGCGACATCCAGTACTTCGAGCTGGTGCGCTACTTCGAGGCGCTCGCCTGGGGCATCGGCGCGGCGCTGCTGTGGAGCGGCGCCTGGGCCTTCGCCAACCGCCTGTTCGGGCGCCACGCGCGCCTCGGACGCCACCTGTTCGTGTTCGGCTGCGGCCTGCTGGCGCTGACCCTGTGCGCGCTGCTGGCCAGCCTGCTGGGCTACGCCTTGTCGCTCGAAGGCTTCACCCATTACGCCTCGCACGCGGCGACACTGCTGCTGGCCGGCATCATCTACTTCCACCTGTGCACCATCCGCCCCGGCCACCGCCTGCGCTACCGCTGGATCTGCGCGGCCATGGCGGTGCTCGGCTCGGGCCTGATCCTGGTCGCCAACGTGCAGCGCAGCGGGCGCTTTTCCGACGAACTCTATATGTGGGTGCTGCTGCCGCCCGAGGTGAGGGTCAGCCCCGACCACGGCATCGACCAGTTCATGCGCGAGGTGGATGGCATGCAGGAAGGGCTGGACCGCGGGCGTGGACGCAAGCCGGGCGAGGACGAGATCGAGAATTGACCCATCGTCCCCGCCTGCGCGGGGACGGCGGTCAGGTTTGCAGCAGCGGCAGGGTGACGATGAAGGTACTGCCCTGCCCGGCCCCGGCGCTGTGCGCCTCGACCCGGCCCTCGTGCAGCTCGACCAAATGCCGCACCAGCGCCAGCCCGAGGCCGAGTCCGCCGTCGGCGCGTCCGGCCGTGCGCGTGGCCTGCATGAAGGAATCGAACACGCGCGGCAGCAGCGCGGCGTCGATGCCGATGCCGTTGTCGGCCACGCTGACTTCGACGCTGTCCGGTGCCATCCGCATCTGCACGCGGATGGCGCCGCCCTCGGGCGTGTACTTGGCGGCGTTGCCGATCAGGTTGGCCACCACCTGCACCAGGCGCTTGTGGTCGCCCAGCACGGACGGATGGACCTTGCCCAGCTCGACCTGCAGCGCGTGGCGCCGCTGCGCGACCAGCGGCTTGACCTGCTCGACGGCATCGCACACGGCCCGGTGCAGGTCGACCGGCACCCGGGTCAGCGTGATCAGGCCGCGCCGCACGCGCGAGGCGTCCAGCAGGTCGTCGACCAGGTGCGCGATGTGGTCGGTCTGGCGGGCGATGATGTCGGCGGTGCGGCGCAGCTGGGCCGGATCGGCGCCGTTCTGGATGCGCAGCAGCTCGGCCGCGGCGCGGATCGGCGCCAGCGGATTCCTCAGCTCGTGCGCCAGCAGGGCGACGAAGTCATCCTTGTTGGCGTCGGCCTCGCGCAGCGATTCGAGCGCGGCCTGGCGTTCCAGCTCGGCCACGCGGCGCGCCACCTCGATCCGATACAGCGTCAAGGCGAAGCGCCACACCGCGACGGTGAACAGCACCACCATGCCCCAGACCAGGAAGGCGATCGCGGTGGCGACGTCGATCGCCTTCACCCGCAGCATGACGGCAACGGCCATGCCCAGCAGCAGCGGCATGGTCAGCGCCGACAGCAGCAGGCGGCGCGCGATCCGGGCGCCCGGGTCGGGACCGGTCAGCGCCACCATGATCCCTTCGTTGGGACGCAGCGCCAGCACCGCGGTCGACAGCAGGATCAGCGCCGTGGTGGTCAGGATCGAGGTGCCCTTGCCGGGCAACAGCTGGTACAGGAAGGTGTCGCGGAATACGTAGCCGGCCAGGGTCAGCAGCGCCAGCAGCAGCACGCCGAGCGCCAGCACCTGGCCGTGGCGCACGTGGCGCGGACGCCCCATCGCCAGCAGGCCGGCGCCGAGTGCGCCGAACATGAGGGCGGTGACCGGCGAGGCCAGCCCGCGCGCGCCCGCGCTGCCGCGCACGACGAAGGGCAAGGCGACCCCGGTCGCGTGTCCCAGCAGGATCGCCAGCGACGCCGCCGTCAGTAGCGCCGCCGACACGCGTGCACGCCGGCTTCTGCTCTCGCGCAGGCGCCACAGCGATGCGCTGGCCAGCAGGGTCAGCAATGCCGTCATCGGCACCATCGTGGGCAGGCCGGGAAAGACCGAAGTGACGTAGCCGACGCCGAGCGCCCAGCCGGCCAGCGCACAGATGGCGATGAGGGCGCTGACAAGACCGGCGACCGCGGGCACGCCGGCCTTGAGCATTGTAGTCAATGGAGTTGCCATTCAGATCATGGATGAGGCCGATTCTAACGGCATAGCGCCTGCACTGTCGCGCGAAATGCGACAGATTATATCGAACAGGAAAGCTTTTTTGACAAGCGATCAGCGATGGCCCATGATTTTCGCATGCCGACCCTGCACCGCAAGCTCGTGTTCGCCCTCGCCTGGATCCTGTTCTGGACCATGATGACCTGGGTCGCCGTACAGGACTTCATCCGTGGCGGGCACGTCGATCAATTGTGGAAGCCGGTGCTGTGGGAAGGCTCGTCGGCGCTGGTATGCACGCTGCTGGCGCTGGTGCAGCTGCGCCTGTCGCGCGGCGATGCGCGCCTGCTTGGCACCCCGCTGCGCTGGTTCGCGCGCCAGGCCCTGTTCCTGCCGATGTACTGGATCGCCTTCGTGCCGCTGGCCTTCGGCCTGCGCCACGGCGTGTATGGACTGGCCGGCGAGACCTACACCCACGACGCGCTGCCCCAGCTGTTCCTGTACGAGTCGATCAAGATCTCGATCTTCGTCGGCCTGTTCACCGCGGTGCGCTTCGGCGTCGAATCCTACCGTGCGCTGCTGGAACAGAAGCTGCGCGCCGAACGGGCCAACGCCCTGCTGCGCCAGGCCCAGCTGCAGCGCCTGGCGCAGCAGATGCAGCCGCATTTCCTGTTCAACGCCCTGAATACGATCTCGTCGCTGATGCACAGCGACGTCGACAAGGCCGACGCCACCCTGCTGCGCCTGGCCGAGGTGCTGCGCGCCACCCTCGACCTGGGCCAGCACGACCAGGCCCCGTTCGGCGACGAGCTGCGCCTGGCGCGCGGCTACGCCGGCGTGATGGCCGAACGCTTCGCCGGCCGCGTCGAGATCGACTGGGACGTCGATGCCACGGTCGACGCCCTGCCGGTGCCGGTGATGAGCCTGCAGCCGCTGCTGGAAAACGTGTTCAAGCATACGGTCGAACGGCGGCGCGGCCTGACCCGCATCGTGGTATCGGCGCGGCGCGAAGCCGACCGGCTGGTGCTGCGCGTGGACGACGATGGCGGCCGCCTGGATGGCCCGGCGGGCAGCGCCGCGCCGGATGCGGTGCCCGCCCCGGCGCAGGGCGCCCGTCCGGGTTCAGGCACGGCCACGGGCGGCATCGGCCTGGCCAACCTGCGGGCCCGGCTGACCGCGATGTACGGCGGACAGGCCGCCTTCGACCTGTCGTCCCGCCCCGGTGGCGGCGTGCGTGCCGAGCTGAGGCTGCCATGCGGCTCCTGATCGTCGACGACGAACGCCCGGCGCGCGAGCGCCTGCGCCGCCTGCTGGTGCAGCAAGCCGCACAGGCCGGCATCAGCGCCGTGGATGAGGCCGGCGACGGCTTCGAAGCGCTGGCCCAGGTCGAGGCTTGCCGGCCGGATGCCATCTTCCTCGACATCGCCATGCCGGAACTGTCCGGCATCGAGCTGGCCGCATCGCTGCCCGAACCGGCGCCGCTGGTGGTGTTCCTCACCGCGCACGACCGCTACGCGCTGCAAGCCTTCGAGGTCGACGCCATCGACTACCTGCTCAAGCCCTGCGACGAACTGCGCCTGCAGCGGGCGCTGCAGCGCCTGCGTACGCGGCTCGAGGCGGGCCGCGATACCCGTGCGGCGGACGAAGCCGACGAGTCCGGTGACAGGCCGGCCCAGGCCCTGCCCCGGCTGCAGGACCGTCCGCTGCGCCAGCTGCTGGTAACGGATCGCGGCGCCACGCGGGTGGTGCGGGTGGCCGACATCGGCTGGATCGAAACCGCCGACAACTACGTGGCCCTGCACACCGCCGACGGCAGCCCGCTGCTGCGCCAGACCCTGGCCGGCCTGCTGCCGCGCCTCGGGCCGGGCTTCGTGCGCTGTCATCGGCGTGCCGCCGTACAACTGGATTGGATCGATCGGATACTGCCGCGCGACAAGGGCGACTGCGAACTCATTCTGCGCAACGGCGCCAGCGTGCCGTGCAGCCGCCAATACCGCGAAACGGTTCTGCAGCAGGTGCTGCAGCGGCGCTAGGCGGCGGATCAGGCACCGCTGTGGAGCGGCGGCCGTGCGCCACCGCCCTGCGCGGGCCGCCCTGCCGTGGACCGCGATTACGCCGGATCAGTGCGAGGTTGCGCCGCGCTGGCCCTGGATACCGCCCTGGGTCTGGCCCGGCTGGATCGATTGACGCGAGCTGCCGTCGCCACCGGTATAGCCGTTCTCGCTACCGCTGTCGGTCCGTGCCTGGCGGCCGGCGCCGTCACGCGAGAACGGGTCTGCGTACTGGCGCACGGTTTCCTGCTGGGCGCGCAGGCCGCGTTCGGTCTGCTCGCTGGCGTCGCGCGCCACTTCGTCGGCCAGCGCACGTGCGGTACGGCTGGTGTTCTGGATGTGCTGCTCGGTCACGCGCGCCATTTCCACCTGAGCATCGGCAGCCAGGCGGGTGATGTGCTGCTGGTAGGCGCGCAGCTTGTCGCTGGCGGGCTGGGCACGCGAGGTAGCGGCGCTCAGCAGTTCCGACTGGCGGTCGGCGCTCAGCACCTGCTTGCTGGCCAGGGTGGTTTCTTCCAGCATGGTCTGGGTCAGCTGGATGTTCAGGTCGATCATTTGCTGGAAGGTGCGGAACATCGATTTCGACAGGTCGTTCATGAACGCGGTCTGGGCATCGACGTGGGTACGGACTGCAGGATTCACGGCTTGCGGATACGGAAACATGGGTGTGCCTCGCTAAGTGATTGGTTGTGATTGGGCGGCGCTGCCTGATCGCCGCAGTTTCGCTGCAGTGCCGCATGCGGCTGCGGCGAAGCTCACAGACTAAGGACAACAGACTATTCACCTTTGATATGCGCTAAGGGTGCCCGGCTTGCATTGGAAGGAATCGCCATGGCTGGCCCGATAATTGCTAGGGTTCAATTACCTGCATTGCAAAGGAGCGTGCCGTGTTTCTGCCCAATGATGTGATCGAATACCTTGCACCGCAGCGCACCGTGCGCGTGCTGTGGATCGACCGTGCGCGCGCACTGGTATATACCTTCGAACTCGGCCAGCCCTATGCGCAGCCGTGCGTCGAAACGCTGCAGGCAGTGGCCGGCGAGGTGCTGGCGCGGCGTGCCCGCCTGCTGCTGCACGATCCGTATGCCGCCCCGCCGCCGGCACCCCTGCTGCCGCAGAAGCACCGCGACCTGCAGGCGCGGGCCTGGGCCATCGTGCACAGCCTGCAGGCCGAGGTGCCGGCGCTGTACGACGCGCGCGAGCGCGCCGCGCTGGTGGCACGCTGCGCCGAGACGCACGGCGTGTCGCGCCCCAGCGTGCTGCGCTACCTGCGCCGTTTCTGGGAACGCGGCCAGACCCCCGACGCCCTGCTGCCCGACTACGGCAACTCGGGTGCGCGCGGCAAGACCCGCGGCGCCAACGAAGGGATCAAGCGCGGGCGCCCACGCAAGGCCGGCCAGCCACCTGGCCTGAACATCGACGCCGCGACGCGTGTCACCTTCCGCACCGCCGCCACGCGCTACCGCGTCACCCATCCCGCCTTTTCGCGGCGCGGCGCCTACCGCCAGATGCTGGACGAGTTCTACCGCGACCGCGACCCCGGCGCCGTGCCCAGTTTCGGCCAGTTCAGCTACTGGCTGGACAAGGACGGCAGCGGCGCAGCCGAACTGCAACGCTGATCAATAGAGTGCAAGGCAGGACGGGCGCGGTGCAATGCACCACACCCGCCCTGCCTTCCTACCTTTTACTCCGGCTTTCACCTCGGCTCAGGGCAGCACGCTGCCCCATGCCGGTGCTAGTGCGCGGACGCGCCGCGTCCCGCCTGCCCCGCCGGCTGCTTGTCGGTCGCCGGTACCGACTGCCCCGCCATGCTGCTTTCACTATTACCCATCGACATGCCCGATTGCCCGTTCGGCATGCCCGCGCGCGCCTGCACACCGCCGTCGCGCGTGAACGGATCGGTGAACTGGCGCGCGGTTTCCTGCTGGGCGCGCAGGCCGCGTTCGGTCTGCTCGGTGGCGTCGCGCGCCACCTCGTCGGCCAGCACGCGGGCGGTGCGGGCCGTGGTCTGCCCGTGCTGTTCGGTCACGCGGGCCAGTTCGACCTGGGTATCGGCTGCCAGGCGCGTGATGTGCTGCTGGTAGGCGCGCAGCTTGTCGCTGGCCGGCTGGGCGCGCGAGGCGGCCGCCCCCAGTACCTCCGACTGGCGGTCGGCGCTGACCATCTGCTTGCCGATCATGGCCGTCTCTTCCAGCATGGTCTGGGCCAGCTGGATGTTGAGATCCATCATCTGCTGGAAGGACCTGAAGATCGACTTCGACACGTCATTCATATAGGCGGTCTGGGCGTCGATGTGGGAACGCATGGCTGGGTTCACGGAATGCGGAAATGGATACATGATTCACCTCGCTGTCATGGATGGATGAACAATCAAATAAACGGTTTATTGACATACCGCAGCGACCTGCCGCAGTAATCATTGCGCTGCATCACTACGCCGCATGGTAAGGCGCGCATGCGGTGCACAACACGAAGCAGACTACGGTGGATGAGCTCGCCACCCTTGATATTGATCAAATGCGCAGGGCTTGTTTCTTGAAAAGGCTGTGATGCCAGTTGCGCCACATTGCATGGCGCCGCTTGCCAATCGGGTGCATACCGGGCCGCATTGGTGCAGCGCACCAAAACGAGCGCTGCGCGACCGGGAAGGGGCAATCCGGGTGCGGCGTATGCATACGCCATAAGCGCGCGGCGGGTCGATCGAACATAGTTTGTTCAAGCAAAACAAAGTTTTTTTGTCATCTTTTGCACGCCGCACGGACCTGTCCATACAGGGCTGGGGCCGGCGCGTTTTTTCAAACTTTATTCGTCGAAGATGCACCTTGCCGAATTCTGTGTACATGAATCAGCATAAAACTTTATTTTCAACTAAATAAAAACACGTCTACCTCATCTCGTTGGCACAGGTATTGCTGAAACACAAAGGCAGCAATTCCCCGTAACAACCCATGAGGTGCGGATGATCAGTACGACCCCGTCGCTGACGCGACGCGAATTTCTGTTCCGGGCTGCCGCCGTCGGCGGCTCGGCCCTCTTACTCAACACCATGAATGCCTGGGGCATGGGGATCGCGTCGACGACCCATGCACCGCCCGAACTGTCCGGCAGCGGCAAGGGCAAGAAGGTCGTGATCCTGGGCGCCGGCCTGGCCGGGATGACCGCCGCCTTCGAGCTCGGCAAGCTCGGCTACCAGGTCGAGGTGCTGGAAGCGCGGCCCTTCGCCGGCGGGCGCTGCCAGACGGCGCGCAAGGGTTTCGCCCTGCAGGAACTGGGCGGCGAGACGCAGACCTGCCGCTTCGACGACGGCCTCTACATCAACCACGGCCCCTGGCGCATCCCGCTCGACCACCAGTCGACGCTGTACTACACGCGCCTGTTCGACGTGCCGCTCGAAGTCATGGTCAACGACAACGACCATGCCTGGCTGTACATGGAAGACGCCGGCCCGTTCTCGGGCAAGCGCATGCGCCAGGAACAGGTCAAGGCCGACATGCGCGGCCACGTGGCCGAGCTGCTGGCCAAGTCGGTGCAGGCCAGGCAGCTGGACGCCGAGCTGACCGCCGATGACCGCATGCTGCTGCTCGACTACCTCGCCCACGAAGGCGCCCTCACCAAGAAGGACCTGGTCTACCGCGGCCGCAACGGCGCCGGCTACGCGGTGAATCCCGGTGCCGGCCTGCGCCCGGGCCAGCCCAACGACCCGCTCGGCTTCCGCGAGCTGTTGTCGTCGCGGGTCGGCAAGGTGTACAGCGCGGTGCAGGAATTCCCGATGCACGCGACCATGTTCCAGCCGGTCGGCGGCATGGACCGCATCGCCCAGGCCTTTTCCAAGCGGCTCGGCAGGAAGATCCGCTATGGCCAGGAAGTGCAGAGCCTGCGCCAGACCCCGGGCAAGGTGACGGTCGCGGTCAAGGACACGGCCTCCGGCAAGGTCTCGACCGTCGAAGCCGACTATTGCCTGTGCGCGATGCCGCTGTCGATCCTGCGCACCCTCGACACCGATTTCTCGGACCGCTTCAAGACCGCCCTGAAAGCGGTGTCCTATGCCCCGGTCGGCAAGATCGGGCTGCAGATGAAGCGCCGCTTCTGGGAAGAGGACGACCAGATCTACGGTGGCCACGTGCTGACCGACATCAAGGGCATCAATACGATCTCGCTGCCCTCTTCCGGCTGGCAGCAAAAGAAGGGCGTGCTGCTCGGCTATTACCACTACGCGCTGGATGCGATCGAGGTCAGCGCCTTGAGCCCGGCCGAGCGCACCGAATTCGCGCTGGACGCCGGCGCCAAGATCTTCCCGCCCTACCGCAGCGCCTTCGAGAACGCGTTCTCGGTGGCCTGGCACCGCGTCCAGTACAACCTGGGCGGCTGGGCCGAATGGGACGAGGCCGGGCGCAAGAACGCCTACCCGGTCCTGCTCGAAGGCGAAGGCCGCGTCCTGCTGGCCGGCGAACACATGAGCTACCTGACCGGCTGGCAGGCCGGCGCCATCGAATCGGCCTGGCAGCAGATCGAACAGCTGCACAAGCGCGCCACCATGGGAGGCAACGCATGAAGCGCCACATTCTGATCCTGGCCGCGCTGCTGGCCTGCGCCCACGGTGCACAGGCGCAGGCCCCGGCCACGGCCCCTGCAGCTGACGGCAAGGCCCTGTTCGCCAAGAACTGCGCCGCCTGCCACCAGGCCAGCGGCAAGGGCATCCCGGGCGCGTTCCCGGCCCTGGCCGGCAACGGCTTCGTCCAGGGCGCCCCCGACGACGTCGCCACCGTACTGCTCAAGGGCCGCGGCGGCATGCCCGATTTCTCCGGCAGCCTGGACGACGCCGAGATCGCCCAGGTGCTGAGCTACGTGCGCAGCAGCTGGGGCAACAGCGCGGCCCCGCTGGGCGAACAGGAAGTCGGCGCGCGCCGCCTCGCCCTCGGCGTCGGACCCGCCACCCGCAGCCGTTTCGGCAACAAGCATTGAACTCCCACTAGCGAAAGCCACCATGACACTCTCCCGCACCGCACTCGCTGCCGTACTCGTTTCTGCATTCGGCCTGCTGCCCGCCGTCGCCGGCGCCCAGGGCATCGTCCGCCACAAGATCCCGAATTCGGATTTCCCGATCGCCCAGTCGGTCACGCTGCCGGCCGGCACCACGATCCACTTCATCAGCGGCCAGGTGCCCCCGGCCGTCGACAAGGCGGCCGACCCGAATTCGCTGGCCGCCTTCGGCGATACCCGCACCCAGACGGTCGGCGTGCTCACCAAGATCCAGGACGTCCTCAAAGGCATGGGCCTGACGATGGGCGACGTGGTCAAGATGCAGGTGTTCCTGGTCGGCGACCCCGCCAGGAACGGCAAGGCCGACGTCGCTGGCTTCATGGAAGGCTACACCCGCTTCTTCGGCGGCCCCCAGCCCAACCTGCCGGCACGCGCCGTGGTGCAGGTGGCGGCGCTGTCGAATCCCGGCTGGCTGGTCGAAATCGAGGTGGTCGCCGCCAAAAAATAAACGCCCCACCCGACACCATTCCAACGACAACGTTTTCCAAGATCAGGGGTACAACATGCACAAGGCCATCATCCATTCCGGCGTCGCCGCCGGTGTCCTGTCCTGCAGCCTGGGACTCGCCCACGCGGCCGACGACGACAAGGCAGCCGTCGCGCCACCGGATGCCGCTGCCGCAGCGCCGGCGACGGGTCCCACCAACAGCGGCGTCGTGATCGTCACCGGCACCCGCGCCGCCGGCCTGAAAGTCGAAAACAGCGCTTCTCCGGTGCAGGTGCTGGACGCCACCTCGCTGGCGCGCACCGGCCAGCCGGACCTGATCCAGGCGCTGTCCCAGAACCTGCCCTCGCTGACCGCCCAGGCCTTCGGCGGCGACATGGCCAACATGACGCTGTCGGCGCGCCTGCGCGGTCTGTCGCCGAACAACACGCTGGTGCTGGTGAACGGCAAGCGGCGCCACGGCACCGCCAACCTGGCCGTGCTGGGCGGTCCCTACCAGGGCGGCGCCGCGGCCGACCTGAACTACATCCCGGTGGCGGCGATCGACCACGTCGAGGTGCTGCAGGACGGCGCCGCCGCGCAGTACGGCACCGACGCCATCGCCGGCGTGGTCAACATCATCCTGAAATCGAACTACCAGGGCGGCACCGGCAACGTCAACGGCGGCGGCTATGGCGACGGCGGCGGCCGCACCGGCGACGGCAGCGTCAACCTCGGCCTCACGCCCTTCACCGACGCCTTCCTCAGCCTGACCCTGGAGACCAAGTACCACGGCTTCTCGGACCGCGGCGGGGTCGACCCGCGCGTGATCGACGCCGCCAACCTGCAGCGCTACCCGCAGCTGCGCGACCACCCGGGCTACCCCTACGTCAACCACATTTCCGGCGACGCCCAGTACCGCCAGCACATCGCCGCCGCCAACTTTGGCGCCGAGCTGTCGCCCAACCTCAACCTGTATGGTTTCGCCACCTACGGCAAGAAAGAGGCAGCCGCGTTCGAGAACTACCGTACGCCGGACCGGCTGCCGTCGATCTATCCGACCGGCTTCTCGCCGCAGGAAACCTTCGACGAGGAAGACTTTGCCTTCACCGCCGGCATCAAGGGCCAGCTGCCCGGCGCCTGGCGCTGGGACCTGTCCAGCACCTACGGCAAGGACAAGGCCGACCTCGGGGTCGCGCACTCGGCCAACATCTCGCTGTTCAACGACACCGGCGCCACCCCGCTCGACTTCCATGCCGGCCAGTTCGTGGCCAGCCAGTGGACCAACAACCTCGACCTGAGCCACGAATTCGACACCGGCTGGGCCACGCCGCTGACCTTCGCCGTCGGCCTCGAGCACCGGCGCGACACCTACGCCATCGGCGCCGGCGACGCCGCCTCGCGCTACAAGGAAGGGTCGCAATCCTTCCCCGGCTTCTCGCTGACCGATGCGGGTGAGCACAGCCGCAACAACAAGGCGGTCTACGTCAACCTGGCCGGCCAACCGATCAAGGGCTGGACCGTCGACCTGGCCGGCCGCTACGAGCACTTCAGCGATTTCGGCAGCGCCCGCGTTGGCAAGCTGACCAGCCGCTACGACTTTTCGCCGGCAGCGGCCGTGCGTGCCACCTGGTCGAACGGCTTCCGCGCCCCGACCCTCGCCGAGTCCTATTATTCGGCCACCAACGTCGGCCCGCGTACCGCCTTCGTGCAGCTGGCCCCGAACTCGGCCGGCGCGCGCCTGGTCGGCATCGACGGCCTGAAACCGGAAGCCTCGACCAACATCAGCGCCGGCATCGTGCTCAATCCGCAGGCCAACCTGGCGATCACGCTGGACGCCTACCAGATCACGATCCGCGACCGCATCGTCGGCTCCGGTTCGCTGTACGGCTCGGGCGGCGCGGTCAATTCGCCGGCCGTCACCGCCGCCATCCTGGCCAACGGCAACGTGCTCGACCCGAGCGTGGTCCAGACCGGCATCAACATCTTCTCGAACGCGGTCAACACGCGCTCGCGCGGGCTGGAATTCGTCGCCACGCTGAACAGCAACTACGGCAGCGCCGGCAGGGTCGACTGGTCGCTGGCGGCCAACTACAACAAGGTGCAGGTGATCCGCATCAACCAGGCCCCGGCCCAGCTGCAGCCGCAGACCCTGCTCGACCGCACCGCGATCTCGGACCTCGAGACCGCGTCCCCGCGCATGCGCGTGAACCTGGGCGCGCTGTGGAAGAGCGGCCCGTGGACCGTGAACCTGCGCGAAGCCTTCTACGGCAAGGCCTCGGAACTGCAGTCGTCGGACGGCGCCACGTATTACGAGACCGAGGTCAAGCCGACCGCGATCACCGACCTCGAGGTCAGCTACCAGATCGGCAAGGCCTGGACCGTGTCGGCCGGCGCCAACAACCTGTTCAACCAGTATCCGGACAAGGTGAACGGCGCCCTGCTGGCCGAGCAGCGCGCCAACCTGGACAACGCCGCGGTGACGGTGTACCCGAGCTTCTCGCCGTTCGGGATCAACGGCGGGTATTACTACCTGCGCGCCGGGTTCAGGTTTTAAGCGGCGCTCCGCAATCCTTGCAGAAGCGGGCACTCGGCTCGTGCCCGCGGCTGCCGCAGTCCTCGCAGGTGCGCGGCTGCGGCGGCGCCACCGCCCTGGCCAGCGCCCGCGCCGGCCCGTGGCGGCGGTCGCCGCGCCGGGCCGACATCTCGGCCGTCACGATCCCGGTCGGCACCGCCAGGATGCCCCAGCCGAGCAGCATCATGAACGAGGCGATCGCCTTGCCCAGGTGGGTGTGCGGGGTGATATCGCCGTAGCCGACCGTGGTCATGGTGACGGTGGCCCAGTACATCGCCACCGGAATGCTGGTAAAGCCGTTCTTCGGGCCTTCGACCACGTACATCAGGGTGCCGAGGATCAGGATCGCCATCAGCACCACCGACAGGAAGATCGCGATCTTGCGCCGGCTCCCCGCCAGCGCCTCGCCCAGGCGCGTGTATTCCTCGAGGTAGAGGGTCAGCTTGAAGATGCGGAACACGCGCAGCAGGCGCAGGATGCGGATGTCGATCAGCAGTTCGGTGCCCGGCACCAGCAGCGAAAAATAGGTGGGCACGACCGACAGCAGGTCGATCGCGCCGTAGAAGCCGGTGGCATAGCGCCACGGGCGCCGCACGCACACCAGGCGCGCGATGTATTCCGCCGTGAACAGCACCGTGAATCCCCATTCCAGCCGGTTCAGCACCCAGCCGTAGCCGAAGTGCAGCTGGGGCACGCTGTCCAGCACCACGACCAGGATGCTGAGCATGATCGCGCCCACCAGCGCGATGTCGAAGCGGCGTCCGGCCGGGGTGTCGGCCTCGAAGATGACGTCGTACATGCGCCGGCGCAGGCCGGGCGGTGGCCGTCCGTAGGTGGAGGGGGCCTGGGGCACATAGTCGGGCTTCTCGCTCATGCGTCAGTCGGCGTGGCGCTCCACCCAGGTCGCGAAGCATTCCATGAACTGCTGCAGGAAGCTGCGCAGGCCGTCGTCGGTGAGCTGGTCGCCGTCGAACTTGCCGGCGATGCCGCCGATATAGGCCTCCGGCATCTGCATGCAGGGCATGTTGAGGAAGACCAGGGTCTGGCGCACCGCGTGGTTGGCGCCGAAGCCGCCCAGCGCGCCCGGCGACTGGCTGACCACGGCGCACGGCTTGCCGGTCCAGGCAGCCTTGCCGTAGGGGCGCGAGCCGACGTCGATGGCGTTCTTCAGCGCGCCCGGCAGCGAACGGTTGTATTCCGGCGTGCAGAACAGGATGCCGTCGGCTTCGCGGATGCGGTCGCGGAACTCGGTCCAGCCAGGGGGCGGGCTGTCGGTCTCGTCGTCTTCGTTGTACATCGGCAGGCCGCCGATCTCGACGATGTCCAGTTCGAGCGTAGGCGGCGCGGCGAGCATCAGGGTCTTGGCCAGCTTCCGGGTAAACGAGGCCTTGCGCAGGCTGCCTACCAGTACTGCGATCTTGCGGGTTGCCATGTCGGTCCTTTCGCGTTCGATAGATGATAGTGCGGAGCTGGCAGTGTAGCGATTTTCGATCGCGGCAGGCACGCAGCAGGCGCGCTGCTGCGCCCGAATATTTACATGGTTTAACGCGTCAGCGTCAATAAGCTGCAATATTTCCGCTCTACAATTACCTGTTATTTCAGGCAGCACCCGTTCGTCGACTCTACCGGGAAGCCCATGCAAAAATACCTGTCCGTCCGCGGCGGCGCGCGCGCCCGTCTCAAGCTGCTCGGCTATTACGCGCAGCGTGTCTGCACCAGCCGGCGCCTGCGGCGCGTCACCACCCGGGCGCTGATCGCCGGGCTGGGCGCGCTGCACGGACGCGAGGGCCGCCCGCGCGAGCCGGGCCCGCGGGTCGCGATCCTGCGCGCACAGGGTTTCCTGCGCATGGACCGGCTGCTGTCGCCATCCCAATGCGCCGAAATGCTGGCCTGGCTGCGCCCGCGCCGGCTGATCGCGGCGCGCGGCAACGGCGCGGCATTCACGCTGGACACGGCGCCGCGCGACGCCAACATCGGCGACTATCCGCTCGAGACCGTCGTCAACTGCCCGCACGTGCTGGATCTGGCGAACCGCCCGGACATGCTGGCGCTCGCAGCCGGCTACCTCGGCTACACGCCGGTCATCACGCTGATGGGCCTGCGCTGGTCGTTTCCGGCCGACGGCGACGGCGATGCCGACGTCCAGCACTTTCACCGCGACGTCGAGCCGGGCAGCATCAAGCTGCTGGTCTACCTGACCGACGTCGACGACAGGTCCGGCCCGCACCATTATGTGCCGCGCAGCCACCTCGACCGCATGCCGCTGCGCATGCAGCGCTATGCCGACCCGGACGTGCAGCGCCGCCACGGCGGCAGCATCGCCATCACCGGGCCGGCCGGTACCGCGATCGCGATCGACAACAAGGGCATCCACAAGGGCGTGCCGCCGCAGGCGCGCCCGCGCCTGCTATTGGTGATCCAGTATTCGCTGCTGCCTTGCCTGATGTACGAGTATGCCCCGGTGCCCTACCGCGGGCGCGCCCGCTTCAGCCCGTATACGAACCGGCTGATGATCGCACCGCAGCCGGCACCGGCATCGGCGGCGGCCCACCCCACGCCTTGAAGCCGCGCTGGATCAGCAGGCTTTCGCGGCCGTCCAGCACCTCGTCGGCGTGGACGATGTCGAGCATGGCCTTCATCAGCGCCAATTGCAGCGCCGGGTCGCGGATCTCGCGCAGCAGGGTGTCGAGCATGCGGCTGTCGATCTCGACCTCGCTGGCGCGGCGGCGGTCGGCACTGGCCAGCAGGTCTTCGCACACTTCCTGCACCACGTCGTCGAACAGGTCTTCGTCGACGCCGACCCGCTGCAGGATGCCCGAATGGCGCAGCGCCCGCAGTTCCGACGGCGCCAGGTGGCCGTCCACGATCATGGCCAGGGCCAGCAGGCGGCACACGGCCTTGGGACTGTCGGTGGGATAGGTGCGCATGGTATTACTCCAAAAATGTGATGAGGCTTCAGACTAAAGCCCCGGCATGCGAAAGTAAAATCGATTAATCTTTCGCGATCCTCAATATTTTTGGAGTGTTTGCTTGATCAACTACAAGCACCTGCAGTATTTCTATACCGTTGCCACGAGCGGGACCGTGGCCGCCGCCGCCGTGCGCCTGCACGTGTCGGCGCAGGCGATCAGCACCCAGCTGCAATTGCTCGAAGACCAGTTCGGCGAAGCGCTGTTCCGCAAGAAGGGGCGCGTGCTGGAGCTGACCGACGCCGGCAAGACCGTGCTGCTGTACGCCGAACGCATCTTCGACCTCGGCAACGAACTCGAGCAGAACGTGCGGCGCGGCCTGTTCCGGGCGCCCGAGACCCTGCGCGTCGGCGTGTGCGACGTGATCCCGAAGACCATGGCCTTCCGCCTGCTGCAGCCGGCCCAGGATGCCGGCCTGGCGATGCGCCTGGTCTGCCGCGAGGGTGGCTTCGATGCGCTGATGCTGGAACTCGGCGCACACCGGCTCGACCTGGTCATCGCCGACCGCGGCCTGCCACCCGGCAGCGCGCTGCGCGGCCATACCCACCTGCTCGGCTCCAGCACGCTGACGGTGCTTGGCCATCCCGACTTGTGCGCGGCCCGCGACGGCCCTTTCCCGCAGTGCCTGAAAGGCGCGCCCTTCCTGCTGCCGGGCGTCGAGGCGGCCGTGCACAGCCGGCTGCAAGCCTGGTTCGAACTGCACGGCCTGCGGCCGATCGTGGTCGGCGAATTCGACGACGGCGCCCTGCTGAACGCGTTCGCGCGCGCCGGCACCGGCTTCATCGCCGCCCCGACCGTGCTGGCCGCCGCCATCTGCGCCGAGTACGGCTTGCGCCCGCTCGGCACGGTCGATTCGATCGTCGAACAATTCCATGCGGTGACGGTGGAACGGCGCATCGACCATCCTGCGGTGCGCCGTATCCTCGAAGGCGCCGGCGGCGTGTTTGCAAGTGCTGTCAATTTGCCGTGAACGGCAGGTAAAACACGGTCGAGCACGCCAATCGACATAATTGGTTACAATGTAGTTGCTAATTAACTAAGGTGATGCGCCGGGTGGACGCAGGACGCGCCTGTCCCGGCTCACGCATTACCCTCAAGGAAAGGTAACTATGTCTTCAGCACCTCCGATGGCGGCCGCCCCCGCGTCCGCCGACAACAAGGAAAACCGCTTCGTCTTCAAGGTCGCCATCGCCGCCACCATGGGCGCACTGGCCTTCGGCTACGACACCGGCGTGATCTCCGGCGCCCTGCCCTTCATGACCGTGCCGGCCGCCCAGGGCGGTCTCGGCCTGACGCCCCTGACCGAAGGCGTCGTCACCTCGGCATTGGTGTTCGGCGCCGCCTTCGGCTCGCTGATGGCCGGTTCGCTCTCGGACCGCTATGGCCGCCGCACCACGCTGCTGGGCCTGTCGCTGGTATTCATGATCGGCGTGCTCGGCACCGCGCTCGCGCCTTCGGTGGCGATCATGGCCGCGATGCGCTTCGTGCTCGGCCTCGCGGTGGGCGGCGCCTCGTCGACGGTGCCGGTGTTCATCGCCGAGATGGCCGGCCCGAGCCGGCGCGCGCGCCTGGTCAGCCAGAACGAACTGATGATCGTCGGCGGCCAGCTCATCGCGTATGTGCTGAATGCGCTGCTGGCCCACTTTTCGGACTCGCCGAACGTGTGGCGCCACATGCTCGGCATCGCCGCGGTGCCGGCCGTGCTGCTGGGTATCGGCATGCTGCTGGTGCCGGCCTCGCCGCGCTGGCTGGCCAGCAAGGGCCGCATGAAGGAAGCACGCGCGGTGCTGCAGCAGATACGCTCCAGCGATGCCCAGGTCGAGGCCGAACTGGCCGACATGGTCAAGCTCAACAAGATCGAACACGAGCAGAGCGGCTGGTCCGCGGTGATGGGCACGCCCTGGATCCGCAAGCTGCTGTGGATCGGCATCGGCCTCGGCTTCGTGGCCCAGCTGACCGGCGTCAACGCCTTCATGTACTTCACGCCGATCATCCTGAAGTCGACCGGCCTCGGTACCAACGCGGCACTGTTCGCCACCATCGGCAACGGCGTGGTCGCCGTGATCGCCACCTTCATCGGCATCTGGCTGATCGGCCGCCACGGCCGCCGCCCGATGCTGTTGACCGGCCTCGGCTTCACGATCGCCACCCAGGCGGCCCTCGGTACCGTGCTGCTGTGGATGCCGGACGGCCCGCTGAAAAGCTATGTCGCGCTGGCCTGCATCCTGTGCTTCCTGCTGTTCATGCAGATGCTGATCTCGCCGGTGTACTGGCTGCTGATGTCGGAACTGTTTCCGATGCGCCTGCGCGGCGTGCTGACCGGCACCGCCGTGGCTTGCCAGTGGCTGTTCAACGGCCTGGTGGCCCTGCTGTTCCCGCTCGCCATGGCGCACTTCGGCAGCGCCACCTTCTACATATTCGCCGCCATCAACGTCGCTTCCTACATCTTCGTCGCGGCATGCCTGCCCGAGACCAGGGGCAAGTCGCTGGAAGACCTGGAAAAGCACCTGCAGAAGAAGCTGGCCTGAGCAGCGAATGCGCTCAGATGCGGCGGCGCCGGTACTCGTCGAGGAAGGACGCCGCCTCGCGCTTCCCCAGCACCTTGACCGGGTCGCCATGCCAGGCGTACAGGAAGGGCGCGCCGCCGCGGTCGGTCAGCTTGGCGCGGATCAGGAAGCGGGTGCCGGCGGGGTAGCGTTCCGGGTCGATCAGCGTGCGCGAGCACTGCACCCGCATCGCGGTGGAATAAGCCTGCCCCGCCACCGGCTTGATTTTCAATCGGCCGCTGCGCGGGTCGAGTACCGATTCGACGGCGACGTCGCGGTAAGCCCAGGGATCGCGCGCCATTTCAGGCCTTCGCCGTCATTGCCGCGGCAGCGTGCACCGGCGCCTCGCGGATCGGCAGGTTGACCAGCGCCGCGGCCAGCGCCAGCAGGATGTCGGCATACCACATCCACGAGAAATCGCCGAAGCGGACAAAGGCCAGCCCGCCCAGCCAGGCGCCGAAGAAACCGCCGACCTGGTGCGACAGCAGCGTCAGGCCGAACAGGGTCGACAGGTAGCGCGTGCCGAACAGCTTGCCGACCAGGCCGGCCGTCGGCGGCACCGTCGCCAGCCAGGTGAAGCCGAGCGCGGCGGCGAACACATAAAAGGTCAGCGCACTCTTGGGCGCCATCAGGTACAGCCCGATGATGACGGCGCGGCTGGCATACATCAGCGCCAGCAGCCACTTCATGCGGTAGCGCTGGCCGAGCGCACCGGCCGTCAGCGAACCGGCGATATTGAATAATCCGATCAGGCCGAGCGAGGTGGCGGCGACGCCGGCCGGCAGACCGCACAGCGCGACTTCGCCCGGCAGGTGGGTGGCCAGGAAGGCGATGTGGAAGCCGCAGGTGAAGAAGCCGGCGTGCAGGCACAGGTAGCTGCGGTCGCGCAGCGCCGCGCGCACCTGGCGCCCGAGGCTCAGCTCGTCCTGCGCAGAGGCGGCCGTTGCCTGCGGCGGCTTGCCCCGCAACGGCCAGGCCAGCGGCAGGGTCAGCAGCGTGGTCGCGGCCAGCGCCACCATCGCCACCACCCAGCCGCTCGCGGCAATCGTGAACTGCACCAGCGGCGCGAACACGAACTGGCCGAAGGAACCGCCGGCATTGATGAAGCCGGCGGCAAACGGACGGCGCGCCGGCGGCAGGCGCTGGGCGGTGGCGCCGATCAGGATCGAGAAGCTGCCGGCGCCGGCCCCGGCGGCGGACAGGATACCGAGGGTAAGCATCAGTCCCCACTGCGACGACACGAAGGGCGTCGCAGCCAGGCCGGCGGCCAGCATCACGCCGCCCAGCACGATCACGCGCCCCGGGCCGTACTTGTCGGCCACGGCGCCGAATACCGGCTGCGAAGCGCCCCACATGAACTGGCCGACCGCCAGCGCCAGACTGATCGAGGCGACGCCGAGGCCGGTGGCGGTGTTGATCGGCGACAGGAACAGGCCGGTGGTGAGGCGCGCGGCCATGGTCAGCATCAGGATGGCGGCGGCGGACAGGATCAGGAGCCAGGCTGTGCGCGGGCTCATCTCTGGTGTGGTCGACATGTGGGTTCCCCGGTTTTGTTATGGTTGCCAGTGTGGCACGTTGCCGGGAAAGCTGCACGGCTGGGGTTGTTTTTTGGCCGCTGCAATAAAAAGCGTCGCCCCTGCGCAGGCAGGGGCCCAAGTTACGCGCATGCCGATAACGCATGCAAACCTTGGGCCCCTGCCTGCGCAGGGGCGACGTTCATGGGCTACCTAATATAGTAGCGCCGTCCTCAGTTCAAGCCGACGCCTTCACCAGCAAAGCCGTCGCCTGCGCCGCCATCCCCTCTTCCCTGCCGAGGAAACCGAGCTTCTCGTTGGTCTTGGCCTTGATGTTGACCTGCTGCGGCGACACGCCCAGGTCTTCGGCGATGCGCGACACCATCTGCGGGATGTGCGGCGCCATCTTCGGCTGCTGGGCGATGACGGTGGCGTCGATGTTGCCGATGGTGTAGCCGGTGGCGAGCACGCGCGAGGCGACTTCGCGCAGCAGCGTGCGCGAGTCGGCGCCGGCGAACATCGGGTCGGTGTCGGGGAAATGCTTGCCGATGTCGCCGAGTGCGGCGGCGCCGAGCAGCGCGTCGATGATCGCGTGCAGCAGCACGTCGGCATCCGAGTGACCCAGCAGGCCGAGGCGGTGGGGGATGGTCACGCCGCCGACGATGAGCTTGCGCCCTTCGACCAGTGCATGGCAGTCATAGCCGGTCCCGATGCGGAACGGCGGAGTCGGGTTGTACGATGCGAGAGCCATAGTCTTTATACGAATTCAGGTTGGGACACTGCCAGGTACATTTCGGCGATGCGGATATCGTCGGGCAGCGTCACTTTCAGGTTGCGGGGGTGGCCTTCCACCAATTTTGGGGTCAATCCCAGTGCTTCAACCGCGCTGGCATCATCGGTAATCGTATTCGGATCGGAATCCGCCGACAGCGCTTCGCGCAACAATTGATAGCGGAACATTTGCGGGGTCTGGGCCAGCCACAAGTTGTTGCGCGGAACGGTCCCGCAGGCTTCGCCTTCGATGCAGCGCTTGACGGTGTCGACCACCGGCAGCGCCAGCAGGCCGCCGGCCGGGTGGTCGCCGGTGCCGGCGATCAGCTTGGCGATCAGTTCGGCGGTGAGGCCCGGGCGTGCGGCATCGTGCACCAGCACCCAGTCGCTCGGGGCCAGCGTGTTGGCGAGCACCGCCAGGCCGTTGCGCACCGACTCCATGCGGCTGGCGCCGCCGCAGCGCAGCACGGTCACGCCGTGGCTCGGCGCGACGGCGTCGATGTAGGGATCGTCCGGGCTCACCACCACGAAGGTGTGGGCGATCAGGTCGCTCGACAGGAAGGCGTCGAGCGTGTGCCGCAGCATCGGCTTGCCGCCGAGCTTGAGGTACTGCTTGGGGCTGCCGGCACCCATGCGGGCGCCGACGCCGGCAGCGGGGATCAATGCGAAATAACGTGGTGCTTGAGTCATGTAATCCGTTGAGTCAGGAGGGGGAACGTCTTGTCGATCCAATAAGGGACTGTACCTCACCTTGGCAAACTTTGCTGAGACGCGCATATTCGCGCGGACTGTCGATGTCGGCCTGCAGCTTTTCCACATGCGCCATCTCGGCCTTGATGTAGGGCATCCAGCCGCGGTCGATCTCGCCCTGCAGCAGGTCGCGTCCGCGCCCGGAGGCCGCGTACAGCGGCTTGCCGGCGAAGCGGCGGCCGAGCCGTTCGCGCGCCCGCTCTTCCACTTTCGGCAGGTAGTCCATATAAGACTTGAGGTGACGCATTTCGTGCGCAAGTATCTCGCGATATGCACAGGTGTCGGGTCGGAACTCGCGCCCGACGTAGATCACGACCGGCTGGTAATACAGGGCCACGTCGATGCGCGGGGCCACGCATTCGAGTCCGGCGGCGGCATCGGCCAGCATCTTGCCGTCGACCTTGATCGACACGCGCGACTCGGTGCGGGTCAGGCCCAGCACGTAGCCGCTGGTGACGTTGGGCCGCTTCATCTGCGTCAGCGCCCGGTAGGAAATACTGTTGTCGATGCGGTAGCCGTTATCGTGCGAAGTGAAGGTGGCGCTGGCGGCGGCTGCCATCGCTTCGCAGCGCAGCTGGAACGGCGAGCGTGCCTGGGCCGCGCCGGCCAGGGCCAGCGCCGTCAATGCTGCCAGGGCTGCCCGCCGCGCGTGTCCCACTTAGGCGCCCTTCGGCTGCCAGGCGGTCGGCGTCCAGCTGCCGGCCGCGATCTTCTCGAGCCAGAAGCTGCCGATGATGGTCTTGACGTCGGTGATCTCGCCGCGCCTGACCATCTCCAGCATCTCGGGGATGGTGCTGGTGAAGATGTCGAGGAACTCGCCTTCGTCCAGCTTCGCTTCCCCTGCGGTGAGCCCGCGCGCGATGAACAGGTCGAGGTGCTCGTCCGAGTAGGCGATGGCGTTGTGGATGGTGCAGACGAACTGCCAGTCGCTGGCCGTGTAGCCGGTCTCCTCTTCCAGTTCGCGCTTGGCGGCGACCAGCGAGTCTTCGCCGTCGTCGATCTTGCCGGCCGGGAGTTCGATGAACACGCGGTCGTTCGGGTAGCGGTACTGGCGCTCGAGCAGCACTCGGCCGTCGTCGAACAGGCACAGGATCACGACCGCGCCCGGGTGGCGGATGAATTCGCGGCCGGTCTCGGCGCCGTTCGGCAGGCGCACGCGGTCGTTCGAGACTTTCAGGAAGTGGCCATCGTAGGCGACGCTGCCGTCGATGCGGGTTTCTCTCAGGTGGGAATCGTCCATCTGTGCTCCGGTAATACGTCGAGGATAAAGGCAAAACAAGCATCGGTGTCTCTGACGCCGATGCTTGTTTACTCAATTAAATCCGGCGTTTCCGCAGATACCGATAGACGAAACCGGGAAACGCCAGGACGACGAACATGCAGCCGGTGATCGCATAGAACTCCCAGGTCTGCGCGAACGCGTTACCGATGCGGGATTCCAGCGCGTAGGCCAGTGCGCCGACGACGAAGTATAAGACAAACAACTCGAGAAGGCGGATGACGAAGTGTTTCGTGTGCGCCCCTGGCGAGGCGCCTCCCCTCCCGGGCGGGAGGGGCACGAAACCGAATGCCTTCTCGTTAAGGAAAGGCAGGTTGGCGAACGCGATCGCGACCGCGATCACCAACCAGGCGGCAAAAGATACGTCCACGCGGGATCAGGTACCCAGGGTTGCCTTCATGGCGCTCAGGCAGGCAGCCAGCAGGCCGCTCGGCATCACGCCCAGCGCCAGCACCAGCACGCCGTTCAGCGACAGCACCACGCGCATGTCGGCCGGGGTCACGATCGGGGACGCGTCGGCGACCTCGTCGAACCACATGGTCTTGACCACGCGCAGGTAGTAGAAGGCGCCGATCAGCGAGAACAGCACGGCCACGATCGCCAGCCACAGCTGGCCGGTTTCGACCACTGCCTGCAGCACGGCCCACTTGGCCATGAAGCCCATCATCGGCGGCACGCCGGCCAGCGAGAACATCAGGACGGTCATGACGATCGCGAACCACGGGCTGCGCTTGGCCAGGCCGCGGAAGTCGGACAGCTCTTCCGCTTCGAAGCCGGCACGGGCCAGCATCATGATCAGGCCGAAGCTGCCCAGCGTGGTCAGCAC
>Ga0308160_10002300_pt1 | contig 23600 bp, 36 predicted proteins | sample PhyFR1_FD_201036 | JGI IMG/M metagenome (GOLD analysis project Ga0308160, IMG submission 201036) | Phyllosphere microbial communities from UC Gill Tract Community Farm, Albany, California, United States - DLSLF.R1 | ecosystem: Host-associated > Plants > Phyllosphere > Unclassified | place: USA...
CGCCAGCCAGCCAGCCTGCCCCCCCCCCCCCCGCCGGGCGCGGCCGCAGAACGAGCCGAGAATACATGAAAAAGGACCCGCCTCGACCCCCTTCCTTTGTGCGGCGTCGGACCGACTCACGCGAGCAAAGTCTGCAGACAAACCGAAGGAGGCGGCAGGCTCGGGGCCGGCGCCTGTGTCCAAGAGCGGGCATCAATATGGCGGTCGCAGAGCGGACAGGACGATGCAAGCAGGGTAGGTGCGCCGTCGGCTCGGAGGTCGGCAGGGCGAGGCTTACGGCAGTGCAGAGTGATGTCAGCGAAAGGGAGGAGAGACGCTGAGTTGAGTGAGAGGGTGTGCAAGCGAAGAAGGGCGGACGCGGATCCCTGCCCGGCTTCCGGATGGCAAAAGAGATATTTCTGCCTCGGGAGGGAGGAGAAGGGGAAAGAAATTGGTTGATGATGGCTGGTGGACGACACACAGTGTTTCACATAGTAAAAGGCGATGGGAAAGTTACGTATATGTTTCGCCCGCCATCTGGAGTTGAATGGCAGTGGGCGGTCGGCCAGGAGGTACAACTTCTCGAAAACCCCCTCCCCCGCGGACTGCCGGGCCAACACTCGAGCGCGCGACCACCGCCGCCGGCGCTCCATCACCCACGTCCTCGTTGTCGTCGTCGTCGTCGTCAACCATCCTCCTCCATCTTCTCTTGCTTCACCACCTGCCGTTCGCGTCCGCTCAGCGCCTGTCATGTGTACGTCATCGACTCTCGCAGAGCTCGCTCGACCGCGCTTGTCCGCGCTTGTTCGCTGACTAGCCCCTCCGCCCGCTGTCCTCCCCTCCCACGCCCCCACCCTCTGACTGCTCGGCTCGGCTCAACCGCTTCCTGCCCGCAGACAACGGCATTGGTTCGTCGCCTTGCTCTCGTTCTGAACGTCTGCGTCTCCATCAACTGACGACCTGCTCTCCGTGTCGTCCTTCCGCAGGTCTCCAGACAGCTCGAGGCAGGTGCGACCGGCTCCCCGCCCCTCTTGCTCAGGGCCACAGGCCGCAGCTCGGGTACTCCTGAGCGCGAGAGGAACCCGACGTGCTGACGCCTCCATCCTCCTCTCTCGCTGATCGACCCACTCAGTGGAACAAACGGCTATGGTGCGTCCTTTTACTCGGCCTGAGCGCTGGTCGACGCGTCACTTCTGCCTCATGGGTGTGGCAGCTTAGTTGCCCTCACTTCGCCCCGCTCCAGTCGTCAAGAACATGTCAGCCTTCCGGCCGCGCGACGGCCCGCCCAACGGCGGCGCCTTCGGCACTGGTGCCAACGCCTTTGGCGGGGCCGATGACTTTGCGCGAACTTCGCGCGGGCCCGACCAAGGCATCCTTGAGCATGAGCGCAAGCGGGCGGTTGAGGTCAAGTGCGCCGAGCTCGAGGACGCGCTCGAGGAGAAGGGGTGCGTGTGGCTCTTCTTCCTCCCTCTCCTCTCGTCTGTCCTGCTGATTGCGTCCGCCACCTTGTTGACCGCCCTGCACAGAGTGCCCGAGGACGAGATCCTTGATCAGGTGACGGCCCTCCGGACGCGGCTGCTCGCCCAGCTGCCCCAGGCGCGAGACGTCAAGTCGCTCAAGCCGTCCGACACGCACGCCCTCGCCGAGGCCAAGACGGCTCAGCTCGCGCGCTTCTCGGGCGCGTTTGGCATCAGCCAGGGCTACCGCGAGGGCGCCGCCTTTGACCGCGACGAGCAGGAGCGGATCCGCGCGGCCAAGCGGGCAGAGTACGAGGAGAAGGACCGGCTCCGGCTCGAGCGCGCGCGTGAGGCCGAGCGCGAGGAGGAGGTTCGGCGCGAGGCAATTAAGGTCGCCCGTCGTGAAGACGAGCGGAGGTGCGTTTGCCTGCTTGCTGATACGTCCGTTCCTCGGGACTGACATGGCGCTCTGCTGTTTGCGGCCTCCTTCTGCAGACGGATCGCGGCCGAGCGTGCGGCCGCTCGCGATGGCCCTGCTCCGGCTTTCCGCCGGCGTTCGCCCTCGCCCGCCAACGACGGCCGTCGCGCGCGGTCCTTCACGCCGGTCAATCAGCGCGGCCGTTCGCGCTCGCGCTCTCCGGTCGCTCGCCGCCAACGCTCCATCTCGTCCTCGCGATCGCGCTCTCGATCTCGTTCGCCCCCGCCCCGCCGGCGCGGGTCCGTCGCCGAGGAAGGCCGTCGGGAGCCGTCCTTCACGCCCGTCACGCAGCGCGGTCGGTCGCGGTCGCGTTCGCCCATCGCCCGTCGCCAGCGGTCCGTCTCGTCGTCCCGCAGCCGCTCGCGCTCGCCGGTCGATTCGTACCGGCGGCGGCGAATGAGCAGCACGCCTCCGCGTCGGCGCCGGGACTCTGACACGCCTCCCCGACGCTGAACACGCCTCGCCGGTCCAGTTTATCTGCGCGCTGCACCCGCCCACTCCCTCGCCCCTCTTGTCTCCGCCGCTCAGCGCCCTGCACTCTATCCGGAGATGAGCTGCATTGCGACCTATGACCTCTTCCTGAACCAAGCGGCCTTTCGGACGACCACGCTGACGTGATGCCTTGCAAGCCGCATCGATCGAGCCATTTTCTTCTGCAGCAGCGGCGCGAAAAGCTCATGCCCGGCCCGGCCGGATCTTGAGCGAGAAGTCGATGTGCTGGACCGATTGGTGGACGGTCGAGGTTGAGATGATGTCGATGTCTGAACGGGAACCACAAGAGGGGGCGGGGGCGATGGTCAGTCTCGAGGAGCACGTCAATTTAAGGGGCGATCACGCTGGCGCGCAGGTAGGGGCGGGAGAAGGACGGCACCTTTGCTGAGCCGGCCATCGAGATTGTCTTCCTCGATGCCGCCCGAGCTCTCCAGCAGGAAACCTCGCCCCCCCTCGCCCCTGAGCCGTGCCTCAACATGCTCGGCCTTGAGCGTCCGCGCAACGTCAAACAGCGCATCGTGCTCGAGGTTGTCGAGCATGACGATGTCGGCTCCGGCGGCGACGGCTTCGCGTCCGGCCTCGAGCGACGAAACCTCGACCTCAATCCGGAGCGCAAAGCCGGATACGGACCGGGCGGCGGCGACAGCCTGCGTGATGGAGCCTGGTGGAGAAGGATCATCAGGGCGAGTCAGCAGACGCCTCGGTCTGTCAAAAGGGCTGGGCGGAACTCACCCTTAGCCCAGATGTGATTGTCCTTGAGCATCACCATAGACGACAGGTCATACCGATGGGCGTCGATGCCGCCGACGAGCATGCCGTACTTTTCAACGAGTCGGAAGCCTGAAGTCGGTTGGTCGGTTGGCGCAGCAGGGCCGTCAGCTCGCGAGCGCATGTCGGATGCAGACCGAGTGCCATCCAGCGCGAGATGAAGACGCACCCGGAGTCGTCTTGCGTGTGCCGGCGACGATGCCTTGCCAGCCTGTCCGGCGAGCGGCGAGCAGGAGCCTGCGCGACTTGGTCGCGATGCCCGAGCACCGGGCAAGGAGGTTGAGCGCGACGCGCTCGCCGAGCAGGAGCTGGCGCGCTGGTCCACGGACGGTCGCGACCGTCTTGATGGGCGAGAAGGCCTCGCCTTCAAGGGTATGCCACTCGACGCTGAAGGAGGGTTGACAGACGGGCGGGTCAGCCCTGCTCGTCGGCCTAAGGCGGGCTTTGACGGCGTAGTGCGCCGCGATGGTGCTGCAAGGGAGGGACCGACGTGCAACCGAGCTGGGCAAAGACCTCGTCGACGAACGGAACGCCGGCGAGCACGGCCTACAGGGACGAGCAGAACATGATCAGCGCCTGGAGAGCGCAGAGCTAGAGCAGCGGATAGGCGGCGTACATCGGTCTTGCCCTTGCCGAGGAGCTCGGCCAGTTGGACCTCCTCGCCGACGACGAAGCCGCCAAAGTCGAACGACGGTGTGTCCTCCGCCAGCCAGCGCGTGATCTCTGGTTTCCAAGACGGAGGCAGGAGGTGGGCGTAGGAGCCGAGGACGGGATTATCCAGCTTGAGCGAGGCCATGGTTTGCGGGAGAGAGGATGGGTGTCAAGGGGGCCGCCAAGGCAGGCTACAGTAGACCCGGTCGGTCGGCTGGCTCGGCCGGCGCCGAGGGCGCGTGCCGCGCAGGCGACACGGACGAAGGCGGCTCAATTTCGTCCTTCGACGACCTCGCTTTAGTCGACGACCCTCGCGATCTCCTCCTAGTCAAAACTCTGCTCTTCCTCTTCCCGGGACAGGCAAGATAATCCAGCAGACGGATCGCCGCCCCGCGCTGTGAGACCGCCAGCCGACGCCCGAACTCGCCCCTCCGCCCGCCTCCCGACCCTCGCTCGCTCCGCCACGCCGACGATGCCATCGTCAGCAGCCCCGACGCTGTGCAGGAAAGCTGAGGCCTCTTCCGCAGCCAAACGGCCAGCCAAGCGGTCCAGAGTCGCTTCACCACTCCCACTTGAAGCGTCCGACGCCGAGTCCGGCGGCAGCCCGTCTACGGAGGCCGAGTCGGCCGCGGGCTCGGACGACGGCGACGGCTCCGACGTCGATGACGAGTCGGACGACGAAGCAGCCAGCAAGGCGGCGATGCTCCGTGCGCTTGAGGCCCACGGCATGTCTATGTTCGGTGCCGTCCTGCCCTCGGCAGCCGGGCCCAGGCAGGCGGCTAAAGGTAAGGGCCGGGCGGCCCCTATCGACCTCGGCCTCGAGCTCTCGGACGAGGACGACGATGACGGCGAGGACGGCGACGAGTCGTTTGATGAAGACGATAGCGAGGGCGGTATGGAGGACGACGAGGCGCGTTTCAGCGGCGGCGAGGATGACGATATGGAGGACAAACTGTCTTTGCCCGTCGCGTCCTCCTCGGCGGTCCCGGCCGCCAGGAAGCCGGTCGAGATCACCTTTGATCCGTCGCAGTACAAGGGCGGCAGCAAAGCGACCAAGGCCGAGTACAAGGCCTTCATGGTGCGTTGAATTCGTACGTCGACTGTCGGTCTATCGCCCGCTGACGCCCGTCCTTGCCCTAATGACGCTCGTAGAATTCGAAAGCAAGCAAGATCCTAGCCGACCCGCATGCGATCCCTGACGAAACGACCGCAGAGGCGTCGGACGAGAAGTACGTTTCACTCCGCGATCCATGCAGCCGCACATGAACGACAGTCATCTGACTGCCTCTTGCAACCCCTCTCAGGCTCAACTTGTCGCTCGACAAGACGCTGCACTCGATGCTCCAGCCGCTGCTCGCCTCGGATGGCAAGCAGACCGCGCACTCGCTCCAGGGTCGGTTGACCGAGCTCACCGGCGACTCGCGCCTCGGGAAGGGCGAAAAGTCGGTCCGCAAGTCGCTCGTCTCGTCCCTGGGTGCTAGCCGGGTCGGCACCGGCCTTCGCAAGGTCGGAGCCGAGAAGTACAAGCGCGAGGTCGCGACCGCACGTGAGCGGGGCGAGACCGAGCAAATGACGGCCGCCCTGTCGGGCTCACTCTACGCCGACGACTACGGCAAAAAGAAGAATGCCAACGGCAAGGGCCGTAAGGAGACGGACCGCGGGCTCAAGATGGGCGTCGGCTCGTTCGGCGGCGGCACGCTCAAGCTCAGCGCGAGCGACATGGAGGGCGTCAAGCGCGAGGTCGACCGCAAGAAGCGCGGCGCCGAGCGTTTCCAGCGCGAACACGGCCGCGGTCGCGGTCGGGGAGGCGGTGGGCGGGGCGGCGGCCGTGGCGGCGGCGGAGGGAGGGGCGGAGGAGGCGGCCGGGGCGGCGGCTCGTCGCGCGGAGGATCGTCCTCGCGAGGCCGGGGCAAGTGACGATGGCATGTCCTCTGGGATCGAAGTGCAACGCAGCACGTTGAGCACACCGTACACGATCAGAGAAACAACATGCAAGAAGCACATCCGCTACGGGCGCGTCTCGTCACCCTCTGCCGGCGATGCCGCCCCCTCAGATGCTGCCAGCGCGTCAAGCCCTGAGGCAGCGCCATCCTGCGCACCCGCGTCCGTGCGGATGAAGCGACCCTCGCCGTCTGCGCCCTCCTCCTGCCACTCCCACGTCCGGTCGACCTTCTCGGTCTCAAAGTCGCCGAACCAGAGGCGCTCGCGGCCGAGCTGCCGCTCATTGCGCGGCAGCGTGTCGTCCCGCCGTAGCGTGATGCCGACGTACTTCCGGTAGCCCTTCGGCCGGTTCGTCATGGGGATGGGCACACTCGACCTCGGGACACCACGGTTCGGCATGTTTGGCGAGTACGTCGGCCGTTTCGGGTCATGAGGGAGCGAGTAGAACTTGAGGTAGCCGGGCGTCAGCGCGAAGAGGGTGTGGTCCCGACCAACGCCAACCTGATGCGAACAGCCAGCGCGAACAAAAGGCGAGTATGCACGGCAGCCAGGGAGTCCGAGAAACGTGAAGCGAAGCGGACGAGAGGGTCAGCACGAGCTCGCGACGAGGACGGCAGGGGGCTCCAGGAACCAGCTCGACGGAGGAGGGAAGACGGACGTTCTGACCGGCGTGGATCTTCATGCCGCGCTGCCGCGTGATGATGTCTCCCGGCTGGACAATCTCGTCTGCAGGTCAAGGAATGCAGCAAGAGTCCCAAGTCAGCTTTGGAAGGCGTGCCTTAGCATTCCAAAGGGGGAAGAAGGGACTCGCCGGCGAACTTCTTGACGCCGAGTCGCTTTCCGATCGAGCCACGGTTGTTCTTGGTCGAACCGGCGCCCTTCTTGTGGGCGAGCAGGATCGAAGAGGTCGAGAAGGCCCGAGCGAGCGAGCTCGAGGCCGTCGCTGGTGCCGAGCGAAGGAGAGAGAACATGGCGACAGGAGGAGGAGGCGTTGCGAGAGGTCGTCGTGGTCGGGCGACTCGGGAGCGAGCGAGGCTCGCGGGCGCCTTTCGGCGCGGCCGCTGCCAGCGCGCCAGCGACAGCAGCACGGGAGCGTCCAGCGACATGTCGTCGCTGCTGCACATCGATGCAAGCCAAGAGCAAAGGTTGCCTCGTCTATTTCATGCTCACAGCAGCCAGAGGGCAGGTATCACTAGATCAATCCAGCTTGCGCACGAGATCCCGCCAGCGCTCCTGCCGGGCCGGGTCGACCTCCTCGAGCCGCTGCAGCCAGGCCCCGACCTCATTGCGCATCTCGTCCCTGCGATCGGCCGCCGGCTGCGCCAGGAGCAGCAGTGAGTAGTGGACGAGCGATTCCATTGGCCACTTGGCGTCTGGCTCGAGCTCGTGCAAGTCGCGCAGGAGCGTCATCTCGCGCTTGAGGATCGCCGGGTCGTCTCCGGCTGCGAGTCGTGAGTGTCAACGGGCGACGCGCACCGACTGATCGCAAGGAAGAAGGACGTACTTTTCGTCACCAGGTAGCGATGGTAGAGCCACGAGGACTGGTCGTTGGGATCCGTCCAGAGCGCCTGGTTGACGAGCTCGAATTCTGCGGGAAGGAGGGGTGACGCGATGTCAGGTCAGAGCGAGTTACGCTAGCATCGATCGCCTTGCAGTTCCAAGGCACGTACCAGCCTCCATATCCTCTGTCGATGTAAAGGCACCCTGGCCAAGAACGCGCATGCGCTGATGCCAGGCCGAAAAGTTGGAAAAGTTGGACTCGATCTTCTTTCGCGTGAAGGCGAGCTCCTGTCGGCGCTCCTTCGCGCGAGCAGCCTCAGGCGCGTCGTCCGACAGCGCGAGGATCGATGAGAGGACGTGCCGCCGATAGTCCCACGCATGGACTGCAGGGCGGCCAGGAGCGGCTTGGGCGTCGTCAGTACAACTGCGCGTCAAGTTACGAGCAGTTGGCACCGGCGCCCGATCGCGCGACGCACAATTTCGCGGGTCGACCGAGAGCATCTTGTCGACGAGAAGGAGCTCGCGCTCCCAGGCCTCGCGCTTCCACGTCGTGTCTGGCCGACTTGTCTTTGGGCTGGAGGCTGCTGCCCTGCTGCCTTCCGGAACGCTCGCGTCGTCTGCCGTCGCCGCTGAGGACGGTCCTTTATCGCCTTTCGTCGGCGCTGACTCGACCACTGCCGCCGGACCGTGCGGGATATTGGAGAGACACCACAGCCTGTGGTTCCAGATCCAGTAGACCTTAGGCAGGCTCCGGAGGATCGAGGTCGTCAGGTTGATGTCGGCGAGCAGCCGTGCGAGCCGCTCCTCGAGGGCGCTGACAAAGACCCGCAGACGTCAGCGTTCGTCTCCGAAACTACATGAGGGGGCGATCCAAGCTGAGCTCACAGCGTGTCAAACAGGGCGAGGAGCGTCCGGCGGCGGAGGTTCCAGGCAGTGTACAGCTCCGGGTTAAGCTTAAGCGCACGCGAGGTGAGGTCGAACGTCGACTGGTCGAGCACGTCCGTCTGGTTCTGGACACGGGAGGACCTCGCTCGTCAGGCTACGTCCAGCCCTCAGGGCGCGAGAGTGCTCAAATCCTACCCTTTGCAGGAGATCGTCCGTCAGGCCCTGGTATTCGGCGATCTTGGGCGCCTCCTTCAGACGGCGGGCCGCGAGCGACTCGGAGGGCTTCGTGCGCCGGACGCCGTGCTGCCGATTGCCACAAGCGAGGACAGAGGTGAGCTCCTGCCAGCAGCAGAGGCATATTCCCAGAGCGCCTCATACGGACCATCGCTTCGACAAGGTAGCTTGGATGAGAGGACGGGGTGAGCGAGGCGAGATGGACGTCTGGAGGTTCGGCGGCTCTCGTGCCGAACTCGCTCGCTCCCCGCTCGCGCGGGACCTACGACGACGCGTCGAGAGGCAGCCGGCTCGTCCAGCCCGACTACAACTCCCCTACTGCAGCATCCCCTCGACCTCCTTATACCAAGCCAGAGCAGCTCCCGGACCATCCAACTCCAGACGCTCGCTCGAACAGAGTCACGCAGCTTGCTAGCAGCCGAGGCTCGCCGCCAATCCACGCACCCGCCTCCCATGGGACGCCGACTCGCGACCGGGCTCGTCCTGGCCCTCCTCACGCTCGGCCCAGCGTCCGTCCTGGCCGACGTGCCCGAGCGAGCGCGGGCGCATCAGAAGAGAGCCAACGCTGGTGCTCCTACTGAAAGGTCGTGTCTTGCCGCTGGCGACGATCAGACGATCAACGCCCTGCTTTCGGACGGTGCGTGCCTTGTGCTCGGGCGAGGGGCGTCGTGCGACGCGTTGCCTCGATTACCGACGACTTCGGCACTTGCGCCTGCTCTGCACCCCGTACTGACGCACTTCTGCTCGGCTATGCAGGCGGACCTGGAACACGCGTCTCTCTGTGCCCCGGCTCGAGCTTCCAGCTCACGGGGCCAGTAGTCTTTACGGCGAAGGACCAGGAGCTCAGCACCGAAGGCTACCCGACCGACGACACGCGGGCCAAGCTCTTGCCGGTCGGCAAGACGATCACCGCCGTCCAGTACGTCGCAGCGCCGAAAACTATGGCCAATCTTGTGCGGCCTGCCTACGCGTCACAGACTGACCTGCCGGCCGGCCTCAGGGGTGACTGCCGTCGATGCGCCCGCGTCGCCCTGCGCAATGTCCAGGTCGACGGGCAGCGCCCTCGCCTCGGCCGCGCTCCGCCCGAGGCAAAGGGCGGTCCGCTCGTCGCCATCGGCAACAACGAGGGCCAGGTCGTCGAGCACTGCCTGCTGACGAACCCTCGGGGCTGGGCTGCGGTCCACATCCGCGAGGGCGACAACCTGAACTGCGTCGGCGCGCGCGTCGAGCACAACGAAATCGTGCGCTCGCACCGATGGATGTGTCTACAGTCTGCGCTCAAGCTGACGCTGATGCCTTCTGTCTGCAGGGACCGGTCGGAGAGGAGTGGGTGGAGGAAGTCGACGGTTCGGATCCGGAGATGAGCCCGCTGGGCAAGCCACTGGGCGACGGCGTCAGCCTGAGCTGCAAGGACTCGTCGGTCTCGCACAATGTGGGTCCTCTTACGACCGCTTCGGATGCTCGGTCCCCCTTCACTAATTGCTGCGCCCGGCTGCAGACCTTTGTCGACACGACGGACGCGGCGGTCGTCATTTACGGTTCGCCAGGTTCGACCGTCTCGCACAACCGGGTGACGGCGCGCTCTATGTCGCAGATGGGCGGCATCCTGATGGTCGACTATGGGCCCTTTGGCGGCTCGTACCTTGGCACCAAGGTTACCGACAACACGATCGACGCGCTCGGCGGCCTCATCCGCGTTGCCATCGGCGTCGGCACGCCCGTCTGGTCCGACGACTTCGAGACGGTCCTGACCGACGGCGAGGTCCGCGACAACATTCTTCGCGGCTACTGGATGGGTTACGGCATTGTCGTCGCCGGCGTCAAAGGCTTCACGATCGTCGACAACGTCTCGACCGCCCGGCACTCGGGCACCCGTGGCGATCGGTGTCCCGAGGAGCCGACGGAGAACGCACCGCCGACGGCGTTCCTGCTCGGCAAGGCTTCGTCGCAGGGCGAGTTTCAGAAGGAGTTTGTCGACGGCGCGATCCAATACGGTGCGTGCTCTCCGGCCTGCGATTCTGCTAAAGCGGCCCACCAGAGGGCTGACTCGGCCGACTTACCTCCTGCGAACCAGTCGTCTGCATCGACCCAGAGAGCGATGCCGATGATCTCCTCCGCAGACCGAAGCGGCCCTCGGTCTTAGAGCCAGTGAGTAGACCTGCGCCGCGACCTCGTTGTTGGGCAGTGCGAGCGCAGACTGACCCGCCTCTATCAATCATCAGGATGACGACGATGACGACTACCTTCCGCGCGAGAAGACAGTCATGGACGAGATCTTTGACCACTCGCGCCAGCGCTTCATGGAGGCGCTGCAGGAGGTCGAGAAGGACATCGACAACATTGCCGCCGTCAAGGAGGCGTGGGAGAAGGCAATGATGGGGAAGTCGACGCGGGAGATGGACGCCGGCATGATCTTGTACGCCCTCTGCTCAGCTCTCCCGGACACGGCAGACGCCGCTGACCGGTCCCCTCGTCATCTCTCAGGTCGTCGCTCTCGGGCCTCTCGACTCGTGTCGCCAACCTCGAGTCAGAACGTCGACACCTGCGCATCACGGTCGACGCTCTGCGAGACGAGCTGATCACGCTGACGGCCAACATTGACACGTTCGAGGTACGTAAGCTTGTGCTTCGTTGCATGCCATCCCGCGCCCAATCGCCGGCTGACCCACACAGCTCCCTCTATCTCAGAACCGCGAGACCGACATCCTCGACGAGGTGCTCGCGATCGTCAGCAACTCGCCACGCCTACCGCCGGTCACCGCCGCCCGCAAGGCAGCCCTGCCAGCGCCGAGCAGTCTAGCCAAGCGGATGCAGACGAAGGCGGCGGAGTCGTCGTGGGGCCAGCTCGGTCTGCTCGTGCTCGCCCAAGTTGGCCTGATTGCCGTGTACGCTTGGTCGGTTCGCGGCCGGCGGAGGGGCAAGGACCTCAAGACCAACTGAGCGGCCGATAGATGTGACACTAGATTCTGCCCCGTGTCAGCAGGTGATCCGAAGTGCGAGCGAGTCTCGGAACGAGCATTCGCGACGCACATGAACGCGATGCCGCTACGGTCGCTTTGCGCTCTTGCGCCGCCGCCGAGCCTCAATGACCTTGTGGTGTTTCCGGCGTTCGATCTTGCGCCTGCAGCCGAGATGAAGTCAACGGTCTTAGCGTTCTGCCTCGTGCAAGGGCGCTCACGGACGACGCAGCAAGGGAACGCAGTCGTTGACGTACAGGCCCTGGCGACCGAGCGACAAGCCCAGCTGGCCGAAATTTGCGAGGAAGATGACGCCGCAGAGGGCGGCAAGCAGCGGGCCCGTAATCTTCCAGAAGTAGGCGATGCCGCCGTTTGCGTTCGGTCCTGAGGGCGTGGTGCCTTCTGCAAAGACACCGACCTGCGCACGACCGACGATTTGTCTTAGCTCAAGCAGATGAAGAGGCGGTTGAGCCAGCTCACGCACCTCGGGGAAGATTGAGAAGTTCATCTGCGGGCGCGAGAGGCGATCGTCAGCAAGGGAAAGGGAGGAAAACAGGAGGGGATGGGACGCACGCCAAAGTACTGGAAGCGGAGAAGGGGGAGGGGGGGGCGGTCAGCGCGGGCGCCAGTTGAAAGCATGGCAAAAGCCACTCACGCCGGTCAGGAAGCTACCACGGGAGGCGATTCCAGATGAAAAGTCAGCTTGCACGACAAGCAGACTATTGCCTAGCGAGTCGCGCACCTCAAAGGGAGAAAGATGATGCTGCAATTGCGGCAGGCTCATCAGCAGGCGATCGAACCGGGCAGGCGACCCACGCGACGCACGTTATGATAGTCAGCCACTTGGCCTGAACGTTGTTGCTGAACGTCAACGAGTTGAAGATGAAGTCCTGTGAAGGTACGAGGATCGTTAGGAATCAAAAGCCAGAAGGCAATCTCGAGCGACATCGGGCGGGCGTCTGACTTACGACGATCGAGGAGGCCATGCCGGAGAAGAGCTCGAGCGTGCTCAGGACTGAGTCTGTTGCGGACGCTGCCGTCAGACTATGTAGCAGCGCGGGGAAGGGCAAACAATCAGGGGCGACTGACCGATATGATCCTGTACGTCGGCAAGGTACAGCTTGGCTTCCGGTGACAAGAAGCCCTTGTGTACGCTTAGTGGAGCATCTGGATGCGGGACCGAGCCGAGTCGGGCGAGTGTGCCTCGGACGTCGTCATCGTGGCAGAGCGAGTGGATGAGCGCCTGGAGGGGCGTCATGGCCCGTTTGAGCATGAGCAGCTGGCCCGAGAGCACGTGGAGGTGCCGGACGCTCGTGACGTCCGGGTCGACGAGGGCGCGTCCCTCGAGGACGTCGAGCTCGCGCCGGAACTCCTCAGATATCTTGATCGAGTCGTCGACGACGACGTCGATGACCGCCTCGAGCAGCATCGAGGCGTCGCTCGTCGTCCGTAGCAAGGTGCCCGGCGTGTGGAGGCGCTTAATGATGGCCCGCGTGAGCCGCTCGCCAGAGTGGGTAAAGATCGAAATGATCTCGTTGGACGGGAGCAGGAACGTCGAGAGCTGCTGGCGATCGATGCGGACGCGCATGTCCTCGGTCAGGTGATTGACGACGCTCTTTGCCGCGAGCTGCTCCTCGAGCCGATCGTCGAGCACGCTCGCAGTCTCGCTGTCGACATCGGACGGGATGGGATCGTTGGCTTCGGGCTCGCCGTAAGCATCGAACTGGGCGTCGATGCCGTGAACGTGGCTCGGGTCGTCGCTGCCGGCGCCGAAGGCAAACGTGCCGGCCTTCTCCGAGTCGCCGCCTAGGACGTGACGGGCGTGGCGCTGGTACTTTGACATGCCGAACCAGCTCAGAAGCGACTGGGTCATTGAGGTCTGGGCGCCCTTGTTCGGAGGCTTGGTGCACAGCGAGTGGATGAGGATGCGAGTGAAGAGCTGGTCTGCGAGTGTTGGCCTCCTGTCAGTCGCGGCGTCACGGTCGGGAGCCGTCCACTGTCGCAGGTGATGAAACGCACTCGAGTACCAGTCGGCCTTGCTGTTGCTGTGGGCCGCAAACTTGATGGCGTCCTCGAGCGCGAGCGGGTGCAGGTCGTAGTACAGGGCGACGGCTTTGATGACCGGCCAATTGAGGCCATCGACGTTGACCCATCGCGCCTTGGCCCACGGCGGCCGCTTGCCTGCCCGCTCGCCGCCCCCCCACCAGCGGAGGAAGGCATCGCCGGTGAATCGCCGCTCCTTGACGCGTTCTGGCGCCCAGTCAACGACGTAGACGGTCACCTCCATGTCCATGTGGTCGAAGTTCGCCTTGCGAGGATCGACACCCGGCCTGGTCGAAAGGGCGAGGGGGTTGAGCTGCGCGCGCCGGTCAAGAAAGAGGAGGGAGGCTAGGACGCACTCTGCACCCATCGAGCTCGATCCCCAGTCGAAGTCGAGGTCGTCCTTGTCCGAGTAATGGGAGGCCACTGAGCGTAGCCTCTTGTCGGACCCGACGGTGGCCCGGCGTCTGAGGCCGTCTGTGAGGGCTGACGAGCGGGTCAGTGATCAGCAATCCTTCCGAGCTATCGCGGCACGGCACCGCAGACGCACCGCCCGGCTCTGGCTTCTCGACCGACTCTCGCGACTCGGGCGTGCTCCAGGTGCTCGGCTCGGGATCTGATGCGGCCTCGGCATCTTCGGTGGCCTCCTTCGGTGCCGGCGGGAAGTGTGCGTGCGGGAGCTGGGCTGGCGGATGGGAGGCCGGCCGGTGTGTTGGGAGCGCAGGCGGCGGAGGTGACGGCGCCATGATCGGCACCTGAAGCTCAGCGGAGGTCAGGCCTCCGAGTCCACTTCCTGACACGGAGACGGTCGGGAGCGGTAAGGTGCCTGTGCTACGCTGTGCGCCAGCTGAAGCGGCAGGCGGTCTATCGATGAAGGGCGGGGGGGTTGCTGAGCGACGTCGAAGGTCGCCGGCCTGGAGCTGCCTCTTGTCACGCGCAGCCGAATGGCGGGCGAGCCTTCCGGCCGACGACGACCGTTCCCACTTCCCCCCGTCGACTGTAGTTGACTGGTCGGCCTGCGAAAGGCAGCGCCCATGTCTTCCGCTTGACGAGCAGAGCTTGCCCTTCCCTTGACCTGCTTATAGGGGCAGCGTCTTGCTGCGGCCCGTCGAGCGGCGTCGAGCGGGAAAGAGCGCTCCCGGAAGCCCAGACGACTGGGCTTTCGTTCCCCCGGCCAAAACGTCACTCGGGGTCTCCGCCGTTTTCGAAGGGCGACTTGCCGCCGGCACTGGACATCTCGCAGCCTAGCCGACCTCTCCCTCTCTCTCTCTCTCTCTCACCCTTACTCTCTCTCAACTCTTCCTCCAAGATGGTCTACACTATTGTCGTTCACATGGTCGCCAAGCCCGACGAGGTCGAGAAGCTCAAGTACGCCCTGCGTCCCCTTGCCTCTCACCTAGGAAGTGACGGGCTTGGCTGACGCGCCGCTCGCTCCCAGGGCCAAGCTTCACGAGGCCGCCGCCGTCTACCGCCAGGACAAGGAGACGCTCGACTGGCACGTCATGCAGGACGTCAAAGTGCGGCGCCCATGGGTGCTTTAGGCATGCGATTGATCGAGTTGCTGACCACGACTGTCTCCATCGTCGACAGGAGCCCACCAAGTTCATCATCGTCGAGGTACGTACCCTTCAGCCGCGACTTACCGCTCATGGTTCTGCGGCATTGCTGTGGCACATAGCCGTCGCCATGCAGCAGCTGCACCCAGCCTCCTGCCCGTCGACGGCTCGATGCTGACCGCCGAGCTCGTCCCCTGGCGCAGCGCTACCTCAACGAGGACTCGCAGAAGTACCACCTCGGTTCGTCGCCCCAGCGTGTCTGACCACCCTCGTCCTGCCCAGCTGACCCGAAGTCCCGTCCGTGCAGGCAACCCGTACTGGAAGGCGCGTCTGGACCAAGAGTGTCGCCGAGCCTTGCTTATTCGACATGTCGCTGACCCTCATCTTCCGCTGCTCCTGCCGACAGACCTTCGACCCTTATGTCATTCCCCTGCTCGCCCAGGACATGGACCTCCACCGGGCCGAGGAGTTCTAAGAGGCGTCCATACCGCTGTAGCCTTAGATCAGAATGCTTTCCTCCAGAAGAGTGGCGACAACGAGCCGCCAGCGAGTCCAAACCTGTCAGCAATGAGGAGGTCCCCACAACTCCGCAGCGCAGTCGGAATTGTCATCTTCAGTCACGGAGGGGCCATCTCCTCCGTGCGGGCACCTCCCTGCAAGTGGTCGAGTAGGCCGCTTGTCAGCTCGCGCTCCTCCCACTCTCCGCCAGCGCAAATGCCTGCGTGCAGGCCGACGCTCGAGAGGCTCGCCCTCGTCTCGCTCGACCAGCTGCCGTCGGTGCCGGTCGACGGGCCCGTCTGCGCCGCCATCGACGGCGGTTGTGGCGTGTGGCCGGAGGCCGACGATCGCCGGCTCGTCCCTTCCGATGGGCCTGAGCCGGTATGCGCCGGTAAACAGGCGAGGACGATGCCTCGAGCGTCCGGTAAACCGGGCCTGCTCGGGTCGTTGGGACCCTCCGACGAGGGCCGTTCGTCTAGAAGCTGCGGCCCCATCCCCTCGCCAGGCGAGGCGCCAGCGCCGTCGGCAGCTGGTCGGCCTTTCTTGGCCTTGCCTCTCCGGCGCACCTCGGCGACGAACTCGCACGACTCGCCGACGCCGCGTTTACTGCACGCCGTACACGGCTTGGGCCCGCCGAGGCAACGGAGCTTGTGCTGCCGACAGCGCTCGCAGGCGATAAGCGTTCGCCGGCGCTTTGCTTTCGCCTCAGCGGCCGCGGTCGACGCAGCAGGGAGCGGCGCCGCCGAGCCGTCTGACGAGCTCGGAGCAGTCACCATGGGAGGCCTCTTGGGTCGTTTGAGTGGCCGGGGGCTGACGGCTAGCGACGGTGAGGACGCCTGAGGCGGTAAAATGGCGGTAGCGGGCGACGGCCGAGTCGGAAGTTGGCCGAGGCGCTGAGTGCTCCTGCTACTGCAGCCGGCGTCCTCAGGTCCAAGGTAGTGCGACCCAGGAACAGCGGCAGCTGTTGATTGCCGAACCGAGACGTCAAGGCTAGCGAGGGGCGGCAGGGCGAGCGCAGACCTGGAAAGCGGGTGATAGTCGCGCGTGGGTGGACCGAAGCCACGGTGATGCGGGAGCACATGTCGGTCTGAAGGTCGGGGTGGATTCGACAGCGGTCGGACAAGCGCCTTCGGTTGCAGAGAATTTGGCATGCAGGGTGAAAGGCGGTGGCCGTCGATCGGGTTGGGTCGTTCATGGAGAGGACGGCGAGACGCCTGGTATCGGACATGCGAGGTGGCCGCTGGGTCGAAGACCAGCCCAGACCGAGGTGATGGCATGACGGGACCTTGCATGCGATTGAATGCTGAAGCGACGAAGGCAAAGCTCTGATGAGCTCGATGCCTACAACTGAGTAGAGTGGCCAGTCTGTGCGGAACGTACGAGTCGCCTGGTCCGGCCGGAGCTGTAGTGGAGCGAGCGCGAGCGAGCCGATGTCGGCCGCCCAGGCGGCCGTTCGCGAGCGGCCCTCGTGTCTCGAGCCAGAAGAGTGCTGCGGTGTCGGTGGTACGATGGTGGGCAGCTGCCGAGAAGAGTGCACCGTAGCTGCCTGGGCAGAGGAAGCAGGTGCCGGTGGCGGCGGCACAGGTGGGTCGCGAGCCGTCCGTACCGCCGCGGCGTACGAAACATCCTGGTCCGGGAAGAGGCTATGCGAGAGAGCAACGGCCGAGGCTGCCAATGAAGGCGGCAGAGGCGGACGCAGGAGCTGGTGCTCGCGCTGGACGGCGGCCGCCTCGGTCGCCCAGTCCATGGCGAAGCGGATCTCGCCATCGTCGTCTACGAAAGGGGCAGCAGAGGATCGAGTCGCGGGCCGCGGAAGAGGTGTCAGCCCGGGACTCAAGCGCGAGCTCGGACAGGAGGAGCTCTGTAGCAACGCACAGCCCAAGGTGCCCATGGCGTCTGCCGGGTGGTGGCAGGCGAGGCGAGGCGAGGTCGACCGAGGTCGGACGAGGGCCTGCGAGGCGGTGGCTGGCCCGGTCGAGCGTCGGATGGAGGGCCGGGGCGGAGATGCGAGAGGTAGGCGCGTCAGGCTACACAAAGGCTGTCGGACGGTCCTGCAGACTGCTTTGCCTCGCGCGAGTCGAGGTCGATGTGGCGGTAAGAGGGAAGGAGGGTCGGGGCGACGTCGTGCGAGGGTCCGGCTGGGCTGAGTGCGCCCTGGCTGGGGGCGGTGGTGCCCTTGCTTGGTTGCCGCGGCCGAGGTCGCCCGCCGTTAGAGTTCCGGAAGACGATGCCGGTGACGACGGCCAAGAAGCTGTCTGCGCCAGACGAGCAGGGCAGGGACAGCGGTCGCCAGAGCAGGTCGCTCGCAGACTGAAGACCGATAGAAAGGCTACAGCAGGGGGCGGCGTCTCTCTCTCTCTGTTCCCCGGACGAACGCCGGCGACGATCTCGAGCCGGCGGCAGCATCAGTGGGCAGCCGCGGAAGCAGACGCGCGCTGCTGCCGGGAGCCGAACGCCGACGGCGCCCTCTCTCCACACCAACGACAGGTGCGAGACTCTCAACGTGAGAGGACGGGGCAGACAAGGCGCTCATTGCATCTCGGGCTTGATGAGCCGCTGGATCTCGTCAAAGTCGATGAGCTCGTCGCCGCGCTGGGCTCGCCAGTGGTTGGCCGTCTCGACGATGCGCCGGTCGACGAGGAATGGGTAGAGCTGCATCCACGCCCGACCAATCTCCCACGAGTCGGAGCTCAGGACGTCGCTGCCGTGCATCTTGAACTCGGCGAACATCTGGTGGAGCGCGATGCCGAGGTTGAACTTATCTGCGGTCGACCGGGGGGAAGGGAGGGGGGGGGGGTCAGGAGAGCCGGTGATCAACGTCGAAGACAATAAAGGCGCACCTCGGTGCCGGATGAGCGAGTCGCGCAGCCATGGTACGGGGATGCCGTCGATCAGCCGGCCTGGTAGACGGAAAAGAGGCGCAAAAAGCTGTCAGCGGATGCGCGCGTCTGATCGCGGCAGTAGCCCACTGGAGCGCACCGTGTGGGATCGTCCGCTGCAAGGTCGTCGGGACGAGAGATGGCGGTAGGTGGTACGACGGGTTGGCGCGGAAGTTACTGAGATGGTAGCCGATGAGCTGCATAGCCTGCTGCTGACGCTCGCCCTGCTGTGCGATCGAGGCCCGGACGTCGGCGCTCTCAAAGTACTCTTCGGGGCTCTCGTCCTTGCGAATCTGCCGGAGATTGCCGTCGGGCGAATCGACCGACTGGACCGTCGCACTTGCGGTCGGCTGGGCTGCGGCTGTCGCCACTCCTGGGGCAGGCGTGCCGCTTGGCCCGGGCGAGAACGAGAAGTCAAATGCCGAGCTGAAGTCAAAGGGCGTGCCGTACGGCTGCTCGAGGTTCGGGAAGCCTGCCGTCGATGGGCCTGCGACCGGCGTCGGGGTCGAGCCGGGGACCGTAAATTGACCGTACGGGTTCATCGAGCCCGGCGGCTGACCGGCCGCCGCTTCGCCGGACGGCATGAATTGCGACTGCGCCAGACCGAGCATTTCCGAGTAGGCCTGGTGCTGGTAAGAAAGGTGCGAGGTCGTCGCTTGCGGAGCACCAGTGGCGTCGCCAAGCGGTCCCGAGTTGAACGGAGGCGCAAAGTAAGGTTGCTGCGAGGAGGACGAGTCCATGACGAGCGACGTGGGTGCTCGGCCGGCAGGCAAGTCGGCCGCCGAGAAGTCGTTGGCAGCCGAGAGAATCGAGTAGCCCGAGGCGGGCGCCTCCTGACCGCTCGCTCCCGGGGCCGACCTGTGAGTCGTCGCCGACGCCGGGCTTTGGATATCTGGCGAATGCGTCGTCGTCGGTGGAGCCGTGCCAGACACGGCACGGCGCTTGCCGCTCCGCTCGCCCTCGGCAACGATCGTCTCGGACGGCGTCGGCTCCTTCTGCGAGCCCGAGCCGGAGGCTTGCTTGGCGCTGGCATCCTTATCCGGCAGGGTCGATGTCCGCTTGCGCTTGGGTGGCGCCGTGCTCGTCGTTTTTGGACTATGCGTCTGGCCGCCTGGCCCACTTCCGGCGAAGATCGAGTGGCTCAGAGTTTGCGAAGGCACAGCAGGCGTCGCCGCTCCGGTAAAGCCCTGGATCCGCTCTTTCGACTTGATGAAGGCGTCGAGAGCCGTCTGCGAATTGCCTCTGATGAGAGTGTGGGATACGTGCAACGACAGATCGTGTCAGCGCAATGTGCTGCACAAGGGCAGGGCCCTTGCGGATCGAGGACTTACTTGTTGATGATCTCCTCGAAGAGTTCAGTCGTCAGACCCATCTTTGGCAGCGTCGAGCCGAGGTCTGCCTTGAAGAAGCTGCCCATCGACGACAGCATCGACCGGAGTGCCTTATTCTCGTCGACGAGGGCTGGACAAGTGGTGGGCGCGCGCGTGCGTCAGACGAGCCGCTTTCCCTGAAACCAAACCGCCGCAGCAGCCAGCGCGGCCGGCAGCGAGAAGGAGGGGGAATGTACCTCGGACGACGTCTCGCAAGTGGTCAAATCTGAGAAGACGTGGGCCAAACCGCCATGGCGGCCGAGTCAGTCAAACGGGCTCGTTCGGCTGGAGCCGACGGATGCTGCGAAGCGCGGGTGCGGGCGGCGGACGGACCTTGTGTCACTGCTGGCCGACAGCACCTCGATTCGGGTCTCGAGCTCGCGGATGTACTGCTGCTTGCGTAGGCGGAACTCTCGCTGGGCAATCCTGTCGGGACGAGAAAAGGGACGGCCGGGTCAGTATGAGGAAGCTAAGGGCTGGTGCTCCGCGGGATGGCGGGGAGCTCGTACCGGTTCTGCGCCTTTCGCGACTCGCCGGCCTCCTTCTTGCGACCCTTGCCTGCTGTCGCCTTGCCCTTGCCTGCTGTCGAAGGCTCGGGCGACTGCTCGGCGTCGTCGCCGTGCTGCAACGAGGGTGGTTGAGCATGAAGAGAGGCAAGGCGCATCAGCACTAACCGTCTGACGTCGCCCGGTCGCCGGCCGAGCGCGGCGATCTGGTTCGAGGGTGAGCTCACCAGGTCGTCGTCCTCGCTAAAGTCGTCGTGCATGTCCATGATGCCACGCGAGGTCCAAGGCTGTCCGGGATGAGATCTCTCGCAGAGGCTGGTCGAGAGAGGCGGATTCAGTCAAGTGGGGGTGGGCGTGTACGGGAGCCGGAGCGGCCTCGCGTCAGAATCTGGCGGGGCGGGCCGGCCGCGCTGCAGCCGTCGGCGAAACGATGGCCGGACACTGCCGGACGTGACTCCTCGAGAGACGGCGGAAGCTAGCAGCAAGCCAAGAAGCGGCGCGGCACTCGTCACGCTGTCGAGGTCAGAGCAGAGGTCGTGACGGATCATAATTAGAGAGAGGGAGGGAGGGAGGGAGGGGCTGCGGGTGCAGCCAAAGAGGCAATCACAGGTCGACCGACATCCGGGTCAGATGGCCGGCCACCCAGCGAGTCCGAACGAGGCGTCGCACGAGCCTTGCTCGTCGAGAAGGGTAAGATGGCGTCTACATCGAACTGGGAATCTCTACTTCTTGCCGCCGAACCAGGACGAAAGCCAGCTGCCGCCGGAAGCGGCCGAGGCGGCCGCCGCAGGGGCGACGTTGCCCTCCTTCGTGTACCAGATCTCGTGCAGCAGCAGATTCATCAGCTCATCTGCAGCCGTCCGGTGTCACGCAAAGCCGAGGTGTCAGCAGAGCGCAAGTACGGGGGATTCGGCCGGGTGGGCCAGAACGCGCAACACGCACCCAGATTGGCATTCTTGGTGGCCGACGTCTCGACGAACGGCGCCTTGATCGAGGCGGCAAACTTCTTGCCCTCGGCTGCCGATACCATCCTGGGAAAGGGCGGCGACAGCGAGCGGTCGCAGAGAGAAGCCCATCAGTCTGGCTCGACCGGAGAGGAGTAGCCGCGGCAGCGTGGACTGCCTCGCACCTTGCGTTCTCGATGTCGCTCTTGTTGCCGACGACGACGCAGGGCACCCACTCGGCACCCATCGCCTCAAGCATCTTCTCGTGGATGACCTGGATCAGGTCGAATGACGTCCGGTTCGTCGTGTCGTAAACGAGGACGTAACCGTGGAGACCGACCGCGTACTTGAGCGGGAAGAACGAGGACGAATCCTGCGAGCGGAGCGCGAATGCAAAGCGTCAGTCGACATGCGACTCCAGCAGAGGCGACGCAGTCCTGAGCAGAAGGGCAAAGACGCAGGACGAAAGGACGCTGGAGGTTGGCACAGCGGCTCGGATGGTGACCAAACGACAGCGGCCGTGACGTCGGCCTCGCCGCGCTGCACGCCAGCCGGCAAGCTGACCGTAGAGATGACTTCGGATGGGCGCCCCTCAGCCAGGTATGAACAGCAGCAGCTGTCTTCTGAAAACATGACTGAGACCTCTACGCGGAAGTAGCGGCACCCCCTGCTAGACGTCGCTGCTCGAGGGAGGGAGGCGGGGGGGGGGAAGAGAGCAGCGGGCGAGCTCACCTGGCCGGCCGTGTCGATGATCTTGACCTTCCAGCTTCGACCGGCAAAAGAGAGCTCCTTGTGGTGCGTCTGCTCGATCGTCGGGTGATACGCCTCGATGCTCTCGTTCGGGCCGTCGATGTAGCGCTTGACGAGGGACGACTTGCCTAGGTTGTCGAGGCCGTCGAAAGGGGCGGCGACGTCAGGGCTGACCCAGGCCGTGCCACGAGCGGGAGTGGCAGGCGCCGTCAAGAAGACGCACCGACTTGTCTCGGGCCAATGACGGCGATATCTCTCTGGATCTGATGCGACATAGCTTCTGTCAGGTGCTGGGGAAGAGGTGAGGTTGGGGGGTGAGGCGTGATGCTGTCGGTGGAGTGAGAGACCGACGACAGCTGCCGCCGATGCAGCCAGCTCTCGCCGCCGCCACCCAAGCGCGCCCCCATGCGTTCGCGCTCCCTCGACGAGCCACTTCCCATCCCTCACTCTATGCTGGCTTTCTACGCTTCCTCAGACACTCGCTCGTGATCAGATCAGCTCATGGAGAACGGCTCATGCGATTATGCCGTCGCGGCTTCCGGTACCGGGGCCGCGGGCTCCTTGTTGCGCTTGCGGACCTGCTGAACCGCCTTCGCCTTGCGCGTGATCGTCATCAACTTGAGGCCCTCGCGCTCGTAGACCGGCCGGTTCGGGTCGTCCTCGACGACTTCAGTCGCAAAGTGCTTGTGGAGTTGTTGGAAGAATAGTCGGTCGGCCTGGAACGGGGTCCGGGCATAGGGGCGACTGGGTCAGCCAGGGCAGCTCGGGCGCGCGCAGCTCTCCGGCCAAGGTCGTTTCGCACCTTGCGTCGCTTCTTATAGCTCAGGTAGATGAGCGGCTGATGTTCCGGATCCCGCGTCAGGAGGAGCAGTGTATCGACTGAGAGAAGAAGGGCGTGCGGTCAGCTGCAAGTCGCACGCCAGGTGGGCGATTACAGGAGGACGCACCGAGTAAGGGGAAGGCCGGCTCAAAGTAGACGCAGTCGGCGAGGAGGACGACGTCTGGCCTGCTTGGCGTGTCTGTCGGGAGGGTCTCCTCGCCCCAGTCGAGGACGGCGGCCTTGACGTTGCCGAGGCCGTTCAGCTTGACGTTCTCCTCCATCAGCGGCATAAGGACCCTGCGAGGGGAGCGCAAGTCGCGCCGGCGTCAAGCGCCGTCGGAGGAGAGCGACGCAGCCCGTACGCGGGTCGCCGGCGGTCCGCAGACCAATCGAACGCACTGCTGGTCGGTGATGGTCACTCGGCAGGCCGGCACGGCGATGCCGAGGATGAGGCCGACGAGACCGGTCCCTGCGCCGAGCTCGAGAATCTCCTTGCCGTCAAGGCGGGTAGGCTCCGAGGCGAGGACGTGCAGCAGGTACTCGCACAGGATCTAGCGCTCCACCACATCCCGTTTCGGGTCAGCAAGCTCAGAGCAGGACAAGCGCAACATCCGGGCCCTCTGCGGACACGAGCGGCAAGAAAGAGAGAGCGCCGCTCACCGTGCCGGCTGGCCAAACGACGCCTCCGCAGCCGGGGCTCGCGTCGACGCTCAGCTGGCACGGCCGCGGGAGGGTCGGGAAGGTGATCGACGTTGTCTGGTGTTGAACCGTTGGGATCTGCTGGGGCGCCGAGTCGTTCTCGAAGAAGGCGGCGAATTCGTCGACCGGCGGGGAGCTCATCTTGAGAGGAGGGGAGCGATGAGGGAAGGGGGGGGGGGGGGGTGATAGAGGACGG
>Ga0308160_10002301_pt1 | contig 23574 bp, 21 predicted proteins | sample PhyFR1_FD_201036 | JGI IMG/M metagenome (GOLD analysis project Ga0308160, IMG submission 201036) | Phyllosphere microbial communities from UC Gill Tract Community Farm, Albany, California, United States - DLSLF.R1 | ecosystem: Host-associated > Plants > Phyllosphere > Unclassified | place: USA...
CCAGAACGTTTATTTTATCTTACAGCACCTCGATTACCTCAAATTCTTCTGCGATCAGCTCCATATCGTCAGAAAAATGTCCCGTACAGGTGAAAAATCTCTGATGCTCTTTCTGCCAGTACTCAAGGCTTAAATCGCCTTCACCTTCTTTGCGGGCAAACTCCTCGGTAACATCACAAAAACGCACCAGTCGCATTGAAACCAGTCTGGTTACGCAGGCTGGGACGTTCTGGCCATCAAGGATGATGTTATAGCTCCCAATCTTCGGGGCAGGCTCTTCCTGCTGGTAAGACGTAAGCGATCCGCAGGAGGCCGTTTTGATCCCTTTTTTAATCAGGTCAGCAAGCTTGCTAGCCAGTTCCGGACTGTCACCCATTTGCCAGGCATCTGCGCCTGGATACTTTAATTTTAATACCTCAACTGTAGCCATTAACAGCCCTTTTTAATCGTCGATGACAAATGCCATACAGAGTTTTAACATGAACTTTCCGGACATTAACATTGATGCTTTCCCTCTGCTACTTTGTCCGCTTTTCGCTCATATGGGACAACCATAATCACATCTCCTAACCCAATGGAGATTGAACATGACAACATCCCCCTGGAACAAAAGCCGCATTATTGGCCAGAAACGACCTCTCCAGATCTCTCATATCTGGGGAATTCGTATCCGTCTTGAACTGGAAGGAAAAATCCGCGATTTGGCTCTGTTTAACATGGCTCTGGACAGTAAACTTCGGGGCTGTGATCTGGTTAAGTTAAAAGTTTCTGATGTGGCCTATGGGTACTCAGTTTCGGGTAGAGCGACAGTGTTGCAGCAAAAAACAGGTAGCCCTGTTCAGTTTGAACTGACTAAGGGAACCAGAGAGGCTGTAGCTGCATGGATCAAAATGGCTCATCTACGCGGTAGCGACTATCTTTTCCAGTCCCGCGTAGGTTCTTCACGACACATTTCAACCAGACAATATAATCGTATTTTTCATGGATGGATTGAGAAGCTGGGTCTTGATGACACACTCTATAGTACACATTCTATGCGCAGAACCAAGCCATATCTGATCTACAAAAAAACGAAGAATCTTCGGGTAATCCAGTTACTTTTGGGTCACAAAAAACTCGAAAGCACAGTACGTTACCTAGGCATTGAAGTAGATGATGCCCTAGAGATATCAGAGTCGATTGAAGTCTAACTTGTGAGGGCTGCAACAGCAGCCCTGTGCCACAAGGGGACGTTGCTAGTTCTGCGCTGCATTAATTATCGGAGAGCAGGCCAGTGCTTATCAAAACATTGCACCAATGAGTATTTTGCTGACATACAGGCATACCGAATCCCTACGACTTAATTTCAAAAGGCTAACTACGTCAACCCTTGCATCCAAAACCGGCTGAGTTCTGCAGTGGAAATAGTGGATGCAGGCAGCAGTGGTTCAGGTTGTTCAGAAAAAATCTTCTCAGCGAATTGTCTTCCAACTAACTGTGCTGCTGAGGTCTTGATATGTCTCTGTTGGTAAAAGCCTTGCAGAGCAGTCTCCAGATCATCAGTCCCCTTCAGTAAGCGAGTAAGATGCCATGCATCTTCCAGCGCCTGACATGCTCCCTGCCCAGATGTCGGCAAGGAAGCATGAGCCGCGTCTCCGATCATTAAGACGTTGCCTTGATGCCAAAAGGGAAGAGGATCAATGTCATGAACAAAAATGCAATTAACTGATGTGCTATCACATGACAGCAGTACATTCTGCACAGGAGCAGGCCAGTCCCGAAAACGCTGATGCAACTCTTCGCACCAATGCGCCCGGGGACGTTCATTGTCAATAGGAGCGCTCCACGCTCCTGCCCAATAGCACCACCCATTATTCACTGGGACGATTCCAAAACGCTCACCTTGACCGCGAAAGTCATCTATAGCGTTGTTAAAGTTACCCTTTTGTTGTCTTCCCACACCTATTACATTCACAAAGCCATGATAACGAGGAGTGGCTTTCTCCGCATACAATGTCTGGCGGACGATTGAATTCATACGCCCGTCGGCTCCAACTACCAGATCAAATTCTTGGCTCAACTTCATCACGTCTGCTGCGGTGATTGAACAATTGAACGTAATCTCCCTACCTAAATTATCTAACGCACCGGCCAGTAAGCTCATCAGCTCACGCCGTAAAACTGTCACACTGGGAAAATTGCACAGTGAATTTACTGCTAAAATATCGAACTCCGTCTGAAGGAGACCATTCTGATCAAACTGGCGCATCATGCATGGCGTACCACCCACTTGCATGACCTTTTTGTCCAGTCCCATCTTCTGCATGACGAACATGGCATTGGGCCATAATGTCACACCAGCTCCCATAAAAGACACGTTGCTGCCACGTTCAAACAGACTGACTTGATGGCCCTGTTTGGTTGCGAGGATAGCCAGTGCCATTCCAGCAACCCCAGCACCTACAATGGCAATTTTTTTAGTTCTGGTCATCATTTCCTCCCTATTACAAAACCTGATAGAAATTGTAATGACCACCTGATTAGTGATAAATATGGAATTATAGTTTTGTTAATCTCATTTTTTGGGATAATTAATGATTGAGAAATTAGAAATGCAGTGGCTGATCTGCTTTCAGGCCGTTTATGAAAAGTTGAGTTTTAAGCTCGCGGCAGACCAGCTTCAGTTGCCATCATCCAATGTCAGTCGACATATCGCTTTACTTGAACAACAACTTCATGTGCGGCTGCTGGAGCGCACGACGCGTAAGATAATGCCAACCGCAGCCGGGAAGCTGCTGTATCAATCCATCACGCCGCTCACACACGCTTTGGATCATGCTCTGGAGGAAGTATCACTATTTGGTGATTCACTATCAGGCCACCTGAAGATCATTACACCAGACCTTCCATTCATGGCAGACATTCTCGCTGACTTCTGCATTCGGCATCCACAAATACAGCTCAGTTGTGACACACAATTGGATCCAACAGAGGGACTACTGGATGGATTCGATCTGGTATTGCGCTTTGGACGTGGACCACTGGAAGATTCTTGCTGGGTCGCCAGAGAAATTCTGCGCTGGCCGAGCTGTGTGGTAGCCGCACCCGAACTTCTGGAACGTCATCCATCACCACAATCGGTTGATGAACTTACCAAAATCCCCTGCATTACGAGTATGTCGGTGCTCCAGGGAATGCCTTGGCGATTCAAACAGAACCAAACCGTCCAGGTGCAGTCCAGTTACAAGGTGAACAGTGGACAGATGGCCAAGGCCGCGGCGCTAAAAGGACTTGGTTTCGCCATTTTGCCTCTTCATGCCTGTGAATCAGAAATCAACAACGGCTCCCTTGTTAAAATTAACTGTAATCTCGAACCTGAAGATCTGGTGCTATACGCGCTCTATTCCGGCAGAAAATATCTACAGGTCAAAGTGAAGGCATTTCTGGAACACCTGCAATGGGCTATTGCCCATTTGGGTATACCCAGTAAGGGAGCAGTATGATTGACTAAGCAATCCAGTACATTGAACCAGGTGAAAAGAAAAGCTGGCGAAATTTTTTAAAGGCGAAGCTTTTTCCATATAGCTGCCCTAAGCTGACTTACGCCTTTTGTTGAAAACATCTCGATTTAAATGTGCCGTCTGAACGTCTGCTTCTCGCTCATAGCGGACCTGACGCGCGCGTCCGCTTCGTGCCAGAAGCGGACGTTGCTAAAGCTTGGGTTTATTGAGGAATATCATCAGATCATGACCTTTACCCCACTTGAACAAACACCGTGTTAGATACGTAACGGAACAGTCTTTAAGTCGAAGATGCTCAAACACAGCCGGAAGTTGAGGTTGATAATATTAAGCGTGCACTGTCACTCCCTGCTTAAGCCTTAAACTTTCCGTGTGCTTGTCACGCAAGCTGTCAGTTAATTCAAGCATGTAGCCAATTATCAAAATCCAAATATGAGGATAAAGGTAAAACATACGCCAGCTTAAGTCATAGAGATTCACTCGGGTATTCAGAATTCGCGGGTAGAATTATCAAAGCTGATGATGATGTCCAGTCCCCTGAAGGTCCAGAAAATTGCACCATCTATCAATAAAATAGAGTGATACACTATAAAAAATTGCATTTTTAATTGCATTTAATCATTTTTAAATGCAATTATTTTGTTGAACTTTGTACTTCTGACTGAACATCCCAGGGCTATCAGCATGAAAATAAGTGCTCTTACAGAAAGGCTATCGCAGAAAATCATCGCGATGATCGACAGTGGCGGATTGGTAGCAGGTGGGCATATAAGCGTGCCAAAGCTGGCAGAGTCATTTGACGTATCACGCTCGCCGGTGCGTGAGGCATTAGTATATCTTGAACATAAAGGCATACTTGAGCAGCAGCGTAACCGTGGATTTTTCGTTAAACAGGATTATGCTCCGCCTCTCAAGAGCACTAATGAAAATGAAGCCGACAGCGATTTACCTGAGTATTATCAGCTAGCTGAAGATTGGTTGCAGGATAAGATTGAATCAGAAGTTAACGAACTTTATTTGTTAAAGCGTTACAACCTCTCTAAAACACAGCTCACTACCATTCTGGCGCGCGGTATAAGTGAAGGATGGGTTGAGCGCAAACAGGGATATGGCTGGCGTTTTTTACCGGTCGCCAAGACGAAGGCTGCCCTCGAGCATATCTTCAGCTTCCGTATGGTCATTGAACCGATGGCTATTCTTGAATCAACGTTTAAAGCGCCTCAGAGCAAGATTGATGAGATCAAACGTGAACTGGATATGCTTCTGGAAAGTGGTATTGAGCGCTTGTCTCCAACCCAACTGCAGCTTGCCGGTTATCGCTTTCATGAAACCGTAATTAGTTTCTCAAATAATCCATTTTTTGAGATTTCACTACGCAACGTTAACCGTATGCGACGTCTGATGGATTATCGCATCATGGATGACCGCAGCCGTTACTATGCTGAAGTTAAAGATCACATGCACCTGCTGTCATTGATTGAATCTGGGCAGCTTATCGAGGCGTCCTACATGATGAAACAGCATCTTGCGGTTGCGCTGGAGAACAAGAAACAACGCAGCATTGGTGTATAAAAAATGGCCCTTTCGGGCCATTTTTTATTGCTCTGACGATATTATCCTGCGGGTGAATACAGCGGATAGAGCCCCAACAAAAGACCCGATGCCAGGAAGATCATGCAGAGCAGGAATGCCCACTTAAAGGTGTATTTCTGATGGTCACTGAATTCCACTCCAGCCAGACCAACCAAGAGATAAGTGGATGCCACCAATGGGCTCAGTAAGTGAATTGGCTGACCAACTAACGATGCACGGCCAATTTCTACCGGGTCGATACCGTATACTTTCGCAGCCTCGGCCAGCACCGGCAGTACACCATAGTAGAAGGCATCATTAGACATAAAGAACGTGCCCGGAAGACTGATTAGTGCAGTAATCGGTGCCAGATATGGCCCCCAGGAATCAGGCAACACGTACAGCAGAGAAGCTGACATTGCTGTGACCATACCGGTTCCCGAAAGAATTCCAGCAAAGATCCCTGCCGCCAGGAAGATAGACGTTTGGTTAAGAGCGGCAGGTGCATGCGCTGCAATACGCTGACGCTGTGCATCAATGTGGGGATAGTTAATCAGCAGTGCGAGTGCAAACGCTACCATAAACAACACTGACAGAGGCAACAGTTCCACCACCAACGAGCCCATAAGAAGTAAGGTCAACCCGGCATTGAGCCAGAACAACTTAGGACGGCGCAGCTCTTCATTAACCTCATTGATCGCTGGAAGAAAGCTTTCTGCATCATCTTCCGTTACTGAACCATATCCGTTGGTATTAATACTCAGCTTACCTAAACGACGGCGTTCACGAATGCCGATATACCACGAAAGAACCAGCACGCCGACAAAGCCACACACCATTGTTGGGATCAATGGAATAAACAGATCGCTTGACTCAACCTTGAGTGAAGCTGCAACGCGGGCTAATGGACCACCCCATGGCAGAAGGTTGGTGATACTACCTGCAAGAAACACCACGCAGGTCAATGCTAATGGGTCCAGACGGATGCGCTTGAACAGCGGCAGCATGGCAGTAACACAGATCATATAGGTGGTTGAACCGTCACCATCAAGTGACACCATCGCCGCCAGTACCGCGCTACACATAACTGCTTTAACCGGATCACCATTAATTATTCGCAGGAAGAAACGAATAATGGGATCAAATAATCCGGTATCAAACATGGTGCTGAAGTAGAGAATGGCAAAAATAACCATGATGGCCGTTGGAGCGACTTTTTTAAGCCCCTCAATCATCATTTCGCCCATCTCTCCACCGAATCCTGCAAGCAGAGCAAATATTATTGGAATAATAATCAGAGCGACGAGTGCAGAAAGTTTTTTTGTCATGATGAGGATCATAAAGACCACAATCATGCCATATCCCAGAAGCGAGAGCATAAGAGCCTCCAACGCATATTATTGCTAATATGCGTGATAATTAATTTACGAAGATTTTTATCCGGACTTACTGTTAATTAATTAGCCCATATGCAGGCCGCCATTAACAGAGAAATCAGCGCCTGTAGCGAACCCTGACTCATCTGATGCCAGCCAGGAACAAATGGACGCGATTTCCTGTGGAGAACCTAAACGACGGACTGGAATTTCCTGGACGATTTTATCAATAACCTGAACAGGTGTGACCGTCTTAAGTTTAGATGTGGCCAGATAACCCGGTGATACGGTGTTCACTGTCACACCGCGTGCAGAGACTTCACGTGCCAGCGCACGCGTAAAACCACGGACTGCAGATTTAGCTGTGGAGTAGTTAACCTGGCCGGTTTGACCGATTTGCGCATTTACGGAAGAAATATTGATAATGCGCCCCCAGCCTCGCGACATCATGCCATCAACGACTTGCTTAGTGACGTTGAATAATGAGTTCATGTTAGTATTAATAACCGCTTGCCATTCCTGCGGTTGCATATCTCTAAATAGCACGTTGCGTGCTGTGCCTGCATTATTAACTAATACGTCGATCTCACCAATTTCACTTTTTATTTTTTCAAAGGCTTTTACTGTTGATTCCCAGTCGGCAACATTGCCTTCTGAAGCAATAAAATCAAAGCCAAACTTTTTATTATCGTCTAGCCAAGCTGCTTTACGTTGAGAATTGGGGCCGCATCCTGCAATTACTTTAAAACCATCCTTCGCCAGGCGGCGACAAATAGCGGTTCCGAGGCTTCCCATCCCGGATGTGACATACGCAATACGTTGGGTCATAACCCTTCTCCCAGATGCATTTATGTAACAGTTTTTACGACTTGTTAACAGTAAGCGGCTTGCGCTTTTTTTTAGCAATATCGGACCGTTGGAATTGTGACCATGATCGTTAAATTTCTGCATTTAATTAACTTCAAATGCAATTACGATTTCCCTGTGCAATCCTGTTCTGGCAGATATCTTAAGCCGGGAGAGCTCAATTCGGGCGTATCGGTTGGTTTTTGGCAAGGCTCAAAATGAAATCGTGACATTCATCACAAGTTGACTTTTGCACTTATGGTTAAATAAATGCATATTGCACCACTGGAGTTGTAAATGGATAAGTTCGCCTATATTGGCTGCCGTACATCCGAATGGCGCGGTGCGCGCGGAAAAGGAATCGAGGTTTACCGTATAGATGAATCAGGCAACTGGCATCACATCCAGCGTGTCATATCTGTTCAGGAAAACCCGTCCTGGCTAACGTTAGATGAAAAACGTAATCGCTTGTATGTGCTGCATGGTGATGGCAATCAGATTGCGATTTTTGCACGCAATCCTTTGGCGGGCACCCTGACATTATTATCGGATCAAACCACTGGGCCGCAAAATGCACATCCAGATCTTGATCCACTACGACGCAATAATCCGGTTCATGCAGCACTTACACCTGATGGCCATCATCTGTTAATTGCTAATCATGAAGGTGGAAACGTTGCGGCACTGGCGTTTGCGGATGACGACACGCTACTTGCTCCCGGTCATTTGGCAATGGTTAAAGGACACGCGCACTCGGATGAAGCACCCAGTATGTCACGCCCTCATGAAATTATTTTTGCTCCCAACAGTGACTTCTATGCCCTGCCAATTCAGGGACGTAAGGCGGGGAATGGCATCGATATGGTGCGGATTTATCAATGGCGAGATGAGCAGTCTCTGTTGAATGATGAAGTGCTTTTGCCTGCGGGAACCTGGCCGCGTCATGTTGACTTTCACCCGCGTGGCAACTGGCTTTACAGCTTGAGCGAACTTGGCAATACCATCACAGTTTTCGATTTTGATCGGGAAACTGGCAATTTTACTCTGAAGGAAACGCATAGCAGCTTGCCAGAAGAGTTTGAAGAACGAAATGACGCCAGCGAAATTGAAGTGCATCCATCTGGGCGATTTTTATATGCCGCAAACCGTGGTCATGACAGCATTGCAGTATTCAGAATCGATCAGCTCGATGGTAGCCTGACACCTTTAGGTTGGGTTTATTGCGGTGGAAATACCCCACGCTTTACCACCATCTCTGCTGATGGAAAGCGTTTTTACAGTGCCAATGAGGACTCGGATACCATCCGTATTTTCAGCATTAATGAAGAAACCGGCATGCTCAAAGATACCGGCAAAGAAATATTTACTGCCAGCCCAACCTGCATTGTGTTCTCCAGCTAATTCAGTGTTTGAGACCAGCTTCATTGAAGCTGGTCTCAAATGTTTGCTCCTCTTCTTCAACGTTTGGCCGTTTTGACGGCGTAACATTTTCTATAAATGCTTTAACTGAAGGGGAAGCTAATGCATAACTCTTCACACCCACGTAGAGCTCACGTTTAGCCCATGGCTCGATAAGCGGAATACACTTTACCGTGTCATTGTTACGCGTTTGCGCGATTTCATTAACGGGTAAGATGGCGATGCCCAGCCGCTGCGCAACCAGTTCAGCCATCGAGACAAAACTACTCACTCTCAGGCCGATGTTGAGAGCTTTACCAAGCTTTCTGGCTTCACGATCCAGAATGTGGCTCACGGCGCTTTCCCTATGAGGGCCGATTATTTTTTCATCTATACAATCGGCCAACTGCAGAGAGCTGCGTTCAGCTAACGGATGTTGCTGCCACACCAGAACCGATAGTTGGTCATGCTGCCATGGCCAGACTTCGATACCTGAAGCAGGCGTCCAGCTGGAAAAGAAACCCACATCTGCATCGCCCTGTAACAGTCCTTGAACCACGCCAATCCCAGTGTGCTCTTCAATATCAATATCGGTATGTGGGTAGTGCGTCAGAAACTGGCTTATGGCGCGCGGCAGGTAATGCATCAGTGCTGCTGAGATAGTGAAGATACGGATGTGACCGCGTACGCCAGCCACGTAATCACTCAGCTCCTCTTCCATCTGGTCGAGATTGCGAAACACCTGACGTGCATGGAACAACAATGAGTGACCGGCTGGCGTAAGTTCAATGCCGCGCGGTAAGCGCAACATTAAGGGTGTGCCGATTTGCTGCTCAAGCTCAGCAATGCGCTTGCTCACAGCTGAAACAGCCAAATGCTTGCGTCGCGCTGCACGGGTGAGATTCTGCTCCTCCGCCACCGTGACAAACAACGAGAGTGAGACCAGATCGTAACGCATAGGCATCCTTTAATCTGTGAGGGTTTGCTGGATGACGAAAGGCAGAATTCCGCCATAGCGCAGATAGCGCAGCTCTTGCTGGGAGTCTATCACTGCCTCAAGGCCGATCGCAGCAATCTGCCTGCCGTCACGGCTGATGTTCAGCAGCAGCGGCGTTCTACCCGGTTCGATCGCCTCCAGTCCAATGATGTCCAGCACTTCGATGCCTTCCATCTCCGGCAGTTTTTCTGCCTCGCCTGCGATGAAATGCAGGGGTAAAATGCCCATCCCAATAAGATTGGTGCGATGTATGCGTTCAAAACTGTTGGCAATCACCGCTTTTACCCCCATCAACGCCTGCGCTTTTGCTGCCCAGTCACGGCTCGATCCCGCGCCATAGCGCTCACCCGCTAACACAACCAGCGGCGTACCTGTAGCCAGCCAGGTTTGGGCGGCTTCAAAAGCTGGAAGGATGTGTTGATGACTCGCATCCCAGGCAAAACCTCCGCCGCCGCGCTGGTCTGCCGGTAACAAACGATTGGATAGCGCTTCATTGGTAAAGGCCCCGCGAACCATGACTTCATGGTTACTGCGCCGGGTGGAATAAAGGTTGAGATCCTGTGGATCTTCGTGATGCTCCAGTAACCACTGACCGGCCAGACTGTCTCCCGAAATCGCGCCCGCTGGTGAAATGTGATCAGTGGTGACGTCATCGCCAAACCAGAGAAAGGGTCGGGCATTCGTCAGCGAAAGCGGTTCCGCCGGACTGCGCGGTAAACGTTCGAGATAGCCCGGACGCCGTAAATAAGTTGAGGTGGATTTCCATGGATAATGCACGCTACCCGGCGCTTCAATCTGCTGCCAGTGTGGTGTTCCCTGCCAGATGATGTCTCGGCGCTGAATGTAATGTTCACGCTTCATCGCTGCTTTCACCCATTGCTCAACTTCTTCGCGACCCGGCATTAAATCGCGCATCAAAATGGGCCGGTCATCTGCATCGTAACCCAGCGGATCGCTCAACATATCGTGCTGCATATTTCCGGCGATGGCCCATGCAATCACCAGTGCCGGTGAAGTGAGGTAACCATGCCCGAGGCTGGGATTTACGCGACGTGGAAAGTTGCGGTTGCCGGAAAGCACACACACTGCCTGAAGGCCATCATTCACCAGCATTTCCATAGCGGGTTGCAACGCCCCTGAACTGCCAATGCAGGTCATGCATCCATACCCTGCGACATCAAATCCCACTTTTTCCAGCTCGCTAAGTAGACTGGATTCTCCAAGGTAATCGGTAACCGCCCGAGAGCCGGGTGAAAATGAGGTCTTAACCCAGGGCTTGGGTTTTAAACCCAAACGTGCGGCATTGCGCGCAAATAAGGCGGCCTGAATCACCAGCCACGGATTGGCCGTTGTAGTACAGCTGGTGATGGCTGCAATGGCGACCGCACCCTGTTGAACGGATTGCGGGTAATCGTCATGGTGCCATTGCAAATTACGTTGTACGGGTGTCAGCGTTTGCAGAAAACTGTTAGGTGATTCGCTAAGCGGTATTTTTTGATGCGGGTTATAGGGCCCCGCAACGCTGGGTTGAATCGTGCACAGATCCAGCTCAATCAGTTGGGTAAAGGTTGGCTGGATATCGCCGGGTGAGCGCCACAGATGTTGATGCTGCATGTAACTATGGATAATCGCCTGCTGTTCTTCGCTGCGCCCCGTCATGTTGACGTACTCTGCACTGCGCTCATCAAACGGGAAGAACACCACTGTAGCGCCATACTCGGGTGCCATATTCGCAATGGTTGCGCGTGATTCCAGTGGCATGGTGTGCAGCGATGGCCCGGTGAACTCTACAAATTTGCCCACCACGCCGTTTTCACGTAACAGGCGCGTAATATGCAGTGCCAAATCGCTGTCGCTGACATCCGGTGGCAGCTGACCTGACACGGAAATACCGACCACATCCGGGAAACGCAGCGTTACGGGTTCACCCACCAAAGCTGCCTGTCCTTCCAGCCCACCGACGCCCCAGCCCAAAACACCAAGGGCATTGATCATGGGGGTATGGCTGTCGGTCGCAATCATGCAATCGGCATGCAGCAAAGGGATGGCTTCACGCTCATCAATCGTAACGACTTCCGCTATGGCCTCAAGATTCATTAAATGAATGATGCCGGTACCCGGCGGGATCACCCGAAAATTATCCAGGCTTTTCTCTGCCCAGCGAATAAAACGGTAACGTTCTGCATTTCGGCGAAAATCAAAGGTGAGGTTATCTTCCAGTGCATTAGCGCTGGCATAGCTCTCCACTATTACGGAGTGGTCTATTGTCAGTACGGCGGGAATACGCGGATTTATCGCTCGCGGATCACCACCCAACTCGGCGGCAAGATCACGCATAGCGGCAAAATCAGCCAGAGCCGGTAGACATGTGGTGTCATGAAACATCAACCGATCCGGGTAAAACGCGACTTCACCTGGAGCAGACTTCGCAGTTAGATAATTGAGAAATTCCGGCAGCGTATGCGAAGAGCATCGTGCTACGTTCTCCAGCAAAATACGAATGCTGTAAGGCAACGTTTGTAATTGGGCCAACGGCACGATGTGAGTCAGATCGATGACGTTATAAAGGCGGTCGTTAATGACCAGCGGTGAGCGTTGCGGAGTTGAGGGCGATGTCATAAGAAACCTTCCGTTACAGCAATCTAATTATGTTCGTTGCTGGATAACGTCTCATGCCCTGATTTGAATGAAAATTGAACTTTAACTAATGCAGCGTTCTCCACAGGAGAACGCTAATCTCTCTTTAAGATTCAGCCAGGTTTCGATTGATAATTTCGTCAATCGCCCCGTTTTCCTGCCACTTATTAAGATAATGGCTGATTTCGCTGAAGAGTTTTTCATTTTTATGCGGCAAACAGATCGCCTGAAAAATTTGCCCAAAGTTGTCGGGTAGTACGCGAAAGCCGCTATTTTCCTTAGCTGCACGCTCTATTGGCTGTCTGATCCCCGCAGCCATATCGCCTTCTCCACTGAGAAACGCATCAATAGCCGCTTGCGATGAAGCCAGCCGGTTCAATGCTGCCTGCTTTAATTCTCTCGTCAGAAACAGATCGTAAGCCGCACCTTTACCGACATTAATCACCACGTTTGCCTGGTCCATCTCACTAACGCTTTGCCAGTGACTGCCTTCCTTGACTAAAACAGTGCCTTCAATAGTGATGTAGGACTCAGTGAATCGCAGCACTTCTTCACGCTTTGGGTCGATTGCTAAAAAGGCCACATCCCAGCGATCGCTGGCAGCATCCTCAACAACCCTACCCGCCGTAGGATAAGTGACGAACTGCGCAACTTTTTCCTGCTGCGCGGCAATTTTATTGGCAATTTCTACAGTTATACCGCCAGGCTGCCCATCGGGCAGCGTTTTGGCTAATACAGCATTACCTAAATTAATAGCGAAACGTAGTGTAGTTCCTTCAGCGGTGGCTGGCATGTGGTTCTCCTGAGAAGTCATCATCATGGTCCTGCTTAGGCGTTTCAAAATTCAGGCGCTGAATTTTTCCTGCCACAAACAGATAGCAGCACAGATTGAGGAAAGCGCAGACGCCGACAAAAATCAAAGCGCCATTAAACGAGCCAGTGTCTTTAATGATGTAGGCGATAATGATGGGTGTGAATATCCCGGAGATATTACCAATCATATTGAATAACCCGCCGCTCAAGCCCACAGCCTCTTTTGGCGAAAAATCAGAGACTACGCACCAGCCCATAGCGCCGAAACCTTTGCCGAAGAAAGCCAGCGACATAATCGCCACCACAATCCACGCCGAGTCAACATAGTTACAAATCACCATGCTGACAGCCAACAGCATACCGATAACAATTGGTGTTTTGCGTGCAGCTGACAAGCTGAAGCCACGCGCCAACATATAATCAGACAATACACCACCGAGCAGAGCTCCCGCACAACCGCACAGCGCAGGCAAAGAAGCGATGAAGCCAGCTTTGAGAATGGTCATTCCTCGATCATGAACCAGATAGACAGGGAACCAGGTCAGGAAGAAATAAGAGAGAACAGTGAAAAAGAACTGCCCCATATACACGCCCAGAGCAAGTCGGCTGGTCAGTAATTTACGGGTATAGCCTTTACCAACATTATCGCCTTTTTTACTGGCCTTCATGTTCGTCAAACCGCCACCAGACTGGATATATTCCAGTTCGGCGTGATTCACCAGTGGGTGAACTTTAGGCGTATCGGTAAGAACGCGGGTCATCAACAGCGAAACCAGAATACCAACAGCCCCCATGAACCAGAACACAGATTCCCAGCCGTATGAATATGAGAACCAGCCCATCAGAGGCAGGAAGACCACGAGGGCAAAATATTGCGCAGCTGTGGTAAATCCAGACGCTTTACCGCGCTCTTTTGCCGGGAACCATGCTGCCAGGAAACGTGAGTTAGCAGGTAACGTAGGCGCTTCTATCAACCCCATCATAAAGATGAAGCCAAACATTAAGATACGCGTGACCCAAACATTGTCGAAAGCGGTACTAAAACCGACGAGAAAAACGAAAAATGACCAGATGAAAACGCCTGTAACCAGCACTTTTTTGGAGCCGTATCGGTCGAGTAACCATCCGCCTGGATATTGCCCGAGAACATATGCCCAAGTGAACGTAGAGATCAGATAACCAAGCGCAACAATATCCAGACCAGCAGATTTCACCATGTCCGTTCCGGCAATAGAAAAGGTTGCTCTGTCGCCGTGGTTTAACGCAATACTGAGGAATACCATCAGCAAAATCATATAACGATAATGCGTTGGTCTGTTCTTTTTAGCAGTGGAGTTCAGAGTAATCATAATATTCGGCCTTGTCTGGCATACGATTAATTAAATCGGTAAATTTCAGCCGGGTTTTCCACGAATAATTTGTGGCGAACCTGATCGTTATGCGCCCAGTGGTATATTTTCGATAGTATCAATGCATCATCTGGCATATTTTTATTGGCACTAATTAAATTGGGATGTGGCCAGTCACTTCCCCATAAAACACGCTCTGTAGCTTCGAGCAGGAAGCAACTCACTAATGCAGCCATATCTGAAACATCATCACATTGTGATTGATGGTAAAGCGCAGAAAGTTTTACCCAGCATTTGCCTCTCTCAATCAGCTCCCAGGCAAGTCTCCAGGAAGAATGCGAAGTTGCACTTGGAGGCAAGCGGAAGTAGTGATCTATGACCAGGTTTCCCGGTATCTGAAGCAAAAGTGGTCGTAGTTCCCAAAGTTGATCCGCAGTTGCATGAATCTGCACATGCCAACCGCGCTCAGCGACTCGATTCGCTACAGGTAAAATCATGTCGGGTGTTGTTGCATTACCCGCGCCGAGATTGAAACGAATACCCGTAACTCCCGCCAATTGCAATGCATCTAGTTCAGCGTCACTGACGGTCTCATTCACCACAGCCTCGCCGCGCGCATTGGGTCCGAAAGCAGCCAACGCATCCTTTAGACAACGATTATCTGTTCCATAAGAAGAGGGTTGCACTAACACATGACGAGAATGTCCCAACCACTTTTTAAACTGGTTATAATCATCAAAAGTTGCGTCGGGTAAATTTCGCTTGTCGTCCGCCACATAGGGAAAACGCCTGTCATAAATATGATGGTGGCAGTCGCAGCTATTATTTGGCAGTACGAACTCAGGCGAGTGAGAAATATGACTATATTTCACATCCGCCAATATATCTCGGCTTTCCACGATGATGCCTTTTTTAAAAAACTAGATTCGACTGAATAAATTAATTCGTCATTAATATTTTCAGTTTTGAGACCGCAGCATGCGGACTGCTAAGCACTGGGCACGTTACAGCGGCCTGAACCTGATCCCAGGCGATCGCCATTGAGAAATGTGCAAGCAAAATGGCGTCAGCGTCTTGATGTTCACGCGCAGCCTGAACAAGTAGCTCGTTATGACGGCTTGCATCACCCTGCTCAAGTGCATCACGCGCGCCTTCAACTACGATACTTTTGAGCGTGGCTTCACGATAACCCTGGCGGACCAGCTCATTGAATTCAGCTTCCATTCCCGCAACAGCCGGAGCAAAGGTTGCCAACATAACAATATTTTTACCTTGAGCTAATGCAGCCTCAAACATCGCGGCATTCGGCTTCAGAACAGGCAATTCGTGTGTCGCCGCACTGGCATCAATGGCCTCGCCAAACGCAGAACAGGTGAATAGAACTGCGCCAGCATCAATGCTTTCGGCGTAGTTCACTAGTGAATCAATCCGCTTATAAAGACGATCATTTAGCAAAGTGACCTTACGACGATCTTTGCTCAGCGAATCATCCAATAAATTACTGATCTCAGCTTCTGGCCACTGGGCTGCAAAAGCCTGATTGATAGGCTCAACGGCCAATGGCGTTGCATGGATTAAAACGATACGTTGATTCATCTTCGGCTCCATGAAAGCAGGTTGCCGCTGAATTACGGCAACCTCATGACGTTAAATCAGGCGCGAATAGATGCGGCCACTTTGTCAGCAAAGGCTTTGGTGCCACACTTGCCACCCAAATCCGGCGTGCGGGTTTCTGGATTTTCCAACACTTCATCAACTGCACGGCTGATCTCTTCAGCAGCTTTGAGGAATTTTGGTTGATTGTGTTTCTCTGCGTACCACTGCAGCATCATCGCAACAGACAGGATCATTGACACAGGGTTAGCCTTGTCCTGATTCTGAATGTCCGGTGCGGAACCATGTTGAGCCTGAGCGCAGCAATGGGTATCGCTGGCCATGATTGAACCTGCCAGACCAAGGCTACCGGACAATTCACTAGCCAGGTCACTGATGATGTCACCATAAAAGTTGGTAGCAACCAGCACGTCGAAACGCTCTGGGTTACGCACCAGGTGCGCAGTTGATGCATCAACCAACAGATCATCCAGCTCAACTTCAGGGAACTCTTTCGCGACATCACGAACGGCTTCAAGGAACAGGCCGTCAGTCATGTGGAAGCTGTTCGCTTTATGAATAGCAGTCACTTTCTTACGACGTTGCATCGCCAGCTCAAATGCCTTGCGTGCAATACGTTCAGAGCAATGACGGGTGATTTTACGGGTCGAGAGCGCCATATCAGGACTTGGCATCACTTCACCCCAGCCGCGAGTCATATTGCGGTCAGGATAGAAACCTTCAGTCGCCTCACGCATGATCACCAGATCCATCGATTTGCCTTCCTTCATATTTGAAGTCAGGAATGGACGGGTACGCGCCGGACGCACGTTAGCGTAAAGATCCAGACCGATACGGAAACCTGCAGAAACGTTACGACCGCCTTTTTCCGGTGCTGGATAGTCAGCGTGCGACTGTGTACCCAGGATAATGCCATCATAAGTTTTGGCACGGTCGAGTGATTCCTGGCGCAGCGTAGTACCGTGTAACTCCAGGCTTTTAAAACCCACGTCTTCGTAGTCGAACTCAAAGTTCAGGCCATACGCTTTATCCAGTGTCTCCAGCACAGTTACCGCAGCAGAAGTGATCTCAGGGCCGATACCGTCACAAGGCAGAACCAAAATACGCATAAATACTCCAGATGGTTGGTAAGTTTTCGATTGCATTTTTATACCAATAAAAGCATTGAAGGCAAGGTGATTGAGATCACATTTCTTATACAAAAAAAACAGATTAGAACATTTATAAGCTGAATCAGTGGGTTATATGAAAAGCTTTATAGCTTTAGGATTAATACCCGATATGACAAGGATTAATACCCCTTAGTGATTTGTGGAATGTTATGCAAACCGCTCTATTTTGTGATCTGAAGCACAAATTAACACCAAGCCTAATTGCACTTATATTTACATAAAAGCAATATGTGCTCAATTTTTTACCGCTTCTGAGGAACACATATGATTAAGTTGGGCGTCATCGCGGATGACTTTACGGGTGCCACCGACATTGCCAGCTTTATGGTGAATGCTGGCTGGAAAGTGGTGCTGTTCAATGGCGTTCCTACTGAGGCTTTTGATCAGGAAGGGATCGACGCGGTTGTTATCGCATTGAAAAGTCGCTCTATTCCGACGAGAACAGCGGTAGAGCAGTCATTATCTGCATCCAATTGGCTAAAAGCTCAGGACTGCAAGCGGCAGCTTTTCAAATATTGCTCAACTTTTGATTCAACCAGTGAAGGCAATATCGGTCCGGTTACTGATGCGCTGATGGAGAATCTTGGTGCAACCATGACGCTGATTTGCCCAGCAGTGCCAGACAACGGCCGCTCGATTTTACAGGGACATTTATTCGTCAAAGGGCAGTTACTCAATCAAAGCGGAATGGAACATCATCCAGTAAGCCGATGAAAGAGTCGTCACTGAAAAAACTGATGGAATCGCAATCTACGGGGCGTTGCGAAATCATCAGTCTCGACACGATCAAAAATCATGTTGAAGACATTCCTGATACGTTGGCCAAACTGGCGGAAGAAAAATTTAAATATGTTATCTGCGATGTGCTCGATAACAACGACCTGTTAACCGTGGCGAGTGAGACAGCAGATTTTAAATTGATCACCGGAGCTGCAGGCATTGGTTATGCGATTGCCGCACTGGATACGATGAATAAGCGCGCAGAAAACCATTCTTTCTCAATCAGTAGAGAAGGCGCGAGCGTTGTTCTGTCGGGCAGTTGCTCTTCAATGACTAACCAGCAAGTTAACTTTTATCAACAGCGCGCTTCATCTCTGGCGCTGGATGTGGAAAAAATTCTCAATGAACCCACCTATCTGCAGACGGTAACTGGCTGGGTGTTAACCCATACCAATGATTCATTGGCTCCAATGGTTTATGCCACCAAACCGCCGCAGATAATTGAGATCATTCAAAAGAACTATGGTGCGCAATTTGTTAGTGAAAAGATTGAAGGTTTTTTTTCTGAGCTAGCCAGCACTCTTAGTAAGAAAGGTTTCAACAAATTCATCGTAGCCGGTGGTGAAACGTCGGGTGCGGTGTCACAGGGTCTTGATATTAAAGGCATGGTAATTGGTGATGATGTTGCACCAGGTGTGCCGTGGACGCAGGTTCTGGACGAAGAAAAGTGGGTAATTCTTAAGTCAGGCAATTTTGGCAACAATGATTTCTTCTTAAAAGCGCAGGAGAGTGTGAAATGAGCGAAATGCAATTACGTCAGGATTTAGTTCGCTACGCACGCTCCCTGTTTGAACGCGGTTACAGTAGTGGTGATGCCGGAAATATTAGCCTTAAATTACCCGATGGCCATATTCTCGCCACACCCACTAATTCAAGCTTTGGCGATCTGGATACTGATGAACTAAGTAAAGTGACCATGACCGGTAAGTTAATTTCTGGTCAAAAGGCTTCAAAAGAAGTACTGATGCATCTGGCCATGTATCGCCAGCGTCCTGCGTGCGGCGGTATTGTGCATCTGCATTCTCCCTGGTTAACAGCGTTATCCTGTCTGCCTGACCTGGATTACGACAATGCATTACCCGCCATCACACCTTATTACGTGATGCGAGTAGGCAAGTTACCTGTCGTTCCCTACATTCGTCCAGGCTCACCGGATATTGCAGTCCATGTGGAAAAATTAGCTAAGGAGCATAATTCTATTCTGCTAGCTAATCATGGCCCAATTATTTCAGGGAAAAACATCCGCGAAGCGGTATTCAATGCAGAAGAGTTAGAAGAAACAGCAAAACTGTACTTCGTTCTTAAGCCCTATGGTATGAAAACATTAACCGCCGAAAATATTGATGAGTTGAATACGCTTTTTAATATGAGATAAATAATTATTTTATAAAGCTGTGCAAATTTCCTGCACAGCGTTTTATTACATCTAATACCCTGAAAATTTAAAGGACAAGTTATGTCTTTAATGCTTATCACCGGGATCGTCATGTTCATTATACTGACATGGTGCTTATTGAAGAATAAGTTTCCACCCAGTGTATTGTTTATTGTTTTACCCACCGTTGCTGCTCTAGTCTGTGGATTTGGTTTTAAAGAATTGGGTGAGTATGTCGCATCAGGATTAAAGTCAGTGGTAGGAACCGCCACGCTCGTTGCCTTTAGCGCCATGTTCTTTACCCTAATGAAAGAGGCGGGTGTCTTTGACGTTATTGTGCGTTTTATCCTGCGCTTCGTAACGCAATCTACTTTCTCAGTATTGCTGGCGACTCTGGTTATTGCCTCAGTTTGTAGTCTTGATGGCAATGCCTACGCAACGTTGCTAGTTACCGTACCTGCCTTGCTGCCCATCTATGAAAAGATGAATATCAGCCGTAAAACTTTATTGATGCTGGTCACTGTCGGTGTGGGCGTAACGGGAATAACTCCCTGGGGTGGCTCGCTTAATCGCGCGATTGCCGTAACCCATCTCGATATCCTTGAAGTCTATTACAAATTGATTCCGCTACAGGTTGTGTTGTTCGTGCTAGGTGTTGTTCTGTGCTGGTACATGGCCAGAGTTGAAAATAGAAGCGGCGCAGGAATCAGTAAGGAAGCTTTTCTGGTGATGCGTCAGGGGATGCTGACCAGCAAAGGAGATCACAATCCGTGGTTATTACGTGCTAACTTTGTACTGGTCATCGCCACCATTGTTATTCTGGTCTCAGGCTTAGTTGCCGGTAACTTCCTGTTCATGATCGCTTTCTCACTGGCGGTAATGATAAATTACCCTGATGCCAAAAAAGCACAGCAAAAAATAAAAGATTATGCGCTGACCATTTTCCCGGTAATTGTAATTTTCTTAACCATTGGTGTATTCGTTGGCATTTTACAGAATACGGGGATTATTAAAGTTCTGGTAAATGAACTTGCTGCGGTGCTCCCTTCCAGTTTAGGGCCTTATCTCTATATTATTCTGGCGGCGTTTAGCGTACCGATTGTTATTCTGATTGGTTCAGATGCATTTTATTTTGCTCTACTTCCTCTTGCGGTGGGCCTTGGGCAAAGTTTTGACGTCTCCCCACTCCACGTCACTATCGCCATGTTGATAACTGAACAAATTGGTCTGCTGTTAAGCCCCGTAATTCCGGCGACGCATCTTGGGTTAGGTCTGCTTAATCTTCAGGTCGGCGAACATATTCGTCACTCCATGGTGAAAATTTGGATCATGAGTGTATGTGCTCTGTTCGCTGCAGTCGTTCTTGGCATTATTCCTGTCTGATGAGGAGCGCTATGATTCCTGCTGAACGTCATCAACGGATACTCGAAATGGTATCCACCAAACATTTTGTTAGTCTCCGCGAGCTATCGGATATGCTGAATGTCACGGTGATGACCATTCGGCGGGATATTGAGCAACTCAGCGCGCGTGGCATCATCATGTCCACGCGCGGTGGGGTTAAGTCACGTGATGAAGTGCCTGTGCGTAAACTGCCCGAGGCCGCTGGTTCTAACGCTCTGGTTCGTGCTGCGCTCAGCTACCTTGGCGACAGTAAGGTGGTTTATATTGATGGCGGGAAACTGACCTTAGAGCTGGCCACCTTTTTCCCCTATAGCGATGAAATGACAATTGTCACCAATGATTTTGCTATCGCAAAGCATGTGATGGCTAACAGTGGCGCCGCACTGTTCTTTATTGGTGGAAAACTAAGCCGTCATGACAATACCTTCCATCAACGCGTCGCACTTGAAACCTTAAAAAGCCTCAATTTTGAAAAAGCATTCATTGCGCCGGAATCATGGGGTGATAAAGGCGTATTTCATCATGATGAATTTAGAACGTCTTATTACGATGCAATCATTAGCGCATCACGCAAATGCATCATGCTGGCAGACATTCAAAGTTATGGCCGCAACGCCCTTTACAAAATGTTTTCCCTCACCGATATGGACGTGGTCATTACAGACCTGTCTTCGTCAGAGATGATTTTGAGCAGACGAATTGATCCGCTAAAACTGCATCCCCTAGCGAGAAAATAACGATAGCCATCCAGCTTTGGTGGTCAAATTTGACTAATATTCATTCTTTTGCTTATAGCGGATCTTACCCTTCTCGCATGTCCGCTTTGTGCCAACAGCGGACATCAGTGAAAATTGCTGTGAATTAAACGCCACGAGATTTTTCCAATTTGATGTCAGTGCCATTAAGGTCTGTTTCATTACCCCAACCGAGCTGCATATAAAATTTCGCCGCGCGACTATTCTTATCGGTTTCCAACCAGGCAATCTCATGATGCAGGAATAACTCCTGCTCAGCTAGCGTAACAAGCCTGCGACCTATTCCTTTGCCTTCATATTCAGGCAGAACAAAGGCCGCAAACAGACAGCCTTCATCCGGCAATATCATGGAGAAACCAATGATTTTATTATTTTCAGTGGCAACCCATGCGCAAAGACTTTTTTCAATCATATCGCCTACGACGCCTTCGGTAATACCCATCTGCCGCATCTCTTCACGACTCAGGTGGTTCTCGATTACCGATGTTCTGACGTCGAACATACCCTCGATATCAGAAAGCCGAGCTGTTCTTACGTAGGTACTCATAAGTCTTACTCCATGTATGACAAAGTAATTTTGATAATAATGTCAAAAAAATCAACGGAACATAAAGTTTAAGGTGGCTAATTATGTCCGCTCCTCCCTCAAAACCGACCCTGGCGCGCGCATCAGCCCGCTTTGCGAATGAGTCCGTGACGTTGTGGCTTATGCCGCTTTGTTTCTGGGCGGCTCGGGATTCAATCACTCGCCACAGAATAAAAAACCCCTGTGCGTAGCGGGCTTCGGTGACCGCATTCTCGCTCGTTGGGTTCTGGTACTTCTACCAGCGATACCAGCGGAAAAGTAAGCATTTTATGCAAACTACGGACATTGCCAGCGTCAGCGCACGCTTATTGTTCAGCACTTCATGCACAGGGTTTGGGCGTCCAGTCGCCGGCACCTGGCCTTTCGCCGTCGGCCCCTCTGTTTTCTTCAGCTGCCAGCCGAAGAAACAGTACTGAAAAATAGAGCCATGCCGATTTCTATCCTGTTTTTCTATTGGTTAAATCTCTGCTTCGCGATTGTCATTTTTGCATAAGCAGTTGTCAGCTTCTGATGAGTTTTGCGGCTGATTTAGCACGACACTGGGGCATCTTTGTTAAAGAGGAACCCGGTATGTTGAATAATCCTTCACTCAAGTATAAAGCGCATCCCCCTGTCGATATTAGTGACCGACAGTGGCCCAATAACACATTGACCCATCCGCCGCGCTGGCTTTCTACGGATTTACGCGACGGTAATCAGTCGCTTGCCGAGCCGATGGACAACGCCCGAAAAATGAAATTCTGGGATCTCCTCATAGCCTGTGGCTTTCGGGAAATTGAGGTCGCGTTTCCCTCTGCTTCACAAACGGATTTTGATTTTGTGCGGTCGCTTATTGAAGGCAAACGTATTCCAGAAAATGTGAATATTCAGGTGTTAACGCAGGCAAGAGAGGATTTGATTACGCGGACATTTGAATCGTTGCAGGGCGTTCATCAGGCGACGGTGCATTTATATAATGCGACGGCGCCCCTTTTCAGGGAGATCGTCTTTCGTCAGACGCGTGATGAAATTGTTCAGCTTGCCATCGGCGCAACCAGGCAAATCCGTCGATTATGCGAGGCGTCACCGGAAACCAACTGGACGTTTCAGTATTCTCCGGAAACCTTCTGCTTCACTGAGCCTGAGTTCGCCCTGCAGATTTGTGAAGCCGTGGCCGAGGTCTGGGAACCGGATACGTCTCGCCCCATGATTATCAACCTGCCTGCAACGGTTGAGGTCAGCATGCCGAATGTTTATGCCGATCAGATCGAATATTTTTGCCGCTATTTTTCGCGTCGCCAGCAGGTTTGTATCAGCGTTCATCCACACAACGATCGTGGAACAGGCATTGCCTGTGCTGAGCTGGCACTGCTGGCGGGTGCTGAACGCGTTGAAGGTTGCCTGTTTGGCAACGGAGAGCG
>Ga0308160_10002303_pt1 | contig 23566 bp, 38 predicted proteins | sample PhyFR1_FD_201036 | JGI IMG/M metagenome (GOLD analysis project Ga0308160, IMG submission 201036) | Phyllosphere microbial communities from UC Gill Tract Community Farm, Albany, California, United States - DLSLF.R1 | ecosystem: Host-associated > Plants > Phyllosphere > Unclassified | place: USA...
GGGGGGCGGGGCCAGTAGCAGTATCACAGTACACGTCTATCGGGGAGAGGGTACAGCACCGGCCTCTGGGCAGAGAGCGGCGTTTTACGGGGCAAGAGGGCCGAGGTAACGGGACAAGATGAGAGAGAGAGAGAGAGATCTAGGTGATAACGTCCAAAGATGGGGAAGAGAGAGAAAGATCTAGTGACCGTGGCCGATGTTCTGCTGCCGGCCGGTGAGCTCGCGCTGGCGCTCCTTCATCCGGCGCTTGATGGCATCGCGGCCGAGGATGCAGCCTTGGCGCTCCATCAGGCCGAGCAGGTGGCCCTCATTGTGCTGTACGAGAAGCTCCTTGTAGCCGCCGAGCGGGACGCCACCGACGAGGACGACCGGCAGCGACGAGCGGTGCGTCAGGCGCGCGATCATGTCGGTCAGGACGGGGGTGTCGGCTAGAGGAAGCAGAAGGCGGAGAGAAGACAGTCAGCTCAGCATGCGACGTCAAACAGAAGCCAATTACTTGAGACGCACATCGGCGGTCGACGTAGACGGTGGCGATGCCGGCGCCGTCCTTGCCAAAGTAGTCTTCGTCGTGGAGGAGCTCGTGCGCCAGCTTGGTCGACGAGTCGCCCCGCTTGCCGAGGATGACGACAGGCGTCATGTCCCAGGTCTCGGCCTCCATCGCCCGGAGGTCGGCCTCGCGCTCAGCAGGGTCGGTCGAAAGCGCCATGTCGAGCACGAGGTCCGGGTCGAGCGGCAACTGCGGGTCGAGCTCCTCGGGCAGCATGTGCGTCGCCTCGGACGTCAGGAAGAGCGTAAGAGCGGCAAGCTCCTGCGAGTGCGTGAGCGGCGCGTTCGCCGAGTCGACCAGCGAGTGCGAGGCGTGCGACGACAGCCGGGCTCGAGCTGAAGGCGGGGCGAGCAGGTCAGCGGCCGTTCTCTCTGCGAGGATCGGCCAGGCTCGGAAAGAAAGGAAGGACGCACTCGATGCGTGTTTCGATGCGCGGGCGTTTGGGCTGGCAGAGCTCGGCGCGAGGTGGGCGCTCTGGGCCGGCCCTGCTGTGAGGCAGAACCAGGCTAGGAGAATGAGCGCGGCGACGATCGATGCTCCGGTCGTCTTGGAGTGGGCCTTTGCGAGCACGAGTGGGTTGCTCGACCGGCGCCGAGCGAGCCGGTCGCTCCCTTCCGCGTCGTCGGCCGAGCCGAGCGGCGACGCGCTCGAGGTCGGCGACGACGGCCTGGACGAGAGCGGCGTAATCAGGCTTGCCTCGGAGCTCTTGCGCTGGAAGGGCGTCCTAAGCGTGATCATTGGGCTGCGGAAGACGGAGCTCGCCGGCGAGAAGAACGAGTCGGTGGCGAACATGGCTGCGAGTGGCGGCGGATCGAGATGAATGGGGAGCCGGCTGGGTTCCGGATTGCGGCTGGTGCGAGGGAGAGGGAGAGGGTGGGTCGGGCGCGCGTCGCGGTCGGAGGGAGGAGCTGGGCTGGGCTGAGGAGCTCTTGCGAGGGAAACGTGTAGGGGGCGAAGGAGAGGTCGGTGTCGGGTGGATGGTTGGGGGCAACGAATGTGGGATGCGAGGAGCCAGCCTTGCGTTTGCGTAGTCGTCGAAGTGCAGGTCTGTGGGGGGAAGGCAGAAGGCGGTCGAAGGGAGCGGAGCGAGTGTCTCGAGCCTGTTGTCGAAGCAGCGCGTCGAGCCGGCGGCGCGTCGACGGCCGAGCGAAGCGTCGCGCTTTAGCACCCGAAGATCAATCTTCGATGGACGGGGCCAATCGCTGGCTCAATTAGGCCGGGGGTGGCGCTAGATCTTCCCACAAAGCTGTCAGTACGTATCAACCTTCGACCTGGCAAGGATTGAGGCTCATTAGCAGCGACGTGCAGGCTCGACGACGGAGAGCTCTGTGCAGCAGTACTATATGCTCAGCGGTCCAGCAAGGAGGGCGCCGCGACAGAGGCAGCTTTCCCTCGTCGGCGGTTTCAAGAAAATAAAAGCCACAACGTAATCCGGAGGCCGCCGATCCCTGCTGTGGCCCAGCCGGCCCATGGCCGACGTCGGACTAACGAGAGCGCGGCTGCCCAACCGGAAGTCGGCTCCCAAGACAACGCCCAAAGGAGGACGAAATCTGCCGAGCCACCGTCCGTGCAGGAAAAGGGGTCGGCATGAGGCGCTTTTAAGGTGCGGGCGAGAGGCATCGATCGAGGAGGGAGAAGGGCGGGACGGGGTCCGGGGCGTAAGAAGGATACAAGTCGAGACATTGAAAGGGTGGAAGAAGATCGTAAAGGGTAGGAGGAGATGCTCGTCCCGGCGAGAGCTCAGCTCAGACGCCGTAGCTGCTCGTTGAGATCCCATGAGCTGGCCTCGCCATGGAGGCTGCGGTCGCCGAGGCTGGTCGCCATCAGGTCGTCATCGGCCGGCGAGGCGAGGCGATCGAGGTCGTACATCGACCCGGAAGGCAGATACCGCTGTGGCGACGAGCAGCCGTTCTGCGAGGCCGACAGCTGCGTCTCTTGTGCGAGCGATATTAGCCGGTCATGCAGGGCCTGGAGCCGCTTGTGAGCCTAGGAACAAAGATGGAACGGTCGGTGAGGGTCAGCTTGGACAAGCGCTCATCCGATAAGAATCCGCTCTCGAAAAACTCACAGCCATCTCCCGCTCGAGCTTGCGTGAGATCTCGACGGCAAAGAGCCGGGCCTCCTCCTCCTTGCGCTTCCACTCGTCCACCTTGGGCTGCCACTCTCTCTCGACGTCTTCGGCAACCTTTCGCATCGGCGCGCCGAGATTGGCCTCGTAGCCATCGTTGATCATCTTGTAGAGATTGACCTGGCCCTGGAGCTGCGCGATCAGCTTGTCCTTGTCCGATTCGGGCGCGCCGAGCGGCAGGGGCGGCCGAGACTTGAGCTCCTCCTCGAGCCGCTCCAGCTCAACCGCCTGCTCGTCAATCTTGACTCGGGCCGCAAAGAGCTCGCGTTGGAGCTGGAGGGCATGGAGGAGAACAACGGTCAGCTAGGCTGTTCAAGTGCAGCGCGGTCGCGAGTCGTAGACGTACGTCAGGGAGCGAGGCATCAAAGTCGACCTTAGTCGGGCTGACAGGCCTGGCGTGAGCCTCCTCCTCTTCGTCGATCCGCTGGCTTGTGAGGATGAGCGAGGAGAGGTCGCGGATCCGGTCACTGCGAGCGACGGACAGCAGTTCGTCAGCCGTGCCCTGAATCCGCTCGGTGCCATGGGACGTACCGGTACTGCGTGAGGTTCTGCTCTTCGCGGCGCGAGAGTCGCCGCGAGCTGTCCTTGGGAACCTCCTTCTCCTCGAGCTGCGCGCGGAGACTGGCGATCTCGACCTGGTACTGCTGGATGAGCGCGTGCGGGTCCTCGACGACCTCCTTGCGCGTCGCCGTGAGCTTGACGGCTTTGAGCCCGGTCGCAAAGTTGAGGGTCGAGTTGGTCTCCGAGATGCTGATGAAGAGCAGTCAGGTCGGTCAGTAGCCGAGCGGGCTGCCCTACCAAAAGAGTTCGTACGCACGCCTGTGCCGACGGATTCATCGTGCAGATGACGCTGACTTTTGAGTCGCCCGAAAGAGACGGCTGCAGCATCCGAGTGAGCTTCGAGTTGCGGTACGACACATGCGAGCTGCATTGGGAGACGTCCCCGTCAGCAACTGACCCCCCTTGCGTTGTGTCGGCAGACGTACCTCTCCTTCTTGAGCTCGTTCTTGGCGATCGTCGAGACGACCTGCTTCAGCGCGAGCAGACTGGTGTTGATGAACTTGCCCTCGGCCGACCGCAGCTTGTCCGACGTCGCCTTTTCGGAGCCGGCCAGGTCGATGAGGCTCTGCAGGAGTTAGAGGCAGGACGAGATCAGCGGCCGGCGTCTCTCATTGGAGCGTTCCGGACGGGGACCGACCAGAGTGCTCGTGCGCGTCGCTTTGCCCTTACGCTTGGCATTCGGCGTCCGACCGAAAGCGCCGTCATCCGTGCTCCAGGCGGCGGCCTCGCCACCGACAACCTTGTCCCTGCTCTCAATGACGAGCCTGGCGGGAGAGAGCGGAGTGTCAGCTCAAACCAGCGCTCGAGTGGCCGATCGCGGAAGGGAGGGACGCACCGGAAGATCGAATGACTGCGACTACTGCGCTCGTTCCAGTCGGTCGCCGCCGTCCGCCGGTTGGCGTCGCCGCGAGTGAGGATCTCGCGGACATGCGCCGGATTGGTGACGACCTCCTCGCGCACGGGGTGGAGCGTGATCTCGTTGCCACCCGCGCCGCGGATCTCGACCGACTTGGTCGCCGGTGCAAGCAGGTCCTTGATGACCTCGTTGTAAATCTCGAGGTAGCTCGCTCGGAGCAGGAACTCTTTGCCAGAGTTGCGTCGGATGAAGGAGAAGACGTCCTGAGGGAAGGAGGGGCGATTAAGTCAGTCGAGCAGGCACTTAGTGATTCTCAGTGCAGGGGTCGCGCACATCGATGGCTCGAGGAATAATTCCTGGCTCGCTCTCGGACCCGGTCAGCGTGAATGTTTTGCCAGATCTAAGGGGTGCAAGGAGCGCGTCAACCAGCCTGTCAGCCTGTCGAAAGGCTCACGTCCAGATTGGAACTCACGCGGTCTGGCCGTAGGCGAAGACGACCGAGTTGTAGCCTTCCATCGCCGACCTGCAATGTAACGATACGACGAGGTCAGCCTTGAGGACTGGAGCGGCACGCTAAAACTCGCACACGCACCGAACGTGGCCCTGGGCGGCAACTTCGTAGATCTCCTTGTTGTCGGATCCAGCGACGACGTGGTCTGCAGAGCGGCGAGGTTCGTCAGCGGTGGCGTCGCCTTGCTTCAGAGGGACGATGGGCACGCACCAAAGGTCCAATCCTCCTTGGCACCGCGTCGACCAGCACCATCGGCGAGCTTCAGCTGATTACCTGATGCCTCCCAGATGCTGTAGTCGGCCGTCGAAAGCGGGTTGAGCGGTCGGACGCTGAACGAAAAGGCGGGAAAGTGAGCGTCAGCTTCTGATCTGGTGAGGCTCGACTCGAGGAAGGGGCCGTACCGGATTGAGACCTTAACGTTCTCCTTCTCGGCCGTCCCGGCGCCCTCATCCCAGAACGCATCGTCCTGGTCCTTAATCATGCTCCAATCGTCGTCCTCGCCGCCGCTGTCAAACTCGCGGATCGCGTCGCTCGAAAGGAATGTCTCCTCGGCGACGCCGCCGCGGTAGACGCCGAGCTTGTGCGGTGTGACGACGTGAGCCGGCCCGGGCAGCGGCTTTTTCCGCGTTCGAGAAGCGTCTGTCAGCTTGGCCTTGATCCGGGGGAAGAGCGAGCTCGACGACTCGGCAGCCGACGGCGATGGGGGTCCGTCGTCTAGCGAGCCCGGGTGCGAAACCGAGATGGTTGGTGCCGGAGGCGGCTGCGGCGTGCGGGATCGCCGCATGGCGGCCGAGGCGGAAGGGGTGGCGAGGCCCGAGGTCGGAGCTCGGATGCGAGGCATGGGCGACGGGACGGGACCTCGGAGGGTCGAAGGCGCCGAAGGGGTCGTGACGGCCGAAGCCGGACCAGGCACGCGCGACGAAGGCGACGTGAGCGGGAGCGGTGTGCCGTACGAGAAGCTCGCGCTGAGGCCGCCCTTGCCGGCCAGGCTCCCAGTCGAAGACGACGGCGTCGGTCCGCCGACTCTGCGGATCGTGTTGACGCCGTTGAGCTCGCCGAGGACGTCGTGGACAGGCGCAGCGTCCGGCTCGGCGAACGAGGTGGACAGCGGCCGGACACCCTGACCGCCTGTGCGCTGCTGCTCCCGCTGTAGAGCGAGGAGCTTCGTCGACGACATGGGGACAAAGCAGCCGACGTTGGCGCGCCGAGGAGTCGATGGCGTATGCGGACGGGACGACGAGTCGGACGACGAGGTGTAGGCTGAGCCTGGAGGAGGCAGCGTGGGCGAGGAGGCGGACGAGCCGAAGAGCATGATGGTCTCGGGCACAGGAGGCCACGGACGCGCGTGAGGAAATGCAGGAAAGGCCCGAGCTGCGGGGGCTGAAAGGAAAAGTTGAGTGAGGCGAGGCTGCAGACCCCAGACGAATTGAAGGAGGGAGTGCTGTGGCGAAGGGGGGCGGGGAAAGAGGGGTTGTTGGTTGAGGGCGGGAGGGGCGTCAGGGAGCGACCGGCTGAAGTCAGGCGCGTCCTCGCGACCGCGCGCAGCTCGCCGACCCAACCGAGGGAGGCGTCAGCCATGCTCAGCTCAAATGGCGAATGCGACAGAAGGGTGAGAGCGGTACTCAGCACTGAGAGAGGACTGCTGCTCGAATGTAAATTCACACGACTTGTCTCTCGGAGGCCGAGGGAATTGGGGGGGGATCTTGCCCAGAGCGTCTGCGGCGCGCCGGTCTCGCCGGGCGGGCGGCGGTCCATCCCTTCGCGCCCAAGTTCCGACAGATCGGATGCCTCTCGCATCATTGTACAGCCTGAGAGTACCTCATCACCCCGAGTGCCTGTCTCCTCGGATGATCGCAAGACAGACGGCGCGACTACTCAGGACGAGCGGTTATCCTCCTGGGCGAGCGACGAAATCGCCGCGCCCAGCCTGGGCTCTGGCTTTCCCCCGACGGCCGGCGCCGCGAGGCCGGTCGAACTTGGGGCTGCAGCTCGCCTCCGTCCAGCCCACCTAGCCGACCTCCACCTCTACCAGCCAAGCCAGCAGTAGCAGCGGCACGTGACCGGAAGGTACTACCCGCCCGCCTCCGCCGTCGGTAGCTGCACGCGAACAGCGGACCGCCCGAGCTCCCTTGAAGACCCTCAACGAGCTCCGCAGACGGCGCGCGCCCTCGAGCCTGGCATGTTCATCCTCACGCAGATCAGGGTGCGTCGCAGCTAACCTTCAAGCGCCCCTGGCCGTTCCGTCGCTGATTGGGAAAGCTTGCACTCTGCCCTTACTTCCTGCCAGGATACGGTCCCGGTTTTGCCGAACCAGTTCGCGGTCGAGACGCACGAGGCCATCACCCTGCACCTGAACCGCAAGTACGCCAACAAGGTCCTGCAGCAGGTCGGCTTCTGCGTCGCGGTCTGGGACCTCATCGAGTGCGGCGACGGCAAGGTCCGCTGGGGCGACGGCAAGATCTGGTACAAAGGTGAGTCTGCGACACGCCAGTTGGGCAGCCAAGTCCGCTGCGAACCCGGCCAGAGTTGACCCCTTGCGACGCGACGGAACCCCCTCTTTCATGCACGAACCGTCCCCTCCTAGTCAAGTTCAATCTGCTCGTCTTTCAACCCTTCATCGGCGAGGTCATCATCGGCCGCGTCATGTCGTCGACTTCGGATCGCATTCGAAGTCGGTCCTCGTTCAGTACGACTGAGGCTCGGCGACGACGCTGACCTCGACTTGCCCCCTCCCCCCCCGCCGTGCAGTCTCGCTCGGCTTCTTTGATGACATCTACATTCTCGCTTCGTCCTTCCCTCCGGACGAATTCTTCTAGTGCGTTTGGACTTGGTCCTCACCGTGGCCTCGGAACGTCACCGCTCACAGGCATCTGTCTACCTTCGCGCAGCGACCCGGACGAGCCGGAGCAGCCGACGGGCGCGCACCACTGGCTCGTGCCACTGGACGAAGAGGCCGACCCTGGGACGGAGCGAAGTAAGTTGTCGTTTCGCGTGGACATGCTCGGTAGCGACCGGACGCTGACGCTGACGCACCCGACCCTCTCCTCAGCGCGGCTGCCGATCCTCAACAACGACCTCGTTCGATTGCGCATCACCGCGTCCAAGTTCCAGGAGCACGAGCCGGGACCGCCAAGGGATCGTATCAAAGTCGTCGACGGCATCGCCGTCCCGATCGCCGAGAACGAGGACGAGATGCTACCGGGATACCTGCTCGAGGTCCGTCCTTCCCCGCTGAGGCGCTCGTCGCGATGGTCCTAAATGCTTGGCTTGACCTTTCGACCTCGGCTCTCCTTCCCAGGCGACGATCGCTGAGCAGGGTCTCGGCGTCACGGCATGGTGGCCGGCGGGCGATGAGGACGAGGCGGGCGCGGCCGACGAGGCCATGGATGAGGGATCTTGATGCACCCCTCTGCTTCAAGCCTGCTGCATCTCAAGGCTGACACGGAAGCGGACTAGGACGGATCATCCAAGATCAACAAGGCTTTGGATGAAGGGGCGATCTGGCGGGCGTCCAGACCGCGGGTGGTACGGGATGCGGAGGAGGTTGCAGAGAGTGTCCTGGGGGTGCTCGCGCGAGGTCTGCAGCGCTTGCGCGAGCGATGCAATGTGGAGGAGAGCCGGTCGGCGTAAAGAGCCAGGACGACGATGCTGGCGGTGCGACGACGAGGCTGCTCGTCGACGGCCCGGAGTCCATATAAGGGAGCTCCGGCTGACTCCAAGAAGCGACGCCGGTGGGACCGAAGAGGGCGCTCACTTAAGCGGTTTCTTGGGCTTTTTGCCAGCGGTCGCCCAGTCCTCTTCCTTGACGACGGTCGACGTCGCGTTGGCGCCCTTCTCCCACCAGCGGTCAGCCGGAGCAGCCGGCTTCTTAACCGCCACCATGACCGCCGGAGCAGCTGGTGCTGCTGCCGGTGCAGACTGTGCCTCAGGCAGGGGCGTAGTCGGCGCGGGCGGCGTTGCCGGCTTGTACGAAGAGGAAGCCTCCGCAGTGGCAGAGTTGACGGCAGGAGCTGCCGAAGCCGCCACGGGCGCGGCCGCAGACGGTGATGGCTCGACGGGCGAAGCAGTCTCAGAGGCGCCAGCCGGCGTCACCAGGAGTGCCGGGACCGTCTTCTCCACCGTCCGAGACGAGTCGGCCTCGCCAGAGCCGTTCGGTGCAGTGACAGCCGTTCTGACCGCAGGCTCTGGGCTGGACGTTGGCGACTCGCCCGCGGTCTCGTCAACGGCGGCGGCAGGCGCAGCGGAGGCGACCTCCTGGTCGTGTAGCAAGCTGGTCGGGACCGAAGCATCCTCCGTCGGGTACGTATAAAGGTCGTGCGGGTCGCGGTAGTCGACCTCGATACCGCGCCTAAAGGAGAGAGGAGGATTAGCCTACTTGACAGCCTCGGTCGTGGGAGCAAGCCGAAAACGCACTCGTGCAAGTCCGTGCAGTGCTCGTCCGGACAGCTGCCGGAGGCCGCCCAGTCAGCGCAGACGAAGAGGAGGATACCCTCCTCAAACTCCATCGGGACCGGCAGCTGCTTCTCGCGCACGGCAGGCGCACTCTCGACGGCCGTCGGCGTCGCCGCGGGCGGCGGCGGCGACACCGCCTCGACCTTCTGAGCCACAGGTTCCGGCGTCGTCGGCGCTGCAGGAGGGGGCGTCGTCGGCCGTGCTGGCGAGCTGACAAGTGCGGGAGACGTTGCTGCTGGCGGGCTCGAAGCCACTGCCGGCAGTGCGGGTGAAGGCGCTGGGGACGCGGCCGCCTTCATCTCCTGCTGAACCGGCGGAGGTGGCTTCTGGATCTGGATTGGCCGAAACGGCGCCAGGCGAGGGCTGTTGAAGTGCGAGCTGTCGCGGAGAGCCTGCGGCGGGGGCGGCGGGGGAGCTGGGATGTGGAAGAACGGCTGAGGCGGGGGCATCATGCCCTGGAAGTGCTGGTTGTGGTAGAAGGGGCCGGGTGTCGCAAGGCTTGCGAACGAGAGCTCCTGCGGTGGCGGCGGAGGCGGCGCCTGCTCATGGCGGAACATCGGGTAACCGTTCGGGTGCTGCTGCTGATGCGGCGGCGGCGGGTGGTGCGGATGGTACATCGGGTACGGGCCGTGGTGCTGCGGGAAGGGCGGCGGGTAGAAGCCGACCTGCTCGCGCCACTGCTGTTGCTGCGACGGAGGGTGCGGCTGCTGGTGCAACTGCTGATGCGGGTGATGAAGGGAGTGCTGGGGCTGCTGCGGCAGGTGCTGCTGCTGCTGCGATGGCGGCCGCTCAACGAGCATGCGGCCCTGAGGGGCCATCGACATGGGGTCGGCCGGGTGATGCGGTGCAGCTCGGGGCGAGGCCCCTCGGTCGTGCGAGATGTCGCGCTTCTCCGATCGCGGCGTCGCCGGCGAGTTGATGGCAGTGTCGGCCGAGACTGAAGTCGAGGACGAGGGCAGCGCCGGCATCGAGCTCGACGAGGACGAGATGGTCGACGAGGCAGACGAAAACGTCTCGGCGCTGGCGGGTGTGCCGTTCGGTAGGCCGCGAGGCGCGGCCGAAGCGGGCTCAACAGCAGCCGCAGGTGACGGTGCCTGCGCACGAGGCGATGAAGGAGGCAGCGCGGCCTCTGAGGTCGGAGGCATGGCGTCGACGAGCGAGGCCTTAGCGAAGGAGGCCACAGGTGCGTCCATGGGCTCGTCGACGGAGGCTGCCACGCCGTTGACTGCCGCCGCCGACTCAGCCGGCGATACCGTCGGCAGCGAGCTGGCGGCCGTTGGCTCCGGTGGCGGTGTCGATGCAGGCAGCGAGGGGGCGGGGGCCTCTGGCGAGGCTGGCGGCGGCGAAGCAACCTCCTGGCCCGCAGGTAGCACGCCGTTCTCTCCCGCCTTGGGCGACTGGCCCATCTCGATCATCTCGATCGCGGCGGAGGCGTCGACCGAGCCTTTCTTCTTCTTCTTGTTGGCCTTCTTGGAAGAGGCCGACTTTGGGCCGGACGGGTCGGGGCTGGTCGGATCCAAGGCGGCGGCAGGGGCCGCACCGCTCGCCTTCATCTTCTGCCGCATGCGCTTGAGCGTCGGCCGCGCGAGCACCTGGTATTGCGACGCACTGGGGTCCTTAAGGTCGATCAAAGCGACAAGGTCTGCAAAAAGGTACCAGATCGTCAGCTACAGCGCGGTGGCGGCGATCACAGGTGGCGCAGCACAAACCCTTCTCGGCCTCGAGGAACCTAGTATAGGCGGGGAAGTACAGGGCAGAGGAATCAGTAGCTGAAGACATATGCGAGAGACTGTCGACATTCAGAGGCCGACGAACTGATCGCATGCCCGGTAGCAGTTTCCACGCTTGTAGCGGATGCGGGCCTCGCTCCGCGGGTCGGCCTCAAGCGCGGCCGTCCAGCTCGCGATGGCCTCCTTGTACTCGTTCTTGGCCTCGTGATCCTCGGCCTGCGATGCGAGGGTCAAGGTCGTCAGCCAGAGCGAGATATAAACCAGCAGGCCTCGCGCTCAACGCACCTGCTGCTCCTTGATGAGACCCTGCTCGCGCGCACCGGCAATCTTCTCCCAGCTTTGGCGCCAGAGCGCCTGAGCCTGGCGCGTCTTCTCTTCGTTGCCCGGCCCGGGCCGCGTCGCCCGCTGCCATTCCTCAACCTGGCCCTCGGGCTCGCTCTCAGCCTCCATGCTGTCAACCCAGGCCCAGGCGTCCTTCTCGGTCCACCGCTCCGACTCGGTCTTGAGCTTGGCGAGGAGCTCCTCGAGCAAGTTGACGGCGTGCGGCAGGGCCTTCTCGGCGACAAACTTGGACGTTCCCGACAAGAGACGGACGACGATCGGCTGGGCCTGCGGGTCCCGCACGCGCAGCTCGCGCGTATCGTCTTGCTCGGCCTCCTCCATGACGTCGCGGAGCGTAAAGTTGGGGGCGATGTGGGTGAAGAGGGCCTGGGCGTGGGCAGAGAACTGCGAGGGCAGGCTGACGGCCTCCTGGGCCTGCTCGCGCGGGTTGAAGTCGGACAGGGCGAGCGGATAGTTGCTGTTGACGCCGTTGGTCGCATACCGCTGGGGCTCGCCGTCGTTCTGGTTCTGGTTTTCGAAGCCGCGGATCAGGTGCGCGGGCGAGGGGAAGGACGAGTTGGGAAAATGGCTGCCCCACTGCTGAGGAGCAAAAACAAGCGACGAGCACCTGAACGTCAGCGTCGACGGCAAACAGCGCAGAAGGCCTCGACCTCAACCGGGGAACGCACGTCTTCGAGAAAGCAGATCTGGCGGAGGAGGTCGGTCTGGCCGTGGACGATGCCACGAACCTGCTTCTGCATGTCCTTGGTGACCATCTTCTTGAGCTCGGCCGGGGTCGAGTTGCCGGCCCAGTACTGCTCCCACGAGCGGAGGACGCTCTTTCGGAGCTCCTTGTCCTCAATCGTCGAAACCGTCCACTTGTCGCCCTTTGAGAGCGACTGGAGCGGAAGGACGCCCGCGCCCTGGCACGCCTTGAGCTGCGCTCGGGCGTTGAGCATGAGCGGGCCCGACGGCTGGAAGTAGACGTTCGAGCAGAAGTGGGCAAAGTGCTTGATGAGGTAGGCGACGTGGACCGACCGCAGCATGTCGATCAGCTGCGGCGTCAGGGCGACGAGGTCCGGCAGGTCGGGCACGACGTCCATCGACTCGGAGCGCGGCGACAGAGCGCCCTCGGCATCTGAGACGGACAGGCCGGGTCAAGGTCAGCGATAGACAAAACAACGCACGACGGCCGGAGTCGGCAGGCACGTTGGGGCTCGTGCTCTGTAGGCCTCCTGAGGAAGAAGGAAGCCTGGGCGTCGACGAGAGGGGCTGCTGACGAGCTCCTCCGCTCGTGCCACCAGGCCTTTTCCCCTCTCGTTCGGAGCTGCCCTTCGACCGAGCCCGAGCCCGCCCCTTGCGCTGCCGTGATCGGAAGACGTACCTGGTCGATCAGAGTCGCCATTCGTACTCCGTAGCGAGCTCATCCGAAGCGGTTCGTCCAAGGCCGACGGCCCACGCCCCTCCTCGAGCGAGGTCAGGTCAGTGTCGGCCCGCGCGATGTCGGCCGCCTTGGGCGCCTCGCTGCTCAGGAGCCGCGTCGGAGCGGTCGCCATCGCGCGCGTGGGGAGATCGACGGCGGGCGGGAGAATTTGAAGGAGAGGAGCAGTGGAAGTCCGCGAGATATGTCGCGTGTCGCTGGCCGGCCGTTGGTCGAGCGAACAGGGAGGAGCGACGGCGAATGGTGGGTAAGGCGCCCGGGGAGGAGCGAGCGCAGAGGCCCTTTTCGGCGGGCGCGCGCGGGCGGGCAGGCAGTAGGCAGCTCGACGGATGACAGGCTCGCCGGCTAGCCTGTCGCTGCCTCCTGACATCTCGCCAGCACCCTCAGGTCGGTCAAGGTCGGGCACAGGGCGAGATTGCTCAGTAATGAACTAACCACGTCCATCACTCCTACAGCTATGCGGCAGCCGAGATGAAGCTGGACCTGTCATCCCTCCGCCGCCGCGCTCTCTGGCGCCAGCAGCAGCAGGCGCAGCGGTCACTCTCCTCGCCGCCGTTGGCCCAGCCGACCATGAATCGCCTCCGCACCGTCGCCTGCTGGTCTGACGCCTGGCGGCCGGCGGCCGAGTTGAGAAAGGCATGCCTCGCCTCGCGACTCGACTGGCTCCGAGCGGCACCGCTGTTAGCCGTGAGCGAGCCGACGGCGACGGCCATCGGCGTCTCGCCGCCATGGCTGCTGCTGGCGTCCACAGTGGTCGGCTTGCCGGTCGCCCTCTGGACGTACAAGGTGCGCCTGCGTCCCATCTTGCGCAAATAATCTGTTGGAACTGACTATGAGCCTTGTTCTTCCGGCAGTGCGCTATGATGATCATCTTCCAGGTAAGCAGTCGGTCGCATCGTCAAGAAGTAACCCATCCCTGACGCGCCTGCCCCTCGTCCATCGCGTCACCAGCGCTCTATCATCTACATGGGCGCCTGGCCGCCTGGTGCGCGGACGACCGCAGTCGATCCGGCCGACCAGCAGCTCCGAGGCGTGGAGGTCGAGGACGTCGCCCTCTCAGGCGGCGACCCGGGCATCACGCTTTGTGGGGTTGCGCTCCGGCGACGGCGCGAGTCGGTTGCGAACGATACCTCATTGTCGGTTAAGTCGAAGCAACATGATCCTTCGACGGTCGTCGTCTACTTCCAAGGTGGGACGGACCTTACGCAGGTCATACGCCGGGAGACTGATCCTCGCTTCACCTTGCGCGCAGGTAACATGGGCTCCTGCGTTAGCCGGCTTCCCCTCTTTGCCCACCTCCTCTCCTCGCCCCTTTCACCCTTGTCCTCAGGCCAGACACTCATCCTCGCTGTCTGTCCGCGCTCGTATTACCTCTCGACGAACGTCCGGCCGACGCAGGTCGGCCTAACGCGCGACTATATGGCCGTCCTTGCCCATGCGCAGCGGGCGCACCCGGCCAGCCGAATCGTCGTTTACGGCCACTCGCTAGGTGGGACGGCCGCCTGTTGCCTACTCGGTTCGATCCCGGACCAGGATCGGAGCATCCTCGGTGACCCGGAATGCACAGGCGCCGAACCCCTCGAACTGCTCAAACCGCCCGACGCGCTCATCCTCGAGAACCCCTTCCCAAGCGTGCCGCTCATGATCGAGCGCTCGCTCTACCGTTCTCGCTGGCTACCCTACCACTTTCTCAGCCCTTTCGTCCTTGACGTTTGGGACGCTTCGGCCGCGCTTGGCCAGGCGAGGGGATCGCTGCTGGGAAGGACACCAGTCCTGTTCATCAGCGGCGAGGACGACACACTCGTTTTGCCCGAGCTCGTGCGCGAGATGTACGAGGTCGCGGTTCGGAGCGACGCCAACGCCGGATTGCCGGCGGATGAGTCATCGCAGATTGCTGGCGCCTCGGACCGCCCAACAACAAACGGCGCAGTGGGCAGTCTGCGGAGATGGCTCTCCATCCCCAACGCGCATCATGACAATACGTGGACGCTTGCGCGTCCATGGGGCCAGGGCGTGCGCTCTTTCCTGGCCGAGGTCGAGGCCGTATCGAGAGAAGAGGCCGACACCCCGGGTGATGTTGGCAGAGGAGGCGATGCATGATCCTCATCGTCAACAATGCGCCCGGCGCCACTCAGCTCTCTCCTTCGGTCTTCTCGCTGAGTGCCAGCCGCCGTTGTCCAGATCTGAAGGGGAGCCATCCTTTATCCACAGCCAGCAGCCTTCAGCTCTACCCGCCCCCCACTCTCCAAGCCCGTCCCTCGTCCACCGACGGACGTCCGCCGCTTTAGTGCTCCTCGTCGAACTCGGGCTCGGTGACTGAGTATCCGACAATCGACCGCCGGCCGACCATCTCGCCAATCTTGAAGAGACCGTACGCCTGGAGAGCCTGGAGGGCGCGGAAGGATTGCCAATAGAGGGAAGGGTCAGTCGAGGGCGTCCAGAGAACAAGGTGGCCAACCAGAGCGTGCGCATCTCTACGCCACCCAGCAGATCTAGCTCTCGACCGACCGAAGGCACCGGACAGGACCTCCTCGACGAAGCAAGGATGTCGCTCGGATCGCCTCCCACCGGTAGACGAGCAAGCCGCGGCGGCTACCCTCGAGACCGTGTCGCAAGCCTGACACCGGTGCCTCGCGGTTTCGACCACGTCGATCACAGCCAAGCCCCAGTATCTTCCCAGCTCTGGAACACCCTCGCTCTGCGCTTTTATCCCGCTCTAGGAGCGCTGGCCGGCCCAACCGACGCGCATCGCTTCGGCGCCTGCACGCACACGAGCGCCGGAGCGGCGAGATTGACCGCCAGCGAGACCGGCCCCCAGCACAAGGACAGAGACGGCTTTGCGCGACTCACGTAGACACCGAACGTCTTCCAGCCGCCGGACGAGTAGAGCTTGGACCAGTAGCTCGGGTTGGTAGCCTTCGACCAGGCGGTGGCGTACGCCGTCGTAACCTGGGCGAGCGACATCGGCGGGGCGAGGTTCTCCTTGATGTACACCTGGCGGCCGAGGGCAGCGAGGACCTTGGCGTTGTAGATGATGGACTCGGTCAGGGCTGGCGTTGACGGCGTAAGGTATCGAGCAGAGGGAGCAAGGGAGGTGGAAGGAGGAGAAGTGAACGAGGCGGTCAGCGATCATGCATGATGGGCAACGTCGCTCAGGGGCGCTTCGCCGGGCGGTCCGAGCGCCGACCATGTAGGACAGAGCAGAGCGACCCAGGAGCGAAGCCTGGCGACACTTTCCCAGCCCGGAGGCCAACCGGAAGGGACTCACACGAGGCGTGGCGGACGACCTTGTCGCCGGTCGGGCCGGCCGCCTTCTGGGCGGCGGCGAGCGCAGACTGGGCGCCTTTTTGGGCCTTGTCGACGTACTGGGCGACGTCGGGCGACGACGGAGGCGTCGAGGCGTACGACCGGCGGAGGGCGGCCTGGAAGCGGACCGAGCGGATCATCGACATGGCGAGAAGTAAAAGGAGGAAGGGGGAGGGACCGGGAGAGGGAGAGAGAAGGGCGAGCTGGTTGAAGAGAGCGAGGGCAGGGCGAGGAGCAGCGACGGAAGGCCGGGCGGGGCGCGATTCGGGGCGGCCGGCGTTACGCGGCGCAGAGCGTAACATAATTCACGGGTTTGTGTGACGCGTTCGACGGGCGTACCCTTCTCCTCTGCCCGGCCACCTCACTTACCCTGCTCCTTCGAGACTCTCATGAACAGGTTGAGGGCACCGTGCGCAACCCGAGCTGAGGAGAAGTATCCCTTGGCGAGCCTGCCAGGGAATGGGCGGTGGACCTGGTCGCTCTTGCGCCGCTGCGCCTTGTCGGCGACTGGCGCTGGGCGAGACGGGCACACGCGCGCGCGGCTTCCCTCCCTCCCTCAACCAGCCCCCTCGAGATGGCCGTCAAGCAGCGGGTCCAGTACGACAGTCCAGAAGAGCTCGTCAGCGACGACAGCTTCCTCTCAAACGTCCTCCTCGTCCGTCCCCTGTTCCCGCGGCGCGTCTCTCCTCGCAGCGAAGGACGACGCCCGCCTGACCTTCCCGCCGTCGTCGTCGTCGCTCGCAGGACACGCTCGCCCTTCCGGGTCATACGAAGCTCGGCGTCCACTTCGCCTCGGCCGGGTCGACCGTTCCCGACTATGAGCGGTCCGAGATTCAGGACATCGTGACCGAGGTGCGTTCCGCTGCGATTGAAAGGGAAGCAGGCTCGGGACCTGGGCACGCGCGCGCCCACCCGTGCGGCGGCCGCGCCCCCTTTCCTCGTCACCTCGACAGGAGGTCGCCCAGGCCCCCTCGCGGGCTCTGGCCGCGATGTGCTTTCAACGAGAGTTCCGTTTGCTCAGTATAGGAGCAGCAGGCTGACCTGTCCGTCCATGCCGCCACCCTGCCCGCCCGGCAGTATGTCTGCAAGCGTGCCTCGGCCCCGCGCGCGTTGGTCCATCTGCTCGAGTGCGTCCTCCTTCCCTTCTCTCTCGCTGCTCAAGGCGGCCCGCTATGGACGGGCTCCGCAAAGAGATCTGCAAAGGCCGCTCTTGTTCCCGGCATTGGGCTGACCGACGGCACCCCCTTCCGCTCACCCGCGCCGCAGGACGCCGCCTTTCAAACGCTACGTCGCCTCGCTCGGCTCGACCTCGGCTTCAGAGGACCATCGCTTCCGGGCATTCAACGCGCATGCCCTCTACTACCTCCATCTCTACCTGCCCCTGACGCCGGTTGAGATCGGCCCGACGCCGCGCTACACGAAGGTGACGCGCAAAAATGAGCTCGCCGTCTTTGCGACGGCGCCGATCGCGCGCTGGACGGTGCTCAAGGAGCACCTCGCCGGCAACACGGCCCCCCTCGAGCGCGATGAGGAGGACGAGCTCACTGGCCGTGACTCGGACATGAACTACAGTCCGCACGGGGCCGCCTCTCTCCCTCAGCAGCTGCAGGCGCCGTCGGCGGCCAAATTGGGCGGCCGGCTCGCTCAGAGCGGCGGGCGGGCCCAGAAGGACTTCAGCATTGTCTTCAACGACAAGCGCAAGCTCAACGACCTCTTTCTCGGCCCGGCCCGCTTCCTTAACCACGACTGCGAGGCCAACTGCGAGCTCACGCGCCAGACCTTCAAGGGCGGGACGTGCATCTCGTTCCGGACCAAGCGGGCGATCCTGCTGGGCGAGGAGCTCACCGTCTTCTACTCGAAGAGCTACTTTGGCGAGGGCAACTCAGAGTGCATGTGCGCGACGTGCGAGAGTCGCGGCCAGGGCTACTATACGCACCGCCCCCCGGCGCTTGAGCGAGGCTTGCCGCCGACGCCGTTGGCCGATGACGACGACGATGAGGTTGCGGCGGGCTCATCCTCGCCCGAACCGCCGCCGGCGAGCTCGCGAGGGAGCGGCAAATCGTCGAGGGCAACGGCGGCGGCAGCAGACGGCGCTGAAAGGATGGCCGGAAGACGGCGGGGAGACTCGCGGAGCACGACGCCCGAAGCTCCTTCGCCTGATGGCGTCGACGACCTGGCCGTCTCGCTCCTGCTTGCCGGCACCGACGACGACGACGACGGCGAGGTCGGCTCGCGCCCCGCCTCGTCCCGCCGGCGAAGACCGACCGGCAGCCCGTGGTGTCCCGACGACGGCGCGTCGGGCAGCCGGAGCAGCCTCGCCCGTCCGCCGCCCCCGCGGTCGGCAGCCAAGGCAGCAGGCCAAAAGAAGGCGGCTCCGGCGGCGCTCGCGACGCTGACGGACGCCGATCAATGCAGCCGCTGCAAGGGCATCCTAATTCTGACGGCACGCGTCAACGGCCACGTCGTGCCCGAGTGCACGCGCTGTTGGCGCCATCGAACGCTACACGGTGCGCTCTGGCCGTTCAAGCCGGCCTCGTCGTCGGGCATCAACGGCGGCAGCGCGATTGCGATCGAGGACCGCAAAGGACCGGGACCGATCACCGACACCGAGAACGGGACGTTCTACGGGCCCGAATGGGCGGCCTCGGACGAGCTATCGTCGTCAGACGAGGACGAGGATCGCGCCCGGGCAGGAGGCGATCGCCAGGCCGGCGGTGGGGAGGTCGACAGCGTCGACGAGCTGGAGGCGGCTGCGGTCGAGCGCAAGCGCAAGGCACGCGAGTGGGATGCCGACAGCTTTGAGATTCTCGAGAAGGCCGACTACAAGGTCCGTGCCCTTGCACGGTCCTCCCGACAAGGGTGCCCGCCAGAAGAGCTAACGCTTCGTCCCGTCATCGCCCGCCGCAGCACGGCTTGACGTTCTGCTACTGCCGCGTTCGGGGCGTGACGCTCTCGCGCACGCTCGACGCCAACAATCTGCCGATCGTCAATCTTTCGGCTATCTTTCGTGTGCGTGTTCTGCCCTTGGACCCATCTGCATCCTGCAAAGTGCTGACGCCTCGCCTTCCTCGTGCTTGCAGCTCGCCGGAATCGAGGACGGGCCAGAGCTCCGCGGCGCGCTCTACGTTGACCCGCCTGAGTCGGCGACGCCGACCGTCCACCGTCGTTGGCTCTACAAAGGCGTCTGGGTCCAGCTTGAATACGCCGTTCAGATCGCGCGCGAGCGTGAGTGATGAAGCTCTGCTGTCGAACAAGGTCACAAGCTGACTCGACCCCATTTTCCCACTCATGGCAGGCGGCCTGGCTGCGCTGCTCGAGCGCTTTCTCGAACGAACGCCGAGGCTCGGCTGGCCCGACAACTTCAATCCGTCCCAGGGCCGGGCGGCCGCGGTCTCGTCCTCCTTGGTGCGCCGGCAGATTGGCCCGGCTTTGACGTCAGCGCCCTCCGTCTCATCCCGGGCGCCGTCGGTCGACTCTGAGCTCGAGGAGGTCGACCCGTGCGTCGGCATCCCGGTCGGACTCGACGAGCAGCCCCTTCCGCCGCCGCCGAAGTCCGAACTCCCTGTGCGCGACAAGGTGGCGCTCCCGCCAGCCCAGCCGGCCGTCGCCGGGACGACCGCGCCTGGACTCTTTGTCGTCGACTTTCCGATCCAGCGCCGCTTCTATCAGTGCGAGCCACGCCTCGTTGACCGTCAAAGCGGCACCGAGGTGGTCGTCGTCGTTCAGCGCGAAGTCTTCTCGCACTGGCTCAACCTTTCGGCTATCCTCCGCCTGGCCGGGCTTGACCGCATCCAACGCTCGCGCGTCTTTGCGGCGCTCAAGTCGCGCGACAAGTGGCTGTACGGCTCGATCCATGGCAAGGGCACGTGGGAGGGCGTCTGGTCTGTCACATCCTTGTCTCTCCTCCGACGCATCCTGCATAAAGACTGACATGCTAGCTCGTCGTCTTCCGTCCACTATCACGCAGGACGCCGCTCGCCAAGGGTCGCGAGCTAGCCCGGCGCTACGGCGTCGACCACCTGCTTCATCCGAATTTCCTGCTCGACAAGCGCGAGTTCCTCGAGACGTTTGACGCCGAGGCGCCGACAATTCTCGTCGACATGGAAGGCATCCCTCTCGCCGACCAGACGCCAGCGCTCGAGGACGAGGACGGCATGGATGCCGACGACGAGTCGGACACGGACGACCGTCCGCTCGCCAACCTCCTCCCAGCCAAGATCGAAACCGTCGAGATGGATTTTGAGGACTCCGAGGACGAAATGCCTCTGCGAGAGGTGCTCTCGGCCAAGGGCTCCTTTGCGAGCACAACGCGCGGCAGCACAGCCGGCCCTGCTTCGTCGCCCGTGTCGCAAAACAAGCGCGTCGCCTCGCCCATCGTCCCGGTCGCTTCGCCTGTCCAGCCTTGCCAGTCGCCACCACCGGCGACAGCCGCGCCCGTTGTGACGAAGCGCATCCGTTTGGTAGTCAAGGCCCCGTCAGCATCTACCTCTGTGGCGGCCTCTTCGAGCAACATTGCCCCTGCCGGACCCGATACCGTCGATCTGCCTCGCAACAAGCCAATCCCCTACGCTCAGCCGGGACCGACCGTCACTCGCTGGTCGAATCCGCCGGCCAAGCCAGCCGGCCGGTCGGTTCCGAGGTTCCAGAAGATTTACCCGGTCAAGGCTGAGCAGGTCAGCCCGCCCGCCAAGGTGTCGGCTCCGACTCAGGTCATGAACTTTCGCAAGATCCAGCGACCGCCGGCCCAGGCCGAGCACCCATCGTCGGCTGGCCTCTCCTCCGGCGTCGGAGCAAACAGCTCGTCGTCCATGGCAACTCCCCCGCCGGGCTGCATCCGCACGACGGCTGTGCCCGTCAAGCTAGAGGACTCGTCGTCGGCCTCAATTCAGTTCGTCGGCCAGCTGACCGTTGGCACGTCTGACACTCCGATCGACCTCTGCGACTCCTCCAACGATGAGGCGGTGGCGAAGACTTTGGCTTTCCGCTCCCGGTTGTCATTGCGATCACCGTTCAGGAATTCGTCGATCAAGAAGTCGCCGGCCAAGATCCGCACGGCGCCAAAGTATTCCGCGAGCGCTCTTCCACTTGCAACCCTTCTCGGCGATGCAGTCGCACCATCGGTCGGCGATGCAGTCGCACCATCGGCCGGCGACAAGGGCAAAGGTCGGGCAATGACGGTCGGGCCTCCAGACCACATCAGCCGCTCGTTCGGCGCGGCCGCCGCGGCCGTTAACCAGGCGAGCGCAGCCGCCGTCGAGAGCGAGGCCCTTCGTCAGCTCGGGCTCTCTGCCGACGACGAGGACGACGACGAGCCGGTCCTCGTCCACATGGCCCGCATCCCGATCGAGCTCAGCGACGGCGACGACGAAGCGCCCATCTGCACCGGCCGGATCCGCGTCCCTCGCCCGCCGCGGCGTTTCAAGCCGACACTCACCGGCGGCGGGGTGGACTCTCCAATCGAGCTGGATTGAGTGCCGCCCCTCCTCGGTTGCCTGCTCCAGGGCATCTATAACGTGCCGGCGCCTTCACCCACCCTCCCGCTCGCAATCTCATGAGCATCGTGGTCTCTTCTCCTGTGCCTGCTGCGTCGGGTAAGACAGAAGGATTCATGCGATGCGATGTACAAGCGAGGCCGGGGCGGCATCGTCGTGTCGGCTCAGATGGGTCGTAAAGGGGCTACAAGGCGGAGGCGCCGAGCACAGAGGGCAATCGGAAGGGGAGCGCCGTGGCGAGTGGGCGCCTCACTTTGTGCCGTACTGCTTCTTGATGAACTTGGCGATCGTCTCGAGCTGGATGTTGGACGTGCCCTCGTAGATGGCGCCAATCTTCGAGTCACGCCAATACTTCTCGAGACCCACCTGCAAGCAATTGCGCGCGATCAATGTCAGCTGAGCTCGTTTTCAATCAGCGATGCAGCCCACGCACCTCGCGCGTAAAGCCGACACCGCCGGCCCACTCGATCGCCGCGCCCGAGACCTCCTGAGCGATGACGGACGAGTACCTGTAGAAGCGGCAAATCGGATCAGCTAGTTGAATGGGCGAGCGATCCATCGAAAGGGGACGCACCATTTGGCCATGGCCGCTTCCTTCGTGAACGGCTGCGGCAGATCAGACACAGACGAAAGGTGTCAGCGAATGCTCAGCCGGTTGGTAGACGAGCGTGAGACACACCTTGCCCTCCTCCTTCAGCCGCGCGGCATTGTAGGTCAGCAGCCGGGCCGCCTCGATCTTGGTCGCAGCCTCTGCAAGGTCATCGAGTCGTCAGCATTGCCTCCAAGCTCGTCGGATAGATGGCACGTCAAAACGCACCCGCAAACTGGAAGCCCATGCCCTGGAACTCGCCGACCGGCTTGCCAAACTGCTTGCGGTCGTACGAGTAGCTGACGGCCTTGTCGAACGCGCCCTGGGCGAGACCGATCATCTGAGCGGCGATGCCGATCCGACCCTCGTTAAGAATCTCGATGGCGATCTGCGGGCACGAAAGGGTCAGACTCGAGCGCTGCCAGGCATGTCAAAAGCGGATGAAGGGCCGCACCTTGTAGCCCTTGCCGACCTCGCCGACGACATTTGCAGCAGGGACGACCATGTCGTCGAAACTGAGCTGGCAGGTCGATGACGAGCGGATGCCGAGCTGAAGTACGGCCGAAGTGGAGTCAGTTGCTGAGCGCCTTTTCTTTGCAATGCCGGGAAGAGACCGACCTTCAGCTCCTTCTTGGCGATCTCGACGCCCATCTCCTTGTCAGCAACGAAGCACGTGATGCCCTTGTAGCCGAGCGAGGGGTCGACGGTCGCAAAAATTAGGAAGATCGAGGCCTCGCCAGAGTTGGTGATCCACCTGGGGAGGCCGCGAAAGAGGGTCAGCATGTGTGAGCCGGTGCGCAGGCAGGCCTGAGACGACGCACATCTTGCTGCCGTTGATCACCCAGTCGCCGTCGGCGTTCTTCTTGGCTGTCGTTTTGAGCGCGAAGGCATCACTACCGCTCGACTCCTCCGAGAGGGCGAAGCTGCCGAGCTGTAGCAGGGTCGGTGTGGTCAGCGCGGGGCGGATGCGAACGGGTAACGCGCAGCGCGACGCACCTCGGACTCGGCCAGGCGCGGCAGGTAGCGCGACTTGACGTCCTCGGACGCGTAGTGACGGAAAACAGTATTGACCTGTCGAGTGAGAAGGACTGGAGGTCAGCTGAGGCTGTAAGAGAACACGTAGGGGACCACGCGTGGCAGGACAAACGAGCGTGTTGTGGACGTCGCACATGACCGAGACACTAGGGTCGACCTTGGCGAGCTCTGCAAGGAGCAGCCGGTGCGTCAGCTAGTGCGGAGACTGTTCAGCGAGCAAGCTCGACCCGCACCCTCAATGGCGATGATGGCACTCGTGAAGCTGCACTCAGCGCCGCTGTACTCGGCTTCGGTCTCGATGCCCATCAGCTGCAGGAGGCGTGGGCTTCAGCATCCGGTCTTCGCGGGCAGCCGACCGGACAGAGCCGAGGGTGGGGGGGGGGGACGTACGCCCTGCTCAAAAAGACCCGAGATGACGGCCGGGTCCATGATCTCGCTCTCGTCCATCTCTCGGACCTTGGGGCCGACGACGTCCTCGGCGAAGCGCTTGACTGGCAGGGTGGGCAACGGTTAGGTGGGGGGGGGGGTGTTCCATCGCAACAGACGCGCGTCAGCCCTGCCCAGCTCGCGAGCGAGATCGAGCTCGAGAGAGTTAAC
>Ga0308160_10002305_pt1 | contig 23550 bp, 33 predicted proteins | sample PhyFR1_FD_201036 | JGI IMG/M metagenome (GOLD analysis project Ga0308160, IMG submission 201036) | Phyllosphere microbial communities from UC Gill Tract Community Farm, Albany, California, United States - DLSLF.R1 | ecosystem: Host-associated > Plants > Phyllosphere > Unclassified | place: USA...
GTCATCTGCTGATCGACTGTCGTGCGATGCCCATCCTACAGGCAGACGGTTCACATCATTATCCCACGCCCTTCTCCTGGCGGGCCGTCCTTCGATGCGTCCTCCAAACGAGACGTTCCGCACCATCACTCGTCCGAAGCCTCCACCTCATCCGCGCCTTCCGCTCCAGTCTCGGAGGCCTCGAGAGGACCACCCGTCTTGCCCGAGCTGCGGTCCTTCTCCGAGGACGAGCGCGACTTGGGCCGCGGCCCGCGACACCGGGTCGCGTCCTCCCCCAATGAGCGACGCACGAATGACGAGCCGGCCGGGAAGGGCAGTCCGACCTGGTCGAGCCAGACTTCCGAGATGTCGGCCAAGGCGTCGGTAGCATCGCAGCACAGCCAGCCGGTCTCGTCGTCGCTCCTGGCCCCTCCGCCCCACCATCACGCCCAGTCGCAAGGCCGTTCAGCCTCCGTTGCGTCCCAGGCGACGGCGGTCCCGCGGATCAACATCCCCGGCTCTTCGTCCTCTTCAGCGTCACAACAGCAAAACAGGCGAGGGGCGCTCGAGCGCGAGGCACTTACTCTCGAGCTGCTCGGTCAGCGTATCGAGCGCGACGCGCAAGGCGAGCTCGTCCTCTCTCGGCGCATCTCAAAGCGAACCGTAAGCGCCCAAACAAACATCAGCGCCGTCAGGTCTCTTCTCGAGCTGAGCAGGGAGCGGACGACGACAAACCGGTCGACTCGGTCGACCGAGAGCGGCACGTCGTCCGGCATCCCGCCCTCGCCGGCCGTCGTCCGAGGCAGGACCGTGGTGACGCCGGCGACATCGCCCGCCAGAGAAGCCGTCGTCGCCGCCTCCGCGGCCGTCAGGAAGCGCAACCCGTCTATCGAGCCGGACGCGAGCCTCGTCGGCGGCGAGTCGGACGAGGATCAGACACGCTCGGTGACCAGCTCGACCGGGACCTTCGGACCTCGTTCGCCAGGTGCGAGCTCAACGAACTCAGGAGGTGGGACGCAGATCTCGCCCCGACCGACGCCGCCAGCACTCATTTCGTCCGACTCGCGCGCGAGCGTCTCGTCCGCTGCGTCTGGTTCGAGCTGGTCGCTCCACACGCCGTCGTCGACGCCGGCCTTTGGCTCGCTCTCGCCCCAACAGGGGCTCAAGGCCGGCGGCATGCGCAAAGCGACGTCGGGCTCGCGTCTCCGGCCGTCGACGGCGCCGACGAGCACACTGCCCTCGCCCGACGCGAGGGACCGCGAGCGGCTCGAGAGCCGGCTCAAGGCGGTCGAGGAGCGGCTCGCACACGAGACGGAGCGCCGGCGTGAAGCCGAGCGGCGGCTCAAGCGCCTGCAGATCAGCACGCGTGAGGGCCGGGCGAGGTGGGAGGACATGGCCGGCTGGGCAGCCGAGGTACGGTCGACCAGGGTCCTGTCAGTTTTCCACTTGATCGGTGACTGATCTCGAGATGGCACAACGTACCCAGGTCATCGAGTCGGCCGACAAGGACCGCCATCTGCTCGGCCTCGAGAACGCCCGCCTCCAGCGCACGCTCGAGCTCTACCGCGCTCATTTTGGCGATTACGACCTGACGCCGATGTCCGACCAAGCCAGCGTTTGAGACCTCGGTCACCCTCCCCCTTTTTCTTCGATACCCGTGTTGCCAAACCCCCCCCCCCCCTTACGCTCCCCTTCTGTGCTCGTCAGCCCATGCCCGCCTTCGTCTCTTGATCCTACCCTCTCTCCTTCTTCTCCGCCTGGCGCCCTCGCCCTGCGCGTCTCGGTGACCCTCCTTCACGCTCGCTCCTCTCCTCTCGTCGTCTTGCTCGCTCCGCCCCTCTGGTCAACTTCGGTCTCAGTCAGCTCTCGCCGTCTGGCATGCACCGCTCGGGCCCGATCAATGTTTGCTTGTCTGCAGAGGCGAGGGCCGCATTCGATCGGGCCATCCCGCCTCCCTTTTACTCGTTGCCGCTCTCTACCAGCGCCACGCGGACATCGAGGCGCCCTCAATCTTGGTCTTCCTGCGGTGCGTCGGCCGGTGGGCGTTTGGGCCCTGCATACCGATCTTGTGCAGCTCGTGCAGGTGCTTCTGGTCGGCCTGTGATGGCGCGGAGGAGGACGAGGAGCACGGTCAGCGGCGGAATGGAGCGCAAGGGCGACCAACGAGGCGAGTCAGACCTTGTCCACGTGCGGCTTGTCCTCCTTGAGGACAAAGTAGATGCGTGCCGACCGCTTTTTTGTCTGCAAGAAGTCGGGTGAGGCAGCAAGGCCGGTGGTCAGCAACGAGCATCACCGAAGGGCAGGTTTCGAAGGGGATCGAGCAACGCACCACGCCGGATCGTCCGCGGCCCATGATGCGCAGCCGCTTGATGACAAGGCCCTTCTCCGCGTAGGCCTCGTCTGTAAAGGGGAGTAGGCCCGTCAGCGGAGCGCAGCGGAGAACGTCGGGCGTTCGGCAGAGCATAGCGGGAAAGCCGCACGGATGATGAGGCGCTCCTCATTCAGGCCCTTCTCGATCGCCCGACGCTTGCCGTCGAGCAGACTGGTGTAGAGCCGGATTGCGCTCCGCTTTTCATTGAATTTGAGCTGGAGGAGGGCCTCGTCGACAGGGAGCCGGCGGATCAGGCGAGCGACCCGGTTGAGCTTCCAGACGGACGAGTCGAACGGGTCCGTCTTCCACCGGCACTCGTCGGCCGCGCCGTCCTGGGCCACCTTCAGCCGGCGTTCGTACAGCGTCTTGCGCCGGCCGTCGGCCCACATCTCGGGCGACCACGGCTGCTCCGCCAGTCGCTTGAGCACATCCTCACGTGTCGGTTCCTGGGCCTTGGTCGGGCTCGTCTCCTCCTCCTTCTTCTCCTCAGCCTTGGCCGCTGCCTCTTTGTCGGCCTTGATGACCTCGGCCGGGACTTCTGGACGCTCGTCAATCTCGCTCTCGACCTCGTCGAGCAGCGAAGACGAGGCGTACGACCGCCGGGCGGCCGAGAGCATCGGCGCCGGCACCGGCGCCGGCCGAGCGAGCGACCGGAGGATGAGCGGCGAGACCGAGGCGGCGACAGCTCGTGACGGCCGGAGCAGGCTGATCGGCGGTGAGAGACAAGCACGGCCGTCAGCAGACGAGGACGGGGATGGTCTGATCATGGCACAGCCTGCTCGGCGACGACGCACCTCGAGCTGCTGCCGCTGCTGCTGCCGGCGCCGGAGCTAGCGCCAGCAACGGCGGCCCGTCCGCCGGCGACCAGTCGTGCGAAGCCGCGCATCGAGCGAGGAAGGGTCCGAGACTCTTGAAGGTGGTGCCGGAGTGAAGCTCTCGTAGGAGGGAGTGCAAGGAGCGCTCTGCCTAGGCCTGAGGAGGTGGTGCGAGGAGAGAGGGGAGTGCAGCTGAGGACGAGCTGGTCAGGTCGGGCAGGGGAGCCAGGCCAGCCGGCCAGCCCTCTTTTCCGGCAGGCGGCGCGCGCGGCGGCGGCGGCAGCGGCGGCGCGGCGCAGGCTGCAGCCCCGGCCGGCTCGCGCTGGCGCGCGCGAGTGCGAGAGAGATGGTCCTCGCCGTGCCCTTCCCTCCATCAACGTCCTCAAGCTCGCACCTCTAGGCCCTCGGCAGACTCCTTGTTCCCTTTCGCTGTAGACCGTCCTCGAAAAAAGGAGTCCCGTCTCCCTCCCAGCCTCGCGATGCTCCTGCCCTCGCTCCTGGCGCTCCTGGCGCTGCCAGCCCTGGCGGTCGCCGCGCCAGCGCCCTTCCAGAACACGGCTCTCGTCCGGACGATCGACCTCGGCGGGGCGACGTCGCTTGTGACGACGACGTACACGGCCAAGTCCGTCTCGTCCAAGCTCGAGTCGACGTACGAGCTCCTCGTCGGCCGGGCCGAGTGGGAGGCCAAGGGCTGGTTCGACGTCCGCGAGAAGAAGGCCCGGAGCGCTGCTGCGGCCGCCGGCCGCGACGACACTGGCCTAACCTGGACCGTGGGCGCCTACGACGTCTCGCTGTGAGTGCTATGAAGCGTACTTGGACGGATGAAGCTGCTGCTGGCGCTCACGCTTGTTGCTTGCTCCGCTCTCCGATTCAGGGACGCCTACCCGGTCACCGTCCTCCTGCCGACGCCGCTCGAGGCCGGCCAATCGGTCACGCTGACGGCCTCGCTCACGTCGACGCATGCCTCGGTCGCCAAGCCGGCCGAGATCAGCCAGACCGAGGAGCAATTTCTGCTCTGGCGGGGCGACGCCGGCGTCAAGAGCCGGTACGAGACGGACGTCGCGCGCATCAAGATTCGGTGCGTCTGCAGACCTCCATCCGGCCGCTTTAGGCTGCGCCCGGCCTCAGCCCGTCGTCTCATGATGCGCGATACCAGGAGGACCTCGAAGTTGACGTCTCTTTCCCGCTTCGTCCCGGCAGCTCTCCGACTCCCAACATCCTCTCGCACTCGTCCTTCCCCGACTCGCCCTACATCCGCGACTCGACCCTCACCAAGGCGGGCCCGGCGATCACGCTCGGCCCCTACCACGACTTCCCGGGCCTGACCGAGCTCGGGCTCGAGAACTTTGAGGTCCACTACCAGTTCACCGAGCCGCTCATCAGCGCGCGCACGCTCAAGCGGGCGGTCGAGGTGCGTTTCCGCACAGATCGATTGGAGCCGAGGACGGCCGGCTGACGCTCTCGGTCACGCCTTCACAGATCAGCCACTGGGGCAGCAACCTCAACGTACAGGACGACATTGCGCTCGTCAACTCGGGTCCAAAGTGCGTTTTCAGAGGCCGACCGCCGCCGCATGTTGCGCTCGTACTGACCCCTGTCCCACCTCCCCACTCGCGACCCCCGTTCAGCCTCAAAGGCCAGTTCTCGCGCATCGACCACCTCAAGGCCAAGCACCACCGGCGCACCCCCCCGACAACGCTGTCGGACCTGACGCTCCGCCTTCCTGCCTCGGCCCGTGACCCTTATTTCTACGACATCATCGGCAACGTCTCGACCTCACACTTCCGCCCGCCGACAGCCTCGACGGCCGGTCTCTCGGCTGCGGCCAAGGCCCGGGCCGCGAACGCCGGCGGGCCCTCCAAGAAAGACGACTTCTCCACGCTCGAGCTCCGGCCGCGGTACCCGATCCTCGGCGGCTGGAACTACACGTTCACGATCGGCTGGGACCAGCCGCTAGAAGAGAGCGTCCGCAAGACGGCCGAGGGCGAGTACGTGCTCGCCGTGCCGTTCGTCGTCGCCGGCCTGCGCGACCTCGTCTGGGAGGACGTCGAGTTTGTCGTCATCCTGCCCGAGGGCGCGACGTACGTCCCATCCTCTTCCGCGTCTGGCCATTTCGATCCTCTGGCGGGATGCTGACCTGGGAGCCTGCTTTCCTCGCCGTTTCAGTGACGTCAAGGTGGCCGCGCCCTTCCCGCTCGAGACGCCGGCCGAGCACTACATCCACACGGCCTACCTCGACACGCTCGGCCGACCGGCGGTCCGCCTCCGCAAGGCCCACTGCACCGAGCAGTGCGGCACGGCCGGCCCTGTGCTAGTGCGTCCTGACCTTTGATCGGCCCGCGCCCGCTGTGTCGAAACGTCCCTGCTTACTGATGCCTTGTCCTACTTCCTGCGCCTTGCCGTAACTAAGGTCTCGTATCGGCTGTCGGCCTGGCGTCACTGGCAAAAGACGGCGGCGATCACGCTCGTCCTGCTCGGCACCTTCCTAGGCCTCGGCGTCGCCCGCCGGGCATGGTCCAGCGGCGACGACGACGACGAGGCGGCCGAAACGAGGAAGGTCCGAGTGACGGCCGTCAAGAAGGCCATCTAGAGCGCCGGATATCTGTCGTTGATCGACTGACACCGGTCGCAGGCAAAGAGGGTCGGTAGGCGCGGCGGCGGATGCCAAGGGGTGAACAGCCCTCCGCGAAAACAATGCAGCTTCTTTTCGCTTCCGGGACGGGAGCCGGCGCGGCCGACAGTCTATGCCGTGGTCGTCTGGCCCGACGAGCGCCGACGAGAACGGCTTCGGGCGAGGTCGGGCCTGCATGGTCTGGTTGCGTTTCAGCGCGCAGAGAGCGAGCGTAGTCACGATCAGCGTCGGACTTACGGGGCGAGCGCACGATGGTCACGCTTCTGCGGCAGTGGCAGTGAGTGGTTGCGGCTCTGGCGGCCTCGCGCCCATCTCTCCTCCTCCAACCACCTCCTCTCCCCTTCGAACCCCCCCCCCTTTCTTCCCTCCCTCTCTCCAAAATGGCTATCACCAAGGTCTTCGCCCGCCAGGTCCGTTCCTCTGCACCTGTGTCAAGTCTAAAAATCTCAACTCGGTTTTGCTGACCTACTCGGCCGCCGTCGCCTCTCCGAACCTGCCTCACAGGTGCGTCCGCCGCGACCCGACCGTGCGCAAGGTATTGCCTCGCTTTGCTGACCAGCCCTCCCCTCTCGCAGATCTTCGACTCGCGTGGAAACCCCACCGTCGAGGTCGACCTCTACACGGTGCGTTCATGATGTCTACTCAGACATAAGGGAGGGCGAGTCGGGACGAGGCAGGCCTGCTTGCTGCCTGCGGGCCGCGCGGACTTTTTCGTCCCCTTCCCCGGCGCGCGCGCGCGTCGGCCGCCTGCCCACCTTTGCTTTGCCCCAGCCCCAATGCCAATCGATAGGCGACTGACCCCGCCTTTTTGCCTCCTCCTTCGCCTCGCAGTCCAAGGGCAAGTTCACCTCGGCCGTCCCCTCGGGCGCTTCGACCGGTGTCCACGAGGCCGTCGAGCTCCGTGACGGCGACAAGAACGCCTACATGGGCAAGGGTCGGTCCTCCCCACTCGCTCAGCCCTCCACGCAGAGACATAGGCTGACGGATCCTGCTTGCTCCAGGTGTTCTCACCGCCGTCAAGAACGTCAACGAGATCCTCGGCCCCGCGCTCGTCTCGTCCGGTCTCAACCCCACCCAGCAGAAGGAGATCGACGACCTCCTCATCAAGACCGACGGCGTGCGTTCTTTCTTCGACATATCGTGATCCGTGATCTGAAGCTGACGTCCGTCCTCCGCGTTCTTCAACCCGCCAGACCCCCAACAAGGGCAAGCTCGGCGCCAACGCCATCCTCGGTGTCTCGATGGCCGCTTCCGAGGCCGGTGCCGCCGAGAAGGGCGTCCCGCTCTACCAGCACCTCGCCGAGATCGCCGGCGTCAAGACCCCTTACATCCTCCCCGTCCCGTGCTTCAACGTCATCAACGGCGGCTCGCACGCCGGCAACAAGCTCGCCTTCCAGGAGTTCATGGTCCTCCCCACCGGCGCCGAGTGAGTGCGACCGCTAGGTCTTGTGCTCTCATGCGTTGGCAAGTCAAACCGCTGACCAGCGATCGTGCTTGCTCGCAGGACCTTCACCGAGGCCATGAAGATGGGCACCGAGGTCTACCACAACCTCAAGAAGGTCATCAACGCCAAGTACGGCATTGACGCCACCAACGTCGGTGACGAGGGAGGCTTCGCCCCCAACGTCTCGGGCGCCACCGAGTCGCTCGACCTCCTCGTCGAGGCCATCGAGAAGGCTGGCTACACCGGCAAGATCTCGATCGCCCTCGACGTTGCCTCGTCCGAGTTCTACAAGGACGGCAAGTACGACCTCGACTTCAAGAACCCCAACTCGGACGCCTCCAAGTGGCTCACCGGCAAGGAGCTCGCCCAGGAGTACAACGAGATGATCGCCAAGTACCCCATCATCTCGATCGAGGACCCCTTCGACCAGGACGACTGGGAGTCGTGGACTCACCTGACCTCGGACGCCCAGTACCAGGTCGTCGGCGACGACCTCACCGTCACCAACGTTGAGCGCATCAAGACCGCCATCGAGAAGAAGTCGTGCAACGGTCTCCTCCTCAAGATCAACCAGATCGGTCGGTCCCCTCGCGCCTCGTCGGCCTCCATCGGCCGCTGACTTCACTTGATTTTCTTGCAGGCACAATCTCCGAGTCGATCCAGGCCACCCAGCTCGCCCAGGAGTCCAACTGGGGTGTCATGACCTCGCACCGCTCGGGCGAGACCGAGTCGGTCTACATCGCTGATCTCGTCGTTGCCCTGCGCACCGGCCAGATCAAGACTGGAGGTGCGTCCGCTTCTGCTCTCTTGTCTATTGGGGTCCTCGAGGCGCCCTAGCTGATCACGCCGACCTCTCTTGAACCGCTCACCTTTTCCAGCGCCTTGCCGCAGCGAGCGCGTCGCGAAGGTTCGTTTGCTTATTATCCTCTCGCTCTAGCGCCCTGTTCTCCCGCTCTAAGGGGTCCTCGACTTACGCCTCCATTCCCTTCCCTTCCCTCCTCTCCTCGCCCTCGCTCTCCCTTGCCCCCACAGTACAACCGGCTCCTACGCATTGAGGCGGACATCGAGGAGGCCTCGGGCGCCCCGGCTCTCTACGCCGGCTTCAAGGGCTTCTCCAAGGGCCTCCAGGCCCCGGCCCTCAAGTCGGAGTAAGCCGAGCTAGGCGTGTGCGCGGAGGGGTGGCTTTTGCTAGACGCAGGGAGGTCGGGACCTGGCCGCTGCCGCTGAACGGGTGGCCGCCCGACGATCATGACCTGTTCTTTCTCATTCAGCATCGCCCGGTTATAATTGGGTCAGAAAGGGGAGCAGGATCGTCAGCCTCTCCTGCGGCTCAGTTGTTCCACATTCCCAGACTGTCAGGGCTGGCCGGCAGCTTGGTCGTTGAGCGCAGGCGAGACAGCCCTGCCGACTGCTGACCCCCGCCAAACCATACGGAGGGGTCAGCTAGGTCGGATAGAGGGTCCGCCAGACCGTCTGGAGGGGTCAGCCAGGTAGTTCGAACAGACCCGCCAGGTCGTCAGGAGAGACCCGACAGGTCGGTCGAAAAGCCCACCGGACGGCTCGGCCAGGTTGCGAGGACGACAGTGGTTGCGCTTGACCGTGGCTCAACTCATCCTGGCCGGACTGTGACTCGACCGTCGAGCACGTACGCCGAGGGCGCTCGCGGCGCCCCAGCTCGCCAGGCAGGAAAAGTGGCCGGGCGCTCGCCTGCGCGCCGTCGCCGGCCGACCTCCCTCCGAATCCCTGCACCCTCACCCACCCTCTTGCACCTCCTCCTGCGGCCTGGCGCCCCTTTCCACCCGTTTCTCTACCACTCGCTTGTCAGCGCACCGACAGCCTACGCCATGTCTCCCCTTTCCAGCCCTAAGATCAAGGTCGGCATCCTCGGAGCCACCGGTGCGTACCCCGTTCCTCGGCGGCTTGTCGCTGCCCTTCGGCCGACGTCACCTCGGCCTCCGGCAGACCTCGCCTCTTTCGAGGTCGACTCTGCGCAAGAGAGCTGACGTATCACCTTTCTGCTCCCTGCTCAGGCACTGTCGGCCAGAAGTTCATCACCCTTCTTGCCGCCCACCCATTCTTTGAGATTGCCGCTCTGGGCGCCTCGTCCCGCTCGGCCGGCCAGGCCTACCCCAAGGCGACCAAGTGGAAGCAGTCGGTGCCCATCCCGGCCGCCGTGCGCGAGATGGTCGTCCGGACCTGCGCGCCCGAGGACGGCTTCGAGGGCTGCGCCATCATTTTCTCGGGCCTCGACCACGACGTCGCTGGCGACATCGGTGAGCTCGGCCCAGCTCAGCGCCTCGCAACCCGACTGCTCTCGACCAACTGACCCCCCTCTTTCTCTCTCTCTACGATCCGGACCCCCTCTTTCAGAGCAGGCCTTCCGTGCCGCCGAGTATGCCGTCTTCTCCAACGCCAAGAACTACCGGCGCGACCCGCTCGTGCCGCTGATCGTGCCCACCGTCAACCCGTCGCACATCGACATCATCCCCTACCAGCGCGAGACGCTCTCGCTCTCCAAGGGCTTCATCGTCACCAACGCCAACTGCTCGACGACTGGGCTCGTCGTCCCGCTCAAGGCGCTCGAGGAGGCCTTTGGCCCGATCGACAAGTGCATCACGACGACGCTCCAGGCCGTCTCGGGCGGCGGCTACCCGGGCGTGCCCTCGATGGACGTCCTCGACAACGTCGTCCCGTTCATCGGCGGCGAGGAGGAGAAGATCGAGTGGGAGACGTCCAAGATCCTCGGCGGCGTCTCGCACGACAAGAAGTCTTTCACCTACCACGCCGAGTCGCCGATGAAGATCTCGGCCTCTTGCAACCGGGTCGCCGTCCTCGACGGCCACACCGAGTGCGTCTCGGTCTCGTTTGTCCGCCGGCCGGCGCCCTCGCCGGCCCAAGTGATCGAGGCCATGCGCAACTACTCGTCGCTTGCCCAGGAGCTCGGCAAGAGCAAGGTGCCCTCGGCGCCCGAGCACTGCCTTCTCGTCAGCGACGAGGCCGACCGCCCCCAGCCCAGGCTCGACCGGAACCTCGAGGACGGCGCGACCGTCGTCGTCGGCCGCGTGCGCGAGTGCCCCGTCTTTGACATCAAGTTTGTCTGCCTCAGCGACAACGTCCGCATCGGCGCGGCCACCAGCGTGCGTGCCCCCTTGCCTTGCCGCTGACCGCCTCGCGTCTGCCGTCGCTGACCGGCTCGCGTCGCCCCCCTTTCGTCTCGACAGAGTGTCATCAACGCCGAGCTCGCAGTCGCCTCGGGTCACGTCGTCGTCTGATCCGGCCCATCTGTGGAACTATGAACACTCGTTATCACATCGGCAGCGGCCCGGGAGGCACAGGGCACAACAGCGGGAGCTCCGTCAGCGCTGGAGAGTCTTGACAGGCAGCGCCAGAGCCAGCGACACCGTCCTGGGCTACGATGCCATGTAGTCGCATCGGACTATCGCATCGGTCGGAGGTCGAGCGACCCGCACCCTTGCCCGGAGAGAGGCAGAGCATGTCGCGGCTTGCAGATGATGTCTGTGCCAAATGACAGACGGCGTCAGCTGGTCCGGACGGCGAAGGTTCTCGCTCGAAAGAGAGCCAAGCCGCAACCGGAAGAGCGGGCGAGGGAACGGGAGACAGACGCGTGCGTCGGGGTCTCGTGCTGCGACCGGCTGCTCGCTGCGGAGGAGTGGTCGGGCCAAAGTGCGTGCTCTTGGCGAGCGGCCTGGGCCGACAGCAGACGGCGGCCGCCGTTGATGGGCCGGGCCGCCGACGGTTCGCCTGCAGCTGTTCGCTGCCTCTTCGGAGGACGACGACGGTCAGCTTTGCTCGGTTTGACAAGGATCAGCTCTAGATTGAGCGTCAGAGAGCGTCTTCCACGGCAGCAGGGTCAGCTTCAAGACGTCGCTCGTGTCTTGTGCTTCATGGATGCAGGCAGAGAGGAGGAGGGGGCTCATTTTCTGCAGCCCGGCTGAGGCGAGCAAGAGCGTGCGGGGCTGCGGGGTCTGGCCGGCGGGCGATCGAGGAGGCGCTCGTCAACGGCGCGAGGACAGGCCAGGGCAGGATGGGACAGCACCAGCAGCGACGGCGACAGCAGCATCTCGACCTCGTCCTGCCCGTCAGCTCCCGCAAGAACCCAGCGAGCTCGAGCCTGCCCTCGCTTCCATCCACAGCAGAGCTCAGCAGCAGCTCAAGGTTCAGCCGCCTCTCTCGACGCTCGCATCTCGACAGATCATCTCGGCCCGTCGACGTCCCGCGCTCGGAAGCAGCAGCAGCAGCGGCGCGACCTCTGGCCCGTCGGTGGCGCCCGTCCCTCCCTCGCCCTCTCCCTCCGTTCTCCCGCCGACGTGTGCTCCCGCTAGGCCACCCTCCGACTCGCTCCTCCCGTCTGACCGGCAACTCGTCGCCACGAGCTCTCGCCGCCACCGTCGCGTTCGTCCGCCGCTGCCCGTTGAGCAGCAGGAGCCGCCCTCCTTTTCCAAGGCCGCGCCGCCCCGTCGTCACCCGGGAACGAGACCCGAGCACTCAACAGGACCCCTCCCCCAGCCAAGCAAAGCGGCGACCGTCCTCCCAGCTCGGTCGTTCCAAGGCCTGCGCCAGTCGCTCCCTCTCTCCCCGGTCCGCTACTTGCACCGCCGGCCAAGGCCGTCCCGGACCTCCTCGTCTGTACGTCCCCAGATCCTGTCCGCCCGACTTGGTCGCCCGTGCGCGCGAGCACAGTCTCAGAGCCGCCCGCCCGTGCGCGCCGCGCGCGAGGTCGGCCGAAGCACCAGGCGGCGAACCCGTCTCAGGCCAGCCCAGCAGGGCAGCCAGACTGAATCTCACCTCCTCCCTCCTCCAGTCCTGCCGGCTCATCTGCAGCTGCTCGCGTCGCACCGCTCGGTCGGTCTGCCCGCTCCCGACCGTCTCGACCCACGCCATCCCTCTGGATCCGCCTCCTCCCTACTGCGCATCTCTCCTCTCGATTGATTTTCGGCCTGTCGTCGTGCGTTCCCGAGCCGGCGGTTTCCTCCGCCGCCTTCGTCACCCTTGCGCAAAGAGCTCATCCGCCTCCCCTCCCGCTCGACCGCGACCTGGCACAGACCTCGGATCGTTCCGCCTCTCCTCCTCTAACCCCTCCTCCGAGGAGCGCCCGATGGCTCAACCACCATCGTCCGCCCCTCCGCTCTCGGCCTCGCCGCGGGCGCTCTCGGCCGCCTCCTCGCCAGGCTCACCGACGACCGCCCTCAGTCCGCCGTCGGTCGCCTCGTCGTCCGGCTCGTCTTCGGCCTCTAGCAGCTCGACGGTCCGTCGCGAGTCGGCCCCGGCACTCATCCCGCCGAGCGCCAGCACACGGTCGTTCTCCGTCACGCGCCATCCTCGTAAGGCGCTCTCGGTCTCAGTCGGCTCGCCGGGGGCAGGCGCAGCTGCGCGCGGTTACTGGTCGCCACCAATCTCGTCACCTCTGGCCTCGCCCGCTGGCTCGCCGCCTCAATCACCTCGGCCGCTGCTCGCCTCACCTGTGTCGACGGTGCCGCCCGTCCGGCGTGAAAAGTCGGCCGCGAGACGCCGGCGGTGTCCGGCCTCGCCTTCAGCCGCAACGGCAGCAACGCCCGCGAATCTCCTCGAGCAGGTTTCCGAAGGCAACTCGAGCCGGTTGGCCTCGCAGCTCCCGTCGCCGGCCAGCACACGTCCGCAGGCGCCCTCATCGACTCTGAGCTCGCCCGGGACGTCGACGGTTGGGAACCTCCGACCGAGTAGCCGGCCGGCTGTCCGCCGGGCGGCGAGCGCCAACAACCTCGGCTCGAATGAATGGCGGCTCGTTAACCCTTCACGCGGTCGGGCAGACGGCCCTGCTCGGGACAGCAAGGCAGGGCTCTCGACCTCCGCCCGTTCGCACGATTCGGACGACACGCACAACCGGTGGCCATCTGCCGCGACCTCGCCTTCGTCGCCGAGCGCCTATCCGTCCAGCTCTGGCTCCGACGGCCGATTCGAGACCAACGGTGGCATGCAGCTTCTGCCTTCGCCTCCGACGGTCCGGATCCCGCTCGCAGCTTCGCCGACGGCCCGGTCGGCCTTCGAGGACTACTTCAGCGGCCACTACCCGGCGTTCGCCTTGCCGCCACCTGTCGAGCTCTGGAGCTCCTGGCCCGGCGCCGAGCTGGGTCCTGTCGCCGATACGGTCTCTACACTGGCACCGGCTGCTTCGCGCTCGCAGCTGACCATCCGAATCGACGACTCGCCCAAGGTCCCGCCCACCGCTGTCGTTGAGCGCGACCTCGCCGAGCCAGCCGATGAACGCTCGCCGACGACCCCAGTCGGCCAGGTCCATCCCTCCGGCCTTCTTCTCGTCGCAGGCCAAGTCTCACCCTCTTCCTCAACCTCGTTCTCGCCCTACCCTGCGCCGGCCTCCGCTGTTGCCGCCAAATCCTCGCTGCCGGTGCCGCCACGGCTCTTCCGCAAGCGGTCGACATCAGATCCGACGCCCGCCCGGCTGCCGAACGACCGCTTCGACCAGTCGATGCAGCTCGGCAAGCCGCTGCCGCCGCTGCCTGCCTCGACGTCGACCGGCGAGGAGACTTTTCGCTCGCACAGCGCCTCGTCGTGCTCCTCCTCGGCCTCGTCGACGAGCCGCGTCACCGAGGACACTGCAGCGACGTGCTCGAGTTTAGCGACGACGAATGAGGCATGCGACACGCCGAGCTCGGGCATCGGAGGCTTCGAGTCGGCAGACGAGCCGCCGACGAAGACTCGCCGACGGTCGCCCAGGCGCCGCGACCGGCCGACCGTCGAGGGCTCGGCGATCGAGACCGATTCGGAGGGCGAACTCGACGCCGACACCGGCAGCGCGCCGAGCACGTCGCTCGACAGCCCGCTCGAAGAGCGCTCACTCATCGGCGATGGAGCCTCGGCCGGCCTTGAAGGCATCCGGTCAGAGACCGACGGCCACAGCGAGAAGGCGAGCAAGCTTGCCTGCCAGCTGTGGGACCTCGTCGAGGGCGAGGTCGCCTACACGGACGATCTCGTGACGCTCGTCCAGGTGAGTCTGCTCCTGCGACTGGCATGCCTCTCAAGCTTGCGGGCAATGTCTGACAATCGACGTCTCGATCTGACCGCCTGTCCTCCTGCTGCAGATTTACCTCCACCACCTCTTCATGCTGCCCACCTTCACGGCCGAGCGCCGGGACGTCGTCGCGCGCAACACGCTCGACCTGCTCGTCATCCACAAGCGCTTCACGCAATCGCTTGTCGCGATCGCGAGCCAGGAGCAGCTGCGCTCGCCAGACGACCGGACGGCTGAGCGCGTCTCTGACGCCGACCTCGACCGGGCGGCCCGGCGCATCGCGAGGGTCTTTGTTGAAGAGGTGCGACTGCGCTTTCTTCCTGACGCGCTCTCGTACCGGCACTGACGGCCCTGCGCCCCTCTTCAAACCAGGCCGACGAGTTTGCCGCCTACCAAGAGTACTGCACCGGCCACGAGGAGGCCCTCACGGTCATCCGCCACCACGAGCTCACCTTCCAGTGGATGGAGTACGAGCGCAAGTGCAGCACGCTCTCACAGCAGCGGCCGCGGACGAGTCTCAGCAGCCTGCTTGAGCAGTCGGCCTACCCAAAGTGGCACGTGACTGCCTCGCCCAGCGCAACAGCTGCGGCGCCGCTCGCCGCCGCCAACCCGACCGTCGACCGCGAACGCAAGACGTCGCGACTGATGCTGCGCGACCTGCTCATCAAGCCGATCCAGCGCATCTGCCGGTACCCGCTCATCCTCGACTCGATGCGAACGACCAAGGTCGTCGACCTCCTCTCGGGCGAGCAGCGGCCGACCGGCGGCGAGGACCTTGAGGAGGCGCTGGCCGTCATGAAAGTCGTCGCAGGCAGCGTCGACGAGGCGACCCGGCGCAAGATCTCGCTCGAGCGCAGCCGCGTCATCCGGAACCGGATCGAGGGTCACCCCGTGCGTCTCCATCGTGCCGTTGCGCCTCCTCGCACTCCGCAAGATGCTGACAAGGGCACCTTCCTCATGCAGGCTCTGTCGCGCGGCGTGCTGAGCGCCCTCGGCGAGTGCCTGCTCGTCGGCTCTCTCGACGTCATCTATCACCACCCGGTCCAGGCGCCCATCTCGACGCCGATCAAGATCCGCTACCTCGCCGCCTTTCTCTACGCCGGCTACGTCGTCCTCTGCAAAGCCAAGAAGGGCAAGATCTACTCGGCGCTCCACTTTCTGCCGCTCGAGCGACTCGAGATCTCGGAAGGCCAGACGGGGAAGGGTATGTGTCCTGCTTGACGCCCCAGTCTCCTCGTCCTGAGAGCTGACCTGGCCGTCTCACCTTTTCAACTCCGCAGCCTATCTGGCCGACTCGATCCGCCTCCAGGGCGAGGGCTTCTTCCTCGAGGTCTCAGCCGCCTGCGCCAAGGAGAAGGACATCTGGCTCTCGCACCTGCAGACAGCACAGGCCAGCCCGACCCTCGCGCTCAAGTCGCCGCCGTCGTCGGCGCCCGAGATCTTCACGTCCCGGACGATCGCCCGGCGCATGTCGCAGGGCGCGCCGCCGCTGACGGTCAAAACCTCGCTCTCGATGAAGCGGAGCTCCGGTTCGGCCGGCAGCACCACTACGTCTTCGACGTCGGCCTCCGCTGGACCCGACGTCAGCACCGCGCACGGCTCGCCCATGGAGCTCTACGCGCCGTCGACCGATGTGTCGGTCACCTCGACGCCCTTCTCGTCGCCGCGCGAGTCGATGGTTGGCGCACCCCTCCCGGCGGTCCCGCTCCAGACACTCTTCCTCCGCAGCCCCGCCTCGTATCGCGAGACCGTCGACAAGGCTCTCGCCGACGTCATGTCCGAGTCGTGCTCGACCGCACGCAACAACGCCCTCCGCCAGGGCGCGGTCCTCTTTGCGCCGTCCGCCTACCGGACGACGACCTCGTCGTCGACCATCGGCGCCGCCGTCTCCTCTGTCCGGCGCAAGATGGGCCACCAAAACGGCTCGATGCGCCGTCGAAGCAGCTTTCTTGACTTCAACGGGCAGCTTCTCGATGGACCTGTTCCGGTCGAGCGGCCGATGGGTCCTGCCAACACGACCACCAAGCTGCCGCGGACCAAGTCCGAGGTCGGCCTCAAGCGCGAAAGCTTCCTGCGTCGATCGTCGCTCATGACGCATTGGCCGGCCGTCGACCAGCGACCGACACCGGCCGTCCCGCCGCTGCCCCTGGCACGGTCGCCTGCGCGGACCAAGAGCGACCGGGCTCGGTCGCGAACCGCACCCACAAGCCCCGTCATGCCGCTCGCCCCGCTGTTCCATCCGCCGCAACCGCCGCCGAGGAGCGAGTCGCCTGCCGCGCTCGAAAGTCCGACGACGGCAACGACGGCTGCTGTGCCCGCTCGGTCGGCGGCCGCATTTAGCATCACGCCCATCAAGCCCAGCCCGACCAAGCCGGCACGATCCGCCTCTGCCACTCCAGCTCCTCCGCCGCGCCGGACCTCGGTTGTCGACTCTTGGTTCCCCCGTGGCCAGCCTCCGGTCGGTCATCGGCCCCTGTCGCCGATCATGTCGCCACCGAGCTCGTCCGCAGACCGGGAGATCAAGTTCCCCCGGCAGTCGCTCGAGCGCTCGCCCGAGTCGGCGCCGGTCGCAAGCACCTCGCAACCGGCGCGGGCCGGCATCCTCCGGCGGTCGCTTACGTCAACGTTCTCGCGCCGCAAGACCAAGTCGTCACCCGACGTGCCGGACCTAGCCTTGCAGGCGAGGTCGCCCGGTGCCTCGTCCGATGGCCTCGTCTCCCTCGCCCCGGTCAGTCCAGTCTCGCCCCTAGAGCTCTCGGGCGAGTTTGGGGCTATCACGGCCCGCGACTCGTCTCTGTCGACGTCCGGGTTAAGTCCTCGCGGCGTCGAGCTGGGGCCTGCCGATCGGCCCTCCACCGCACCGGTCCGGCCGTCGTTTTACCTCAAGTCGCGCTCGTCATCCTTTGCTTCGGACGATGGGCGCCCGGCAGACGCGATGTCCTCGTCTGGGCCGACGCCGTCTTCCTCCGTCTCAGGCTCGGCCCCGAGCTCGGATGACGGCCACCAGGACGCGCTCGCGGTGCCTCACCCGGGGCCGATGCGCCGAATGTCGAACCGGAGCGTGCGCTTCCTCAAGACCTTCACCTTGACGCCCATCCCGTAGGGCGTCGCCTCTCATCTTCCACTCCGCCCATCTCCCTGTACCATCTGATCTGTCGTCCGCCTTTGCGCGCGGTCGACCTCGCTGTCCGCTTGCCCCCCCCCCCCCCCCTTGCTGTATTTGCCGACCCATCGTGCTGTGTAGACCCTCCCTGTAGCTTTTGCTTCTCTTTTTAACCTCTGCGCGCCCCTTCCCTAGCAACCTGTCGGACCCGAGCAGCACGACCTACTCGCATCCGCCCCTCCATCTCTGCCTGCCCACACACACACGTTCGTCCGCCCGCCCGTCTCGGCATCGCCCGATCTCAATGGCTTTGCCTATTCCACCGGTCGCCTGCGCAGGGCCATCGCATCTCCTCGCACGGACGCATCAGCGGCGGTGGACGTCCACGTGGACGTGCGCTTAGGAGCTGGCCGTTTTTGCGCGGCAGGCATCGCCGCAGGTCCCAGCAAGCCGTTCCGCGAGCCGTTGGACGGCCGCGCGTTCTAAGGTCCCGGACACGGGGGCCAGAACGGATCGTTGTTGTAAGCGGCGCTCACTCCTGGAGAAGAACGATCTCTTCGTTGTCGTTGCGCCCCTGTAGGCAGCCGTCGCAGGAGGTGTCAATAAGAGTCTCGTCGCCAAGATGCTGAGGGTCAGGCGCGCACCTGGAGAAGCATCTCTGACTCGTACGTGATCACCTTGGACCGCTTGGCCGACCGGAGGGTGCCGACGAGGGCTGCGCATCGGTTACAGGGTAGGGTCAGAGGTCGAGAGCCAGCCGCTGGGCGGGTGCAGGAACCTCTACGCACCCTCAACTGTTCACACCGAGTGAAATTGGACGTCATCATGAGCAATGGCGGCACAAGTGGCGCGTCATCCACGCGAGAGATGGCCGGGGAGGCGAGAGGAGATGAGAGGAGAGGGCAGAGCACAGATGAGCACCTGCAGCGGGACGACGGACAAGCAGGGTTTCCTCGACGGCAGCAAGCGTCCAACATGAGGCGAAGACAAGCACGTACAGATGTTCGAGCACCTGTCGTCGTTGACAAGGACGCCAAAGGTACAGGACCACTTGCCGTCGGCCTTCTGGGAGCCGAGGCGCTTGATCTCCTCCTGGCGGGCGGATGGTCAAGGCCGGTTTGTGGCGGCAGGGAGCAGCAAAGCCGACAAAGTTCGGAAAGTGAGACGCGATAGCGGTCGAGGGCGAGCGCCCGAGCAAGCCAAGATGCAGCGAGAGTCATAGCGAGGGCAAGGTCAGTCCCAGCGGGCTGCGATGGTGAGCTGCCGAGAAGCGAGCTGCCTGCGCGTCGAGGTCGACCGCGGCGTCGCTGCGGTCTGGGCAACGCCTGTCCCTTAGGCGACGCTTCGCAAGCACAGAAAGATCGTTGACGGACCTTGAGGAGACCGACTTCGTGGGAGGCGTTCATAGTGATGGCTGGTAAGAAAGGCGCGAGGAGCTGTTGTCGTTGCGGGGGTCGGCGCGAGTCGACAGGCGGGAGCATCGTCGGCCCCGTCCGCCCGGGCTGGCTCTTGCCGCTCGTCGGCGGGCGGAGTCTTGGGGACGAGGCGTCGTTGCTCGGCCGTCGGCCTGTCGTCGACCTTGCCCCCTCGCCTGCAGTATCCCTCTCTCGAACCCGACTAGCATCGGACGGCCGTGCACACGCCGCCTGGATCACCTGCTGTGAGTACCTTCCGAGAGGGCTTGACGGGGCTCGGCAGGCATCGGAAGAGCGAAGCCCGACTCTGCTTCGCACTGCCGCCTCTGTACTGCCGCCGGCCGTCGTCAGGGCGGTAGCGAGCGAGAGGCTTGTCTACCTGGCTCGGTTGAACGGATGACAGTCGTCGTGTAGCGGCAGGCAAAGAAGGCGGACACTGACACGGCCTGCCCTCTTCACCCCCATCGACCGCCTCTCGTCGCACCTCGTTCCTGCTCGGGCGGCTTATCGGCCGACGCTCTCCGCAGCGCACCCCCCAGCTCCCTCCCGACAGCAATAGCAACCCCTTCCAGCATGCCGGCCGATCGTCGCTCGCTCCTGATCGTCGGCAGCGGTGTCTTTGGCACCAGCACGGCCCTCTCCTTCCTCGAGGAGGGCGGCTGGGACGTTCGCATCATCGACAGGGTTCGTCGCTCGCGCCGGCGCGCAGGCGGTTTAGTGACTCCGCGCGCACACGACCCGACGACGCTCGGCAGCTGACCGCCAATTCGCGCCCTCTCCCCTGCTCTCAGTCGGTCGAGCAGCCCGCTCCGGATGCTGCGAGGTGCGTCTGAAGTCTCCATCTTGCCGGGAGGTGGATTACCTGTCACCGGCCTTCTGCCGTTTTCCATTGCTGTCGGCGCCTGCGTACATGCACGGCCAGCCGAAGAGTCGCTGAACCTTACTTGATCTCCCTCCCTTCATCAGCTCAGACATCAACAAGATCACGCGCGCCGGAGACTATGTTCGTCTGCCGATTCGCGTGCGTCGGACTTATCAAGAGTTCTGCTGATCGTGTGACTGCTTCCTGCGCTCTTTAGGCCGACTTCGAGATGGCCCGCCTGTCGTTCGAGGCCGTGCAAGAGTGGCGGAAGCCGGAGTGGAAGGGTACCTACCATGAGAGCGTGCGTCCGATCGAGCCTCTCAGTCGGCTGCTTGCATCATCCGACGCTTTGTCCCCGATTGACGCCCTCGCTTCCCCTCGCTCCACCAGGGCATCATGGTCATCGGCCCGGCAGACAAGGACCTCTCGTGGATCAAGGAGGCGTACAACAATCTTGAGAAGCTCGGTATCACACCAAAGGCCCTGCCGACGCCAGAGTCGATCCGCGCTCACTTTGCCGAGCGCGGCCTGGCCGACGCTGTCGGCGCCTTCCACAACAAGACGGGCTACTTCAACCCGGCTGCCGGCTGGAGCGAGGCCACTCGAGCGATCCAGATCGGCCACAAGCGGATCCAGAAGCTCGGCGGAACGATCGAGGGCGGTAAAGAGGTCGCTGGTCTTGTCGCCGACGGCAAGAAGGTCACGGGCGTTCGCCTTGTCGGCGGCGAGACCATCGAGGCCGACCACGTAATCGTCGCCACCGGTGCTTGGTGCGTACGAAGTCAGGCGCATCACCTTCTTGACCCGGCTCGAATGACTGACCCTCGTTTGCCTCGCCCGCCGCCCAACCGTGCAGGACGCCCTCCCTCTTCTACTCGCCTGAGATGCTTTGCTCGTCGCTCCTCACCGCTTCCGGCCAGTCGGTCGGCAAGTGGGTACTGACCGACGCAGAGCGCGCCATTCATGATCAGATGCCGGTCATCTGGGTGCGTCTTCCTCACACCGGCTGCGTGCAGCTGTCTGCGCCAACTGACGGATGGACTGTCTCCCACGCAGGATTTCGAGGGTGAGCTCCGAGGCGTGCTCGCCCGCCTCAGTCTCTCCTGGTGAATCACCAGCATCGGTTGTGCTGACTCTGAGCTCCCCTCTCAGACGGTGCGTATGTCTTCCCGCCGACGAAGGGGCCCCGCTCAGAGGGGGGCGGCGTCGTCAAAACCGCCATCCACCACCTAGGGTACACCAACCCGGACGGCAATGGCTGCTCTGTCCCGCGGACAGTGCTCACGCCTGGGGCCGAGGATGGCAACATCCCGAAGGAGATGGTCCACAACATCCGCCGCGGGTGCGTCTGTTCCTGCTCTGCTTCTGAGATCGTGCGCGAGCGTCTGCTGATTCAGCTGTCGATCCGCTGCATGCGGCCAGGGCGGCCAAGTTCTTCCCTCGACTGGCGCAGAAGGACTTCGAGGCGACGCGGATGTGCTGGTCCGTCCCTTGTCTCTCCTCTGACAATTGCACCATCGTCACCTGACCGCGTTCCTCTTCGTGCGCGCAGGTACAGCGAAACGAGCAACGGCGACTGGCTCATCGATCGGCATCCCTCCTTTGACAACGTTCTTTTTGCGACCGGCGGCTCGGGCCACGCCTTCAAGTTCCTCCCGAACCTCGGGCGGCTCGTCCACGACCGCTTTTTCGACAGGCTCTCGCCCGTGCTCACGCAGCGCTTCTCGTTCCTCGCCCGCGGTGGCGACCTTGGCGCCGACCTCCGGCCGGGAGTCAACGCCGGCCGGAAGCTGCTCCAGCTCGACGGTCTGTGTGACCGCGAGGATCTCAAGTGCGGTCTCAAGGAGAAGCTTGAGCTCGAGGCGGCCTGCGTCGGAACCCAGCGGCTGCCCGGGGAGAGCAAGCTGTGACGGCAGTCTATCTAAGCGGGTGAGGGTGGGCATTTCATAGACTCCTGGAGGTCTTGCGTTGTAATCGATCTCTTTCTCGCGTCCTCCTCTCCGGCTGGCTCTCGCAGCAAGAAGGTATGTGGGAGTTTCGCCATCATCATGGACAGCATCAGTTCGGGGGGGCTCCAGACCGGGTGACGGCGCGGCATCGACGGGCGCGGCGGAAGGGTCGCGCGGTCAAAGGGGCTGGCTGCTGGCCGCCTTTTGTCTGCCGGCGCGCGTCGACTCGCCGACCACGTCTCCCTTTCTTCCCTTTCACAACCCTTTCAGCTCGCTCCCTTTGTCCTCTGTGGCCCGCAGTCCTGCGCAGAGGCAATGATGCCGGGTCCTGGCTGATGATCTCTTTTTGAAGCGAGTCGGGCGGGTCTTCTCTCGCCACCACCTCCTGCGCTTAACCACGCCAGCTGCCCGACAGGCCCTCCTTCCAGCCCTCGTTTCCCCCGCCCCTCCCTCGCCTTGGCAGCAGCTGACAACAGGCTCTCTGCATCCAGCACCTTATTGGCCACCAGCATGCCCTACATCGAGCCGTCGCTCGCCTCGTCCAGTCCGCTTGGCCTGCCGAACCCCCGCTTCCGGGAAGCCTCAGCACGCGACCAGGCCAGGCCGTCGTCGTCGACCTCGTCTGCCTCGGGCGTCCGTCATCCGAACCGCTATGCCGGCGTCCAGCTCGGCCGGCAAGCCTCGGCGACCGAATACTCGCCGACGACGGTCTACCCACCGACCGACTACGGCTCGCCCATCGCCTTCAAGGCGCCCGTGCCGCAGATGCCCGACCGCTGGGGCACCTCCGCCTCACAGCCCGCACCCCCGGCGGGTGCTCGTCGACCGCCACCTCTCGACTTCACAGAGTTGCTCGTGCTCCAGGCTCAGCCGAGGGATGACATCCCGGTCCTCTCGATGACGCCCTCGCCTCGGTCGGGCCTCTCATTCCGGCCCGGTCCCGCCGCCGACCGCTACGCGTCCTCGATGGAGCTGACGGGCACCCAGGACGGCAGCCGTCGGCGGGCCTCGCCCGCTTCATTCGTCGATGTCGCCCCGACACCGGTCCCGTCTTCCAATCCGCACGCAGGACGGCAGCGCCAAACCCGCTTCTCACTCGCACCCGTCTCGGCATGGATCGGGCGGCTCGGCCTCGGCGACGCCGACAAGTCACGAGCGCGTAAGGCGGTCTCGCGGGAGCTTCGCCGGCTCGAGGGCGACCGTCGCGAGCTCGACCGCTGGGACCGCGAGCGCGAGGCCGAAGAAGAGCGCGAGCGCATCTGGCAGGGCATCGCCCCGGTCGGTGCGGCCCCTGCCAAGGGCGGGGTCGGCGTCGGCGTCAAGGATGACCTTCGTCCATGGAGCCCGCTCCAGATCAAGAAGGAGAAGGACCCGTGGCTGCTCTTCTGGCGCGATAAGTCCGATGACGCCGGCGGACATGATGCCAGCGGCGGCAGTGGCAACGATGGGCCTCATGGCGGTGACATCGCTGATGCTCACGATGCTCAGCGCAGACGGCGCCGTCGCAACCTCTGGGTCCGTCGCTTTGCCTCGATCATCCTCTTTCGGCAGGCCATGACTGACCGAACGACCCATATTGCAAAGATCATCCTCGCCGTCATCCTCGTCTTGCTTGCTGCCGGCATCGGCATCCTTCTCTGGAAGCTGCTCGCCAGGTCGTCGCAGCCGGAGACGTCGACGACCGAGACGACCGAAACCCGGGCTGTCACTTCTGGCTCATCGACCTTCATGGAGATCGTCACCTCAACCTCGACGACGACACATGCCAAGGCCACCGCCACGGCGACCCAGTCAACGGCCCCGGCGGCCTCATCCTCGGTGGCACCGCCGCCGCCCGTCGTCAACCTTGCCTCCTGCCTTGCCGATTTCCCGCCGAGTAATGCGACCTCGTACTGCTCAACCTGCAACCCCTTTCTAACGACGGCGACGAACGAATGGACGACAACCGGCGGA
>Ga0308160_10002307_pt1 | contig 23520 bp, 19 predicted proteins | sample PhyFR1_FD_201036 | JGI IMG/M metagenome (GOLD analysis project Ga0308160, IMG submission 201036) | Phyllosphere microbial communities from UC Gill Tract Community Farm, Albany, California, United States - DLSLF.R1 | ecosystem: Host-associated > Plants > Phyllosphere > Unclassified | place: USA...
CCTTAGAGATATTGTTTAATTTCAGCTAAATTTTGAATCGTATTCATCGACTTATGATCTTCAGCCTCATGAAAACCTTTAAGCCATAAAGCCTTCATGCCCGCTAGGGTCGCGCCTTGTATATCATTGACTGGATGATCGCCAATAAAAAGACAATGTTGCGGCTTAACATCCAATTGCCGGCTGGTATGCAGAAAAATTTCCGGATTCGGTTTGCTCATCCCGACCAGTTCAGAACTGATAATTTCATCAAAATAATGGCTAAAACCCAAGCCTTGCAAAATGGTTAAACGGGTGGCATGTCCCCCATTGGAAACCACTGCCAGTTTATAACCCTGCTGTTTTAATTCTGCTAATAAGCTATTCGCGCCTGGCATGGCCACCGCAGATAATCCAAATTGCTGAAACCAGAATTGAGTGAGTTCTTCAAAATCAGGCAGACTGTTCCAGTTCAGTTCGTGCTGTAGCGCATAAGCCACAGAAGCTGCAATACTCGGATGAGTGAGTAACTCTTTTTTAGGGTAGCCCCCATTATCAATACGGCGAATAATCGACTGAATCTGGCTGATCTCAGCATGCTGTAATTGCTGCTGATAGGTGTTCGCCAAATGTTGGCTATGCGCCAAGATACTTTGATCACGATGGGTTAAGGTATTATCCAGATCAAATAAAACAGCACGAATCGTCATTTTAATACCTCACAAATCTTGTGGGCTAATGTAGCACCGAAGACATTCTGGATTATGCTGTTTCCTGAATATGCTTATCAAGATTTAGCACAAAGTTATTGGCAAATTTGCATAATCATATCCCCACAATCTTCCAAGGTTCATATACAGATTCGGCCATCACTTAAGTCTAGATTAAGCTTTTGCTGTTTTAATAACGCAAATAAAATCAGTCGATCTTTTTTATGCACGACAAGCAACGCTTCCTCCTCTACCAAGGCTGCTTCCTGGTCATCAGTTTTTGTATGCTTTGGGTCTTTTTTCCGGTCGGTGGATCACTAGACCTTGCCCTGATTCATCCTTGGGTGAGTGAATCAGGACAATTCTTACTACGTGATAACTGGTATTTAGCCGAACTGAATCACCGCTATGTGAAAGATCTGATCATTTTGGTCTATGCCAGTTTTTTTATACTCTGGCTGGCATCATTCAAAGTTAAAAAGTTAAAACCGCTACGTTGGACCTATGGCTATTTCTTTTGCATGGTGATTCTCTCGACCTCGATGGTTGGGTTGCTAAAATCTCAATCCGCCCACGCCTGCCCTTGGAATATCACTATTCCAACATCTCAGGGCTTTTTCTGGGATTTTTCCGCCAGCAAAGGACATTGTTTCCCGGGTGGTCATGCCTCTACCGGTTTTGCGCTCATGGCAGGCTATACCGTCTTTCGCCTATCCAATAAAAAGCGCGCCTACTTTTTTCTGGTCTCGGGCTGTATTTTAGGATTCGCCATGGGCTGGGCACAGATGATGCGCGGAGCGCATTTTCTCAGTCATAATCTGTGGACAGCATGGGTTATCTGGCTGGTCAATGTGGTTTTTTACTTTTTCAATTACAAGCATTTTATCACTACTCACTCATCTCAAGAATGATGGATTTTTAAAGCGGCTTAATCAGTGGCAATTGTACATTTACCTGTAAACCACCCAAGCTGGCACTTTTGGAAAATGAAATCTTGCCGCCGAGTCGTTCTGTGGCTTTATCGACAATAGAAAGGCCTAAACCGCTGCCCATTTCTAAATGATGATGAATACGATAAAAACGTTTAAGAATCTGCTCATGTAATTCGGGTGCAATCCCCGGCCCACTATCTTCAACTTGAACCATGGCAAAACCCTCTTGTTCAAATACGGAAACATTAATCATCCCTTGATTTGGCGTATATTTAATTGCGTTATCAATCAGGTTAAAGATAATCGAATGCACTGCGGATTCTTGGCTATTCAGCAGTACCGCTTCTTGGCGCTCCACCCCCAAATCAATTTCTTTTTGCATGGCTAAATGGATCAGCTGCTCTACGCAATTGACCGCCACCTGATTGAGTAAAAACTGCTGTTTGGTTTCTACATCCAAGATTGAAGCATCCTGTTTGGCCAGATTGAGTAACTGGCTAACCAGATGTTGAATCCGGATTAATCCTTTACTTAAATTCTGTAAATCATGATCTTCTGGAAATTGTTTTAACAGAATTTGCATTTGTAAATTTAATGCAGTAATCGGAGTACGTAATTCATGTGCGGCATCGGCAATAAACTGTCGCTGTTCCTGTTGCGAAGATGAAATACGCTCAAACAAATGATTCATTTCGGTAATGGTAGGAACAATTTCAACTGGATAATCATTGAGTTGTATTACACTTAATTCATCTGAATCGCGCTGTGCCAATTCAGCTTTAAAGTCATCGAGTGGTTGTAGACTGCGGCTAATAATCCAGCTTAAACCCCAAATCACAAAAGGCATAAACAGCAGATAAGGAATAAACATACTGCCGGCAAGCTCTAATGCCAAACGCTGCCGTGTAGATTGCTGCTGACTGACCTGCACCTGATAATGCTCTAAAGGTAAAACATACGTATGCCAAATATCTTGTGCCGTTTTGTGGGTGTAAAATCCCGCTTTATCAACAGGATGAATCAACAAGTTTAAGGCATGCGTTTTATGATCCTGATTGGCATAAGACCAGACATCGACAAATAAATCTTCTTCATGATAATGCTGGGATGGATCAAACTGGCTTCTAATCGGTTCAGGATCATGAGCCGCGACGCGTTCTGCTAAATTTTGCATCTGCGCATCTAAAACTTCATTAATTTCTTCCAGTGCAATCCGGTAAGCAGAAAAAATGAGCAGGCAACCCAAGGCAATACTAAAAACAGAAATATAAAGAATCAGGCGTTTTTTTAATGAATACTGTGATTGCACCAATTACTACCCTTATAGTTGTCCGAGTCGATAGCCTAGCCCGCGAATGGTGCGAATGAAATCTTTACCTAGTTTGGCACGCAAATGATGCACATAGACCTCAATGGTATTACTACTTACTTCGCTGTCCAGATCATATAATTTATCTTCTAAATTGGCTTTAGAAAAAATCTTATTCGGATGACTGACCAAAGGAATCAAAATCGCCCATTCACGATTGGATAGGTCTATATACTGCCCCTTAAACTTGGCAATATGCTGTTCCACATCCAGAACCAAATCGCCATAACTTAAAGCTTTCAGACTGTCTTGTAGCGCTGACTCTGCGCCACTACGACGTAACAAAGCATGAATACGCGCCAACAATTCATCAAATTCATAGGGCTTAATCAAATAGTCATCCGCACCATGGTTCAACCCATCCACACGATTTTGTAATTGATCACGTGCAGAAATAATCAGAACAGGTAAATTTGACCATTGCTGACGAATTTGTTTCAACACCTGCATACCATCCATCATCGGTAAACCAAGGTCAAGCAAGACAATATCAAATTTTTCTTGGGTCAGTTTTTTTAAACCATCAATCCCATTGTTGACCCACTCCACATCAAATTGCTGATATTTCAACAAAGTCATGCTGGATTCAGCAATCATAAAATCATCTTCAATCATTAATATTTTAGTCATGCTTTAAACTCACGCTTTCTTTTTTGATTCACACTGCTGCAACATATTTTTTTGTTCATCAATGACTTGGGTTTTTACATCTAGCAAACTCAATAGACTTGGGAACAAGTTATCTTGGCTTAATTCTTTGCTTTTTTGCTTAGCTAAGCAAGTGATTTGTGCAGAATTGTGTTGAGTCCATTCCGGTGAAAACCACATCAACATTGGAATATGAGTTTGTTGGGTTGGCGCGATCGCATACGGTGAACCATGTAAATATAAACCATGTTCCCCTGTCGATTCACCATGATCGGATAAATACCAGAAACCCGTTTGATAGGTGGTATTGCCTTTTAACACCTGAATGAGCGAGCTTAAAACATGGTCGGTATACACAATCGAATTATCATAACTGTTCAATAATTCTGTGCTGCTACAGCCTTGAATCGCATTGCTATCACAGCTGGGTCTAAAGGGTTGGAATTTATCTGTTGAACGCTGGTAATAAGCCGGTCCATGACTTCCCATTTGATGGATCACAATTAAACGCGGGGTTTTGTCAGTTTCAGGAATGGCCGCAAGATAGGCTTTTAAACTATCCACCAAAATTTCATCGTAACAATCACCATCTTTCGCACACCATTTATCTTTTAACTGTTGTGGAATTTGATACTGTTCCACTCGACTACAGGTACCTTTACAGCCTGAATTATTATCCATCCACGTCACTTTATAGCCTGCCCGCTGTGCAATATCGAGTAATCCTTCACGGTGACTGGCAAGCTGTTCATCATAATCTGAACGTGGCATTCCAGAGAACATACACGGAACTGAAACCGCTGTTGCCGTACCACATGAACTCACCTGATTAAAATTAATGATATCCAGTTTAGAAAGTTCAGGGTTGGTATTTTTGGCATAACCATTTAAAGAGAAACTTTCTGCCCGAGCTGTTTCCCCCACCACCAAAACCATCAATTTGGGTTTATTCTGCTTACTTACTGGCTGAGTTAAATGTGCATCTTTACCATAAGTGACTAAAGGCAAATTCTGCACAGGTTTAGATTTATGATAATAAGAGAGTGTCGATGAAATGGTATTTTGTGGAGAAATCATGCCTTTTAAATCACGATGTTCACGAAAGATCGCGGCATAATCCACATAAAAGAGAAATAACAATCCACCCACCAAGACCAATGAGCCTACACCATTAAGCAGTTTTTTAATGACTTTGCTAGAGAAAGCTTCAGGTTTTACTCGAACTAAACTGACACAGATCATTGGAAATGCAACAAATACCAGTGTCCATAAAACAAAGCGTAAAGACAATAAATCCTGTACTTCACGCGCATCGGTTTGCATCATATTCTGAACTTGTTCAGGTGAAATCACCACGCCCAGACTATTGACAAAATATGCAGTAAAACCGCCAATAAAAATTAATCCATAGGCAAAGATTTTTGCATTCCACTTCCATTGGATCAGTTGAAAAATGAAGTTATAAGCTGCAACAATCACCAATACGGTTGCCATTAAAAACACATAGGCTTTCGGACCTGAATAAGGGGTTAGACTGTGTATTTTTTGAAAAAAAGTAAAATTCAGCACCACACCTAACCAAATCGCCAGCAATAGATTAAATTGGCTTAATGAAATCGGCTTTATCTGATTACGTATTGGACTGATTATATTTGACATGATTACTGGCTAATCTTTTTGCTGAGGTCTTAATCTAAAATGCCAAACTTAAAACTCACTTAATAAAAGAAAATAATAAAAAAGGCGATGTTTGCATCGCCTTTTAAGTCTAGTTACCCATTAGAATTTGTATTCGATTCCTGTTCCTAATACAGGTTGTTTATCTTCTTTAGAACCTTGTTCAAGCGTTAATTGACCTGCATAACCGTATGCCTTAACTTGCTTGTTAAACGCATAGTCAAGACCTGCAAGAATTTGTTTTGCTTCAAAGTCATTTGTATCGACTGCATTCGATTTAAATGCTGTAGTGTTTTGGCTATATTGCGCTTTTACAGTCCAGGCCTTTGCCGTTGGAAGATTATATTCAGCCCCCAACAACCAGCCTTGAGCATCATCAATCGTATTTGCTAAAGCTGCTGTAGCAAGGTTAGCACTTGGACGACCTACATCTGAACTCTGATAAAGGGCTCTTAAAGACAAGCCATTGTCTAAATTTAAACGACCAATTGCACGAATCGTATCGGCTTCAATAGTCTGGTTTAGAGCTACAGTATTTTCTGTAGACGTCGCATTTAAAAAACCTTTACCATTGAAGCGGCTCGGGATAGCTTTGTCATAGCCCAAACCGACTACAAACAGATTATCTGTATAGGTGACAGAAGTAGACCATGAATCCCCTAAACCACGACCGGCGACCTTGCTGCCCCCTTTAGTCGCTTTAATCGTATCGCCTTCACCTGTTGCCAATAATGCTTTGGCTTCTAATTTACCTGTACCAATTTTGAATGCGGGTGTCTCATAGACAACAACATTATCAATACGGTTTTCACCGGCCAAGATACCGTTTACATCAGCTGAATTTTCAATGTAATTATTAAAGGTATCTACAGTTGCAGATAACTGTTTCACTGGCGTATCAATTTTACCGGCTTTTAAAGCTCCTAATCTGTCGTCTTTAAGCCCGACTAACAAGTTTCGTGGAACAAAGACATCTGTACCATTGTCACCATCATCTACATAAAAAGTAAATTCAGCTTGATACAAGGCACTTAGACGATCATTAAGTTTTTCTTCGCCTTTTAAACCAATAAATGAGTTATTTGAACTGAGTTCAACAACATCACGGTCAGATGTATTCGAATTATTTTCTGGTAGGTAATCTACAGTTGCATCCACTTCCCCATAGAATGTTGGTGCTGCGAAAGTAAAGCCTGCTAATAGGCTTAAAGCAATCGCTGCTGCAATTTTGGTTTTCATTGTTAAATTCCCCTAAATTATTTTGTAACAGATATTACTGTTTAGAAATATTTAAGAAAATGATTTAATTTTTATTTAGTTATCTTTTTTAATGTTTAGATTTTAAATAGATATTCAATTGAATTAAAAAGCTTTTATTGAATTACTACAGCGTGCTTTTCCAGCGGAGAATAGGAAATAAACAAATCACTGCAGTTAGGCTGATTAAAAGCAAATAGTCTGCATAGCCCAAAAAGTCACCCAATATTCCACTTAGGCTATATAGTCCCCCACTCACCGTCGCCATCAGCGCCACCTGAAAAGTAAAATCTGTTCCTGCCACGTGTTTGCGACTGTATTGCATCACTAAAGTCAGCATCACCACCAGCAACATCGCTGAAATCATATCTTCAACTGCATTAATCAAATAAATCACCCACGATTTAACTGGCTGTTGTGCCTCATATTGAAAAGCCAGCCATGCATATGCAGCCAAGCTAAAAATTTTCAAAACAGAAAAACTCAGGAGCGCATTCGCGCGAGAAATATACTTCAGACTGAGCCCGGCGAGTCCCGCCCCAATTAATGCAGCCAGCGCCCCAAGCATGGTCACATAAATACCAATCTGGGAAAATGTTAATCCTAAATCGACCATTAGAGGTTTCAGTAAAGGCCCAGCTAAACCGTCGGCAATTTTAAAAGTGATCAGTACCGCTAACCATAAAGTCAGATTACGGCTTTGATAAAAATAGGCTAGGTAACTTTTTACTTTGCTCCAGCTAAATGCCTCTTTATCAGTCGTCTGCTGTATATGCTTGAATCGCGCAGGTTCTTTAAAGCATAAAACAGGTAACGTGTTTAAAAGAACCAGTCCGGCCAAAACTAGAAAAGTGATTTGCCAATCCAGCCAGTCCAGTGCCCATAAAATCGCGCCGCCCCCGACAATAAAACCCAGCCGTGAGCCAATCACCTGAAAAGTATTGCCCCAATGCTGCTGTTCATTTTTAAGAATATTGACGGCTAAGCCATCGGTTGCAATATCCTGGGTGGCACCGACTAAGTTCATGCTCAGTAAAGCCACAAAAAATGCCAATAGATACACAGGTTGATTCAAAGCCTGGATCGGCAGAAAGGATAAGCCGATGAGCACAACGACACTCAATAACTGGGCCGGAATAATCCAGCTCCGGTAATGTCCAAAAGCTGAATAGCCAAACCGATCCACTAAAGGCGCCCAGAAAATTTTAATCGACCATGGCAACATCAATAATCCAAAGCCCCCAATTTGTGCCAGTGACACGCCTTGGGCACGTAAAATCACCGGTAAAGCATGCGTCATGAAACCAACAGGTAAACCTTGTGCCCAATATAAAGAGAACAGCAAGATATAGATGTTAGGTGTACGCGGCATAGGGTGCCCTTATGATCAAGAATCGGATTGATTATTTTTATCAAGTAAGCTGAATTGGAGTGTATATTTTGCCAATGCATCTTATTTAACAAAATCTTAACATAATTAAAATGCGATAACCTTTTGTCGGGGAGGTCGATAAAAACTATGTCAGCACATTTCCCAACCTTGCCCGATCAAGTACCGGCTCGCGGTAGCCGCTTAAGCCGAACTATTTTCAAAAAAATCTTTCTTGCCCAAGGCTGGAGTTTTGAAGGTGAATTTCCCAACCTGCCCAAAGCCGTCGCGATTATTTCTCCCCATACCTCCAATATAGATGCTTGGCATGGTTTTACTGCATTGCTCGGGCTGGGCATTAAAATTACCATTTTTGGCAAACACACTTTGTTTAAGACCCCGCTTAAACCTTTACTTGAATGGATTGGCGTGATTCCCGTCAATCGCAGTATTCAACAAGGCACAACTCAGCAAATTATCGACTTTATTCATACCCAAAACCAGATCTGGGTCGGTATGGCGCCTGAAGGAACGCGCAAACAGGCTAAATCGTTTAGAAGTGGTTTTTACCGTATTGCCGTGGGTGCCAATCTCCCGATTGTGATGTTTGCTTTTGATTATGACCATAAAACCATTTACTGCTTAGGCGTGTTTCAACCAACGGGAAATTATGAACAGGATTTAGAACGGATTTTAAATCTGTATGCGGGGAAATTCTCTCCGAAAAATCCGTACTGGCTGGCCAAACCGTTACAAAATCGTATAAAAAATAGCTAGCCAAAATTACAACAATCTGCTGTCATGTGCGCAACTTTTGTCTATTTGATGTCCAATTTTAATTATGAAGTTTGTGCAATATTCTTTTATGGGTCTCCTTGCGCTTAGCCTGATGGGCTGTGATAAAGCCATTAAAACGCCAACGCAAACAACAACCATAAAAGCACGTGAACCCGTAATTGCCATTGCTCTGGGGGGCGGTGGAGCCAAAGGTTTTGCCCATATTGGGGTATTGAAAGTTTTGGAATCGCATGGCATTAAACCAAAAATTGTCACAGGTACCAGTGCCGGTAGTTTTGTCGGCAGTATTTACGCCAGTGGTAAAACGCCCTACCAACTGCAGCAAATTGCCCTGACCTTAAAAGAATCCGACATTCGTGATTTAACCCTAAATAGTCAAGGGGTTGTGCAAGGCCAAAAATTGCAAAACTATGTCAACAAGCACATTGCCAATAAACCGATTGAACAGTTCCCAGTTCGTTTTGCTGCTGTTGCAACACGTCTGGACACCGGTCGTAAAGCCGAATTTATTAAAGGCAATGCAGGTCAGGCGGTTCGTGCTTCATGCAGTATTCCGAATGTATTCGTCCCTGCAACGATTGGCGGGAAACAATATGTCGATGGTGGACTGGTAAGTCCGATTCCGGTAAAAACCGCGAAAGATATGGGGGCAGATATTGTGATTGCGGTGGATATTTCTGCACGTCCAGTCGGTGGCAGACCGCTGAATATGTGGGGCTTACTCGATCAGACCATTAATATTATGGGACAGCAAAGTATTAATGAAGAACTCAGCCAGGCGACTGTGGTGATTCAGCCTAAAGTGGGACACTTGGGCACCCTGGATTTAAAAGCCAGCAATCAGTCTATTTTAGAGGGTGAAAAAGCCACCCAACTGAAAATTATTGCAATTGAAAAAGCCATTACCGATTTTAAAAAGTCCCCAGCTGCGTTTAAAGCGGCACCCAAAGCCAAAATCTAAAAAAGATGCTTTTTTAATATTCAAAGACTTACTCATCTGCTAAATTGATATAGACGCTTGGTTGTCTATATCAATTTTAACAATACACGAGTAGATGTATGGAATTTGCTTTCGAACCTTGGCATTGGTTTGTATTGGGTGTTTTACTCATTCTCTCAGAATTGGTACTCCCCGCTTTTGCTGCACTATGGTTTGGCATCGCAGCCATCATGGTGGGTGTTTTACTGTGGTTGTTCCCGATGATGGGCTTCACCACACAACTCGTCACCTGGATTGTTTTATCCGTACTTTGCACTTTAATGTGGTTTAAATTTATTAAACCGCTTTCAACTGATAAAACCAAAGCCGGTTTATCCCGTGAGGCGACTATTGGTCAGGTTGGCATGGTCATTCAAACCCATATGGAACATGACCTGATTACCGTGCGTTTCCCCATGCCGGTTTTGGGCTCTGACGAATGGAACTGCCGTACCTTAGAACCGGTTCAAGTCGGTGACCGGGTTCGCGTAGTCGATATTCTCGGTAACGATCTTGTGGTCAAGCCACACCATTCACATAATGAAAATATATAAAGCGAGGAAATAACATGTCTGGTGGATCTATTATTGTTTTAGCCCTGCTGGTTTTTGCAGGTGTCACTATTTTTAAAGGTGTGCGCATTGTACCCCAAGGGTATAAGTGGATTGTACAACGTCTGGGTAAATACCATGGTACCCTGACACCGGGTCTAAATTTTGTGATTCCTTATGTAGATGAAGTCGCTTATAAAGTCACCACCAAAGACATCGTGATGGATATCCCTTCTCAAGAAGTGATTACCCGCGATAATGCGGTTTTACTGATGAATGCCATGGCGTATATCAATATCACCACACCAGAAAAAGCGGTCTACGGCATTGAAAACTATACCTGGGCCATTCAAAATCTGGTACAGACTTCATTGCGTTCCATTGTCGGTGAAATGGATTTAGATGATGCCTTGTCATCACGTGATCACATTAAGGCAAAACTGAAAGCCGCCATTTCTGATGATATTTCGGATTGGGGTATTACGCTAAAGACTGTTGAGATTCAAGATATTCAACCATCAAGCACCATGCAATCTGCGATGGAAGCGCAAGCTGCGGCTGAACGTCAGCGCCGTGCAACCGTGACCAAGGCGGATGGTGAAAAACAGGCCGCTATTTTAGAAGCAGATGGCCGGTTGGAAGCTTCACGTCGTGATGCTGAAGCACAGGTGGTCTTGGCTGAATCATCACAACGTGCCATTGAGATGATTACTTCTGCGGTTGGCGATAAAGAAATTCCGGTTGCCTACTTGCTGGGTGAACAGTATGTTAAAGCCATGCAGGATATGGCGAAATCTAACAATGCCAAAACTGTGGTATTGCCTGCAGATATCATGAACACCATTCGTGGCGTGATGGGTCGTAATCCATAAAGGTTTGCATTTTTTCTATAAAATAGACGGCATTGGCTGTCTATTTTTATTCGAGTTGAGAAAAACTCTGCAATCATTGTGAAATTATGATTAAATTTCGCGTTATTTTTTGAAATTATTTGTGCTTCTTTATCCAAGCCTTTGTTTCGATCTACTGTCCACCTTGTAAATGGATACCGTATGAGCTCCCTGAATCCGACCTTAATTACCTTTCTTTTTTATATTGTCGCCATGATTGTGATTGGCCTCATGGCTTATCGCGCGACAGCCAACTTCTCTGATTACATTTTGGGGGGTCGTCGTTTAGGTAGTTTCGTAACAGCGCTTTCTGCCGGTGCTTCAGATATGAGTGGCTGGTTGCTCATGGGACTGCCTGGCGCAATTTATCTTTCAGGTTTGTCTGAAATATGGATTGCCATTGGCTTGATTATTGGCGCATGGCTGAACTGGCGACTGGTTGCCGGACGTCTTCGTGTTCACACCGAAGTTCAGCACAATGCCTTGACCTTGCCAGACTATTTCTCCAACCGTTTTAACGATCAGAAGAAAATTCTGCGTATTGCTTCTGCTTTCATTATTTTGATTTTCTTTGCCATTTACTGTGCTTCAGGCATGGTTGCAGGCGCACGTCTGTTTGAAAGCATGTTTGACATGTCCTATAGCACGGCGCTTTGGGTCAGTGCAATTGCCACCATCAGTTATGTATTTATTGGTGGCTTCTTGGCAGTCAGCTGGACCGATACCATTCAAGCAACCCTGATGATTTTTGCCTTGTTGCTGACTCCTGTGGTTGCAGTATTAAGCTTTGCCGATATGAACCAAGTAACTTTGGCACTTGAAGCTGCCCGCCCACAGGCAACCGACGTGATTGGCAATTTAAGCTTTGTTGCCATTATTTCATTACTGGCTTGGGGCTTGGGTTACTTTGGTCAGCCGCATATTCTGGTGCGTTTTATGGCTGCAGATTCAGTTACCTCCATTCCAAATGCACGTCGTATTGGCATGACCTGGATGACCCTTTGCCTAGGCGGAGCAGTTGCTGCCGGTTTCTTTGGTATTGCTTACTTCCAGCAACACCCTGAACTTGCCGGTGCGGTCACAGCGAATCCAGAAACCGTGTTTATAGAACTGACCAAAATTCTGTTTAATCCATGGATTGCCGGGATCGTGTTGGCTGCCATTTTAGCTGCGGTAATGAGTACCTTAAGCTGCCAGTTACTGGTGTGCTCAAGTACCTTAACTGAAGATTTTTACAAATCATTCTTACGCAAAAATGCAACGCAAAAAGAATTGGTCTGGATTGGTCGCTTGATGGTGCTATTGATTGCCCTACTTGCAATCTGGATGGCTGGAAATCCTGAATCTAAAGTCCTCGGCTTAGTGGCTTATGCCTGGGCTGGCTTCGGCGCGGCTTTCGGCCCACTGATTATTCTGTCCTTGTTCTGGCGTCGTATGACACTCAATGGCGCACTTGCCGGCATGTTGATTGGTGCGGTTGTGGTGATTCTCTGGAAAAACATGTTCAGTGCGACCGGGCTGTATGAAATTATTCCAGGCTTTATTTGCTCATTGATCGCCATTATCGTGGTCAGCTTAATGGGTAAAGCACCTACCGAAGAAATCACCACACGCTTCGACGAAGGTGATCGTTTATATCAAGACTCTAAATAAGCTTTAGTAAATAGTCTTTAGCGCATAAAAAAGAGGACGCCATGTCCTCTTTTTTTAATTCAATTTTTCAAGATTAAACTTTTCTAAAAACTACTTTTCCAAATCATACGCTTCTAAAGCCCAGTATTTAGCTTTTGCGCGACAATAAAAATTGTGAAATCTGATTCAGTTCAGCTGCATTTTCAGCAAAAATTTCCAGAGCGCTAAAGGCCTGATCGTGCAATTCCTTAGCATAGGCTTGCGCATTGTCTAGACCCATTAATGCAGGATAAGTCGATTTATCCACTTGCTGGTCTTTACCGGCAGTTTTCCCCAACACTTCTGTATCGGAAATAATATCCAGAATGTCATCTTGCACCTGAAAAGCCAGTCCAATCGCTTGCGCATATTCACGTAATTTAGGAATTGCCCGATCGGTACCTTCAAACACGCATACTGCAGCCATCATCACCGCAGCAGAAATGAGTGCACCGGTTTTATTACGGTGAATATTTTCCAAGGCCTCTTGATTGACATGCTTGCCTTCAGCCTGTAAATCCAGTACCTGACCACAGACCATTTTCGAACTGGCGGTCGCCAGAATCTGCATCTGTTTTAACACAATAGATGGATCTACCGCAGGCCCTTGATCAAACAAACGGCTACCTAATATCTCAAAGGCCATCGACTGTAAAATATCACCGGCAAGTAATGCTGTATCTTCACCAAAAGCCACATGACAGGTCGGCTGACCGCGACGCAACAAATCATTATCCATACACGGCAAATCATCGTGTGCCAGCGAATAACAATGGATCATTTCAATCGCCACTGCCGCACGGCGTACTGCAGCAAAATTTGCATTCGGTTTAATGGCCGCTGTTGCATAACAAAGCGCTGGACGTACACGCTTACCACCGAGCATCACCGCATGATGCACCGCCCCTTTTAAAGGTTCTGGAATGGAAAATGCGTCTAATGCCGTCAATAAATCGTGTTGGATACGTTGCTGTGCTTGGGTTAATACATTTGCATGTACGTCAGTTAAAGATGACACATTCGCCTCGAATATTTTGCTTTGGTTCGTAGATCTAAACATCAGAAATCAATGATTGATCTAATATACAGCGCTCTTGTCATCATCGACAGAGAACTTGCGACTCATGATACTGCTTTCTCGCAAGTTTCTCTATCTTGTTTACTACTTCAGGCTATCTTCTGGAATTCGAACCCAGCCTTCCATCAGCACGCGTGCGCTACGGCTCATTACCGCCTTTTTCACCTGCCATTGTCCATTTTCCTGAACCGCTTGTGCACCGACGCGTAAGGTTCCTGAAGGATGACCAAAACGTACTGCTTCACGCGCTCCGCCACCCGCAGCCAAATTCACCAATGTTCCCGGAATTGCAGCGGCAGTACCAATGGCAACAGCGGCTGTCCCCATCATGGCATGATGCAATTTGCCCATCGACAAGGCACGAACCAGTAAATCGACATCTGTAGTTTGAATGTCTTTACCGCTCGATGATGTATAGGCTTTAGGTTTAGAAACAAAGGCAATTTTAGGGGTATGTTGACGCTTTTCAGCTTCAGAAATGTCTTGGATTAACCCCATTTGTTTTGCACCGTAAGCACGAATGGTTTCAAAACGTGCCAGTGCCTGAGCATCACCATTAATCGCATCTTGCAATTCAGTCCCTGCATAACCAATGTCTTCAGCATTTAAGAAGATAGTCGGAATACCGGCATTGATAAACGTGGCTTGGAAAGTGCCAATATTGGGAACTTCAAAAGTATCGACCACATTTCCAGTCGGGAACATGGCACCGCCCTCTTCACCATCATCGGCAGGATCGAGGAATTCAATCTGAACTTCTGCTGCAGGGAAAGTCACGCCATCGAGTTCAAAGTCCCCGGTTTCCTGTACTTGACCATTCGTGATGGGTACATGCGCAATAATGGTTTTTTGAATATTCACTTGCCAGATTCGTACTGTACAGATGCCATTTTCAGGAATACGTTCAGCACTGACCAAGCTATTGGAAATCGCAAATGAGCCTACCGCAGCCGTTAAGTTCCCGCAGTTACCACTCCAGTCAACAAAAGGCTGATCAATCGCCACCTGTCCAAATAAATAATCCACATCATGATCGGGTTGTGAACTTTTAGCCAAGATTACGGTTTTACTGGTACTTGAACTTGCTCCACCCATACCATCAATTTGCTTGCCGTATGGATCTGGACTGCCAATCACACGCAATAACAGTTGATCACGAACTGTTCCAGGCTGCTGTGCGGCTTGCGGCAAGTCATCGAGCTTAAAAAAAACCCCTTTACTGGTACCACCGCGCATATAAGTTGCTGGAATCTTGATTTGTGGAGCAAAACTCATTTCATTAATCCTTAATACTTATCGTTGTTTTAAACAACATTCGGAAAATGTTGATCACTTTTATCATAATGCTTTTTTTACTAAAAACCTTCGCTACAGGACTTAAGTATAAAAAAGAAACGCTCAAATATTATTGATAAAAGTCATTTATAACTTACAAGTCATTGTATTAATAAAATTAATCTATTGATTCATTTATCAATTATTTACAAATCATGTCCTGCACTTATTCACATAATCATGACCATACTAGGGTTGTACTAGGCTAATACAAATCAATCCATTACAATCACTTCACTTATCCATTGTCGGGCTGATTACTTTGAATAGCGAGTCTTCTACACTTCAGCGTGGCTTAAAGAACCGTCATATCCAACTCATCGCCATGGGCGGAGCAATTGGTACAGGCTTATTCTTAGGTTCCGCACAGGTGATTCAATCTGCAGGTCCTTCCATCATTTTGGGTTATGCCATTGGTGGTTTGATTGCATTTTTAATCATGCGTCAACTGGGTGAAATGATTGTACATGAGCCTGTAGCAGGATCATTTAGTCATTTTGCCTTTAAATATTGGGGAAAATTTCCCGGCTTTTTAGCGGGTTGGAATTACTGGATTTTATATATTCTGGTGGCTATGACAGAGCTGACTGCAGTAGCCAAATATATTAATTACTGGTGGCCATTTATTCCTGCATGGGCATCAGTACTGTTCTTTTTCGTTGTCATTACTTTGGTCAATCTCGGCAATGTGAAATTTTATGGTGAATCTGAATTCTGGCTTTCCATCATCAAAGTAACCGCTGTTATTTCCATGATTGTGTTTGGTGTGTATCTGCTGCTTACCGCAGATGCAGGCTCAACATCTTCATTGAGCAATCTTTGGGAACATGGTGGGTTCTTTCCGAATGGTTTTGAAGGCTTGTTCTATATGCTTGCCTTCCTCATGTTCGCTTTTGGCGGGATTGAGCTGATTGGTATGGCTGCAGCAGAAGCCAAAGACCCCGAAAAAACCATTCCTAAAGCCATTAACCAGGTGGTTTTCCGTATTTTGCTGTTCTATATCGGTTCATTGACCATTCTCTTAGCATTGGTGCCTTGGAATCAGCTTGATTTAGGTGGTCTGGATAAAAGTCCATTTGTGATGATTTTCAGCCAACTCGGTATTGGCTGGGCAGCTCACTTACTGAACTTCATTATTTTAACTGCTGCGCTGTCTGTTTATAACAGCGGTATGTATGCCAATAGCCGCATGCTTTATGGCCTAGCAAAGCAAGGAAATGCACCAAAAGTATTCCAAAATGTAAATAAACAAGGTGTTCCTATCCCTGCTGTTTTATTTTCAGCGCTATTAATTTTTGGCTGCGTACTCTTAAACTACTTTGTTCCAGAAGATGCCCTAAGCCATTTGATGTATGTGGTTGTGGGTGCATTAGTTCTTAACTGGGCAATGATCAGTTTGACGCACTTGAAATTTAAACAAGCTGTTAAGCAAGCGTCAATTCAAACCAAATTTCCTGCACTCTGGTCTCCACTGAGCAATTATTTAGTACTCATTTTCATTGCAACTGTACTTTATATTATGTGGACGCAAGGGTTTAAAGAATCTGTACTGATGATTCCGATCTGGATTGTAGTGATGTTTGGTTTATTTAAAGCACTCAAGATGAATAAATCTTAAGCAAAAACCATAAAGCTCAGTATTTAAAAAAGTTATTGTTTCGACAATAACTTTTTTTTTATCAGTATTTGCGTTAAATTAGCTGCGCATTGTGCCCTTAGCTTAACTGGATAGAGCAGTTGCCTCCTAAGTGACCGACGCGGGTTCGACTCCCGCAGGGCGCACAATCATTTTGCGAAAGCAAAAATATTCATATAAATAATCTCTAAAAATTTAGATTGCTCTATATGATCAATATTAAAATAATTCAATTCCGATGACTTTTTTAAATTTAGAATAAATATAACCTAAAAATATTTGTAAATATTTGATATTAAATACATTAAGACCTTTCATCTAGCAAAAAAATTATAGAACCAAATAATGTGATATAGACAACAAATTATTACTACACTTTTCACGATAAATGATTATTTTTTAATCAAATGAAAATCTAAATTAAATTTCAATTAATTAATATTTGTTTTTATTTTTCAATATTTTATATAGAAATTATTCAACAACTTTAGATTAAAAAATCTAATAAAGTGTATTTTTACACTTATTTGTTTTTCTAGAGCATTTACTCTTTTTTTTATTGTGTTATTTTTGTCACATGGAGTAACAAATGATATCTGGTTAAAAGACCGCTATCACCAAAAATGAATGCTGAGCATAAATAACATAAAGCCGCAGTAAAAAAATTGTACCTCAAGGAAAGACAAAGAATGAAACTAAAAACTCTTAGTACAGCGATTCTTCTAGCAACTGTGCCAATGACTGGTGTATTCGCAGCCGCAATGGATCGTTCAGGACAATCTATTTCAGCATTTTTACAACCGGGTAATTACTTTGAAGCTGGTATTTCTGTTTTAGATCCAACAGTTTCAGGTAAAGAAGCTGGTGAAACGACCAGTCGAAATACCATTAGCGATATGGCAGATGACTACTACTTTCCGTCTGCTGCACTTAAATTCCAAGTGACTAACAAATTCTCATTTGGTTTACTTTATGATCAGCCATTTGGCGCTGCTGCTGAATATAGTGGTGACAATGCATTTGTATCAAAACTAACTGATACTGTACTGCCTCAAAGTACTCTTAATGGATTGGTTACTTCTCAAGTGCAAAGCGCGCTTGCTACAGGCAGTAAACAAATCTCTGATGCGCTGTCTGGAAGCAATACCCCACTACAAAGTTATGACCAATTAACAGATGTACAAATTGTTACTGCAGGTGTTGCAAGTCAATTAATCGAAGCAGGACTGGCGCCAACTAACCCGGCATTTGCTGCAACATTAAATGCTCAGGTAACAGGTCTCATTACACAAGCAGGTGGTGTAGATCAAGCTAAACAAGTCATTCTGGATGGTGCACAACAAAAAGGAAATGCAGCATTAGCGACTCAACTCGCGGCTTTAGGTGCAGACCAACTAGGTGTTGGAAATACCAAAGTTACCGTAGATACACAAAACCTAACCTTCCTATTTGGTTATCAACCGACTGAAAATTGGAATATCTATGCAGGCCCGGTATACCAAACTGTTAAGGGTAATGTTAGTTTACGTGGTCAGGCATATAGTATTTATAATGGTTACGATGCACAGATTAAAGAAACAGGTGATGTTGGTTGGTTAGCAGGTTTAGCATATCAAATCCCCGACATTGCTTTAAAAGCTTCTTTAACATACCGCTCTGAAATCGATCATTCGACGGATGTAACAGAAACTTTCTCTGGTGGTCTAAATGCAATTGCATTATTAGGTGGTAATCCAGCAGATATTACTAGCTCGCCAGGTAAAACAACCATTACAACACCTCAATCTGTAAACCTCGATTTCCAAACAGGGATCATGGCAAATACAGTAGCATTCGCAAATGTGCGCTGGGTAGAATGGTCTAAATTCGGTATTCGACCTTACCAATTTGGTAAATTATCAGAAGAAATCGGTGGACTTCAATCAGTTAATCGTCCTAACGGTTTCGACTTAGTGTCTTACTCTGACGATCAAATTTCAGCAACCGTTGGTGTGGGGCGTAAACTCTCTGAGCAATGGGCAGGTAATGTATCTGTTGGCTGGGACTCTGGCGCAGGTAATCCTGTATCTACCCTTGGTCCAACAGAAGGTTACTGGAACCTTGGTCTAGGATTACAATTTAGCCCTACTCCTGCAACATTCATCGCTGGCGGTGTGAAATACTTCTGGTTAGGTGATGCCAAATCACAAACAGCAGCTCAATATGGCGAAAATAGAATTGTTGGTGAGTTTGAAGAAAATGATGCTTGGGGTTATGGTCTAAAAATGGGCTACCGCTTCTAAAATTATTAAATAAATGAATCAAAAGGCCATTGTTCGCAATGGTCTTTTTTACATTACATCACTTGTTTTTCTAACACTCCAATCTATATGTTTTAAATTTGATCAAAAAGAATTACTTGTATTGCCCTATTTTTTTAAGCTTATTACTCTATTTTTTTACTTATAAATCATTAATATACAAAAGTATTGTTAGTACTTTTACTCTATTCAAGTTCATTTTTTGAATTAGTCAGTTCATTTTGCGTCCATTCCTCTACGTTTACTCTTTTTTTATTTATGTTACTTTCCCGTAACTTTTAAAAAGATGAAGCGACTCAGGGAAAAGAATCTATGAAGCTTACAGTAATTCATTCAGCTATTTTACTCAGTTTAATTCCAGCGACAGCAACTTTTGCGGGTGGTTTAGACCGTTCTGGACAGTCAATTTCAGCTTTTTTACAACCAGGTAACTATGCTGAAGCAGGTATCTCAGTTTTAGACCCAACTGTTAAAGGTTCTTCTACTGTACAAGGCTTTGCAGGCGAAAAAATTAGCGATATGGCTGAGGACTACTATTTCCCTTCTGCAGCGATTAAAGTACAAGCAACTGATAAAATTTCACTTGGTTTAATTTACGATCAACCCTTTGGTGCTGATTCTCAATATGCAGCAACTGCAGGTTCTTTTGGAGATGGAATTGAAGGTACTTCTGTTGAAGTAAAAACCAACAACCTAACTGCTTTAATTGGTTATCAACCTACTGAAAACTGGAATTTCTATGCTGGTCCAGTATGGCAAACCGTAGAAGCCGACATTAAATTACGTGGTGAGGCCTATGGTAAAGCCCCCTTAACTATTAGCGGATATAATATTCAAGTTGAACAAGAAGAAGCTTACGGCTGGCTGGCAGGTTTTGCTTACCAGATTCCTGAACTGGCCTTAAAAGCAGCTGTAACTTATCGCTCAGAAATCAAACATGAAGCACAAGCTCATGAAACATCAGGCTTAGCTATTTTAGGACAGCAATTACCTGCAGCAGGTCACCCACTAAGTCCGGCCAAACCTCTATTATCAACTTTAGGTTCTAGAGAAAGTACCTTAGAAGCTGTTACTCCCCAATCTGTAAATATTGACTTACAATCAGGTATTGCTCAAAACACTTTAGCATTTGCCAATATTCGCTGGGTACATTGGGATCAATTTGCAGTAACACCTTCTCTTCTAGCACAAGCTTCTGCCTTAGCAAAAGGTCAAGCACAAAATTTAATTGATTATTCAGATGATCAATGGTCTGCCACAGTTGGTTTAGGTCATAAATTTAATAATAAATGGTCTGGTACTGCTGCAATTGGTTGGGATTCTGGTGCAGGCAACCCAGTCACAACTTTAGGTCCTACTGAAGGTTATTGGAGTGTCGGTTTAGGTGGTCAATATAGTCCTGCAGAAAACTACTTTATCCAAGCGGGTGTAAAATACTTCTGGTTAGGTGATGCAACCGCACAAACTGGTGGCAATCCAGTAGGCAATTTTGAGGACAATCATGCAATGGGTTATGGTATGAAAATCGGTTACCGCTTCTAATTGTGTTAAAAATTAGGATTAAACAAGAAAGGGCGCTTATAGCGCCCTTCTCTTTTGCTTAAAACATTTAATTAAGCTGGAATATCACGAATTGATGCATTGCGAATCGCTTCTTTTAATGCTTCATAACCGTGAATAGGTGGAAACTGCGGGAATTCAGCAATTACATTTTCAGGTGCATCAAACAAGAAACCGTGGTCTGCTTCACCCAGCATCGTGGTATCGTTATACGAATCCCCCGCTGCGATCACGCGGAAGTTCAAACCATGTAGTGCTTTCACTGCTTGACGTTTTTGATCCGGCTGGCGAAGTTTATAAGCAGAGATCATGCCCGCTTCATCAGTTTCTAGCTTATGACAGAAAATTGTTGGCCAATCTAATTGCTTCATTAAAGGATGAGCAAATTCATAGAAAGTATCGGAAAGAATAATCAATTGAAAATGAGTACTCACCCATTTCACAAATTCTTTTGCACCCGGGAATGGTCCCATATCTGCAATCACTTCTTGAATATCATTTAAGCCTAAACCGTGCTCTTTTAAAATATTCAGGCGCTGTGTCATCAACACATCGTAGTCTGGAATATCACGTGTAGTTGCTTCCAATGCTTTAATTCCAGTTTTTTTGGCGAAGTTAATCCAAATTTCTGGAACTAGTACACCCTCAAGATCAAGACATACGATTTCCATGGGTTCTCCCAATGTCAGTGAAAAAAATTTGCATTATCATAGCTTAAAAATTGATATTCCATGTGCTGTTTTTTAAATCTGTTTTATTCATAAGTATTTATCTTTTAGTGATAAGCATGCTATTTCAATTCTATTAAAATCGTTGTGAATTAAATTAATATAGGTTTTTAAGTGTCCAAGCCTATACGCCAGGAATGTCATGACTATGATCCCCACCATTGACCTTGTCGATGCTCTTGCAGCTGAATATGCTGATAAATCTCCCAGCGAAATTCTGGAACTTGCTTTAAGTCAAGAAGGTGAAATTGCGATTTCATTTTCAGGTGCTGAAGATGTCGTTTTGATTGATATGGCCTCTCATTTGGGAAAACCCTTTCGTGTCTTTAGTTTAGATACCGGTCGTTTACACGCAGAAACCTATCAATTTATAGAAACCGTACGTAAGCACTATAAAATTGATATCGAAATTTGTTTTCCTGAAACTGATGAAATTCAGCAACTTACAACTGAAAAAGGTTTATTTAGTTTCTACCGCGATGGTCATCAGGAATGTTGTGGTATTCGTAAAGTTAAACCGTTGCGAAAAAAATTGGCAACCTTAGATGGCTGGATTACCGGTCAGCGTAAAGATCAAAGCCCGGGTACGCGCAATGAAATTCCTGTGGTTCAGGCCGATGCAGGTTTCTCTGGACCAGGCAAACAACTGATCAAATATAACCCCCTAGCCAACTGGTCAAGCGCGGATGTATGGAACTATATCCGTATGATGGAAATTCCTTATAATCCGTTGCATGAGCGTGGTTTTATTTCTATTGGCTGTGAACCGTGTACTCGCCCCGTACTTCCGAATCAACATGAACGTGAAGGCCGTTGGTGGTGGGAAGAAGCCACCCATAAGGAATGCGGATTACATGCAGGAAACTTAAAAAAATAATTTTTTCAAAAAAAGCCACTGTTTTTAGTGGCTTTTTGTTCACTTTTCCTTACACAGAAAGCGGTTCTTTTCTTTTTGAAAAAAGATATACTGAAAAAACGGTTTTTATAATTCTAACAAGCCTGTTCACATAAGAACAGCCAATGAAATTGCAGTGAGGCATTCCGCGCTATGCGTCCATTACATCCTATTGATTTTATTTTTTTGTCACTAGAAAAACGCCAGCAACCCATGCATGTCGGTGGACTTTTTCTATTTCAGATTCCTGACAATGCACCTGAAACATTTATTCAAGATCTTGTTGCCGATATTCGTAAATCCAAGTGTCTGCCTGTTGCACCTTTTAATAATAAACTGAATGGCCTATTTTGGGATGAAGACCAAGAATTTGATTTAGATCATCATTTCCGTCACATTGCACTTCCTCATCCAGGTCGAATCCGTGAATTACTGACCTATATTTCCCAAGAACACAGCGCTCTGCTTGACCGTGCCAAACCACTCTGGACCTGTAATATTATTGAAGGCATTGAAGGCAACCGTTTCGCGATGTACTTTAAAATTCACCACGCAATGGTGGATGGTATTGCAGGCATGCGTTTAGTTGAAAAATCACTGTCTCTAGATCCAAATGCCAAAAGTATTGTGCCGCTGTGGTGTGTTGAAGGCCCTCGCGCTAAACGCCTGAAAGCCCCACCCAAGAGTCGTATCAAAAAAATTATGGGGGCTTTAAAAGAGCAATTAGAATCGACCCCAAAAGTCATGTATGAATTATCTCAGACTATCTTTAAAGATATGGGACGTAACCCTGACTATGTTTCAAGTTTTCAAGCACCAAGCAGTATTTTAAATCAACGCGTGAGTTCTTCTCGTCGTTTTGCAGCACAATCCTTTGAGCTAGGTCGCTTAAGCAAAATTGCCAAAGTGCTTGGTGTAACCATTAATGATGTGGTGCTTGCGATTTGTTCCGGTGCATTACGCGAATATCTGATCAGCCAACAGGCGTTGCCGAAAAAGCCACTTATTGCCATGGTACCTGCGTCAGTACGTGATGATAACTCTGATGTATCTAACCGTATTACCATGATTTTAGCCAATTTAGGCACTGATAAAGAAACACCATTGGAACGTCTGCAAATTATTCGTCGTAGCGTCTTGAATGCGAAACAGCGTTTT
>Ga0308160_10002308_pt1 | contig 23509 bp, 17 predicted proteins | sample PhyFR1_FD_201036 | JGI IMG/M metagenome (GOLD analysis project Ga0308160, IMG submission 201036) | Phyllosphere microbial communities from UC Gill Tract Community Farm, Albany, California, United States - DLSLF.R1 | ecosystem: Host-associated > Plants > Phyllosphere > Unclassified | place: USA...
GAGCGACCGGGTCGCCAAGGTTGCGCCGGATCTCGACCACCCGGCCACCCACGGCGCTCGAGACCACCGCCGCATGCTTCGGATCCGCCGCGATGACCGCCGGCGCCTCGACGGCCCCGGCGAACGATTGCCGGACTGGCATGAGCTCGATTCCTGCCGCTTTGATTTGCTGGTCCGACAGCGTGACAAAGTCTTTCTTGGCTTCGGCCTCGCCGCCTTCTTTTTCCGCGGCTTCGCCCCGCTCTCCGGCCTCGCCCTTGGATTCGCCTTTCTCAGCCTTCTCAGCCTTCTCAGCCTTCTCAGCCTTTTCGGCCTGTTCGCCTTTGGCATTCGCGCTCTGCTCGCCTTGTTCGGCAGCTTCTTGACGGCTGGCCGTTTCTGGCTTGGGCGAGCATGCGCTCAAGAGGATCATCGCGGCACACAGGCCCGATCGGAATACCGCTTGCATGGGTTAGTCCTTGTAAATTGGAGAGTTGGAACCTTGCAGCCGAGCCAGACGCGCCCGTGCCGTATGAAGTGCTGCGAGCGCATCGACCGAGCTTTCGCGGGTTTCGGCCAGCGAGCGTTCGGCCTCGATCAATTCGAGTTGCGGGAATTTCCCCTCGGCATAACCGATCCTCGCGATACGGGCCGCCTCTTCTGCCGCTGCCAGCGCAGGACCGTTGGCGGCGCGTGCAGCCGCCAGCGCGTCGGCCACCTCGGCTTCTGCCTGTGCGGTGGACTGCTCGACTTCCAGTACGACGGCGCGGCGCACGGCGGATGCGCGATCGAATTCCGCTTGGGACCGTACAAGCGCGGCGCTGCCCTGGTTGAACAATGGCAGCGGGACCGACAGGCCCAGCACAGCCGCCTTGTCGGAAGTTTCGCCATACCGGCGCATGCCGGCGGTCAGCGTGACGTCCGGTATCCGGTCACGCCTGGCCGCATCGACGCGAGCCTCTGCAGCGGCCAGTTCCGCCTCCGCTGTCGCAATCGCGAGCTGCTGCCGCGCAGGCGGTACCTGCTCGCTGCGTTCGATCCGCTCAAACCAGGCGGACGCTATCGCGAAGGGCATTGGCGCGCCTGTCAGCCGCGCGATCGTTTTCTGCGCCAGCTCGGTGGCGCGCATTGCTTTTCCCAGGCGAACCTCGGAATTAATTCGTAGCACGTCCGCCCGTTGCTCTTCTATGGGGGATGCTTTCCCGGCCCGTACCCGCTCGCGTGCGGCGTGATGGGCGCGTTCGGCCAGTTCATGACTGGCTTTTGCGATCGCAACGTAGCGCTCACTGGCAGCAAGGTTAACGAACGCCTCGGTGATCTGAAACGTCAGTTCCGCTTCAGCGGAGCGCGCACCAACGTCGGCAGCAGCGCGCTCAGCCTGAGCTACGCGTAGCCTGGCGCCCCGCTTGCCGCCCAGCTCCAGGGGCATCGACAGCGAGACCGTCTTTTCTCCCCCGCCAAAACCGGAATAGCGCCCCGTCCCCATCACATTCTCCGCTTCCACCGAAAGTGTCGGGTTCGGTCGCAGGCCCGACAGCCGCACATTCGCGTCGGCAGCCCGCAGTGCCGCGTCTGCGCTCTGCAGTTGCGGCGCCTGGACGCGGGCTCTGGCAACGGCTTCGGCAAGCGTCAGTGCAGTGCCTTCGGCAAAGGCAGATCCTGCAGCTGCGCACATGGCCAGCAACGCTGCGGTGACACTGAAGTTCATCTTGGTGCGCATAGGTGAATTCGCTTGACGGATTGATAAATGAGCTTTATAAACCTTGAAGTCACTTCAAGGTCAAGCATATGTCACGCACTTTTACGATAGGTCAGCTGTCCGCCGCGGCGCAGACCCCTGCGCCGACGATTCGTTATTACGAAAAAATCGGGTTGCTCGATTCTCCATCCCGGACCGGCAGTAACTATCGGCTGTACGGCAGCGAGGATGTGGACCGCTTGAGCTTCGTTCGCCGTGCCCGGGAAATCGGCTTCACGATCGATCAGGTACGAAGTCTGTTGGCCTTTTCCGATAGCCGCGATGGCGACTGCTGTGCAGTGACCACGATGACGGAGCAGCATCTTGCAGAAGTCGAGCAGAAGATCAGAGACCTCAACTTACTGAAGGAACACCTGTCCCGTCTGCTCGTTTCATGCCAGGGTGGCCGAGTTTCCGATTGCGGCATCATCGGCGCCCTGTCACCTCAGCAATAGATTATTCCTCTGGCTGGACGGTTCTGACGTGGCAAACACGCTTGACCTTGAAGCGGGTTGAAGCTTTATCCTTCGAACAAATTCCCGATCCCAGGCTCAACGTCATGACACAAGACCAAACCGCTACGGCAGCCCGCCTCGAAACCGAACTATTTGTCTCGAAGATGGACTGCCCTTCCGAAGAGAATTTGATTCGGATGGCCTTGGGCAAAGTTTCGGGCATCGACAACATTGCCTTCGACCTCAACACCCGCACGGTGACTGTGCTCCACGACGGCAAAGCGGACGCCCTTGTGCAGGTGCTGCAGCCCTTGCGGCTGGGGGTCGAATTGCGCCGATCCCATCCAGCGAAGCCGAAAGTCCACAACAAACGTACGCTGAGTACACTCGGGATTCCCAAGATGGACTGCCCTTCCGAGGAGAACATGATCCGCATGGCACTGGCGGATGTCGGCGGAGTTCAGTCCCTGAACTTTGACCTCTCCCAGCGGCAGCTCCACGTTGCGCATACGGGAGAAGTCGATCGCATCTTGAATAAGCTGGGCCCGCTAAAGCTTGGCGCCCATCTGATCGGATCGCGACCGGATTCGTCCCAGCAGGAGGCTGATAATGACGAGGCCGGCAACGCATCGGAGGCGAAGACACTCCGGCTGCTGCTAGCTATCAACGCCATCATGTTCGTGGTCGAGATTGTCTGGGGACTGGTTGCAGAATCAACCGGTTTGGTGGCTGATTCGTTGGACATGTTTGCAGACGCCGCTGTGTACGGCCTCGCCTTGTACGCGGTAGGCAGGGCTGCGGCGATGAAGACCCGTGCAGCACACCTGGCTGGCTGGTTGCAGCTCGTGCTCGCGCTGGGCGCCCTCAGTGAAGTGGTCCGCCGCGCCTTCTTCGGAAGCGAACCGGAACCGGGCCTGATGATGGGCGTTGGCGCGGTAGCCCTGGTTGCGAATGTGGCTTGCCTGGTGTTGATCGCAAAGAAACGCGACCGCGGGGCGCACATGAAAGCAAGTTATATCTTCTCGGCGAATGACGTTATTGCAAACTTGGGCGTGATTGCTGCAGGTGCACTCGTCACCTGGACCGGGTCGCCTTATCCCGATCTGATTGTCGGCACGGTGATTGGTGTGATCGTTCTTTCGGGCGCACGTCGCATCCTGAAGCTGAAGTAAGGATATGAGTGCAGAAGACAAACGATCCTGCATGCTATACTTTTCTTCATGGCCGCCCGACGCTTCATCTACCTAGTCCTGACGATCCTCGCTCTTCAGCTCAGCTGGAGCGTGGTTGCTGCCTATTGTCAGCACGAGTCGGGCCGTGCCGCCCAGCATTTCGGTCATCATTCGTCAGAGGCCGACTCGCACAAGGTCGCCTCCGCTGAGAAGGACAAGCCGACGGGTTCCAACAAGAAAGTCGCAATGCATTCGCACTGCGCTTCCTGTGCTCACGCGACGCTTTCCTTCGAAGGACTTCCTGTTGCGCTGGTGATGATTGAGCCGATCCGTCTGGCGCCGCCGGCGCTCCAGCTTCAATACTCCTCCTTATACTCCGCTCGTCCCGAGCGGCCTCAATGGATCTCCGCCGTCTGATTCGGCGGCAGATCGTATACATCCACTCATCGTTGTGCGGGCGGGCCTGAAGGCCATCCCGATACGTCTCGCTGCTGAATAGCCTTCGTTTTCAATAACCGGAGTTATTCATGCATCCCAAGTATTTCGTGCTCGGGGCGTCCGTGCTACTTGCACAGGCGTTGCCGAGTGCTGCGCAGATGATTGCGCAGCCTGTACCCCCTTTGGCAACACAGCAGCAAACACCAATCGCAGGCCCAACGCTGACGCTCGACGCGGCTGTTGCGAAGGCATTGGCGGCCAACCCAAGCCTGCGCGCGGCCGCGCTCGATGTTGCGATCGCCGACGGCATGCGCCGCCAGGCGGGCCTGTTCCCGAATCCCGAAGTGTCCTTTGTCCGTGAAGGAACGCAACGCGGTACCCGTACCCAGACCGTGCAGCTCAGCCAAGTGCTCGAACTCGGAGGAAAGCGCTCGGCGCGTATCAACTTGGCCGAGCGCGAACGCAGTCTCGCGGCAGGCAACCTCAGCGTAGCCCGTACCGACCTGCGGGCCGACGTCACAACGGCCTATTTCGATGCCCTGGGCGCACAGGAGCGCGTGCGCATCGCCCAGACTTCGCTCGAAGTCGCAGCGAAAGCAACAGTGGCGGCCGAAAAGCGCGTCACGGCCGGACGGGTTACGCCTGTCGAGCAGGATCGCGCCGGCGTGGCACAGGCATCGGCGCGGCTCGAGCTGGCCCAGGCGCAAAGCGACCTGGCCATTGCCATGCATACCTTGTCCGCCTATTGGAGCGAAACTGGTCAGCCAAACCTTACCCTGATCGTCCCCGAGCTCGACCTGGCGCCAACGCCCGCGCTGGCCGAACTGGAACAGCGGCTGGCCACCTCGCCGCAGCTACGGCGCGCGAACTTGCAGGTCCAGCGCGAGGAAGCTCAGGTCGGCGTCGATCGTGCCCAGCGCATGCCCGACCTCACGCTTATCGTTGGCAACAAAAAGGACGACGAGATCGGGCGTTCGCAGACCGTGGTCGGCCTGTCGGTCCCGCTGCCCTTATTCAACCGCAACCAGGGCAGCCTGCAGGCCTCGCTCGGCCGCGCAGAGAAGGCACGCGCCGAACTGGAGGCCGAGCGCCTGCGCCTGCACCAGGGGCTGACCAACGCGTACCAGCGCGCCCAGTTGGCGCGCGAGCAGGTGCGCAGCATGCGGGAAAACATCCTGCCAGCCGCGCAGCGCGTGTTCGACTCCGCGGTCACCGGCTTTGAAGCCGGCAAGTTCGGGTTCCTCGACGTGCTCGACGCCCAGCGCACGCTGCTGCAGATCCGCACCCAATACATCCAGGCACTGTACGACCGCTACCGCGCCGTCGCCGACCTTGGCCGCTATGCCGCACCAGACGCAGGCGCCGACCTCAACAACAGGATTGCCCCATGAAGTCGACTATCAACAAGAAATCCCTCTTTTCCATCGCCGCCGTGATCGGCGTAGGTCTCGTGCTCGCGCTCGCCATTCTTTTCTGGAAAAAGGACGCGCCAGCGGCCCAGGGTGAAAGCGAACACGCAGAGGAAACGGCCGAAAAGTCGGGAGGCAAGGAAGAGCATGCCGACGAGCCGCCCGGCCTGATCGAGATGACGCCGCAGCAAGTGCAAGGCGCGGGAATCGCCGTCGCGCAGGCCGCTCCGGCGCGCATCGATACCGCCGTCACGCTGCCGGGCGAAGTGCGCTTCAACGAAGACCGCACCGCGCATATCGTTCCCCGGGTGGCGGGCGTGGTCGAATCGGTCTCCGCCTCGCTCGGCCAGGAGGTGAAGAAGGGTCAGCCACTGGCCATCATCGCAAGTCCCGACCTGGCCGAACTGCGCAGTACCGCCCTCGCCGCGGACAAGCGCCTCGGACTGGCGCGCACCACCTACGAACGCGAGAAGAAGCTGTGGGAAGACAGGATCTCGGCGCAGCAGGACTACCTGCAAGCCGAGCAGGCCTACCGTGAAGCGCAGATCGAGGCGCAGTCCGCCAGGTCGAAACTGACGGCCCTCGGCGCCGAGATCAACGGGAGTGCCATGAACCGTTATGTCCTGCGCTCGCCCTTCAACGGCGTCGTGGTCGAAAAGCACCTGTCGCAGGGCGAAGCGGTGAAGGAAGACGCGAACGCCTTCCTGGTGTCCGACCTGTCGACCGTCTGGGTGGAGATCGTGGTGACGGCCAAGGACCTGGAATCGGTCCGCGTCGGCCAGCCGGTCACGATCAAATCCGCTGCCGGCAGCGCATCGGTGACCGGCAAGGTCAGCTATGTGGGTAGCCTGCTGGGTGAACAGACCAGGACCGCGACCGCTCGGGTCGTCATCGACAATCCGGGCCTTGCATGGCGCCCTGGACTGTTCGTGAACGTCGCTCTCGTGCGCGGCACGAAGGAGGCCGCCGTTGCGGTCGCGGCCGACGCCGTGCAGACCATTGAGGGCAAAACCGTCGTCTTCACGAAAGTGCAGAAGGGCTTCCAGGCCCAGCCGGTCACGCTTGGCGCGAGCGACGGCAAGAACGTCGAGATCGTCGCCGGGCTGAGCGCCGGGGCGCAATACGTTGCAACGGGCAGCTTCGTTGTGAAAGCCGAGCAAGGCAAAGGCAGTGCCGAGCACGAACACTGATCGAGGAACCCGACATGTTTGAACGAATTATCCGCTTCGCCATCGAGCACCGATGGCTTGTCATGCTGGGCGTCGTCGCCATGGCGGCCATCGGCATCTACAACTACCAGAAACTGCCCATCGACGCGGTGCCCGACATCACCAACGTCCAGGTCCAGATCAACACGTCGGCCGCCGGCTATTCGCCGCTGGAAGCCGAGCAGCGTGTGACCTTCCCGATCGAAACGGTCATGGCGGGCCTCCCCGGCCTGGAAGAAACCCGGTCGCTGTCGCGCTATGGCCTGTCGCAGGTGACCGTCATCTTCAAGGATGGCACCGACATCCACTTTGCACGCCAGCTCGTCAACCAGCGAATCCAGGAAGCCAGGGAAAACTTGCCTGAAGGCGTGGTGCCCATGATGGGCCCGATCTCTACCGGCCTGGGCGAGATCTACCTCTGGACGGTCGAAAGCGAGCCGGGCGCGAAAAAGCCCGACGGCACACCGTACACCCCGACCGACCTGCGCGAAGTCCAGGACTGGATCATCAAGCCGCAGTTGCGGCAGGTTCCCGGCGTCACAGAAATCAATTCGATCGGCGGCTTCGAGAAGGAATACCTGATCGCACCCGATCCGGCCAAGCTCAGCTCCTACGGCCTGTCGCTGTCCGACGTCGTCGGCGCGATCGACCGCAACAATAACAACGTCGGCGCCGGCTATATCGAGCGCCGTGGCGAGCAGTTCCTGATCCGCGCACCGGGCCAGGTGCGTACCCTCGACGATATCCGCAACACGGTCCTCAGCAACGTCAAGGGTGTTGCAATCCGCGTGCGCGACGTGGCGACCGTCGACATCGGGCGCGAACTGCGTACCGGCGCCGCGACCGAAAACGGCAAAGAGGTCGTGCTCGGCACGGTATTCATGCTGATCGGCGAGAACAGCCGCGCCGTGTCGCAGGCCGTTGCCGCCAAGATGGTCGAGGTGAATCGTTCGCTGCCCAAAGGCGTCAAGGCGGTGCCGGTGTACGACCGGACGGTACTGGTCGACAAGGCCATCAATACCGTCAAGAAGAACCTGCTCGAGGGTGCGGTACTGGTGATCGTCATCCTGTTCCTCTTCCTCGGCAACATCCGCGCGGCGATCATCACGGCGATGGTCATCCCCCTGGCGATGCTGTTCACCTTCACGGGCATGGTGTCGTACAAGGTCAGCGCGAACCTGATGAGCCTGGGCGCCCTCGACTTCGGCATCATCATCGATGGCGCGGTGGTGATCGTCGAGAACTGCGTGCGGCGCCTCGCACATGCGCAGGAGCACCACAAGCGTGACCTGACCCTCGCCGAGCGCTTCCATGAAGTGTTCGCCGCTGCCCGGGAAGCACGGCGACCGCTGCTCTTCGGCCAGCTCATCATCATGGTTGTGTACCTGCCGATCTTCGCGCTGTCGGGTGTCGAAGGAAAAATGTTCCACCCGATGGCCTTCGCCGTGGTTGCGGCCCTGGTCGGCGCCATGATCCTGTCGATCACCTTCATCCCCGCCGCGGTGGCCCTGTTTATCGGCAAGCGCGTCACCGAGAAGGAAAACAGGCTCATGGGCATGGCCAAGCAAGCTTATGCGCCGATGCTCGAAAAAGTCATGCGCAACGCGGCACTGGTTATCACGAGCGCGGTCGTCCTCGTCGTCCTGTCGGGGTTACTGGTCACGCGGCTGGGCAGCGAGTTCATCCCGAGCCTGAACGAAGGCGACCTGGCGTTGCAGTCGTTGCGCATTCCTGGCACCAGCCTGAGTCAGTCCGTGGAAATGCAGAAAAAGGTGGAAGCCGGCCTGAAAGCGAAGTTCCCGGAGATCGACAGAGTGTTTGCCCGCACCGGCACTGCCGAGATCGCATCGGACCCGATGCCGCCGAACATCTCGGACGGCTACATCATGCTCAAGCCTGAAGCGCAATGGCCAGCACCGAAGAAGAGCCGCGACGAACTGATCGCGGCGATCCAGGAAGAGGCCGAGAAATACGCGGGTAATTCCTACGAGTTCTCGCAACCGATCCAGTTGCGGTTCAATGAACTGATCTCCGGCGTGCGCAGTGACGTTGCCGTCAAGGTCTTTGGCGACGACATGGACGTGCTTGCATCGACGGGCAAGGAAATAGCCGAGGTACTGCAGCGCATCCCTGGCGCGGCCGAAGTAAAGGTCGAGCAAACGGGCGGCCTGCCTATGTTGACCGTTAACATCGACCGCGAGAAGACTGCGCGCTATGGTCTGAACATCGGCGACGTTCAGGAAGCCCTCGCCATCGCAACCGGCGGTCGCGAAGCCGGCACCATGTTCGAGGGCGACCGCCGCTTCGACATCGTCGTTCGTTTGCCCGAAACGCTACGGACCGATCTCGACGCGCTCAGGCAGCTGCCGATCTCCCTGCCCGCCAAGGACGGCGGCGCGACGACCTATATCCCCCTGGGCGAGGTTGCTTCGCTCGAATTCGCGCCTGGCCCGAACCAGATCAGCCGGGAAAACGGCAAGCGGCGCATTGTCGTGAGCGCGAACGTGCGCGGACGCGATATCGGCTCCTTCGTACCTGAAGCATCCGCAGCAATCGCCAGGGATGTCAAGGTGCCGGCGGGCTACTGGACGAGCTGGGGCGGCACTTACCAGCAACTGCAGTCGGCCACGACCCGGCTCCAGCTGGTGGTGCCGCTCGCCCTGTTCATCGTGTTCACGTTGCTGTTCATGATGTTCAACAACGTGAAGGACGGGCTGCTGGTCTTTACGGGTATCCCCTTCGCCCTGACGGGCGGGGTGATCGCCCTCGCCCTGCGTGGTATTCCGATGTCGATTTCGGCGGCGGTCGGCTTCATCGCCCTGTCGGGGGTCGCGGTCCTGAACGGCCTGGTGATGATTTCCTATATCCGCACCTTGCGCGAAGACGGCATGGGACTGGACCGGGCCATCACGCACGGCGCCTTGACGCGGCTGCGGCCAGTGCTGATGACGGCCCTGGTGGCGTCCCTCGGCTTCGTGCCGATGGCGATCGCCACCGGCACCGGCGCCGAAGTACAGCGCCCCCTGGCCACCGTTGTGATCGGGGGCATTCTTTCCTCGACAGCGCTGACGCTGCTCGTCCTTCCCCTCCTTTACCGGCTTGCTCATCGCAAAGACAGCGATGAAGTACCAGCGGAGCCGGTAAAGGTCCTCGTGCATTGAGACTGCCGGGCTGCGAGGAATTCTTGCGGCCCGGCTGAGGAGGATGAAATGCGTGAAGACACCCCAGGTCGGAGGTCACCAGGCACGCGCCGGCTTTTCGGGCTGGACCTTGCTGCGCACGGAACGGCTCTCCTGAGCTGCCTTACTGGAGGAGTCGTTCTGGAAAGCGTCGTCCTCATGGGAGCTGCCTCGCATCACGCAGCAAGCATCGGTTTTCGCCTGCTACTTGACAACAAGAATGCAGGGCAATCCCGAATCAGGTCGGGCGACGCACTGTATTCACTTGCCCAGCTCATCATTTGGGCGTGTTGTCTGCTGCTGGCCATATGCGTTACCGCCATGGGCGCACACGGCATGTTTCACGCAGAGCCGCTCAATGCCCAGGCAATAGCAGGCTTCGCGATACCCGGAGCGCTGGCCGCTACGACTACCGGTACGCTGGCCTTGCGGCCCGGCGATGCTGGACGTAGTGGGCGCGAGGTCGATGCAATGCTGTCCGGAGCGCCAGCCGTGCTGGCGTTTTGTGTCGCGTTCAGCCAACTGGGCGGTGAGGCAGGAAAGCTGGATGCACTTGCCGGGCTGAGCATCGTATTGATGCTGTGCGCACGTGCCGTGCTCCATCTCGGGCGGATCTTGGACTGACTCGCTGCTGGAGAAACAAAGCGTTGAACGCTATCGCAAGGAGGATGAACAATGAAACTACAACAACAGCTGCCCGATCCGATACGTGGTCAGATCATCGAATTAGTTGGAATCGGCAGCCTGGTTTTCTTTGGCCTGATGATGGTGTTTTTCGGCTGGCTTAAATACAAGGACCGAAACAATCCGGCGAATAAGAAGAAAAGGAAGGGCTCAGCGCGCAGCACGAAGAAAAAATAGCAATTCTCCGGCGTCCTTGGCGCCTGACCATATCGCGGACCAGCAGCAGAAAGCGTGCCGAACTCTCCGCGAGGATCCCGCTTCTGTAATTTGTCAGCACAACCATAACTACTATGTAAGGGGAAAACAATGGGTTCAGGACATTCACATGCAGCACAGCCGGGCCAGAACGAACGACCACTCTGGATTGCCCTCGGCCTCACGACCGCCTTCCTCATCGCGGAAATAATCGGCGGCATCCTTACCAACAGCCTGGCGCTAATCTCGGATGCAGCGCACATGTTTACCGACAGCGCGGCGCTGGCAATTTCACTGGCCGCAATCCGCATCGGCAAACGCCCGGCGGACAGCAACCGGACATTCGGGTATTACCGCTTCGAGATCCTGGCGGCCGCTTTCAACGCCATGCTGCTGTTCGCGGTGGCGATCTACATCCTTTACGAGGCTTACCAGCGACTGCACAATCCACCGGAAATTCAGTCGGGAACGATGCTGATGGTTGCCGCTTTCGGCCTGGTCGTGAACCTCGTTAGCATGCGCCTGCTCTCGAGCGGCAAGGACAGCAGCCTGAACGTCAAGGGCGCCTATCTGGAAGTCTGGAGCGACATGCTCGGTTCGATTGGCGTGATCATTGGTGCGCTCGTTATTCGCTACACCGGCTGGACCTGGGTCGATTCGGTGATTGCCGTTGCGATCGGGCTGTGGGTGCTGCCACGTACTTGGACGCTGCTCAAGGCAAGCATGAACGTGCTGCTCGAGGGGGTGCCAGAGGGACTGGGCATTGCCGACGTCAAGGATGCAATTGCGCGAGTGCCGGGCGTGGCCAGCGTTCACGACCTGCATGTATGGTCGATCACCAGCGGAAAAGCCAGCCTGACCGTGCACGTCGTTCAGGGTACTGCTGTCGCAGACCCGCAAGCTCTGCTGATGGCGATCCGCGAACTCGTGGCGCGCGAGTACGATATCCATCACAGCACCATCCAGATCGAAACGACGCCCTGTGAACAGGCGGCTGAAGAGCACAGCTTCGGGCCTACGCTGGCACACGAGCACGCCGGCCACGACGAGCATGAAGGAGAAACGCGATGATCGACCATATCAAAGCCAACCTCATCGAGGCACGCGACGCGCTCGACCGCCTCATCAGCGATGATACCCAACTCGGCAATATTCAGGCCGGCGCCTCCCTTTTGATCGATGCGTTGCACAGCGGGCGCCGCGTCATTTCGTGCGGAAACGGCGGCTCGATGTGCGATGCGATGCATTTGGCCGAAGAGCTGTCGGGGCGATTCCGCGAGGATCGCCCAGCGATGGCGGCCGTAGCCATCAGCGACCCGAGCTATATCAGCTGTGTGGCCAACGACTACGGCTACGACCAAGTATTTGCCCGCTTCGTCCAGGGTAACGGCGGCGATGGCGACGTCCTGTTCGCAATCAGCACGAGCGGCAGCAGCCCATCAGTCGTGTTGGCTGCCCAGGCTGCCCGTGCACGCGGAATGAAGGTGATCGGCCTGACTGGGCGGTCAGGGTCGCAGCTCGAACAGAATGCCGACGTATGCATTTGCACAAGCGCGGGCCGGTACGCAGACCGGGTGCAGGAGCTGCATATCAAGGTCATCCATATCCTGATCGAGTTGGTCGAGCGCGCTTTGCAGCCGGCGAACTACCCAGTCAACAGGTAAGCCGCCGACAAAGTCCCAGAATAGGCGTCTGGAAGTGGACGCGCCTGCTTACGTCCCGCTGCGTGCTCCACTGAACTTGAGCAGCCGCAGCCCATTGAAGACCACCAGCAGGCTCGCGCCCATGTCCGCAAACACTGCCATCCACAGGGTGGCCGATCCCGCGATCGCCAGTCCCAGGAACACCGCCTTGATCAACAGGGCGGTAACGATGTTTTGCTTCAGGATGGCACTGGCCTGCCTGCTCAATCGGATGAACTGAGGGATCTTGCGCAGGTCGTCATCCATCAATGCGACGTCGGCTGTCTCGATGGCGGTATCAGTGCCGGCGGCGCCCATGGCGAAGCCGATATTGGCCTTGGCCAGCGCCGGTGCGTCGTTGATCCCGTCGCCTACCATCCCAACGACACGGTGACGGGCGATCTCTTCATCGACCGCCGCAAGCTTGTCTTCCGGCAGCAGATTGCCCCGGGCGTCGTCGATGCCGACCTGGCGAGCGATGGCAACTGCGGTGACCGCGTTGTCGCCTGTAAGCATGACGGTGCGCACACCAAGTTTGTGAAGCTGGACGATCGCCTCGCGGCTGGTTTCACGAACGGTATCGGCTACACCAATGATCAACAGCGGCGCCGCTTCGTCACATAACACCACTGCGGTTTTGCCCTCGCCTTCGAGTTTCGCAAGTGCCGCCTCGGTTGTGTCGTTGCAGATACCGAGCTCCTCGACCAGCCTGTGGTTACCCAGGTAGTACCACTTGCCGTCGATTTTGCCTTTCGTGCCACGGCCGGTGAGTGCTTCGAAATTCGTCACGGTCGACACGGAGGTACTGCCTGCCTGATCCGACCAGTAGCGGCTCACTGCGGCCGACACCGGGTGGTCCGAGCGGCCGGCAAGAGATGCCGCCAGTTGCAGCGAGCTGCCCGGGTCACCTCGCAACGGGGACACATCGGTCACGACCGGCTTGCCCTGCGTGAGGGTGCCGGTCTTGTCCAAAGCCAGCGAACGCACCTTGCCGCCTTCTTCGAGATAGACGCCGCCCTTGACCAGGATTCCCATCCTGGCTGCGGCGGCGAGTCCGCTCACGACCGTCACCGGCGTAGAGATCACGAGCGCGCAGGGACAGGCGATCACGAGCAGTACGAGCGCCTTGTAAATCCATGGCATCCACTGCGCTCCCAACACCAGGGGCGGGAGGACGGCGACTGCAAGGGCCAGCGCAAACACGATCGGCGTATAGACCTTGGAGAATTTGTCGACAAAGCGCTGGGTAGGCGCGCGGCTCCCTTGCGCCTCTTCGACGGCGCGGATGATACGCGCGAGCGTCGAATTGCTGTGGGCAGCCGTAACGCGATATTCGAATGATCCGGTCTCGTTGACCGTGCCGGCGAACACGATGTCACCTACCGTTTTCGAAACCGGAATGCTTTCGCCCGTGATCGAGGCCTGGTTGACGGCAGACTGACCGGCCGTCAGCGCACCGTCCAGGGCAATCCGCTCGCCAGGCCCGACACGTGCCATGGTGCCGACGGCGACGGTTGCCGCTTCGCGTTCCACCCAGGTGCCATCCTCCAGGCACACGTGCACGGTATCCGGTGTCAGGGCAACCAGGCCTTGAATTGCGTTTCGAGCCCTGTCGAGCGAACGCGCCTCGATCAACTCCGCAAGCGCAAACAGGACCATGACCATCGCCGCTTCCGGCCATTGGCCGATCAGTATCGCGCCGGTGACGGCTATCGACATCAAGGCATTGATATTAAGGTTGCGATTCCTGAGGGCTATCCATCCCTTCTTGTAGACGCCCAGGCCGGAAACAGCGATGGCGGCCACTGCCAGGAGAATGACCGGCACGGAATTCTCCACCCCGGTGCTCCAGGCAACGACCTCGGCGCCGATAGCTGCAGCCACGCCAAGTAGAAGGCTGATGAGCTGCCTTCTTTGGCGCGGCAACCCCGCCGGCGCGGCGCGCTGGCCCGACGTATTTGCAACTGCCGTCGCCTGCATCCCGATCGACTTCAGGGTTGCTTCGATCTGGGAAGCAGGGCCACTGTGCCAGACAGCCAGACGTCGCTGTACCAGGTTGAATTCCAACTTCTCGACCTGGGATACGCCTGCCAGCTTGCTCCGAATAAGGGCTTCCTCGGTCGGGCAATCCATGTTCTCGATCCGGAACACGGTTTGTGCTGCATTCGCCCCGACGCCGAGGTCGCCTTCGACGACTGGTTCCATTCCGACGGCGCGAATGGCGGAGATGATGGGAGCAGGATCAGGCAGACTGTGCGAGACCCGCAGCTTCCGCTGGACGAGATTGAAGTCCAGTTGCCCGACGCCCGACACGCGGCCCAGCGCCTGGCGCAACAGCCCCTCTTCGGTTGGGCAGTCCATCTGGGCAATGCTTAGCTCGAGTGCGCTTGTGCCCATGGCTAAACTCGCGGCTGCTGGAGTCACCGCGCCCGGCTTTGCGCAACAAGACTTACTCTGGCAATCCGACATGTCGATCCCTCTGCAAACTGTGTATAGTTCGCATTTAAAACCCTGTAGCTGGTACAGGGTCAAGCGTTTAGCGACCGGAACAGGGCAATTTTGATGAAAATTGGTGAACTCGCGGAGCGATCGGGCTGTCTGGTGGAGACAATTAGGTATTACGAGCGAATCGGTCTTCTCATGCCCCCTGAGCGCGCAGCCAACAATTACCGCCATTACACTGAGCGGCACAGCGAACGCCTGTCGTTCATTCGTCACTGCCGGGCCTTGGACATGTCCTTGGACGAGATACGGCTGCTCCTCGACTTCCGGGACCGGCCACAGGCTGGGTGTGCTGGCGTGAATGACCTTCTCGACAAACACATCGGGCACGTCGTCGAGCGCATCGAGGCGCTGACCTTCCTGGAAGGCCAGCTGCGTGACCTCAGGAGTCGCTGTGTCGTTGACGATACGGCAGGCTCGTGCGCGATCCTGCGCGCGCTGGGTACCGAGGCGAACTGCGACAACGTCGTACACCGGGGCCACGTTTGATGCCACCCGAGCAGGCCTCCACCATGCACGATTCGCTTATGACCCTGGAGCAGGAACGCGAGGTCGCTCCCATGGAAGCGCTGCGCGTCCCGCGTGAACTCGATGGCTCGCGAGGATCGAATCGCGAATGGGACGTGCCGCGACAGATCGCGGCCAATACTGACGTTGAGGCTGTGCGCGCATGGCTGGCCAACTTCGTCGGCACCAGGACGACATTCGACGCCTACCGCAAGGAAGCCGAGCGCCTGCTGTTGTGGTCGATATGGGAAGCCGGCAAGCCACTTTCTTCGCTGAACCACGAGGATTGGCTCGTCTACCAGAAGTTCCTTGCAGCACCCGCGCCGCGCGAGAAGTGGGTGACGGACAAGGGGCGCAAGCACCCGCGCAGCGACAGCCGCTGGCGGCCCTTTGCCGGTCCGCTCTCCCCCGCAAGCCAGCGGCAAGCCGGCGTGATCCTCAATTCGATGTTCGCATGGCTGGTCAGCGCAGGTTACCTTGCAGGCAATCCCTTGTCACTCTCGCGCCACCGCAAGCCTCGTCAGGCCCCGCGCATTGAGCGCTACCTTGACGAGGATCTGTGGCGACAGGTCAAGGCCACGATCGACGCCCTACCCCGCGAGTCGCCGCGCGAGCGCGAACACTATTTCCGCCTGCGCTGGCTCATCACGCTGTGCTACGTGTGCGGCCTGCGTATCTCGGAGGTTGCCGAAAACAGCATGGGCAATTTCTTTTGCCGGCGCGACCAAGATGGCACGGAACGCTGGTGGCTCGAGATCCTCGGCAAGGGGAGCAAGGTGCGGATTGTGCCGGCTACGAACGAACTCATGGTGGAACTCGGTCGTTACCGGCGCGAACTGAGCTATCCGCCAACGCCGGTCCCGGGAGAGTCGACGCCCCTCCTGCTGCCCATCGGTGGAAACCCGAAGGCCCTCAGCCGCGGCAGCATCCACGACATCATCAAGTCCGTCTTCAGAATGACGGCCGAGCGAATTAAGCTCAAGGGGCCCGAGCACGCGCACACAGCGAGCAAGGTCGCGCAGGCGTCGGCGCACTGGCTCAGGCACACCGCAGGGTCGCACATGGCGAACAAAGCGGTCGACCTACGTCATGTTCGCGACAACCTGGGGCATGCATCGATCAGTACGACAAGCGGCTACCTGCACGCGCCGGACGATTCCCGCCACGCGGATACCGAGGAAAAGCACCGGGCGAACTGGTAAGCGGGACTTTGCACTTTGAGGCTATAGGAACAGCTCTAGCCTAAGCCCATCCACTGCCGGGAAACCGACCTTACCGGTCACTAGATCTCCATTCGTAGAGTCGAAGACGACGTCAGCCGTAAAGAGAGCGGCTGATTTCCTATGAAAGCTCGAGGCGCCCCGGCGACCGTTTCGCGTTGCTACCAGAACCCAGTAGATCGATGCATATTCCGCAATAAACTGCGCTCGCCAGCAGATGCGCACCCGCTCAGCAAATTCATTACCATATGGGAACCTAACAACCGACTCATCCAGGTCCGCTTCGTCAGGCACGCCCTCGAAAATGCTGAAGAAGCTCTCATAGGTCATGCGTAACACTATCAGGGCGAGCAAGTGCAGGTTGCACCCCCCGGGGTGAACGACGAGGTCCTTTGCTGGTAGCATCAGGTAACGACGATACTCGGCGTCGCTAAACGGGGATGCAACAGAGATTACGGACTCCAATCGACGTAGGGTTGTGCGATAGACCTGCCTTGCAAAACTGAGGCGTTCATACTTGGTTTTGCGCGTCGCCCAGATCCACTCCAGTGGGTCGGGCGGCTGCAATCTGACTTTCCATTCAAGGACAATAAGTGGCGGTATCGTCCTGACCGACACCGGGGGCCACGACTGTTCCGGTGCCATCGAGATGACCCACTGCCGCAGGCTGGTATCAGGTCTGAGCCAGTGCGCATAGCTCGACCAGCTGCGCGAAGTCAACAAGCCCTCGATCCGGGTGCGCCCTGGTGAGAGAGATCCCCACCACCGCTCGATTCCGCATACGGCATCGCCGATTTCGTCCGCTCGCTGCTGCATTGCCAGTCTGAGCTCGACTCCAGGCCTGACACCCGAGATCGGCCCGCGGCATGTCGGGCACGCATATGGTCGATTCAAAAGCGTTCGACGAAACCCGTATCTCGGTAGGGGCGCCCCGCATCCATAGCAGTGTTCGAGAAGCCGTGCGCCGTCGAACGGGCAATGGCTCAGGAATTGGCACTGGTGCCAGTAACTATGATAGAGATGCTCGAGGCAAATCGGACAGTAGCGCATGGTGCCGGACCACCAAACAGACCGGTGTTTGTCGTGACTGCTTTTGAGCAGGACGGCTTCAGCGTCATAAACGCGCCATCCGCTAGCGGCAGCGAAACGCTCGTGGTCGTAGTGCCAGTACCCATCGCTGACCGATTCTTGTTGATAGTTCTTTTCCGAGCAGTAAGGCAGCAGTGTTTTCGCGTCCAAACCGTTGCGCCACGCAAACCGCCATAGGGATGACACCAACGACTCACCCGGTAAGTTATCGAGGTATGCACATGCGTTTGGCGGCACGGACTGAGTTCCCGCTTCGTAGAGCTTCACCGCTGCCTCCTTTTGATCCGCTTGGCTTCAATTTTTGCGTCGTCCATCGCGTCGGTCAGTAAAGCAAATTCGATCGCTTTCTCCCAGGCGAGTTGCGGCGCCTGGCCAAATGCGTCACTGAGCTGGCCGGCGGTCAGGTAGTTCCGGATTACCCCGAAGAATTGCCGCGCCGGGAACCCCGTAGACAAGCTCGAGTTTTCCGAGCAAGCTTTCACTGCCTCGAAGAACGCGTCGGTTTCATTCTCCAAGCGAAATCCGCCTGCCCATGCGTCGGGTACGAAAAACTGGGTCCACGTTTGTTCGCTGCCGGGGGGCCAGACCGCAGCGTCGATTTGCTGGAAAATGCTTTTGATTTCCTCCTTGCGTGACAGTAGGCGTAGGGCCTGCCGGCGCCGCGCGAAGCGTGAGACGAGATCGGATCTTCCCTGTTCACGCAGCATCGTGATGACGTCCGAAAACTCCGGATCTTGGCCCATCATAATGGTGACGAGGTGGATCCCCTCGTCATCTAGGTCGTTGTAGATGTCTTTGAGGAAGAGAAAATCGTCCAGCAACATCGCGTTTGCCTCATCGATGAGAAGCACGACGAAGGGAGACTGCTGCGATCGCGCCAGGTCGATCAGCCTGCATACCAGGCGATGCCGCAGGTCGAACGTCTCGCCGCGCAGCTCCTGGTGGCCGACCGCAGTCAGAAAATGCTTGAAGAACGCCCGGATGGAGGGAACCTGATGATTCCAGCTTTTGTGCCGGACGATGACCAGTTCGGGCATCCGTTCGCGCAGCAGGTGTTCAAGAAGCATGAGGGCGCGGGTTTTCCCGGCGCCGCTCTGTGCAGTGAAGCAGCAACCATTTTCCCGTACCAGCAGAACGTGGCGAACTACCTGGTAGAGCTCCTTGATCGGCTCGGTCGTGAGCACTGTCGTTGGACTGAACAGCGGATGATTGACCGTCAGCAGGTCCGCACGGCCGTTTGCAAGTGCATTCATTTACTCTCCCAGATAGAAAGGCTTGCTCGCCGGTGGCTCGAAGTCGAAAAAACCAACTTTTGTCGGCGAAACTGGCAAGGGGTGGACAGGAGCAGGCTCACGGACAGGCTGCTGTGGTTCGGTTCGCTTCTGGTCGGCCTGTACCTTGGCAAGGTCCAGGGCGTCCTTCGATGCCCGTTTACGATTGCGGGCCAGCTTGTTACGCGCGTGCAGCTCCTCTTCCTTCACCTCAGTCCAATGGGTGACGACCGACGTGCCTCGGGTGTGATTGCGCTGCGACAGTCCGGCCTGATTCATCAAGGCTCGGTTACGCCACGACATGTGCAGGCCTTGTTTCCCGACGGGAGGCAGCAGCCGGCCAAGCTGTTCGCCGGTCTCGAGCACGGTCGCATGGGCCACCTGCACGTCCCTGCGATCGCAATAGGCAATCAGTTCACATTCAATGAGGTGGTAGGCGCTCGCCAAAGCGGCATTTGTGTACCTCCAGCGGCCCAGCGTGACATACGGCCGGATATTTTTGGCGCGATCACCGCGGACCGTGACGACTTCGACGTGAGAGAGCAGCCTGAAGTCCTGTTGCACCGCTCGGGGCAGCGGCTGCAGAAACGTTCCCGACCCCGGCCCCGCTAGGGCATGCCGCAGAGCGCCCATGGGTGACGCAAAGTTGTTGCCCTCGTTGCCTTCTTCGTTGTGCTGACGAATACAGGCATGGATGATATCGATGAGATCGCGTATCGTGATCTCGAACTTCATGGCCTTTTCCAGTGGCTTGTTGCGGCGCGTGTCTTTGGGGCCGGAGCCCAGTGTCGAGGGAAGACGTTTCAAGCCACGTTCGGACAGTTTGCCGAAAATCCTTTCCACTGGATGCCTTCGCCACCATGCCTTAACGGGGCCAAAGTTAATCGCGCACCCCACCGTGCGAATAATGTTGTCGACCACTTCGGTTGCCGCATTAGACCACGCGTTATCCATCTTGAGCACGCTGAATCCCTGGTATGCGATCTCGGGCATCACCTGCAGGGGCAGTACCTTGCCGTCGACGGTCAACTTGCAGAAAGCGGTTTCGCTGGCGGAATTGGGCGGACGTAGGGCGCTTTCGACGACCTCCAACACGCTGTCGCCGCTTGGCGTGAGCTCAAGAGCGACGAAGGCGCCCAGGACAAGATTCCAGCGCTCTTCGATCAGAAAGCCGATGTGCCAGCGCGCAATCGGCACGGGCAACCTGCCGCCATTCTCGGTCTCCAGGATCAGGACGGATGCGGCATCGACCTTGTGAAAATCGAGCTGACACGCCCCATATCCGCGCAACTGCGGGAACACACTGCGCTGGCCGGAGCCGACTCCGTGCCGACGCACCGCCTCTTCGCCTGCGCGGGCGCCGAACCAGCGGGTCGGCTCCTCCTCCAGCAACCCGAGACAGTAGGCACGCAGGGCCTTGTAACCACAATTGTGGGTATTGAAGGGCCAATCCTCCTCGGTCAGCCCGAGCGCGCGAAGCTGGTCAAGGAACTCTCCATGCAACTCGGCGTAGCCGATGCGCACGACAGGCACCGCCCGCCCGCCGGGGCCGAGGTACCGGCTACGAATTTGATGCTCCACCTCTGGATAGAGTGAAAACAACTGGGTGAGCGCTCCTGCGCAACCGCCGGAACCGTCGCCGATCATATGCTCGACGGGAGCTCGTCGATCGTACCCGGCCAGCCGCCGCCATGGGACAAGAGCGCGAAAGCCTGCGATTGTTCCATCGCCTGCCGCGGTAACGCAACGTCCGACGAGATAGAAGATCGTTTGGCGTGCCACTTTCGTCGCTGCCGTGATTTCGGGATGCGGGACGCCATCGGCATACATCTGCACCGCCCGCTTGCGCGGCAGGTAGCACGAAAGCGTGGCTTCGTCGAGCGCCTCTTCGTCCGGTGCCGGCCACTGCGACAGATCCGCGAACGCCTGCGGAATCAAGGAGCGGCGCCTTGAGCCCGCGGTCATGATCGCACCCGCTTCAATTGCGAGTGCATCCCGAACAGGCGCTTTGACAGCTCGGTCTGAACGATGCCACTCTGGAGTGCTTTTGCCACGACGGCGAGCATGATGGCCGGGTCGGCGTTGCCAAGACCCATGACATCGCACACCCGTAAGGACTCGTGCCGGTCCAGCGCCGCCAGCAGCAATTCGGTTTCGAGATACGAGGGACAAGCGCTGGAGCGCGTCATGATGGCGCAGAGCGTGAGCCAGTTATCGACTAGAATCTCCTGGCCGATGAGTTCCAGTTCCGTCCGGCGATACACTTGGATACCGGCCACAGCCGCCTTTTCATGCACCTGGTCGGGAATGGCCGGCTGGTCGGCCTTACCAGGTTTTTTTCTGTCGTGCCGCCCGATGAGGAGCCAGTGCTGTCCGCCGTCGCGCAAGCGAACCCGGACATAGCCGCCTTCGCTGCTTGATGACACGTTGAATGGATCGTCGATGAGGTCGTAACCGGCGACAGCGGTATCGCCCTCCAGTAGCACGAGGTGCATGAAAGGTACGTCGCCGGAGATGGTTAGCCGGCGGTTGTTCTTGGGTGACTCGAAAATCCAAAGGTTGGATACCTTCTGTTTGCGCTTGCGTATTGCAGATAGCGGCGTTGGGTCTGCTGCCGCGGACTTTTGCCTTGGGACGTGTTTCGACAAATCTTGCGCCATGACTCTACCCTCCATAACTAAACGGATGCAGCTTTTTTTGGAAACAAGAGTTGACCGTCCGGCCAGAGGAAGTTATCTTTGACTTGCGAGGATCGAAGATAAAATCTTTGGCCGGAAGCGGCGGATCTCGGAAATGGGGTTCGTCGCTTTTTTTACATGATTATTCCTCCTGGAGGATCGCGGCGATGCGCGCGGCTTTCTCGTGGGTTAGGTTCGATGCGCATTGAACAAGCGACTTGACCAAGGGAGCTACTGGGGTTGACGCCCCCGTACTTTGGCAAGCAACCATGCACCGATCGGCAACAGCGACTGTTAGCAAACGTCGCGCCTCATCCTCCTCCAGCTCCAGGGCCTCGACGATGCGTTTGAGGAGCCGTGGTGAGGGTGGCCCTTTTTTCGAATTCTCAAGCTGCGAATAGTAGCCTCGGCCAAGACCAGCGCGTACAGCAATATCTGCCTGCGTCGCACCTTTTCGTCTTCGAATAACGAATAATTCGCTTCCAAAATTTGTTTCGGCTGCGCGCATATCTTTTTGCATCATTGGCTAAGGACGAGTGCGAATGCAGTTTATACAACTGCCTCAATTGAAATGCAAGCGAAATGTGTTTTGATATATATAACCATTCGCAGGAGATGTGCACTAAATTCCAAATCGTTATTTGCAAACGGCCAGTCTTCCGCGTTACACCTTGCGGCGCGCCGTCCCGGGACCTACTTCGATAGATTGGTGCCCGTATCAATGGTACGGCATAGTTACCTGGCCGCCTTTAACCAGAAAGTAGCGTTTTTTGGCTGATTGGGTTTGTCGCAAATTAGGAAACACCCCGTTTCTAATTCGGTTTGCGTGGTTCAGGCAGACACCGCGCCGTCATGTACAGGTGCCGACGCAACGGCCCCCCAGACCCGCACCCAGAAAACTAACTTTTATCGCCAGTGCGCAGTGGTTCAATGGCCGTTCCATACGAATGAGCGCGCGACGTTGCACGGCGACTTCGACGGAAATAGGCGGATGAAAGCGTGGGAACACGGGAGCTGATGACCCCACGATACATAGAAAAGTAACTTTTTCCGCCTGACTCGCGTGGCTTTGTGAGGGGAAAGCGCCAACCCGACGGCATACCATATTGCTCAGGTATCAAGGTCGCTGCTGCAATCCTCTTGCAGTGTACGAAAAGAACCTAGTGGAGTGTGCACGAGCAAGCTGCGGACTGGCGTCGTCATGCGTAAGTTAGTTTTTATGACCAAGCCAATTAGTCACGGAGCTCGAATAAGCTGTCGATCACGCATTGCCACTATAGAATGTGCCACGGCGCGCTAGCACATCGTAGCGGCTGAATATGTTGCTGCAATCTGTATGCGGGGTTAATGCGCGGTCCGCCAAAAGTAACTTTTTTTTCGTGTGTCTATTTCGAACATATAGGGACCGCCAGGCTATTTTAGCCCTCGCTTATCTTTTTTAGAGATCAGGTCGATTTTTTCCGATTGTGACGGACACTACTGGCTAGACTGGGCTTGCCCACAGTCACGTATTTTTACCTTGAGACAATTGCATCTCAGCAGCCGGGCGATCATTCAGAGAGGGTCGAGCCACAGTCTGCTACGGCGTTTATCGCTAGCGCGACGCCGAGTACAGGGAATTAGGTACAAACGGACGACTGGTTCGCCGAGTCGGCATAGTTAGGTAAAATCTGCAGTCGACAAACCGACGAGTTTGAACCTGAAACCCGCGACGGTTCAAGGCAGGGGCTTAAAATCAAGGGGTTAGTGGAGCCGATCAGTAGCCGGTTTTAGGTACGAGCGCTAGAGCTCGTACTTAAAATTCCATACTCATCTTACCTAGGCATTCCGACTCGGCGTGAAAGTATCTTTTTTAACGCCAAGTAGCGAGCTAGCCTCAAACATACTCGGGGCAACGCTTGACTCTTCACACATCCAAGCGCAGCCGCCTTCTCCGCCGACGACTGTCTCGCCTCCCCCGTTTTTAAATCGGATGAAGGGGACGAATGAGCGCCTAGATGTTTAGACTCGTGGGATCATGTACCCATTCGTAGCTGGCCGCTCTTCAAGGCCAGGAACGTTTTGCGTACACTGTTCCAATCCGACTTTTCACTGGCAACTCGA
>Ga0308160_10002310_pt1 | contig 23508 bp, 32 predicted proteins | sample PhyFR1_FD_201036 | JGI IMG/M metagenome (GOLD analysis project Ga0308160, IMG submission 201036) | Phyllosphere microbial communities from UC Gill Tract Community Farm, Albany, California, United States - DLSLF.R1 | ecosystem: Host-associated > Plants > Phyllosphere > Unclassified | place: USA...
GCTCCTCCGCGGTCGTTCCCCCCCCCCCCCCCGTTTCGAACTGACCCGCCCGCCCGCCCCTTGCGCTGCCCCCAACCCATCCCCCCGTCGGTCGTCGAGCTTGCTTAGGGCCACGCGCCCGCTCCGATGGGGCCTTTCACGGCGGCCTTCCATACGCCGGCCGGCATGCTGCTCCGGGATGCCGAGCCGGGCGAGCGCGAGATGTTTGCCTACGTCGGGTCCGTCGCGCGCGCCTGGCCCTTTCCCCCCATCCTGCGGCTCGCTGCTGCTGCTGCTGCTGCTGCTGCTGCTCGAGAGCCCCACCTCTTTCCCTCGCGCGCGCGTCGTTCGTCCGGTCTGAGCTGACCAAGAACCCCGACCGCAACCGCACCAGGCCGAAGGCGACGGCCAGGTCGACCCATGCGGCGCCCTCGGTCCCCGACCAGCCCTTCTTCGAGTTCACGCCCCTCCAGCCGGCGACGCCCCTCCGGCCTCGGCCGGCCCAGGCGCCCCCGGTCGAGCCCGAGGTCCTGCTCGAGGCCGCCCTCAAGCTCATGGACGGCTTGTGCGCATTCGACCCCCCCCCTCCTCCTCGCCGACGCCGACCGATCGCACCCCTCCCCTCCCCCCCGCATCCCCTCTCCCTTCGAGTGAGGCTTTCCAGGGGACTGACCCCGCACGCTGATCGCCGCGCGCTTTCGGACCCCCCCATCTGCTCAGCCGACCGATGCCGCGGAAGCGCAAGCTGGCGGTCGCCCAGCTCGCCAAGGTCGAGGCGCTCCGCGAGTCCATCACCCGGCTCGAGCACGACCTGGTGAGCGCGCTGCCCGGTCTGCTCGTCCCTGCGAAAGGGTGGGGCTGGGGGGTGGGGGGGGAGGGGGCAGCCCTTGACTCAAGTTCTGACGCCTACTTCGCTGACGCCGACTTCTTGACCAGGCTTCCGGTCGCACATTCGCCGTCGCGGCTGAGGCTACCCCGGTGGTCGAGGACGTCGAGGAGGCTGGCGAGCCGTCCTTCGCGAGCTTGCTCGCGCACGAGGAGGCCGAGATCAAGGCGCTCGAGCGCAAGATCCTGCTCGCCCGCAAGCTCGAGGCAGCAGCCCCGGTACGTCCCGTCCACACCCGGGCCCCTTCCATCGGAACGATCGATCGACCCCAGCGCTGACGCCCTCCCCCCCCCCCCCTCTCGTCCCGTCCCCGTCCCTATGATGTCGGCTCTCCCAGGCTCCTTCGCTCATGTCGCCGATGCGCGTCCAGATGGCCGCCCCTCCGACGCCCCGGTCGGCTCCCCGTCGGCCCATCGTCCCACCCTCGCCCAGGCCGTTCTCCGTCGCCGCCCAGCTGTTCAAGCTCCCGCCGCCGTCGGCCGCCCAGACCTCGGCTTGGCAGACGCCGACCATCACCCGCTTCCTGACCAACTCGCACAAGAGCCGAACGCCGGGCTCGCTCGCGCGCCCGACGCCGCTCAGCTTTGGGCTACCCGCCGCCGCCGCCGTCGCCGCTCCGGCGTCGTCGAAGGGCTTTGCGGACACATCGGTCATCCTGGAAGGATCCCAGGCGGACGGCGAGAGCCTTCTGGACGACACGATCCTCGACGACGGCGACAGTTCGTTCCCGAGCGCCGCCGCCGCCGACGACGACGACGACACCGTCATGCTGTCTCTCCCGGAACCTGCGGCGCCGGTGCTCGCAGCGCCATCCTCTCCTCTGTCGACCCAGCCGCCAGCAGTGGCACCTAGCGAGCTGGTCGCCCTTCCGGCCCTGGTCGAGCCTCCACTGCAGCCGATCCCCGTCGTCGCCGAGGCGGAGCCGGATAAGCCCACGACAGCTTCGCCGCCGCCGCCGCCGGCCGCGCAAGCTCTCACGGACGCTCAGATCGCGATCCTGGTGCGTCGGCGGCGCGCGCGGGCGAAACCGCGCCTTTCCCAAAGCCAGCGGGCTGATCCTGTACCGTGCCCCTCCTGGCTCCGCTGCAGACCAAGCTGTGGACGCCGTTCGGCGATATCCTGCGGCAGTCGCCGCTCGCGCCGTCGTCGAGCGACGCGACGCTGCCGGCCCAGGAGACCTTGTGCGTCTGCTTTCGCACCGTCGTCCACTCTTGTCGGCGGCCGCTGACACCCTGCGGCCTTCTCTTCGGGGGAAAACCAGCGACGCCATCACGGCCCTCTCGGTGCTCCCGCCGCCTGCGGCACCGACCTCGATCACCTCGACGACCTCGTCCTCGACGCCCGCCTTCCCGGTGACGCCGCAGGGCATCCTCCTCGCCCACGTCTTCCTCCGCCTGCTCGACGCCGAGGCGCACTCGCTCACGATGAGCGCGATGAAGGCGGCGCTCGCCCGGGTGCCCGGCGGCGAGGAGGGCGGCGTCAAGAGCATCTACTACGCCGTCGGCAAGCGCGGACTTGCGATCAAACGCGGCGGCGGCGAAGCCCGGGTCGAGTTTGCCTGAAGGGAGGGGGGCGGCGGCGGCAACAGGACGACTTTCACATGGCCATCTCTAGATGTCTAGGAGCGATCGGCGCGCCCTTCTAGCTAGGCGGGCAGGACGATCTCGCCTGCGACGGCGACATGGTCGCTCGCGCTGAGCTTGGTCCGGGGCAGGCCAGACCCGAGCGTCTCGGCCGAGTGCGGCTGGAGGAAGGCGGTGATGCGCGGGTAGACGCCCGTCGTTTTGGGCGGCAGGAGGAAGATGTAGTCGAGCGTGAGGTGCCAGTACCTGCGGGGTCGGAGGGCCGGGACGACAGCTCAGCCAACGCCGGCGGCCAACGAGCGACGTGGTGGAAGCGGAGGGAACTCACGGAGTGTAGCTGGTGTAGCACGGCTCACCCCGGCCAATCTCGAGCCACTGCTCTGCCTCGGCCAGACGTTCGCCGAGCGTCAGCCCCTCGAGGCCCTTACCCTTACCGAGAACGCTCGCCTCCTGGTAGAGGGACCGCGGAACGCCGCCTGCCGCGCTCTCGGCCGCGCGGAAGACGGCCGTCAGCTCGGCGACCGAGAGCAGGCCGTCCTCGGCCGTCGCGAGCCGAGCATTCTTCATGATGCCCTCGCCCTCGCCGCCCTTCTCCTCGCCCTCGCCCTCGCCGTCGTCGTCCTCGTCGGCGGCCGTCGGCAGCGCCGCCGGCTTCGAATGGGGCGGGACGAATTCTGGCTTGCCGGCGGGCGGGCTCGGCTTGGCCGAGCGCACGTTGGCGACCGACTTGTGGACGACGGACGAGTTCTCGAGGTCGGCCACCTGACTCGCCGTCAGCTGCCGCGACGGGTCGACGAGCAGAGTGTACGACGGCTCAAACGGCTGCGTGTTGAAGTCTACAGTCCAGCGCAAGGCGACGCGGGCGCGGGGGGGGTCAGCTCGAAGCGGTCGGTGCGGCGGCAGCCAGCCGTCAAGTGACGTACCGCCGGCCATGACGATCGGCCAGGCCTCCCAGCCTCCTTGCTGGCGGAAGCGAAGCGTCTCGCGCAACAGGACGGCGACCTGGCGCGTGCGCTCGGCCAGATAGAGCGGGTGCCAGAACAGATGCGTCGTCACGACGATCTGCGAGCATCGGGCGCTTCCAAGGCGTCAGTGCCCAGATCGACTCTGGAAGGCCGATCGTCCAACGCACCACGCCGCCGTCGCCAGACTTGTTGCGGAGCGCGACGAGCAAGCCGACGTTCTTCGTCTCGCGCGTGCCAGCCCTCCGCCAGCGCGCCTCGTCCTCGCCCCCGCCCTCGCGGACCTCGGCCTCGTCGAGGTAGACGACCTCGCTCGCGGCCGCGGTGAAGAGCGCGGAGCGGTGGAGAACGACGAGCCCGTGCCGCTTGTTGCGGCCCCGGCCTTCGGTCGCCGTGTACTCGGTCAGGTGCGGCCGGAGCGCGGGTAGCTGGTCGACCTCCTGCGAGTTCGGAAGGCAGTCGAAGGGAACATAGGTTGTCAGCCAGCCCTGGTCGCGCCGAAGGAAAGGCATTGGAAGGGAGGTGTGCACCTGCAAGGCAATGACGTCCGCCTCGTAGGCCGTCAGCTCGGAGATGAGCATCTGCTCGCGCGTCACGAACTTGAGGCAGTCTGGATGGCAGGACGAGAGAGTGTCAGCGCATCGTTGCACAGCACGTCGCTGGGGGTGAGGCCAGAGGACGGACCGGAGCCGGGGAAGAGGTCGCGGCCTGCAAGGGCCGGAGAAGAGCTGACGTCAGTCGATCAGACAGCCAGGACGGGCTCCAGAGTCTGCTGCTGCTACGCACGGACGAGCGTCTGCGCAAGCATCTGTGACCGTGGCGAGGAAAGGTCCAAGCGGGTCAGCAACTACCATTCCGTACCACGAGCAGGACGCAGGTCGGATCCGAACTCGGCCACTCACGTTCCAGCTCATCACCTTGACCCTGAGCTCGCCCTTGGCGACCGGCCCTGCCTCCTCATCCAGCCTGACCCAGTCGCGCTTGCGAAACTCGCCCTTCGCAAGCTGCTCGGCCGACCGGAGCGGCTGGGCGCCCTCGGCCTGAGCGGCCGCCTGCTTGGCCTGCTTGAGCTGCGCGCGGGCGGCCTGCTTTGCTCGCTGTTCGGGCGTGAGCTCGTAAGGCGCCTTCTTGCCCGCTTGCTGTGGCTTTGGGGCGGGCTTTGACTCGGCGGCGGGAACGGCGCTTATCGCTACTGCTGCTGTTGAAGGAGCGGCGCTTGAGGCTGCTGGTGTGGTCGACATGGGTGCGAGGAAGCGAGGCGGCGGAGGGCTGAGGGGGAGTGAAGGACGACCGGAAGGTAGGTGGCGCGGGAGGAGGAAGATTGTCGTCCAGCGGGAGACGGCCGAGAGGACGGGTATCGTGGGCTGAGCTTTTTACGAAAGCCGGCTCTGTAGACGGGAGGGTGACTGATGAGGAGAGACGACGGACGAGTGTGCACAGAGGAGATCGGCGTCGATGGACGTCGCAGGGCGTGCGTGCGCCGACGGCCGGCGGGCGAGATTGCCTCACGCCCCGGGCGCAGAGTTCCCTTTTCGACGGTCGCTCATGGCAGGCAGGCGCGGCGCTCAAGGTCGCGGCGGTCTGTCGGAGCGCCGTAGGTCAAGCAGGGGCATCATATCGTAGCGTCGTGGCGGAGGGAAGGGGCACGGAGCTGCCGCAAGCAGCGCTGCGGGGTGCGTTGGCGGCCGTCCTTGACAGCGGCTTTGCGGCCAGAAAGAGGGCGGGAGGGGCGGCAAGAGATGGAGCGATCATCGTTCTTAGCTCTGCTCGCTCTCGTCCTTGTGGTTGACCTCGAGGACGTGGTAGCCGACGATGAGGCCCATGGCGACGACGCCGAGCGAGTTCTAGGTGAAGCGGGACCGAGGCGCGTCAGCAGCTGTACGTCCCTTGCGAGGCGCGCGCAGGAGCCAGATAGCGGACGATGGGACTGACGGCCAGCGTGGTGAGCGTGGTGTCCGAGATCATGGCGGGCGGCCTTGTCTTCCTTATGGAGGCCTTGAAGTGTGGGTTGGTCGGATCGGAGGGAGGAACCGGTCGACTGCTGCAGATGGCCGCCGGCCGCCCTCTCGTCTCGTCGTCGCCGAAGGCGCGCGCGCGCGCGCGCGCCAGGCTCGGGGAATCGGTCGGGCCTGCAATTTCAGTCGCGGCCGGCCCGCAGTCTGCTGCTCTCGCCCTCCCGACAGCTCCTCCTCACTCGACCCAGCTCAGCAAGCACCCGACCCACCACCTCGGCAACGCCTCCCTCTTCTCCCGTACAGCCAGCTCCGGTCTCTCTCTTTCCCCTTCTTCTCTCCCCACCTCTCCCTCCTAGCATGCGGCCTCTGACCGAGGAGGAGACCAAGGCCGTCTTCTCTAGTGCGTCCTCGTCGTCCTCCTTCCGATCAGCCGCAGCGGGTCCTGCCGTCCAGAGCTGACTCTTCGCCTCCTCCTCCTCGCCTGTCCTCACACAGAGCTCGCCAATTACATTGTCCGTCCTTGCTACATGTACGCGCCGGGTGGACCCTGTGAGCTGATATCGCCCGCTCGTCTGCGCAGGGCAAGAACCTCGTCCACCTCGTCGACCGGCCGGAAGGCGAGGAGCACTGCTTCAGGCTGCACAAGGACCGGTGCGTCCTCATCACGTCTGGCGGAGCTGGGTCAGGGATGGTCGCTCGATTCAGCGGCCTCCAGGCCGCCAGCTAGGTGGAGGCGTGGCTCCTACAAGGTAGGACAGCTCAGACTGACGACCTCGCCCTCTCGCTCTCCTCCGCACCTCGCACGCCCGCCTCCGATCCTGGTCTCCCCCGCCCCGCCGCACGACCTTGCTCGTCACGCTCGGCGGGCGGCTGCTTCTAGGGTGTACTACCTGCCGACGCCGCTGATGAAGCAGTCGATCTCGGTCGCCCGGCCCAACCTCATCTCGCTCGGCACCTGCTTCGGCCGCTTCTCCAAGTCAGGCAAGTTCAAGCTCGCCGTCACCTCGCTCGACTTCCTCGCGACCTACGCAAAGTTCAAGGTCTGGATCAAGCCCAACGGCGAGCTGCCCTTCCTCTACGGCAACCACGTCGTCAAGGCGCACCTTGGCCGGATCACCGAGGACACGCCAGAGCACCAGGGCGTCGTCGTCTTCTCGATGAGCGACGTCCCGCTCGGCTTTGGCGTCACCGCCCGCTCGACGATGGACACGCGCAAGCTCGACCCGACGTCCATCATCGTCTTCCACCAGGCGTACGTTCGCTCTTTAATCTCTCTCTCTTTCTCAGGGGCGCCCTTCGTCCTGCCTCTGCGTCGCGAGTGGGCGGAGCTGTCGCGCTGCGACGGCGAGCAGTCCTGCAGCTCCTGGCCCCTTTCGAAGGATGATCGGCAGCCGACCGAGACTGACTTTCTCTCCGCCCATGTCATCCGTCTCTCACACAGCGATGTCGGAGAGTACCTGCGCGACGAGGTCCGTCCCAGTCCGTCGCCCCACTGCCTCTCGAACCTAGACTGACCCTTCGTTGTCCCCGTGATCCCATGCATCCAACAGGAGACCCTCTTCTAACGACCATCCCTCCCTTGCCTTCCTCACCGGACTCATCTCACCTCTCGCCCTTCACGCTTTCGCTGTTCCCTGTCCATCCCGGTTCATCTCCTCATGTGCACTGCATCTCCACTCTTTGGCAGCCTAAGCGAACGGGCTCTGGGGCTCTGGCCTGGAACGCCTCTCCGACCAATGGCGCAAAGTGGGCCGCGAGGTGGCTATCGTCCGGCGACGCCTCAGGACAGAGAGTTGATCGGCAGGTGGCCCTTCTCTGATTCGTCGCTTCTGCAGCTGCTCGCTTCTTCAGGCCTGGGCACCGCTGCTCGCCTGCGCCGAGACGGACGGTGGGCGCCGGTTTCGCGAGCGCCAGGTCGGGCCCAAGAGCGATCTGTCACGGAGACTGTGCAACACAATATTCCAGACCTGAAACGAGGGGGGTACTCTCGATGAGGGTAAGGAGGGAGGGTAGGGGAGGAGGAGAAGGAGTCTATACAACGTGTCCCTCGTCGTCGTCGGCGCTGTCGTCGGCCTCGGCAGAGGGCAAGACGGGGGCGGTCGGCGCCTGCTCGGCCTCGTCGAGATCGGGAAGGAAGGGCGGGGCCGAAGCTTCCACTTCGGCCTGATCGAGCGAGGGCGGCGGGGCGGAGGGCGATGGGGGAGGTGGAGCGGAAGGGTACGAGGGCGATGGCCCTCCGCGGTCCAAGCTCGAGAGGAGCCGGGCCGTTGTCTCTGCGTAGGGGTCGGCGAGCGTCTTCTGCCCCCACTGGCGAGGCGGAGCCGGCAGGGCCGAGCTGCCTGCGGCCGTCGTTGGCCCTTGAGGAGGGAGCGACGAAGGGTGCTCGAGCTGAAGCGCGGAGGACGGGTCCGACTCGAGCGAGTCAGCCGCCTCCCAGACGGGCGGCGCGCTACCTTCCTCCTCCCCTTCTGCGAGCGCATCGGCGTCAGCGTCGGCGGGCTCCTCGGGCGGGGCAGACGGGCCCTCGGCTGCCATCCGGGCAAGGACAGCCTTGTCGTCCGTCGCGACGTGCCGGGCATGCCGGGCGAGGACGGCCGCGGCCTCGGCCGTCGTCCTTGATGAGCCTGGGCTGGCACTCGTCGTCGACGGCGACAGCGGCGGTGGCGAAGGAGGACGGAGGGGAACCTTTGCGTCGCGTGGGAAGGACGGAAGCGCAGGGAGGACGACGACGGCGGCGGTCGGTGGCGGGGGCGGATGGTCGCCCGCCTCGCTTCCCTCGTCGACCTCGCCGGTCAAGCCGAGCGAGGAAGTCCCCCCGTCCGACGTATGTGCTCTCGTCGGCCTGCGACGCGGTGACCCGAGGCCGGCAGGCGCGGCGCCGGGGAGGTGGTGGCCGTCGTCCGAAGCAGATCGTGTGGGCCTAAGCGGCCCGCCACCGGCCGAAGAGGACGACAAGGAGGCCGACTGGTAGGCCGGCGGCGTCGGGTGGTGGCTTGGATGCGGGGGCGGCCCGGGCAGAGGGTCGACGTCCGTGTCGGTGATGACAATCTGTTGGGGGAGCGGGCCGACCGTCGACGACGATGGCTGGTACGAGCTCGCGCCCGGCCGCCAGTCGGCGGCGCTAGGGGATTGCGATCGAGCCGAGCCCTCGACTACATCGGCCTCGTTCTCGACGACGATTGCTTCGGCCTCGTCGACGACTGGCGCCGTCGTCGCCCGGCCCTTGCCCTTTGAAATGCGCAGGAAGCTCTTGCCGGCCGATCTCAGCGTGCCGACCATCCTGCCCTTGCCCAACCGCTGACGAGCGCCACCAGTCGCACTACCGGCCGAATCACCACCTCCGCCGAAGCGGTTGGCGCTCGACCGGCTGCTCGAAGTGGCGGAGGAGACGATGGACGCGGCGTCGGCGGCGGCGGAGCCGGCCCGTCCAGCCGAGAACGTGGCGACGCGCTGGATCTGGAGCGTCTCGCCGTCGACGACCACCCCACCACCACCAGGGGCGGCGGCGGCGGCGGATGCGGTCGTCGTTAACAAGCCGGCCGCTTCGGCCGCTTCGACCGCCTCGCGTGCACGCCGGAGCTTCTTCTCCTCGTGCCGCTTGGCTCGGCGTGCGAGGCGGCGCTGCTTGTTGCGGCGTGCGAGGAAGCTGCGTTGCGCGGGGTGGGAGAGGGGAGTCAGGACGAGACCCCAGAGTCGCAAAAGGTCGTGGGAAGCGCAGAGGACGGACGTAAAGATGGTCGCGAGGACGATGCACGTCAAGCCGACGCTGATGACGACGATGAGCGGGACCTCAAACTCGTCCCGGTCGCCGCTGCCCCAGCCTGGCGGGAGCTTGGTCGGCGTCGGCGCATGCGACGAGGCAGCGGAGGTCGAGGTGATGAGCTCGTCGGCGGTGGCTGTTGGGCCAGCTGCGTCGGAAGAATCGACGGCGAGCTGGCGTGCGGCGGCGGCGGCAGCGATGAGCGGCGGAGGGGCGGGGCGGACGAGAATAGGTCTTGCGTTAGCCTTTTGTGGACGAGAGCCCGAATCCGGACACGCCCCGAGGAAGGACGAGGGAAGAGAAGGAAAGGAGGGGACGGAACGGACCTGGACGCCGTAAAGTTCCCACTCGGAGGCGAGCGCCCACGTCGTGCCGTCCTCCTGGGCCTCGTACTTGTCGACGAGCGCGCGCGAGGTGACGACGCCAAACATGTGGGCCGCCCGAGGGCGGACGCCGACGACGGCCGTCGGCGACGGCGCCGGAGTCGGCGTCGGCGTTGGCGGATCAGAGCGATCGGTTGAGCGCGGCTGCTCGGCAAGACGGCTGCTATTGCTGTTGCTGCTAGGGTGGGAGGTCGCGCTAGGGAGGCTGGAGGCGAACGACGGGTTGTCTGCGGGCATCGCTCTCCGGGGTGGTCGACCAGCTGCTCCTCGCAAGCGGCGGTCCTCCAACGACGAGGGCGGAGGGGGCAGGCGGGCCGCTCGACGACGACGAAGCCAACGATCATCGTCCGAGTCTACCTCGCCCTCGCCGATGGGTGATGAGCGACGTCGGTCGGCCGGGTCAGGCAGTTGAGGCGACGGACATCCACCGCCGCCGTCGTCATCGTCGAGCGAGTACTTGGAGGGGAGGTCGTCGTCGGTCCGAGAACATGACGCCTGTCCGAGCTTGCCGCTGCTGCTGCTGCTGCTTGCTGGCGACGACGGCGGTGCGGGGTGAGGAGCGCCCTGGGCCGGTGCCGGACCGAGCAGGACGAGCAGGCCGATCAACGTCCCGAGCGCCTTCCTGCAGGGCAAGGGCGGGATGAAAGCGCTCCTCCCTCTTCTCCTGCTGGTACTACTGGTGCCGCTGTTGCTGCTACTGCTGGAGGCGGGCGACGACGAGGAGGGAAGCGCCGCCAGAGGGGGGGGCATGACCTCGGTCGACGGCGGCGGTGGCAGAATCGGAGGATGAGGGAGGTGCGCCGCACGCGCGCGCGCGCGAGGGGGGGCCGGAGGGTTCGAGTCGAGCGAGTCGGCGGCGGCGACGACGGGCTCGAGGTCGTGTGCGTGTGGCTGCGAGAGGAGGGCCGCGTCTTTCGTCGGCCGCAAGGGATGGGATGGAGGATGAGGACCAAAGGGGGAAGAGGGCGAACGGGGGTCCTTGCGGTGCGGGCGGGCGGGCGCGGGGGAAGAGGGAGAGGAGGACCCGGGCCTTCCTCTCCCTCCGCGCGCGCCGGCCGGCCCCTTGCTATTCCAGGCCCAGCAGGGCCAGCCAACCCTTTCGGCAGACAACGACGGACGACACCGATCCGCAAGCCGACCTATCGCAGGAAGCAGTCGCTATTTGGGTCCTGCTGCTGCTGCTGCTGCTGCTGCTAGAGGGTCTCCCATCCTCGGCCTCGTTGCCTTCCTCCGCCAGAGGTCCCTCACGACTCACCAGGGCCACGCCCGCCTTGGCCGGGCTCGCCGGGCCAGCCAGCCAGCGAGCACACCTGGTCTGCTGCGCCCCGGCGGGGCCGCCGGGCTGCCTGCCAGGGGGCCTCGACCCTCCCCGTCGGGGGCACAACGACTGGAACCGAGCTCAAGCGTTCGACGCCCGTGCTGCTCAGGGGCGGAACAGCGTAGCGCAGATGCGGCGGAGGAGAGGAAAGAGGGCATGAGGATCGTCAAGGAGCAAGGGGTCGGTGGTTGGCTCGGAGGCCGCCGACCGTCGTCGGGGGATCGCGGCGCGTCCGTGCGCAGGCGGCTCAGAGGAAATCGAAGGCCGACGACTTCCAGCCCTGGCTGCCGGAGCCGGTCGAGACGACGTTCGTCGCGGCCGAGGGCGAGAGCTCGAGCGGCGGGCCGACCGAGACGCGGCTCTGGAAGTCGTCGCTCTTCGCCCCGGTCTTGGCCTTGGCCTCCTCGCCCTGGGCCTTCTTCTTCGACAGCAGGCCAGAGAAGGCGTCGACCTTCTTGGCGCCTAGACAGGTGCATCAGGGGTCGGGAAGCGGGGTCAATCAAGCGCCATGCGAGCAAGCTGACTGGGCAAGAAAGAGGGCGCACCGGGCTCCGAGTTGGCCTCCTTGAGCTCGCGCCGGACGGCCGCGAGCTGGGTGTCGGCGTACTGGAGAGTGGTCCGGATCGAATTTTCGATCGACCGGGCAATCTTGGACTTGATGAGGCCCGAGACGAGCGGCAGGACGACCCGGTACAGGAACTGGTGGGTCATCTCGCGCGTCGCAATCTTGAGCGTGCCGACGTGGGCCTTGACGTCGCGGACGACAAAGACCGACTGGGACGACGCCGGCGCCGTCTCGAGGACGATCGTCGCACTGATGCCCTCGCCGCCAATCAGGCAGTCGACGAGGCCGGCGTCCTTAAGCTTGGGGAAGCCAGCCTTCCTGTAGAGGGGGCGGCGGGTCAGGATCAGTGGTCCAGGAGTCAGCAACCTGCCCGGATCGCTCGCGACGGGTACAGGCGAGAGAGACGCACTTGGCAAACGTGACGTGGCAGTCGCGGACGTCGGCCTGGAGTTGCTCCAGGCGGATGGTGATCCGGCCGTAGGTTGAGCCGGGGCCGACGGCTGAGGGTTTGATGGGCGAGAAACGTAGGTGAGTGCGCGTCTCCAGGTCAATGAAGTTGGGGAACAGCGTCTCGGCCCGGAGGACGAGGCCCTCGACCGAGATGTCGGCCTGCTTGTCGGAGTAATCGATGCGCGGGATTGGAATGTAGCCGCTGCGCTCGATGAGGGCGGGCAAAACCAGCCGGCGGAGGTCGTCCCAGATCTCGGTCTTGACGGTGAAGGCGCCGCTCTCCTCAAACAGGAGGTCCTTGGCGAGCTGCTGGACGTCGGCGCCGAGCCGAGCGTTGAGAGGGTCTGCGACGGGAAGCGCGCGGTATTGTCAAGTGCGAGTCTGGAATGAGAAGCTCTACGGGCAGCGACGCTGGCAGCCAGCGCACCTTCGCTGAAGCCCTTGAGCCAGAACTGCATCTCGTCAAACAGGCGGTCCTTGTGGGCGGCGTACTGGGCAGACGCCGAGTGCAGTCGATCAGTGAAGCATGCGCGCGACTGGCAGGCCGCCGGGAGGAGCTCACCTTGTCCTTGAAGAAGACGTCGCTGCGGTCGCGCAGGGCCTTTCCCTCGCGGGCGCAGTCCTCGTCAACGATGTAGCCCGGCTCGAGCAGCGACTTGCGGACGTAGGCGTCGACGTCGGCCCACCAGGCCCGGAGCTCCTCGTCGTGTCGCGCATCGTCGTACAGCTGGTCGATGGCGGCGATGACGCCGTTGAGCGGCCGGCCCGACAGGCGCGAGAGGATGACCTTAAGGTGCTCGACCGACCGCTGGAAGCCGGGGTCGCTCGTGCGGTCACCGCCGGTCGCCCTGAGCTGCGTCGCGTGGCCGCGGTAGTCGTCCATCATGTCGAGCAGCGACGAGACGGCTTGAGAAAGGGAAGCGTGGCCAGGGTCGTCAGCCCGCGCATACACCCAGCCTCCGCAGCGGCAGCCGTCGACGACGGACCTTCTTCATACTCGTCGCGCTGCTGGCTCTCGTGGACCGCCTTCTTGAGGCGCCAGAGGAACTGGTCGCGCCGTTCGGGTGGCAGGTTCTCGTCGAGAAAGTGGCGGGCCTGCTCCTTGTGCTGGCGGAGCTTGTCCGAGTCGTCGTCGCCGGCGAGGCGCTCGCGCAGGCCGTGGTAGCGGTCCTTGAGCGTCCGCTTCGTCTGGGAAGACACGGCGCCGTCTCGACGTCAACATGCGAGCTGACGCTTCGACTGCGCTGTCGAACGCACCCGCTCGGCACCCTCGCCGGCCATCTCCTTGGCCTGCTCGGTCTTCTGGCCGGCAAACTCGTTCGTCTGCTGGCCGCGCGCGGCTTGCGTGCCCTCGTGCGCCTGCTGACCGACCGTCGCCTGCGCCTCATGCTTCGCGCCCTGGGCCTGATGCATACCCTCCTGTGCGCGCGAGGCGAGCCGGCCGGCTTGGGTGTCCTCGATCGGGGTCGAGGCGGTTTGGCCGGCGGGCGTCTCGCGGTCGACGGCGCTCAGCTGCTCCTCGGTCGGCCGGATCTTCTCCTCGGCGACCTTGTTGATGGCCGTCGCGAGCCTGGAGAAACGAGGACGGTCGGATCAGTCGGCAAGCATGAGTCGCAGGTGGGGAGGTGGAAGGGTGGCGGGACGCACACGTCGCGGCCGACCGTGCCGAGGTCGAAAAAGATTTTGCGGAACTCGGCGTTCTGGAGAATGAGGCCGATGACGGTGCGCAGGTGCTGGGCGGCCGTCGACGCGTCTTCCTTGGCGTGTGGCTTATCGGTGAAGGACCGAAGGTCCTGCGACGAAGGACGGGGCTGCAGCGTGAGACCTGAGACCGTCAGCTAGGGTGCGCGAGGCGATCGTCTGCCTGAGGAACGACGTACGACCTGCGTCTCAGAGATGAAGTCCTGGATGAGCTCGTCCTCGTTCTTGGCCAGGAGGAGGTCGCGCAGCGTCTGAAGAACGTCCTGCGAGGCAAGACGCGATGGGGAGACGGGAGTTAGCGTCTCTCTCGCGGGCAAGAGGGCCCGTGCATCCTTCCGCGGGCAGACGCACATTGACATCGTCCAGGATGACCTTGGTGGCCGGCTTTAGCTCGGCAGGGTCGACGAGCTTGTGCTCGATCGCCTTGCGGAGGACGAGGTCGATCTGCGCGTTGCTCGGCAGGTGGCCGGCCTGGAGTGCCTTGACGGCCTGCGAGTGGGGTGACAGGGGGATCGACGGGCGTTAGCGAAGGGGAACGCCCGTCGACCCGCCAAGACGAGAAAGCTATGGCGCACCGCGTAGACCCTGAATTTGCGCTTGAAGTCGCGCTCTACGGAGAGAGAAAGGCGGTCAGTACGTCCACGCCTCCCGCGCGGGAGGCGGGCGGGGTCGGAGATGGTAGGCGGCGCTGGTCGTCGACGCACCCTTCTCGGTCGGGTCCGTCGGCTTGGTAACGTCGAGCGGCGCCGGGTGCTCCGACACGGACCGGTGGGCGAGTGGGTTGGTCGAGGGCATGCTTGAGATTGAAGGAGAGGGGGGAGGGTGGGGAGTGAAGGTCGGTGGGGGGAGATGGAGAGACGGGCGGGGTCGAGGACGAGGGCGAAGGCGCAGCAGCGCGACGACGCGTCAGACGGACGACGGCGCCCGGAGGAAGGGGTTCGCCCTTTGTACGGGCCGCACCTCTTGTCAGAGGGCACATGACACGGCGCTCTACTCGGCAAGGGCCTGTATGCGGGAGAGTGCATTGGGCTGCGAGTCGTCCCAAGGAGTGCGCCAAGCGAGCGATGGATGGAAGACGTATGGGTCGAGGCGTCGACATCGGAACCTCCTCAGCCGCGACGTCGACGCTCGATCCTGCACAGGGATCTGCCATCCGTGCTGCTCAAGGGACATTGATGAGAGCCCACCGACGGGAGGCGACGTATAAGAGGAACGACGGATGAAGGGCACCCTGCCTTGGAGATTTATCGACCGCTCGTGGCACCTGTTGACGTCGTCCCCGACTCGACCCGCGAAGCGTGCAAGCACCCTCCGCCGTCAACAGCGTCAGCTCTCGACCCGTCAGTTAGCGTCCCCCTTTTCGGCATCCGCCAGCAGCCGAGATCAGAGGTCAGGGGAGGGGGCAAGCGTCTCGTCTCGTCGTCGCAGCGTTAGTCTAACTACTTGCTGCTGCTTGTTGTGTTTGGAGTCAGCCTAAGCGAAGACAGAACGACGCAGAGGACTGGGCGGGGGCAGAGCAGAGCCGCCCGTCCGTGCGCGATCGGTTCGGTCTTTTCAGACTCCGACTGGCCGTCGCGCGGCGCCCGCGCAAAGATGCGGGCGGCCGACCCAAACCCCCCTTGACCTCAACCACCTCAACCCTCCTCTCCCCTTCCAACAACCCCTTCTTTGAATCAGCAAACATGTCCAAGGTCTACGTCGGTGAGTGCGCTCTTTGTGCGACTGAGATGTCTGCCGGTCTGGTGTTTGAGCGTCTGCTGGATGCGGGCTTGACCGCCGCCGACGGGGTGGTGAGATGGCTTCGAGGGGCGGCATCGAGATGCGACAGGGTCGGCTTGTTGGCTGGCGTCTGTCAAAAAGCGACCTCATGGATGGGTCGCCGCTTGCTCAGCTGCCACAGCTTGCGCTGCTGCTGTCTGGCGGAACCCAGCGCTCGCTTCTTCATGACATCGACCCCGCAGACGCGCTCGATGGCATCGGGACTGGCGCGACCAGGACGGGCCCGCTGACCCTCGTTGCTCGGCCTCTTCCGTTCTCCTCCTCGCGCGCCTTCTTCGGCCGCCCTTCCGTCGACCCGCAGGAAACCTCTCGTGGAACACCACCACCGACATCCTTCAGCAGGCTTTCTCCAACTTCGGCCAGGTCACCGACGTTCGTTCCCCTGCTCTGCTCCCCCTCGCCGACCCACGCCGCCGGCGGCGCAGACGCTTGGCTCGCCCTGCTGCCGTCGCCCGCGCGGCTAGTCGCCGGCTTCGAGTTCTGAATCCTGATCGCGCCTTTGCTCTCTCGCACCCCCTTCCCTCACCCTCAACCCGACCCCTGGACTCTCTTGGTTTGCCCGTCCACTGTGCGCCCGTGTCCGCTGAATCCATCGCCGCTTCAAATATCTGCCGTCCGGATCCGTCGCCGTCTGCCGCAAACCTCTGGCCTCCGCTCTGCGTTCTGGATCGGTCCCGTCCTCGCAAACGCTCGCCTGCTGTGCAGTGCATCGTCATGACCGTACAGCCCCTCCCTTCTGCCTCTGTCTCTCTTCTGGAGCGCCTCCCCCGCTCACGCTTTCTTGTCGCTCCTCGCCCGCCGCCCGTCTCATTTTCGTAGGACCGTGAGACCGGAAAGTCGCGCGGCTTCGGCTTCGTCACCTTCGCCTCGGAGAACGAGGCCAACGGTGCCATCAACGGCCTCAACGACCAGGACCTTGACGGCCGCCGCATCCGCGTCAACCTCGCCAACTCGAAGCCCTCGGGCGGAGGAGGCTACGGTGGAGGCTACGGCGGAGGAGGAGGAGGCTGTGAGTGACCCCATTACGAGCTTTGGCAGCGCCAGCGTGGCGCCCCCCTTCCTTCTCTGCCTTAGGCCAAACCCGGGACTCACCCCTCACCTCCGCAACCCCTTGTGAAAACCTCGACTTTCTCGTCCGTCCCTAAAAAGACGGCGGAGGAGGCTGTGCGTACCGTCTCGTGCTACTCTCCTTGCTCTGATCCCGATCGCTGACACCCTCTTTGGCGCTCTTCACAGACGGCGGAGGAGGCTACGGCGGCCAGCAGGGCGGCTACCAGGGCGGAGGCTACCAGGCCGGCGGCCAGGGTGGCTGTGCGTCCCACTTTATTTTCTCGAAGCCGCCGCCCGCAACTGGAGCTGACCCTCGTTCTACCCTCGTCTCGTCCTTTACAGACGGCCAGCAGGGCTCGTACGCCGACTCCGGTTACGGCCAGCAGGCTGCCGGCGGCTACGGCGGTCAGCAGGGTGGCTGTACGTCGCTTCCTCTGCCTCGACCCCGTCTGATCGGGTCGCTGACTTCGACCTTCCCCTTTACGCAGACCCCCAGCAGGGTGGCTACCAGCAGGGCGGTCAGGGTGGCGGCTACTAAAGCGGTCTGCTGAAAAACCAGCACCGTTCTAGCTTCTCAACCCTTCTCCCTCTGTCTCTCGCCTCTTTGCCTCCCGATCCCTACCTTTCCGCCTTCCCTTAAGCAGGGATGATGAGTTATGCCCTCGACCCTCTCCGCCTCCGCCCGCGCCGTTCGCCCCCGCTTCACCACTGTTTCGTCCGCCCATCTCGATTGCCGACCGCCTCTCCGACCGACTTCCGCCTTGACCCCCTCACGAAACGCTGCTGTTCCAAACCATCGACCGCTCTCTTGTCATCTCTCCCCCCCTCCCCCACTCTCCCACTTCTGCCTTCTGCGTCTCAGTTCCCCTTGCCTGTACGTTAGGCGACTCCGATCCCGAATTCATGCTTGGAATCCAAACTAGCCCGGATGAGAGAGTGCTGCCCGGAAGAAGCTTGTAGACTTGACGTGACGTCGCACCCCGCCGACCGTCAAAACACCGCCACTTCGACTCGCATGAGCCCTCTCTCGTCTGGACGAAAAATGGGAGCGTGGATCATACAAGAGAGTTGCGAGGGAGTGTACAGAGTACATGGTTGCGGGGACGACGGGTGCAGCGAGGGGAGATGCGGAGGCAGGAGGGCGGATGGCTTAGACGTAGCTGAGGGCGGTGCCGAGGCGGTAGAGGCCGACGACCTCCATCGCGACCTCGGTGAAGGCGGTGACGATCCACTGCTTGAGCAGCGCCCGCCAGCCGAGGCGTCGAGCGCGTGCCTGGCGGAGGACAAAGAGCGCAAAGAGCAAGAGCGCGGCCGGTGCGCCGATCGAGATGGGCGAGGCGGCCCGCCGCAGTCGGCCGACGAGGGCGGTAGCCTTACCGAGCGCGCCCTGGGACGAAGGCGCTGATGAGGAGGCAGGAGCGGCGGGCGAGAGCGCACGGGCCGAGAGCGTCGGACTCGGCGGCATCGAGCCGGTGTAAGCCGACCGGTTCGTCAGCGTCTGGGCGACGCCGGCCGGAGCGTGCAGCGACTGTCCGTCGTCGGCGTCGGCGTAGGCGCCAGAGGCCGTACTCGGCACCGAGGCTGCGACGGATGACTCGCCCTCGAAGTCGTGCTCAACGGCATCAACCTCGGGCAGGGCCGATGACGATGATGTGAACTCTGAAGGGCCGTCTGGCAGAGCTGCTGGCGGTGGCGGGGGTTGGGTTGGTGGTCGGTCGAGTCGGGCCCGGATGCGCTACCACCGCAATGTTAGGAGGAGGGTCAGCTCTAGGTGATCTTGATGACGGACTTGCAGCTCGACCGCACCTTCTTGCTGGCCTCGGACAGGATCTGATCCCACTCGATCAGCCGGCGGGCCTCTTCGCGCGCAGCCTCGCCCTCGCTTGTCTCCAGCCAGAGGTACTCGATCGCCTCCTCGTAGCCGCAGACGGCCGCGGTCACCCACTTGGCCTCTGGCTCGTCCTCGAGCGCGACGGCAAGCGCAGGCAAGAGCTCATGGGCGATGCCGCTCTGCCATGACTCGAGCGACTGGCGAGCGAGCCCGGTCGGTAGACTGAGGGATGCGCAGGCTCGAGCGAGCGTGAGGATGACCGCCGGCGGGATGGGCGACGGCGCAAAGAGGTCGGTGGCACGCCTCTCGAGCGACGCATAGTGCTCCTCGGTCCGTACCGGGTCGTATGCGCCGCCTTCGGGGGTCGCCTTGTAGAGCATGACCTCGGCCGTCAGCATCAGCTCGACCGCCTTGGACCGCCACCGCTCGGCCGTGCGCGTCTTAGCCGGCAGGTCCGCAGCCCAGGCGTTAGCCGGCGCCGGTGGCAGGCGGCCGAGCAGCTGGCTGAGCACGCCAAGCGCCAGGCCATGCTGGCGGTGAAGAAAGTGGGTCGAGGCGGCCTGGTAGAGCTCCTTGGGCGATGGCAGCTGCTGGCCCGACGCCGTCCGCGACCGCATCGTGATGGCCGGCAGAGGGGGAGGGCGGCGAGATGGAAATGGGGGGGGGGGGCTGGGTTGTTGGAGAGCCGTCCGTCAGTTTCTCGCCCAGATCTTCTGATTCGCGCGAGGCGACTGACCCTTTGGAGGAGGAGGCTACGCTGGTTCTGAAGGATCGCTGTACGAGCGGCGGTCGCACTCGTCGCTGCCGGCCGGCTTCTTGCCCGAGCCGGGCGGGCAGCCCTCCACTTTGGCGGCGGTGGCCGTCGGTCGACCCTTCGCTGCCTTTACCTGCCTCATGATGACGACCGCTCCCCCTCCGAAATAGGCCGCCTGGCTGACTACTGAACCCTCCAACGACCATCTCCCCCCAACGAGTCCTCTGCTCTCACTCGCTCGACCTCGTACGTCGTCCCGCGCCTTCGAAGGGCGTTTCGTTGCGCCCGAGGGACGAGAGCTGACGCACCGCTCGTCCGCTCGTCGGCCCGTCTCGCCAGCAGAAGCTCCGACAGCCCTCTCTCCCACTTCCAACCCAGCCCACCACCATGCCTGCCACGATGAAGGCCGTCCAGATCAAGAACGACAAGGGCGACGCTTCCGCGCTCTACATCGGCGAGGTCGACCGGCCGACGCTCAGCGCCGGCGAGGTCCTCGTAAAGGTGCGCCGCCGGCTCCCCTCACTCGGCTGCGCGCGACGACGTCACTGCTGACGATCCGTCGTTTCCTGCACTCCGTCTCTCGTAGGTCAAGGCGTTCGGCCTGAACCGGATGGACATCCTCCAGCGGGAAGGGTGAGTCATCTTTGATGTCCTCACCAGGCCTGTAAAACTCCAGCTTCTAACCCCGCGCTGCACGAGCAGCAAGTACCCGGTTCCGCCGCAGGCAGGCCCCATCCTCGGCGTCGAGTTCAGCGGCGTCGTCGTCGAAGTCAACGGCGAGTCCAAGGAGGTCGCCGGCGAGAATATCTCGGCTGCCAGGTGGACCGTCGGCGACGAGGTCTTTGGCCTGACTTACGGCGGCGCCTACGCCCAGTTCGTCGCTGTTTCGGGCGCGATGCTCGTCCGCAAGCCGGCCCACCTGTCGTGGGTCGAGTGCGCGGGCATTCCCGAGAACTTCTTGACGGCCTATCAGGCGCTCGTGCTGGTCGGCGAGTACCAGAAGGGCGAGTCGGTCCTCGTCCACGCCGGTGCGAGCGGCGTCGGCGTCGCCGCCAACCAGATTGCCCGGTCGTTCGGCGCAAAGCACGTCCTGACGACGGCCGGCACCGACGACAAGGTCCGCTTCCTCGAGCGGCTCGAGGTCGCTCCGACCAAGGGCATCAACTACCGCACCCAGGACTTTGCCGACGTCGTCAAGAAGGAGACGGACGGCAAGGGCGTCGATGTCGTGCGTCCCTTATCCTCTCTGCTCCTTCCTGTTTTGCGACTGCTGACATTCTCCCGTGTCCCGACCAAAGGTGATCGATTTCGTCGGCGCCGACTACTTCTCACGCAATCTTGACGTCCTCGCCCCCTCTGGTCGGCTCGTCTTCCTCGCCGCGCTCTCGGGCGCAACCATGGACAAGGTCGACCTCTCGCAGATCCTTTACAAGCGGCTCGCGCTCAAGGGCACGACGCTCCGCGCGCGCGACGAGCTCTACCAGAAGCGGCTGCTTGACGCCTTTGAGAAGGAGGTCCTCCCGCTGATGAAAGGAGAGGGCAAAGGAGGCGTCCAGGTCATGATCCACGACGTCATTCCCTGGGACCGCGTGCGCGATGCCCACGAGATGATGGAGGTGCATTCCTACATCAGCCTGACGTCCGCCGAGCTTCTGAGAACACACAAGCTGACCTTCCGTCTCTCGATCGGCCACGCAGTCGAACAAGAATAGCGGCAAGATTGTGCTGACGATCCCCGACGACGCGTGAATCCGGCCACCGGTCGTAACCCCCCAGCTGTATCCATGCCCCATCCTGCGCCTGTCCTCCGTTAAATCGCACAAGCTTGCGGGGTTGACTCGCTCGTCAGATTGCCAAGGCATCACTGTCGGAAGGCCGCGACTGGCGCAACAGGGACGCCCGCAGTTGCATCGCGGACGAGCATTGTCGGTTCATGGAGACACCGCAGGACGAGCGTCGGAACGGCCGTACGATGCACGCCTGGCACCCTCAGAGCTCCTTTTTGCTCTCCGTCCAGCCGCCGACCATCTCGCCAACGTCGACCCGCTCGCGGACGGCGTCACTCTTGACGTCGATCCGGCCAAGCCCGCTGAGGCCGAGCTTCTCGGCGCCAGGTAGCAGGTCGATCGACGTCTGGCCGTGCGGCTGCGGCTTGAGCTCGCCCGACCGATACAGATTCTGCCGCTTCTCGAGGTCGTGGGCCCAGAACGCGGCGCCAACGCGGTTGCTGACCTGGAAGAGGCAGTGGTGAACGATGATGAAAGTTTAGCATGGAGCGACAAGCGAGCGGAAAGGACAGGCTCGAGGGACGAACGGAGAAGAGCATGCCAACGAAGGGCAGCGACTCGAGCAGGGCGGCGGTGAAGCCAAAGGCGAGGTAGTCCCACTTGCGCTCCTCGATGAAGACGTCGATCTGATCCTCCGTCATATTCTTGGAGGCGTAGTAGGGCCTGTGCAGGAGCCGAGCGGTGCCGAGCGCTTTGACAAAGGAGCTGACAACGATGCCGAGCAGCGGGATGAATTGCAGAGGGAAGAGGATGACTGCCGTGGGCGAGGGGGTGGGGGGCTCTCGGTCAGGTCCGGGGCGTCTCGCTCGGCCAGCCAGGAAGAGAGGAAAAGACCGACACTTGTTGAGGATGAATCGGCCGGCAAAGCCGAGCGCGTACTTGGTCCACGCCAGACGCTTCTTCATCCGCTGGGCCTTGTCGATCGGCGGCGTCTCCCACTCCTGCGAGCGACGCGAGAGCGGTCAGCGGCAGGAGGGAAGGCTGTGGAGAAGCGCAGGCAGGAGCGACTGACCTCGACGTAAGGGCCCCAGAAGCTGGCGGCTGCTCAGAGTCGTTCCGAGGAAGAAAGCCTCGGGTCAGTAGGTGAGCTTGAGGACTTGGCGACGAGGGCGCCTGCCTCGACTCACGTTTGCCGCGGGACTCGAGAGTCTGCGGCGGATGGCAGCGGTCAGCTTTAACGGCGCTGGCGGCGTGCACTGAGATGACGCACCTGAGCCCAGGCCCGCTCCTTTGCGATCCTGAGGTTCTTGCTAAGGAAGAAGCGGAGGAGGACTGCATGTCGATGGCGAGGTCAGCTGCGCACACGATGACGAGGGGCTGAGAGCGCCCGGGGACGATCGGCCGAGCTAGACCTGGCGCGTCAAGCCTCGCACGCACAGTAGAACTGAGCCGAGAGGATGAAGGTCGTTGCGTAGGTCGCAACCGAGATGCTGCGGCCCAGGACGACGTGCTCGCCCTGGTACTGCTTGACGATCGGGATCCACTGGCCGAAGCGGCGGATGATGCCGAGCTGGGCCTTCCACGAGAGGAAGACCCAGGCGCCGCCGACGGCGAGGCCGCGGAGCGCACCGTGCTTGCACTTTTTCCAGACGGCCCAGAAGAGCGACCAGTCGGTCAGCAGCCGGTAGGCGCCGACGAGGGCGTACGAGGGCGTGAAGCTGAGGCGGAGGGCTCGAGGGTCGGCGACGAGTTCGTTCGCAACGTCCCGGAGCGGCTTCTTGTGCTCGACACCGGACTCGGATCGACCATCGACGGAATGCGAACCTGTCCGGCGAACAGCGGAGGACATGTCGGGCGAAGGAGAGGCGGCGGTCTTGCAGAAGGGAGAGCGACGCAGATGTGGTTCAGGTCGACGGCCCATCTCGCCTCTCCGAGCCTGCTCCCGCCCTGCCTGGCCGTGCGCGCTGACGCGCGACGAGCTGCTGCGCCGCGCCCAGCTCAGGTCCAGTCGCTCGTCGAGGTTGCCGGCTCAGGTGGCTTCAGCCCACTCGCACTCATCTCCCTGGTGTACAGGTCGCCTCCCTTCCTGACAGATCAGGGGAGCCGAGAGTGCCTACAGGTCCTTGGGTGCTTGAGCCGTGAACGTACGCCTCGGACGCCCGCGCGGCCGACCCGTCTGCGGATGCCTGTCTCGGCTTCGGCGCGCCGGCGGAGAGGGAGCGAGCCGCCGAGCCTTTGGGCTGCCTTCCCCTGCCTGTCACCCTTGCCCCGCCGACCTCCAGCACCCTCTACAGGCTACTCCAAAGTACCCAAAAGCAAACACATTTCGTTCCAGGAGAAGGTCGCGATGGATTCCTGTACGTCTCCGTGGCCTCCTCGCCGCCACCGCCACCGGCGCCGCCGTTGCCGGACTAGCGACCGCCCGCTACGAGGTCTCAGGCCCACCACCTGTCCACCCTCTCGAGCATCGCTCGACTGTCGCAGGGCAGTCCAGCCCTGCAACCTGCATGCTCACTCTCTGGCGCCCATCTGACGTAGCCAACAATGCCGCTCCGCCGCCGGCCTACTCGTTCCGCCCGGTCTCGCGCATCTCGCGCATGAACAGCCGACCCCTGCGCGGGAGCGTCATGGCGTTCAGCGTCGCAGGCGAGTTCCCTCCCCTAAGCCTCATACACCTCGGCTGTGAACTCACGCTGACATGAAGTGAATGCGATCGCTCTGTTAGGCCTGATCTGGTCCGCCGTCTGGGCCGGTTACCAATTCAAGTATTCGATGCGAGGTCCGTTCGAACGAAGCGAGTCCGAGCGGCTGAGCGAGCCAAGCTA
>Ga0308160_10002311_pt1 | contig 23506 bp, 19 predicted proteins | sample PhyFR1_FD_201036 | JGI IMG/M metagenome (GOLD analysis project Ga0308160, IMG submission 201036) | Phyllosphere microbial communities from UC Gill Tract Community Farm, Albany, California, United States - DLSLF.R1 | ecosystem: Host-associated > Plants > Phyllosphere > Unclassified | place: USA...
CGGCGGCCTGCAGCTTGGTGCGCTCGGTCAGGTCGGCTTCGAAGTCGAGGTAGGCGGCGCTGCTGTGGCGGTTGCGGTCGGTGGCGTCGCCCGGCTGGAAGCCCGGGAAGCCCTGGCTGCCGCCGGCACCGCCCGCACCCACGCCGTCGGCGTCGATGTAGGAAGCCGGTTCGCCGGCGAAGATCTTGTAGTTTTCGGCGCGGTATTCGAAGCCGAAGGCCGCGTTCAGGCCGCCCAGCACATCGGGGTAGTAGCGGCTGAAATCGGCGTTGGTGGTCAGCTGGCGGAACGAGAAGCCGCCGGCGTCGAATTGCGAGGGGCTGATGCCCTGGCCGCCGTTCAGCAGGTCCTGGTTGGCGAGCGAGGCGTTGAGCGTATGCGCGATGGTGTAGCGCATGCGGTTGTAGCCGTAGGTCTGCGAGAAGTCGCCGGCCCATTCGCCGAAGCGGGCGCGGTAGCCGAGCGTGGCGTAGCGGTCGTCGACGTCGCCGTTGATGAAGGGGACGAAGCCTTCCGGGTACATCGCGGCCGAGTTGCGGGTCGGGATGTCGTCCGTGCCGAGGCCGCCGCGCGCGAAGGCGGCCGAGGAGGCGTCGCGGGTCTGGGCGCCGGCGGTCAGGTAGAGCTTGCCGGGACCGACCGGGAATTCGCCGTTCACGTACAGGGTCTCGTTCCTGCTCTTGGTATCGCCGATGATGCGCGGGCTGTCCGGCTCGGCGCGGTTGGAGCGTCCGCGGTCGTAGTATTCGCCGGTGATGCCCAGCACGCCGCCGCCCACGGCCACGCCGCAGTAGGCCGAGGCCAGCCAGTTCTTGCCGTCGTGCTGCGAGTATTCGCCGAAGCCGACCACCGATTCGCAGCCCAGGCTCTTTTTCAGTTCGACGTTGATCACGCCGGCGATCGCGTCCGAGCCGTACTGGGCGGCGGCGCCGTCGCGCAGCACCTGCACGTTCTTGATCGCCAGCAGGGGCAGGGCGTTCATGTCGGTGCCGGTGTTGCCGCGGTTGCGCGCGCCGAACAGGTTGACCAGGGCGGTGGTGTGGCGGCGCTTGCCGTTGACCAGCACCAGGGTCTGGTCCGAGCCGAGGCCGCGCAGGGCGGCCGAGTCGACCAGGTCGGCACCGTCGGCGCCGGTCTGGCGCGTCGAGTTGAACGAGGGCGAGATGTTGGCCAGCGATTGCGCCAGGTCGAACTGGCCGCCTTGCTCGGCCACCTTGGTCATCGAGATGTAGTCGACCGGGACCGGGGTGTCGGTGGACGAGGTGTTGCCGACGCGGCGCGAGCCGACGACGCTGACGCTTTGCATGGTGCTGTCGGCAGCAGGGGCGGTTTGCGCGAAGGCCGCCGGGGCGGCAGTGACGGCGGCGCTACCGTAGGCGGCCAGCAGGACAGCTTGGCGTATCAATTTCAGTTTCAAGGTGATCAGCTCCAGGGAAAATTGAATCCTAATCAATTAACCCGTGAGCAACAAACCGAACGTCTCATAACTGCAACAAATCACTCCTGATGAAATTCCTCGGCCGTGGCAAACAAGTCCCACACGGCGATGAACAGCGCCGCGATCATCGGGCCGATCACGAACCCGTTCAGCCCGAACAGTTCCATGCCGCCCAGCGTCGAGATCAGCACCAGGTAGTCCGGCATCCTAATGTCCTTGCCGACCAAGATCGGGCGCAGCACGTTGTCGACCAGGCCGATCGCCACCACGCCCCACACGATCAGCGCCACGCCCTGCCAGACCGAGCCCGACACCAGCAGGTAGATGGCCACCGGCGCCCATACGATGGCGGCGCCGACCGCCGGCAGCAGCGACAGGAAGGCCATCACCACCGCCCACAGCAGCGGTGCCTGGATGCCCAGGAACCAGAACGCCAGCCCGCCCAGCGCGCCCTGGACCAGGGCGACCAGCACGTTGCCCTTGACGGTGGCGCGCACGACGGTCGTGAAATTGTTGAACAGGCGCTGCTTGTACTTGCGGCTCAGCGGTACCGTGGCGCGGATCTTCGCGGCCAGCCCCTTGCCGTCGCGCAGCAGGAAGAACAGCAGGTACAGCATGACGGTCAGGCCGACCAGGAAATCGAAGGTGTTGCGGCCGGCGTTGATGACCTGGCGGGCGGCGGTCTGGCTGATCTGGGAAGCGGCGTTCTGCAGTTTTTGCTGCAGCGTCGAGAGCGAGGTCAGGTCGAAGCGTTCCAGCAGGCTGATCACCCAGTCCGGCAGGACGCCCATGATTTGCCGGAAGTAGGCGCCGACATCGATGTGGCCGGAACTGATCATGCTGTACACGCCGGCCGCCTGCTGCATCAGCGAGCCCGTGATCAGCGCCACCGGGATCAGCACCATCACCACGATCGACAGCAGCGTGAGCAGGGCTGCCGCCGTGGGTTTTTGCTTGGTCTTGCCGAGCAGCCAGCGGTACAGCGGCTCGAACAGGATGGCGAACACCACGCCCCAGAACACGGCGCCGGAATAGGGGAAAAGGATCCAGAAGAATCCGATCGTGATCAGGCTCAGCAGGAGCAAGAAGAATTTTTGCTGCAGGGTGAATTGGTTCATAAATGCCAATAATGTAATTTGAGTAATTTGTTCACGCTCATCATAGTGCATCTGCCTGGCCGGGGCGCGTTCACGTTGACATCCGGAACACAGGTGCTATAGTGGCCGCCAATAATTTGGCAACGTTTCCAATTTCTGTACCGGGCGCTGCCATCCATAACAATCCACAGGAGACACGATGTCGATTCCGACCCCGGACGAGCGCCCCCGCGCGCTCGCGCCGTTGTTTGCTTCACTCTTCGCTTCACTGCTCGCCCTGGGGCAGGGCGTGGCCACGGCGGCGCCCGCAGGCGCGGTGCAGGCCTGGATCACCACCGGCGACCAGGCCAAGCTGCTGTCGCGCGAACCCGATGCGCAGTTCGGCGCGGCGGCGCCCGCCGGCGTCCAGGGCGCCGCAATCGAGATCGATCCCGCCACCCGTTACCAGCAGATGGCCGGCTTCGGCGCCGCCATCACCGACGCCTCCGCCTACCTGATCGAACAGCGCATGACGCCGGCGCAGCGCGGCGCCCTGATGCAGGAACTGTTCGGCCGGCATACCGGCGACGCGAAGCGGCCGGACGGCATCGGCCTGTCGTTCACCCGGCTGACCATCGGCGCCTCGGATTTCTCGCGCAGCCACTACAGCTTCGACGACATGCCGCCGGGGCAGAGCGATCCGCAACTCGCCCGTTTTTCGCTCGATCCCCAGCGCGACACCGTGCTGCCGGCGGTAAAGGCGGCCCTGAAGATCAACCCGCAACTGAAGGTGATGGCCTCGCCCTGGAGCGCGCCGGGCTGGATGAAGAGCGGCGGCAGCCTGGTGCAGGGCACGCTGAAACCGGAAGCCTACGATGCCTTTGCGCGCTACCTGAACCGCTACGTCGACGCGATGAAGCGCGAAGGCGTGCCGATTTCCGCGCTGACGCTGCAGAACGAGCCGCACTTCGAACCGGACAGCTATCCCGGCATGCGGGTCGACCCGGCCAAGCGCGCGGCGTTCATCGGCGGCCATCTCGGTCCGCTGCTGGCGCGCGCCAATCCCGGCACCGCGATCTTTGACTGGGACCACAACTGGGACGAGCCGGAATCGCCGGCCATCGTGCTATCCGATGCGCGCGCCGCCAAATATGTCAGCGGCATCGCCTGGCATTGCTACGGCGGCGACGTGCGCGCGATGGGCCGGCTGCACGCGCTGTTCCCGGCCAAGGATGCCTGGTTCACCGAATGCTCGGGCGGGCGCTGGTCGCCGGACTGGGCCAAGAACCTGCAGTACTTCACCAAGACCCTGGTGATCGACACCACCCGCGGCTGGGCGCGCGGGGTGCTGTTCTGGAACCTGGCGCTGGACCAGGACGACGGTCCGCACCTGGGCGGCTGCAAGGATTGCCGCGGCGTGGTGACCATCGATGCGCGCAGCGGCGCGGTCACGCGCAACGTCGAGTATTACGCGCTCGCGCACGCCAGCCGCTTCGTGCTGCCCGGGGCCTACCGGATCGCGTCCAGCGAAGGGGACGGGGTGCTGCCGAACGTCGCTTTCCGCAACCCGGACGGTTCCATTGCGCTGCTGGTGGCGAATGGCGGCGCGGCGCCGCGGCAGGTGGCGGTGCGCGTCGCAGGACGCGGCTTCGCCTACACCCTGCCGGCTGGCAGCGTGGCCAGCTTTACCTGGCAGGGCGTGGCGCAGCCCTGAGGGCAGCGTTGGCGGCGACACCGTGCGGGCTGGATCGACGCATGGTGTTGCGCACACGCACAACGTGTCTTGACATCGAATTAACGGCAATACAATAATGTGCCGCAATTTGGCAACGTTTCCAATTTCACTGCATCCCGATTTGGCAACGTTTCCAATCCTTATAAAAAATACTGGAGACATGACATGGCCTATCAAGGCAACAAGCGCCACCCGCTTTCCGTGACCCCGATCGCCGCCGCCTGCGCCATGCTGCTGTGGAGCACGGCAGCGCTGGCGCAGGAAGACACCCCGGACACCGCGTCCAAGGTGGTGGTCACCGGCATCCGCGGCAGTATCGAAAGCTCGATCGCGATCAAGAAGGACTCGGATTCCATCGTCGAAGCGATCACCGCCGAAGACATCGGCAAGCTGCCCGATTCCTCGATCGCCGAATCGATCGCGCGCCTGCCTGGCCTGACCGCGCAGCGCGTGGCCGGGCGCGCCCAGGTGATCTCGCTGCGCGGCCTGGCGCCGGACTTCGGCGTGACCCTGCTGAACGGCCGCGAGCAGACCAGTACCAGTAACGACCGCAGCGCCGAATTCGACCAGTACCCGTCCGAACTGCTGGGCGGCGTCACCGTGTACAAGACGCCGGATGCGGCGATGACCGCGGCCGGCCTGTCCGGCACCATCGACCTGCGCGCGGTGCGCCCGCTCGACCGGCGCGAACGCACGATCGCGTTCAACGTGCGCGGCGAGCATAACGGCAACGGCAGCATCAACTCGGGCTGGTCGGCCAACGGCGGCCGCGCCTCGATCTCCTACATCGACCAGTTCATGAACCGCACGCTGGGCCTGGCGATCGGCTACGCCCACCTGGATTCGCCGGGCCAGCAGAAGGAATACAAGTCCTGGTGGTGGGGCCAGAACAACAAGCTGCCGCCGGGGAACGAAGACGTCACCGCGCTGAAGGGCGCCGAAGTCACGGCGACTTCGCGCAAGCAGGTGCGCGACGGCCTGATGGCGGTGATCGACTACAAGCCGAACCGCGACCTGCGCTCCGTGCTCGACCTGTACTACTCGCAGTTCGACCAGAAGGAAATCATGCGCGGCATGATGTGGAATTCGGCCGATACCGTCACCTACACCAATCCGCAGATCTCGACCATCGGCGGCACACGCCTGCTCACCGGCGGCAATATCGTCAACCTGGAACCGATCGTCCGCAACGACTACAACACGCGCAAGGACAAGCTGTTCGCCGCCGGCTGGAACACCAGCCTGCGCCTCGCGAACAAGTGGAGCGCCGACGGCGACCTGTCGTATTCCTCGGCCAAGCGCCGCGAAACCACTTCCGAGACCTACGCCGGCCTCGGCCGCTCCGGTTCGGGCGCCGCCGACAACAACTTCGGCTTCCAGATCCCGACCGGGGCCGGCCTGCCGACCTTTACGCCCTCGGTCGATTTCACCAACCCGGGCATCATCAAGCTGGCCGACGTCGGCGGCTGGGGCCACGACGCCACCATGCGCCACCCGATCGTCGAGGACAAGCTGAGCGCGGCCAAGGTGAACGTGAAGCGCGAGCTGGACGGGTTCTTCCGCGACTTCCAGGCCGGCCTGAGCTACTCCCGGCGCGAGAAGTCGCACGAGGACGTGTCGCAGCGCTACGCCCTGAAGAACAACCGCGCGCTGACCACGGTGGACGGCGACATCATCCAGCCGACCACCTCGCTGGCCTGGGCCGGCATCCCGGGCGTGCTGAGCTTCGACCCGCGCGCGGCCCTCGACCGCTACTACGACAAGATGCCGGTCGATACCGACGTCGCCCAGCAGGACTGGGGCGTCATCGAGAAGCAGACGCTCGGCTATGCGCGCCTCGGCATCGACACCCAGCTCGGCCGGGTGCCGGTGCGCGGCAACGCCGGCGTGCAGTACGTGCACGTCGACCAGCAGGCGCGCGGCAAGGCCGTCAACGGCGGCGTGATCACCGACCTGACCGGCGGCACCTCGTACAACGACGTGCTCCCGAGCCTGAACCTGAACTTCGACCTCGGCGAGTACGTCGGCGACACCTACCTGCGCTTCGGCGCCGCCAAGACCGTGGCGCGGCCGCGCATGTCGGACATGCGCGCCGGCATCGGCGCCGGCGTCGACGCCACCACCCGCATGTGGAACGGCGGCGGCGGCAACCCGAACCTGGAACCGTGGCGTGCCAACTCCTACGACCTGTCGCTCGAGCATTACCTGGGCAAGGGCAGCTACGTGTCGGCCGCCTACTTCTTCAAGGACCTGAAGAGCTACATCTACAACCAGCAGCGCGAGTTCGACTACACCGGCTTCCCCAACCCGAGCACCGTGGTCCCGATCCAGAACATCGGCACCATCAACCAGCCGGCCAATGGCCAGGGCGGCTTCGTGCGCGGCATCGAACTCACCGCCTCGCTGCAGTTCGGGATGTTCACGCAGCGCCTGGACGGCTTCGGCGTGCAGGCCAGCGCCTCCGGCACCGAGAGCTCGATCCACCCGAACGGGCCGGGCACCTCGGAAAAGCTGCCGGGCCTGTCCGGCGTGGTCGCCAACCTGACCGTGTTCTATGAAAAGAACGGCTTCTCGGCCCGCGTCAGCGAGCGCTATCGCTCGAAATACCGCGGCGAAGTCACCGGCCTGTTCGCCCAGCGCGCCTTCAGCGAAATCCTGGCGGAGAAGCAGATCGACCTGCAGATCGGCTACGAATTCCAGGAGGGACCGTACAAGAACCTGTCGATCATGGTGCAGGCGAATAACCTGAACAACGCGCCTTACCAGACCATCCAGGGCAGCCCGTTCTCGAGCGGCGCCTATGCCCCGGAACGCTACACGACCTATGGCCGCCAGGTGCTGGTCGGCCTGAACTACAAGCTGTAAGCTGGGTATTCGAACAAGGAGACGGACGCATATGAAAAGACGAGAAATGATGCAGTTGCTGTGCGGCGCAGCCGTGATGGGCGGCAGCCTGTGTAGCGGCGTGGCGACGGCGGCGCCGGCGCAAGCCAAAGCCCAGGCCCAGGGACCATGGCAGATCTACACGACGGCCCAGGGTTCGAACCGGCGCTTCGCGCAGCAGGCATCCAGCAGCCCGCGCGCAGCGACCCAGCCGATGGAAACCGAAACCGCGGTGTTCGTGGACACCCGCAAGCAGTTCCAGGAAGTGTTCGGCTTCGGCGGCGCCGTCACCGACGCCACCGCCGAGGTGTACGCGAAACTGAAGCCCGACCAGCAAAAGGCCTTCCTGGCTGCCTACTTCGATCCGAAGGGGGGCCTGGGCTACAGCATCCTGCGCACCACGATCCACAGCTCCGACTTCAGCAGCGCCAGCTACACCTACGTGAAGGACGGCGACCGCACGCTCGATTCGTTCAGCATCGAGCACGACATGAAGTACCGCGTGCCGCTGATGCGCCAGTCGCTGGCCGCGGGCGCGTCCTACGGCACCAAAATGCGTACCTTCGCCTCGCCCTGGAGCGCGCCGGCCTGGATGAAGTCGAACGGCAGCATGCTGGGCGGCGGCAGCCTGCTGCCCGAGTACCGCGACCTGTGGGCGCAGTACGTGGTGCGCTTCGTGAAAGCCTACGAAAAGGCCGGCATCCCGCTGTGGGGCCTGAGCATCCAGAACGAGCCGATGGCCAAGCAGACCTGGGAATCGATGATCTTCACGGCCGACGAAGAGACCCGCTTCCTGGGCGACCACCTGGGACCGGCGCTGAAGGCGGCGGGGCTGGGCGACAAGAAGGTCATCGTCTGGGACCACAACCGCGACCTGCTGCCGCAGCGCGCCGGCACCATCCTGTCCGACCCCAAGGCGCGTCCTTATATCTGGGGCGTGGGCTACCACTGGTACGAGACCTGGGCCAAGGGCATGCCGATGCACCGCAACCTGGCCGCCGTGCACGAGGCCTGGCCGGACGTGCCGCTGCTGCTGACCGAGTCCTCGGTCGAGAAGTTCGACGCGGCGCAGATGCAGTCTTGGGCCAACGGCGAGCGTTACGGCGGCGAGATCCTGGCCGACCTGAACGCCGGCTCGTCGGGCTGGGTCGACTGGAACATGCTGCTCGACAGCCACGGCGGCCCCAACCACGTCGGCAACTACTGCTTCGCGCTGCTGCACGCCAGCGACGACGGCCAGCTGGTCTTCACGCCGAGCTACGCCTACATGGGCCACTTCACCCGGTACATCCGGCCGCAGGCACGCCGCGTGAGCGCCGCCACCAGCCGCAGCACGCTGGATACGACCGCCTTCCGCAATGCCGACGGCAGCCTGGCGGTGGTGGTGCTGAACCAGACCGACAAGGCCCAGCGCTACCGCCTGGTGGTCGACGGCGCCGAGGTGGAGGTCGACATTCCGGCGCACGCGATCCAGACCGCGGTCCGTTGATCCGGCGGCCGCCCGGGCAACTTATAGTATGCTTGGGCGGCTCGACAATAAGGATAACAACGACTGGGGACTGTTCGTGGCGACTATCAAGGACGTAGCCCGCCTGGCCGGCGTCGGCCTGGGCACCGCGTCGCGCGTGGTGCGCGGCCAGGGTTCGGTATCGCAGGCCAAGCTGGAACGCGTGAAGAAGGCGATCGACGCGCTGGGCTACCGGCCATCGCACGCGGCACGCTCGCTGCTGTACGGCAGCAGCCGCATGATCGGCGTGTATATCCCGCTGCTGTCGGGTACCTTCTATACCGCGCTGCTGCAGGTCATCGACACCGAATTGCGCGCCGCCGGCCTGCACATGATGGTGGCCTTCGGCGTCAGCCGCGAGGATGCGCGGCGCCAGGCGGTGGAGGGCGTCGGCTTCCTGGTCGAACACGGCTGCGACGGCGTGATCGTCCTCACCAGCCCGTTCACGGACGAGGACCTGGCCACGCTGGGACCGAAGCGCGACCGCCTAGTGGCGCTCAACCACAGCTTCGACAGCAGCGCCGGCCGCAGCTTCACGGTCGACCACCGCCTGGGCGGCCGCCTGGCCGCGCGCGCGCTGCTCGACCATGCCCACCGCGAGATCGCGGTCATCGCCGGCCCGTCCACGGTGGCCGACAACATCGACCGCATGGACGGCTTCATGCGCGAACTCGAAGCCGCCGGCATCGATACCCGTGCACTGTGGGCGGCCGAGTGCGATTTCTCATCTAGCGCCGGCTACGCCGCGGCGCAGGAACTGGTCGCCTCGGGCCGCCGCTTCAGCGCGCTGTTCTGCGCCAACGACGAGATGGCGCTGGGCGCGCTGTCCTGGTTCCACGAAGCCGGCATCCGCGTGCCGCAGGACGTGTCCGTGATCGGCTACGACGATACCCCCGCCGCGGCCTATTCGGCGCCGCGCCTGACCTCGGTGCACATTCCATGGCGCGAAATGACGCGCAACGGCGTGGCCGAATTACTCAATCTTTGTTACGGCCTGCAGAAGCCCGTCACACGCACCTTTCCGGTGAGCGTGAGCATGCGGGCCTCGCTGGTCACCTGTGAAAGGAATGCCCGATGAAGAAGTCCCTTGCGCTGCGCAGCCTGGTGCTGCTGCTGGCGGCCGCCGGCCTCGGTGCCCAGGCCGCGAACCCGATCGTACCCGGCTGGTATGCCGATCCCGAGATCCGCACCTTCGATGGCCAGTACTGGATCTACCCGACCTACTCGGACGATCTCGGCAAGCCGGAGCGCTCGGCGGCATTCACGCCCGAGCAGCAGCGCATGCGCGCCCGCAAGGACCTGATCTGGGAACCCTACCTGAAGCAGACCTTCCTCGACGCCTTCTCGTCGCGCGACCTGGTGCACTGGGAAAAGCACCGGCGCGTGCTCGACGTTGCCGACGTGTCCTGGGCGGCCTACGCCGTGTGGGCGCCCTCGGCCGTGCAGCACAAGGGCAAGTACTACCTGTTCTTCGGCGCCAACGACATCAAGGCCAACGGCCAGCTGGGCGGCATCGGTGTCGCGGTCAGCGACCGTCCCCAAGGGCCGTTCAAGGATGCGCTCGGCAAGCCGCTGATCGGCGAGATCCACAACGGCGCCCAGCCGATCGACCAGATGGTGTTCAAGGACGACGACGGCCAGATCTACATGTACTACGGCGGCTGGAAACACGCCAACGTGGTGCGCCTGGCGCCCGACCTGCTGAGCGTGTTGCCGTTCGCGGACGGCACTACCTACAAGGAGATCACGCCGGATCCGCAATACGTGGAAGGCTCGTTCATGGCCAAGCGCAAGGGTATCTATTACTTCATGTGGTCGGAGGGCGGCTGGACCGGGCCGGACTACAAGGTAGCGTATGCGATGGGCAATTCGCCCACCGGCCCATTCAAGCGCATCGGCACCATCCTGGCGCAGGACGGCAAGATCGCGCGCGGGGCAGGGCACCATTCGATCGTCAACGTGCCCGGCACTGACGACTGGTACATCGCCTACCACCGCCGCCCGCTGGGCGACAATGACGGCCACCACCGCGAAATGGCCATCGAGCACCTGTACTTCAACGAGGACGGCACCATCAAGCCGGTCAAGATGACGCGCGAAGGCGTGGAACCGCGTCCGCTCGCGGCAGGCGGCTGAGGCAGCCGAGACAGCGCGCGCACCGGCGACGCGCCGTGCGCGCCGGTGGTATGCTGTGGCCATGACTACCGATTCCGATATTGAATTGTCCGGTGCCTTCCAGGCCAAGGACAGCAACGGCCGTACCCTCGACGTCAAGGCCATCCGCATCTTCGACGAGGGTTACGGGATCATTGACGTGTACGTGGACTTCAAGGCGCAACTCGAATCCGGCGCGCACAAGGACACGGTGCTGCTGCGCCAGATCGTCGATCGCCTGCGCGCGCTCGGCTACAAGGGGCCGGACTTCGGCCTGAGCGACCCTGGCCTGCAGGAAAGCCGCCTGATCGTGCTGGAGGCGCCCGAGGAATTCGCGGCCTTCGCCAAGAGCCGCGGCTGGAAGAACCTGGCCGAAGAATTCGACGAATAAATTGCCTCGCAATGTGAGGCAACTGACAAACGCCGCACGGCGACTCTGCGAAGGTAGGAGACTTGGCGGGCTCGAGATCATGCTGCATGCATGGCTGCCGCCGACATCAACTTACCTTTAGCGGAGGAATCATGACGACCACGGCAAACGAAAACCTCAACGACTGGCTGCGCGACGCCCACGCCATGGAGCAGCAGGCCGAAAAAATGCTGACCGCCCAGGCCGAGCGCCTGGAACACTATCCGGCGCTGCGCGCACGCATCGTCCAGCACATCGAGGAAACGCGCGGCCAGCAGCGCCTGCTGGACGAGTGCCTGACCCGGCGCGGTATCAGCAACTCGATCGTCAAGGACCTCGGCGGCAAGCTGATGGCCTTCGGCCAGGCCGTGGGCGGCATGACGACCAGCGACGAAGTCGTGAAAGGCGCCATGGCCGGCTACGTCTTCGAGAACCTCGAAATCGCCAGCTACACTTCGCTGATCGCCGCGGCACAGGCCGTCGGCGACACGGCGACCCAGGCGGCCTGCGAACAGATCATCGTCCAGGAAAAGGCGATGGCGGCCTGGCTGCTGGAACACCTGCCGGAAGTCACCCAAGCCTTCCTGGCACGCGCCGAGCAGCCCGGCGTGACCGCGAAAGTCTGAATCCCCCCTTCGGCCGGGCGCCCGCCCGGCCTGGGCGGCAACGGGGCCACGCGGCCCCGTTTTCCATTCCCACGTTAAAAAATGCCGTCTTTTACCGCGGTGCAGGCGCCGTTGTAATGTTATTTTATTGCCAGCTGTTTAATTGAACGCATCACACATCGACAGGGGGCGGCAATGAAAGGTGCAGGTGGAACCAGCGGCGGTGCGGGCCAGTTTTTCCTCGGCCTGATCCTGATGTGCGGCGGCTTTTATCTGCTGCTGAATGCGGTGGTGGTGAGTTCCACCTTCGGCATGGGCGCACGCCTGTTCGGCATTGGCGGCTATGGCGTGACCGGCGGCATGATCCTGATTCCGCTGGTGATCGGCATCGCCATGATCTTCTATAACGCGCGTAATTTCTTCGGCTGGCTGCTGGCGGTCGGCGCCTTCGGCGCGATGGTGTTCGGCGTGATCTCGTCGGTCAGCATGAACCTGCGCACCATGTCGGCGTTCGAGCTGATCTGCATCCTGGCGCTGGCTTTCGGCGGCCTCGGGCTGTTCCTGCGTTCGCTGCGCGGCCAGGCGGACGAAGAGCGCGACCAGGAGCGCGCACGGCTGCGCTCCTGATCCGGCTGCGGGGGGTTACTGCGCCCAGTAATCCAGCACCAGCGAGCGCGCCAGCACGGCGCCCAGGGTGCCGACGAAGCGCTGGTGCTCGGGATGGCTCAGGTAGGCGTCGCGGTCTTCGGCGTTGGCAAAGGTCAGCGTGAAGCAATGCGTGAAGCCGTCGTTCAAGCCTTCCGGGCTGACGTTGGTGCCCCATTCATAGGCGGTGATGCCGGGCACGGCGGACGGCAGCGCCTTGAAACCGTCGACGATGGACTGGACCTGTTCGGCGCTGGCCTCGTCCTTGAAGGCAAACAGGACGACGTGGCGCAGGGTGGAAGATGGGTTGGTCATGATCGGTCATGTTAACAATGGATCATTATCTTAGCATCGCTCAGCGCAGCCTGCAGGGCGCCGCTGGCGCGCCGGCGATTGCATGAACGGGGCAAGGCCGCGGTGAGAAAGCGCGCATTTTCGGGGGGCGCCTGTGTGGGATGATATGGCCATACTGATAACGACAACGACGCCTGACCATGAACCCCGGTTCCCGCCTGCCTCAACGCTTTCTGCTATGGACAAGCACTGCCTTACTGTCGGGTGCATCGCTTTGGGCCGGTGCTGCGCATGCGAAGGAAACGCTCGCGGAACGCAGCGAACGCATGGAAACCGAAGCGATCGAAAGGATGCTGGGCGACGGCCTGTGTTCGAGCGCCGTGGGCGCGATCAAGTCCGGCCTGGCGGCGAAAAAGCCCTACATCATGCTATTGGCCGGGAACATGTACGAGGAAGGATTGTGCGTCAAGCCGGACTGGGACAAGGCGGCCGGCCTCTACATGCGCGCGCACGAGGCGGGCCAGCGCTATGCGATCCAGCGGCTGGCGGCGGGGTATGCCCGCCCCGGCCGCGACAATGGCATGGCCATCTGGTGGGCCGCCCGCAGTGGCGATCAAATCGCGTATCCGTCGCGCTGCATTCCCGCCGCCGACCCGATGAACGATCAGGACGGCTTCAACAGGGCGCTGGAAACCATGCCGCCGGCAACGTTCCAGAGTTGCGTCTACTTGATCGGCGTGGTGAACGAACTGGTGTCCCAGGTCCGCTATCCGCGCGTGGCCTTGCGCAACAGCGTGTCGGGCAGTTTCAACATGGAATTCGTACCGGCTAACGGCACCATCACCTGGACAGTCGACCAACTCGACGTGGACGAGAATTCGCGCGGCGCTTTCTATCGCAACCTGGCCAACGAGGAACTGAATAATCCGCGCGAGATCAGGAACAGCCTGGTCAACTACTTGAAAGGCAAGAGCAACTTCGCGCTGGCGCGCTACCCGCGTCCTGCAGGCGATTTTGCGCCGGATTACGTTTACCGCTACCGGCACATTTTCTTACTCGAGGGATGGTGAAGCGCGGCTTATCGTTGTGGGAGGAAAGTTGATCGCATCGTCTTCGATCGGGCCGCTCGTTATCTGGCTGTTGATCTCGACAGTCTTCTACGCGGCGCTATGGTTTGCATTCATACGCCGTTTTGGGATGGTGGGCACGTGCCTCTTCAGCCTGGGATTTTCCGCCATGCTGAGTCCCGGCATATTTGCGGGCGGCCATGGTGCCATCCCTTTTCCGGGCGGGGCCGCTTTTCTGCTCGACGGCTTGGATGGAAAAGGTGGGCCTATCGACGACCTCAACCTCATGATGTGGATGCTGACGTTTGCCATCTTTTCAGTGTGCAGCTGGCTCCTGAAAAGATTTGCGACGCCAGACAACTCCGCCAGCTTGACCTGAGATCGGTGTTACTGGTCGAGGCTGGCCAGCGCCCAGCACTGGGTCCAGGAAAAGATCGCGTTGCGCTGCTCGTTACTGAGACCGTCGACCAGCATCTCGCTCAGGAAACCGGCGACGTTGGTGCGCACGCTGCGGGGCAGGAAAGCGGCCGTGGCGACCGACGACTCGACGTCAGGATGGACGCTCGACATCATGATTTGAACGACGAGCTCGGCGTGCTCGGTCCACCCGGCATCGTCAACATAGGTCATGAGGGCGACAACGCTGTCTGGAAGAGTCGTTTGGGTTTGCATGGGCGGCGCACTCGTCGAGGTGGATAAGTCACCGAGAATACAGCAGTCGCGTAACGGCAGGATGAATTCCGCACCAGGCAGGCATATCAGTGGCAAGTCTTGCAACGACAACGTGGCGCGGCTGATACACCGGTGATTCGAGTGGCAAGGTCTCATGCCTGGCCATTCAAAAACAGACAATATAAAAAGCCGTACAACAGGAAAATTGAATGGGAGCTTGGTCTTACGAGTCGTTCGGCAACGATGACGCCTGCGATTGGGTGGCACAACTGGAAGAGCAGGATGATTTCAGCTTTGTCGAATCCGCACTCGATGCAGTGATCAACACCGGTAGTGACTATCTCGAAGCACCGGAAGCATGCGCGGCCATTGCGGCTGCAGAAGTCGTGGCGCGGTCACAAGGCAATGTCGGCACTCAGGATGAAATATCCTGGAATGTCGATGCATGGCTACAGCGCGTCAAGGTAAAACCTTCGGCAAGCTTGATTGGCAAGGCGCGCCAGGCCCTTGATCGCATACAGACCGAGCCTTCCGAATTGATGGAGCTTTGGGACGAGTCGGATGACTCGGACGCGTGGCGGGCGGCGCTCAAGGCGCTGATGGCGCGCGTTGGTGCATAGCGCTGGCGTGATGCGGACATGGCCGGCTTCAGGTCTGGTGTGGAGGGCTCATTCAATGCGCCGAGGCGTACAGTTGCGGTGCAAGGCGTATTCCCATTCTCCAGTAACAACGAAGAACAGGACAGGGTCATGATGGATGGCGTATTCGCCGGCCTACTCGGTGGTCTATTTGGCCCTGGGCTTGCGGCATGGATGAGCGGATTCAAATATCAGATAGTTTTTCTTTCTGTAACGCTCGCAACTTATGGGTGTTTGTTTCTCAATGTACTGATACGTAACGGGCCAAGCGTAGCGTTTGAAAAGCTTGTTCGCTACGGACTAGCGCCCTCGATTATCCTTACTTCGATGGGTATTGGCCTTCTGGCAGTCCTGGTGGCTTTTATGGGTTCGTTAGCCGTTGTGCCGAAAGACAATGATAGTGAAGGGCAAGACAAGCAGGAGCGTTAGGCGCGCCAATTCTTCATGAGCGGCATGCAGGCATCGACGCGTGTGTTGCAAGTCCCGGCCAAGGCTCACTATGGCGATTCTGACCGATGGGGCGCCGTTGGAATTCACCAAGCCATGGCAACCTCACGGGACCAGCATTTTCACGAAGCGCATCCGCTTTTCCCGGTAACCCTGCCGTTCGTAGAATCGGTGCGCCCGGGTGCGCGCCACATTGCTGGACAGTTCGAGCTGGGCGCAGCCGTGTTCGCGGGCAAAGGCTTCGGCCGCCTGCAGCAGCGCGGCGCCGATGCCGCCGCTGCGCTGCCCATCGTCGACCACCAGCGCGGACAGCAGGGCCCAGCGGTCCGGCACGTGCAGCGGCGCCATCACGTGCACCACGGCCACGCCGGCGACGGTATCGCCTTCCTGTGCGACCAGCACCCGCATCGTGTCGCCCGCCGGCACCGCGGCCAGCTGTCGGGCCAACTGCCCGGCGTCGTTCGGGTAGCCGAGCTGGCCGAACAGGGCGGCGATGCGCTCGAGGTCTCCCGGACCGGCTTCACGAATCGTCATGCGCTGGTCTGGCCGGCCAGTTCGGCCGCGCCGCCGACCAGCACCGCGGCACCGTCGACGCGGGTGCGGATCAGGCAATCGCGTCCGGTGGCGCGGCCCTGGCGCAGGGTCAGCCCCTGGCCGAGCGCCACGCTCAGCGCGCCGGCCGCGACGCCGGTAGCGCTGTCTTCCAGCGCCGGGTCCAGGTGGTTGAAGTTGCGGCCTTCGTAGTCGCCGTCCGGGCGGCGGCACCAGGCGTAGATGCCGCTGACGCCGTTTTGCCGGCCCCAGTCGGCGATGGCCGCGAGGTCCGGCGCCAGCGCATACAGCGCGTCCGTGTCCGCCACCTCCACCAGCAGCTTGGGACTGCCGACCGAGGCCAGGCGCGGCGGCGAGGGCAGGGCGATGGCGGGTGCGGCCAGCAGCGCCGCCACTTGCGCCGGGGTGACGTCGATGGCGGGTACCGCCTGCGGCGCCAGCTTCACGAAATAGCCGGCATCCTCGCGCGCGAGTTCGAGTCGCTGGCCCTTGAGCGCTGTCTCGACCGCGATCGTGGCCGGCGCGCCGGGGCACGCGAACAGCACCGCGGCCACGGCCAGCGTCGCGTGCAGGCACAGCGGGCTGCGCATGTGCGGGTAAAAGAAATCGACCTGGGTGCCGGCCCCGTCTTCGTCGAGGAAGACGCAGGTGGTGTTGCGCTCGCGTGCCAGCGCCTGGCGGGCGCCGATGTCGCGCGGTGCGCCTTCGATCACCAGCGCCGGGTTGCCCTGGCCGGGGCGCGAACTGAAGCAGATCAAGGCGTGTACGTGCATGTTTCGCAATTGTCGGGTTCGTAAGTTATACTGTGTTTTTATACAGTATTTCTGTTAGTTAAGAAAAATCTGACGCCCATCCATGCTATCCGATCCACCATCATCCATCCAAGGCTTGCCGGCTTATGCAGAGCTGTTCTGCCTGTCGAACTTCTCCTTCCTGCAGGGGGCTTCGCACGCGGAGGAACTGGTGGCACGGGCGGTGCAGCTGGGCTACGCGGCGCTGGCCCTCACCGATGAATGTTCGCTGGCCGGCGTCGTGCGTGCGCATGGGGAGGCGAAAAAGGCAAAGTTGCCCCTGATCGTCGGCGCGCATTTTCACCTGCACGACGACAGCGGAGGCGGCGAGCCGGCGTTGTCGCTGATTCTGCTGGCGCAGAACCGCAACGGCTATGGCAACCTGTCCGAGCTGATCACGCTGGGGCGCACGCGCAGCGAAAAGGGCAGTTACCTGCTGCGTCCCGGCGACCTCGATGCGCCGCCGCAGCAGCTGACGCACTTGAAAAGCATGCCGGATTGCCTGGCGATTTTGCTGCCGGCGTATCCGGGTCACGAGCCGGCCGGCGTCGACCGCCTGCACGCGCAGGCGGCATGGATGGCGCGCGTGTTCCCCGGACGCGCCTGGATCGGCCTGAACCTGCTGCACCGCGCCTTCGACGATGCGCACCGCGCCACCATCGAGGAAGTCGGCTGGCAGCACGGGCTCCCCATCGTCGCGCTCGGCCATGTGGTAATGCACGTACGCTCGCGCAAGCCGCTGCAGGACACGATGAGCGCCATCCGCATCGGCAAGCCGGTCGCCGAATGCGGTTATGCGCTGGCGCAGAACGCCGAGCAGCACCTGCGCTCGCGCGTGCGCCTCGGGAACATCTATCCGCGCGCGGCGCTGCAGGAGACGCTGCGCATCGCCGGCCTGTGCAGCTTTTCGCTGGACGAGCTGCGCTACGAGTACCCGGACGAAGTGGTCCCGCCCGGCCACACCGCCACCAGTTATCTGCGCAGCGAAACGTATATCGGCGCGCACCGGCGCTTCCGCGACGGCATCCCGGCGGCGGTGCAGCAGCAGGTCGAGCACGAGCTGGCGCTGATCGCCGAGATGGGCTACGAGCACTACTTCCTGACCGTGTACGACATCGTGCGCTTCGCGCGTTCGCAGCACATCCTGTGCCAGGGGCGCGGCTCGGCCGCCAACTCGGCGGTGTGCTACTGCCTGGGCATCACCGAAGTCGATCCGGCGCGGGCGAACCTGCTGTTCGAGCGCTTCATCTCGAAGGAGCGCAACGAGCCGCCCGACATCGACGTCGACTTCGAGCACCAGCGCCGCGAAGAAGTCATCCAGTACATCTACCGCAAGTACGGTCGCACGCGGGCGGCGCTGGCGGCCGTGGTGATCAGCTACCGGCCCAAGAGCGCGCTGCGCGACAGCGGGCGTGCGCTCGGCATCGACCTGGCCATCGTCGAGCGCGTCTGCAAGCAGCACCACTGGTTCGACGGCAAGGCGGATTTGCTGAACCGCCTGGCCGACAGCGGCCTCGATCGGGAAGCGCCGCTGTCGCAGCAGTGGGCCTCGCTGGCCCAGCGCCTGCTCGGCTTTCCGCGCCACCTGTCCCAGCACCCAGGCGGCTTCGTGATGGCGCGCGGCAAGCTGTCGCGCCTGGTCCCGATCGAAAACGCGACCATGCCCGAGCGCAGCGTCATCCAGTGGGACAAGGACGACCTCGAGGAGCTGGGCCTGATGAAGGTCGACGTGCTGGCGCTGGGCATGCTGTCGATGCTGCGGCGCGGCCTCGAACTGGTCGGGCAGCGCCGCGGCACCGTGTTCGAAATGCAGGACATCCCGCCCGACGACAAGCCGACCTACGACATGATCTGCAAGGCCGATACGGTCGGCGTGTTCCAGATCGAATCGCGCGCGCAGATGAGCATGCTGCCGCGCATGAAGCCGCGCCGCTTCTACGACCTGGTGATCGAGGTGGCGGTGGTGCGTCCCGGGCCGATCCAGGGCGGCATGGTGCATCCCTACCTGCGGCGGCGCGAGGGCAAGGACCCGGTCCATTATCCGAGTCCGGAAATGGAAAGGGCGCTGTCACGCACGCTGGGCGTGCCGATCTTCCAGGAGCAGGTGATGCAGGTGGCGATCCTGGCCGCCGGCTTCACGCCGGGCGAGGCCGACCAGCTGCGCCGCGCGATGGCGGCCTGGAAGAGAAAAGGCGGACTGGAAAAGTATTACGAGCGCATCGTCGGCGGCATGCTGGCGCGCGGCTACGAACAATCCTTCGCCGAGCAGATCTTCAGCCAGATCCAGGGCTTCGGCGAATACGGTTTTCCCGAGTCGCACGCCGCCAGCTTTGCGCTGCTGGCCTATGCCAGTTCCTGGCTCAAGTGCCACGAGCCGGCCGCCTTTTTGTGTGCCTTGTTGAATAGCCAGCCGATGGGCTTCTACAGTCCGTCGCAACTGGTGCAGGATGCGCGCCGCCATGGCATCGAGGTGCGTCCGGCCGACGTCACGCTGAGCGGCTGGGACTCGACGCTGGAAGAATTCGTGCCCGCTGGCGCGGCGCCTGGCAGTGTGCGGGACGGCGTGCGCCCGCAGCCGGCGGTGCGCCTCGGCCTGCGCATGCTGCGCGGTCTGAGCGCGGAAGCGGGCGAGCGCATCGAGGTGGCGCGCGCGGTGCGGCCGTTCGCGAACGTGGCCGACCTGGCGCGCCGTGCCCACCTCGACCGCGGCGACCTGCAGGTGCTGGCCGGCGGCAATGCGCTGGGCGTGCTGGCCGGTCACCGGCGCCAGGCCTTGTGGGAAGCGGTGGGGGCGGTACCCGACCGCGACCTGCTGCGCCCGACCGAGCCGGTCGAGGAGACGCCGCTCCTGGCGCCCCCGAGCGAAGGCCAGGACATCGTCGGCGACTACCGCGCGCAGGGCCTGACGCTGGGCCGCCATCCGCTGGCGCTGCTGCGCACTCAGCTGCTGGCCAAGCGCTTCATTCCGGCCGAGGTCTTGATGGACTTCCAGAACGGCCAGCTGGCGCGCGCCTGCGGCATCGTCACCGTGCGCCAGCGTCCGGGCACGGCCAAGGGCGTGCTGTTCCTGACGCTGGAAGACGAAACCGGCAACGTCAACGTGATCGTGTGGCCGACGCTGGTCGACCAGCAGCGGCGCGAGGTGCTGCATGCGCCTTTGCTGGGTGTGTACGGGGTGTGGCAGCGGGAAGGGGAGGTGCGGCACCTGGTGGCCAAGCGGCTGGTGGATATGTCGCACCTGTTGGGGAAGCTGGATACGCGGAGCCGGGATTTTTGCTGATCGGCCTACGCCTTCAATCGGATCCTTATCAGCGGGCGCTGGTCGACACTGCCGATTTTCCATGAATAGGTGCCTACCAGCCCAAAGAAACTCGGGGTTGCCGTTGCATTATGCTCGATGACTTCGGCATCTTTGGGGATCGTCACCGCCAGCGTGCCATCCATTTTGATGCCGAGCTGCGTCAGCTCTCTCTTGCTCTTCTCATTCATCTGGGCCGAGCTGATGGTGATGATGCCATCCTTGCCGGTCTTGACGCTCAGGATGTCCAGCAGGTTCAGTGCTTTTCCTTTTTCACGCTTTGCCGCCAGCACCAGCTCATACCTGCCATTGCCTTTGTAGCTCACCGACTGCACGTCAGGATCGCGCTTCATTTTCGATACTTCCTGTTCGAGGCCAGCCTCGTCTCTTGCACTGAGTTTTCCGGTTTTGGCAATTTGCATTGCTGCCATCCCGTGGACCGCGGTTCCGGCATAGGACACCGAATAGCTGCCGTCAGGGTGGATGTCAGCCTTGGACACGAACTTTTCAGGAACCAGGCAGCCGGTTAACAGCGTAGCGCCGGCAACAAAAGCGATGAGAGATTTGCGAAACATGGTGTCTCCTGAATGAGCGAAGCAGACAAGTTAGCTGATTTTGGGAAACAATTTGATGATGCAGCACATAGTGCCGAGCCAAAAAAAAACGCCGCTCATCGAGCGGCGTTACAGACGAAGCGCGCCGTTCGCGGCGGCGATTTCACGATTTCATCGACTCAGAATTCTTCCCAGTCAGCGCCACCTGCTGCCACTGGCTCCTTGCGCCTGGCTGGCGCCGGCTTGGCGCCAGCTGCCTTCGCTGCCGCGATGGCCGGACGTGCCGATGCCGCAGGCGCCGTAGCACGCACAACCGCCGCCGGTGCGGCAATCCGGTGCTGGTGATCCAGCTTGAACACGCTGACCACGTCCGCCAGCGTCGCCGCCTGGTCCTGCATCGACGCTGCCGCTGCCGCCGCTTCCTCGACCAGGGCCGCATTCTGCTGGGTCACCTGGTCCATCTGGCCGATCGCGTGGTTGACCTGCTCGATGCCGGTGGTCTGTTCCTGGCTGGCGCTGGTGATCTCGGCCATGATGTCGGTCACGCGGCGGATGCTGGTGACGACCTGTTCCATTGTCGTGCCCGCCTGGTCGACCAGGCGGGCACCGGCGTCGACGCTGGTGACCGAGGCGGTGATCAGTTCCTTGATTTCCTTGGCGGCCGCCGCCGAGCGCTGGGCCAGGTTGCGCACTTCCGACGCGACCACGGCGAAGCCGCGGCCCTGTTCGCCGGCGCGCGCCGCTTCCACGGCTGCGTTCAGGGCCAGGATATTGGTCTGGAAGGCAATGCCGTCGATGACGCCGATGATGTCGGCGATGCGCTTGGCCGAGTCGTTGATCGCGCCCATCGTGGTGACCACTTCGCCGACCACGGTGCCGCCCTGGATCGCGATTTCGGAAGCGGCGATCGCCAGCTGGTTGGCCTGGCGCGCGTTGTCGGCGTTCTGGCGCACGGTGGTGGTCAGTTCTTCCATCGAGGCGGCGGTTTGTTCCAGCGCGCTGGCCTGCTGCTCGGTACGGCTCGACAAGTCGAGGTTGCCGGCGCTGATTTCGCGCGAGGCGGTGCTGATGGTGTCGGTGCCGCCGCGGACCTGGCTGACGATGCCCACCAGGCTGTCGTTCATGTGGCGCAGGGCGCGCAGCAGGGCGCCGGTTTCGTCCTGGGCCGAAACGTCGATGCGGTGGGTCAGGTCGCCGCCGGCGACGGTTTCCGCCAGCGTCACGGCGTCCTGGATCGGACGCACGATGCCGCGCGTGAGCTGCCAGGCGAACACGGCGCCGGCCAGCAGGGCGCAGGCGGCCAGGATCATCATCAGCTTGGTGCTGCGTACCGCGTTGTCGTCGATGCCGCCCGCCGTCGCGTCCATGCTGGCGCGCTGCATCGTCACCAGCTCTTGCAGCAGGTCCTGGTAGCGCTGGGCGGCCGGGGTGAATGCCTTGTCCAGCAGGCGCGCGGCTTCTTCTTCATTGCCGTCGGCCTTGGCCTTGACGGCGCCGTCGCGCGAGGCGCTGTAGGCCTTGCGCTGTTCGAGGATTTTGGCAAACAGGTCTTTCTCGGGACCGCTTGCGGCGATCAGCGGTTCGATCTGCTTGAGCAGTTCGGCCGCCTTTTTGACCGAGGCTGCCGCATCTTCCTTGAAATAGGCGCCCAGCGACGGATCGGTGCTTTTCACGATGGCAGCGGTGCGGCGGATCGATGCGAAGTTCAGGCTGTACCAGTCGGTGATCAGGCGCTCCTTGGCGAGCGGCACGGCCATCATCGCCTTGGTCGCGGTGGCCACTTCGGTCATGCGCAGTGCGCCGACGGCGGCAATCACCAGGGTCATTGCCAGGATCAGCGCAAAGCCGAGGCCGAGGCGCTTGCCGATCTTGATGTTTCCAAGAAATCCCATAATACAGTCCTTTTTTGTCCAGAAAACGGCCGCCACACGTGAAGGAACCTGCTCGGATGGGGAGCATGGGCACGGTTGAAGGGGGCTGGCCGGGAGCTGGGAATTGTAATGAAAGGAGTTTCTTTGGGGAATTAAAATTCCATGTGGAAATCTTTATGCCACACTTTTGTAGGTATTATCCGACACTTCTCTCGCAAGATTGTTAAGTTGAAAATTGTTGCATCCAGAACGATCTGGTAGTCTGAAAAAAGGCGGTAAGCCCACCCATGCCTGCCATTCCTCGTTTCACCCAAAAAAAGTGAAGTTCTCCCCATGAAGCCATCCAGCATTCTCCGTACCACCCTGTTCGCTGCCGGACTGATCGGCGCTGCCGCACATGCCGCACCGCTGCCGGCCCCGTTCGCCCAGCAGCTGAACGCCAACTACCCGGCCATCGAAACCTTCTACCAGGACCTGCACAAGAATCCGGAACTCGGTTTCGCCGAACACCAGACCGCCGCCAAGCTGGCCGAGCGCGCCAAGTCCCTCGGCTTCGAGGTGACCACCGGCGTCGGCGGCACCGGCGTGGTCGCGATCATGAAGAACGGTCCCGGTCCGGTCGTGATGCTGCGTACCGAGATGGATGCGCTGCCGGTCCAGGAAAAGACCGGCCTGCCGTTCGCCAGCAAGGTCAGCACCAAGACTGCCGCCGGCGAAACCGTGTCGGTGGCGCACGCCTGCGGCCACGACCTCCACATGTCGGCCTGGTACGGCACCGCCAAGCTGATGGCCGACAACCGCAAGGCCTGGAGCGGCACCCTGATGCTGATCGGCCAGCCGTCCGAGGAAACCGTGCACGGCGCCGAAGCG
>Ga0308160_10002313_pt1 | contig 23488 bp, 17 predicted proteins | sample PhyFR1_FD_201036 | JGI IMG/M metagenome (GOLD analysis project Ga0308160, IMG submission 201036) | Phyllosphere microbial communities from UC Gill Tract Community Farm, Albany, California, United States - DLSLF.R1 | ecosystem: Host-associated > Plants > Phyllosphere > Unclassified | place: USA...
CGCATATATAAATGCCTACAGCTTGCTATCCAGGGTCACCTGCCCCCCACCCAGCCCCTCCGCCGTAGCGCTCAACACCACCTTGCCGCCCTCCCCCGCACGCGTACGCACGATCGCCAGCGCCAGCCCGTTGAAGGCATTGCGCTCATGCGACTGGAAGGACTCGAAGCTGGTCGGATCGCCATTGTCGGTGGCGACGATCTCGCCCGGCCCGCTCAGCGTGAATTTGATGCGGTCGTGCGTGCGCGGTACCGGCTTGCCGTCCTTGTCGACGATGCTGACGGTGACGAAAGAGAGGTCGCTGCCGTCGGCGTGCAAGGTGCTGCGGTCGGCCGACAACGTGAGCCGTGCCGCCGGGCCGGTGGTGGCGATATTGTCCTCGGCCCAGCGCTTGCCCTGTTTGTAGACCACCGCGCGCAGCTGGCCCGGCTGGTAGACGACGTCATCCCAGCGCAGGCGGTACTCGCCCGGTCCGCGCTTCTTGCGGCCCAGCGATTTCCCGTTCAGGAACAGCTCGGCCTCGTCGCCCGAGGTATATAAATGCACCGGCGTGACCTGGCCCACGCGCTCCGGCCAGTTCCAGTGCGGCAGCAGGTGCGCCATGGGGAGTGTCGGGCGCCAGCGCGCCTGGTACAGATAGAAGCGGTCCTTCTTGAAGCCGGCCAGGTCGACGATGCCGAAGTAGGAACTGCGCGAGGGCACCGCGATCTTCTTCAGCGATTCCAGCTGCTGCGCCATGCGCTGCTGCTGCGCCGGATCGGTAAAGTTCAGCAGGTTGGTGGCATCGCTGCCGTAGGGCGTGGGCTCGCCCAGGTAATCGAAGCCGGTCCAGACGAATTCGCCGGCCACGAACGGGTTCTCGTCCTGGCCCTTGAACTCCGCGTCCGGCGGCGTCGCCCACGGCGGCGCCGACAAATCGTAGCTGCTGACCTGGAAGTTGGCCAGGCCTTTCGATTTATCGTCGCTCACCGGGAAGAAGTATTCGCCGCGCGAACTCACCGTCGACGCGGTCTCGCTGCCGATCAGCGGGATGTGCGGCGCGTGCGCGTGCAATTTGGCGTATTCCTTCGGCTTGTAGTTGTAGCCGAACAGGTCGACCGCGTCCTGGAAGCCGTTGTAGCCGGAGACCACGTGGTTGAAGGCGGCAGTGACCGGGCGGGAGCGGTCTTCGCCGCGCGCAATTTCGGCCAGGCGCGCGGCCAGCTTCCAGCCCTCGGCGCGGCCCTGTTCGGGAATCTCGTTACCGATGCTCCAGGCGATCACGCTCGGGTGGTTGCGGTCGCGCCGGATCATCGCGCGCAGGTCCTTCTCGTGCCAGGCGTCGAACAGCGTGTTGTAGTCGTTCGGCGTCTTCTTGATGCGCCAGGTGTCGAAGGCTTCGTCCACCACCAGGAAGCCCATGCGGTCGGCCAGGTCGAGCAGTTCGGGCGCCGGCGGATTGTGACTGGTGCGGATCGCATTGACGCCCATCTCGCGCAGGATCTCGAGCTGGCGTTCGAGCGCGCGCGTGTTGATCGCGGCGCCGAGCGCGCCGAGGTCGTGGTGGTCGCACACGCCCTGGATCGCCAGGCGCTGCCCGTTCAGCAGGAACCCCTTGTCCGGGTCGAAGGCGATGGTGCGGATGCCGAACGGGGTCTCGACCACGTCCACCGTGCGCCCTTTTTCCGTGACCGTGCTGACCGCCACGTAGCGCTGCGGGCTGGCCGGGCTCCACAGGCGCGGATTCGGCACCACCAGCGCCTGGCTGACCTGCACCTGGCGTTCGTTGGCGATCTTGCTGGCCGCTGCCGCCTCCTTGCGCGCGACCGGGGCGCCGCTGCGGCGGCCGTCCGCATCGAGCGCATAGAGTTCGGTCGCGACCTGGATTTCGGTGTCAGGGCCATGGTTGTCGAGCGTGACCTGCACGTCGACGGTGGCAGCCGACGGTGTCACCTGCGGCGTGGTCACGCGGGTGCCGTACTGCGCCACCGCCAGCGGCGCGGTCTTGACCAGCCACACGTTGCGGTAGATGCCGCCGCCCGGATACCAGCGCGACGACGCCGGCGGATTGTCGAGCCGGATCGCCAGCAGGTTGTCGCCGCCCGCCTTCAGGTACGGGGTCAGGTCGACGCGCCAGGATGCGTAGCCGTAGGGCCAGCCGCCGACGTAGCGGCCGTTGATCCAGACGGTGGCGTGCGACATGGCGCCGTCGATGTCGAGGTGGACGCGGCGCCCGGCATCGCTGGCCGGCAGCGTGAAATGCTTACGGTACCAGCCGACGCCCCACCATGCCAGCTTGGCGGTGTCGCCGGGGTATTCCTGCTTGAACGGCCCCTCGATGCCCCAGTCGTGCGGCAGGTTCAGCTTGCGCCAGGCGCCGTCGTCGAAGTTGGCCTGGGCGGCTGGCAAGCCGTTTTTGAGGTCGGCGTCGCCCGGCTTGTCCGGGCTGCCGGCCGGGTCGCCCTTGCTGAAGCGCCAGTCTGCGTTAAAGGCGATGCGCTCGCGGACCGGCGGACTGGCGGCATCTGCTGCGGCTTGTGCCGCACTGCCGCATAGCGCGGCACTGAAGACGAGGAAGGAGAACAAGCGCTGGAATGTCGGCATCGGCTGGGCAGTGGAAGGACAGATCAGCCAAGTATGGCGCAAATACAGACGCTTGGGATCAAACAATCCAGGCCAAGCGAAGCCGCCCGCTGAAATAGTCAGGCGGCTGAGCGATCAATCCTTCGACCCGGCCTTCCAGCGCAAGCCAAAGCCGTATTTCTGGTCGAGCGCGCGGTGCTCCGCCACGTATTCGGCCAGCTTGGTCACCTGCAGTCCGCCCGCCGTGTTGTCGATCATGGCGATCGCGCACATGCGCTGCGCGGTGCCGTTATCGAGCCGGACCTCGATCACCGGCTGGTCCGGCAGCGTGATGGTGACCACGCCGTCGGTCTGCGTCCAGTTGGCGACGCCCTGGTAAATGAAGGCGAATATCAGCACGCGCCGGATCTGGTCGAAATGGTCGCCGTTGACGTACAGGTTTTCGCCGCCGCTGACCGCGCCGGTGCGGTCATCGCCATCGAGGCTGATCCAGGGCCGGCGCTCGACACTGCCGAAACTCTTGCCCAGGGCCTGGACCACGCCCGCACTGCCGTCGGCCAGCTCGTACAGGCAGCCGAGATCGAGGTCGGTACCGCCCACTCCTGCTGCAGCGCCGCGCAGCCTGGCCAGGAATCCGCGCGGTGCACCGGGCGCCTGCTGGTTCCAGTTCAAATTCACATGGATGCGGCCGAAGCCGCCGCCGCGGCGCTTGTCGAGCGATACCTTGTCGCCGCGCTTTTCGAGTGTGATCTTCGACAGCGAGACTTTCTTGTCTTCCGTCGGCGCAGGCATGGGCCGGGCCGGGGCGGCGGGAGCTTCCTCGCCGCCGAAGTGCTTCAGCAGGGCCGCCATGCCCCCGTCGAAGCCCTGTCCCACGGCCCCGAAGCGCCAGCCGCCGTCGCGCCGATACAGTTCGCCGAGGATCACGGCTCTTTCGGAGGCGAAGTCGGCGCCGCCGAGTGCGAAGCTGACGCCATCGCCGAGGCGCAGCACGGCCTGTCCGACGTCGCGCATGGTGCCGGGTCCGTCGAGTGCCGCCGTGAACACCAGCTTCGCGATCGACGGCGGCAGCGCATCCAGATCGACCCGGAACGACGCCCGCCCCTGGTGCAGGCTCAGCGCGATGGCGCCGCCGGGGCTGGACAACTGGTTGTAGAACACCATGTAGCGGTCGTCGGCCAGGCGGTCGTCCGCGTCGAGGCCGAAGCACGAGATATCGGCCGCGCCGCCCGGTGCCTGTACGTCGACGCCGACTTCGAAGCGGTTGCCGAGGCCGAGGTCGGCGAGTTTGGTTTTCTGGCCGCGTGTCAATGCATGCATAGTCATTACCGTATCAGCAAAAGTGTTATGTCAGCCGAGCAGCCCATGCTGCCCTGCCGGTTTTGAACATGATATACGGTGTGCCGCGCCGCCGAGTGCAGGCATATGATCGCGGCATGCGGCGCGCATATCCGGCAGGAGGACACATGGAGCGGCAGACCCTGGACGCATTCGACGTCGAACGGCTGGTCCCGGGCTTCCAGCCGCCGCCCCAACCCACCGCGGCACACGGAGAGACAGCCGCGGAGCCGGCCGCCGTCGCCGCCGCGGACGCCGCCATGCGCCACTGGCGCAGTCCCGTCCGTGGCCCGCTCGTACCCGGCTCCGACGCGCACCGGCAGGCCAGTTGCCACATGTTCCGCGACACCTTCAACCCCTACCGTCCCGCCGTCCTCGACTGGCCGGTGCTGGCGCCGGAGGTGCGCGACCGCATCGTGTCGCTGCCGATCTGGGACATCGCGGTCCAGACCGAAGGCAAGGCGCGCCTGCGCATGGCGGCCTATGCGGCCACACTGCGCGAACCCGACATGCGCGACGCGCTGGCCCTGAACGCCTGGGAAGAGCACCGCCACAAGGAAGTGCTGGCGCGCATGGTGGCCGCCTACGGCATTGCGCTGGCGCCCGAACCGCCCCCGGCCATGCCGAAAGATCCGGAGTGGGCTTACCTGGTCACCGGCTACAGCGAATGCATCGACAGCTTCTTTGCCTTCGGCCTGTTCGAGCTGGCGCGCCGCTCTGGGCTGTTTCCGCAGGCGCTGGTCGATACCTTCGAGCCGGTAATGCAGGAGGAATGCCGGCATATCCTGCTGTTTGCGAACTGGGCCGGTTGGCACCGTGCGCGGCTGTCGTTGCGGCAGCGTCTGCGTTTCGAGTGCAAGGTGGCGGCGGTGTGGGCGTTTCTTGCCAGGGAGAGGATCGGGCTGGCGCGCAGCGTGGATGCCGGGTCTGCGGCGCCGGTGCAGGACAACAATTTCACGCTGAATGGAGCGCAATCGGTGTCTGGCGATGGTGTCGATGTGCCCGAGTTGATGGCCTTGTGCCTGGCGGAGAACGAGCGGCGGTTTGCGGGGTATGACGAGCGGCTGCTGCGGCCGGTGACGGTGCCGCGGCTGGTGCGGTTGGCGTTGCGCCTGTTGCGGCCTTTCGTGCGGCCGCCACGCGGCATGTAATTTCACTTGTCACCGAGTGCCGATCAGTCCACCGCCATTTCTACGCCAGGTAACCCTCCCGCCCAAACCATTCCAAGGCCGCCGTCACGCCCGCCCTGTGCGGCCCCGGCCGGTACCCCAATTCCCGCTGCGCCTTGCTGGAGGAAAAAAACATCCGGTTCCGCGACATCGCCAACCCATCCACGGTCAGGAACGGCTCCTTCCCCCGCATCCTGGCCAGCGCCTCGGCCGCGTGCGCCAGCGGCACCAGCGGCGCCACCGGCAGCCGCACCCGCGGCGCCCGCCGCCCGGTCAGCTCCGCGATCTCGCCCAGCAGCTCGCGCAGCATCAAATTCTCGCCCCCGAGGATGTAGCGCTCGCCGATTCCCCCCCGTTCCAGCGCCAGCAGATGCCCCTGCGCCACGTCCTCGACGTCGACCAGGTTCAGCCCGGTCTCGACATAAGCCGGCATCCTGCCGCGCGCCGCCTCGACGATGATGCGTCCGGTCGGCGTCGGCCGCACGTCGCGCGCGCCCACCGGGGTGGACGGGTTGACGATCACGGCTGGCAGCCGCTGGAAGGCCACCATGCGCTCGACCAGGCGCTCGGCCTCGACCTTGCTGCGTTTATAGGCGCCGATGGCTTCGTGCGCGGCGAGCGGGGCCTCTTCGTCGGCGGCATCGGTCGATGGATCGACGCGCAGGGTCGCGACACTGCTGGTGTACACGACGCGCTCGACCCCGGCTGCCAGCGCCGCCTGCATCACGGCGGCCGTGCCCTCGATGTTGTTGCGCGCGATCTCGTCCGGGTCGCGCGCCCACAGCCGGTAGTCGGCGGCCACGTGCAGCAGCCAGCGCGCACCAGGCAGCGCACGTCCGAGGGCCGCGCCGTCGCGCATGTCGCCTTCGACAATCTCGGCGTCGAGTCCGGCCAGGTTGCGGCGCTGGCTGGTCTCACGCACCAGCAGCCGCACCGGATAGCCGGACGCCAGCGCCGCGCGCGCCACCGCTGAGCCGATGAAACCGGCCGCGCCCGTGATCAGCATCAAGTCCTTGCTCATACCGGCCCTCCCCGTGCAAAGGCAGCGTTGTCACTTGCGTGCATTCTAGATGCGCGGCCGTGACCATGCACATCGGCGAACCTATCCACGCGTGCGCAATCAAACGGGTTTCGTCCCACGCGAAGGCCGTCATGCAGGTCATCCTCGCCCAGCCGCGCGGCTTTTGCGCCGGCGTCGTCCGTGCCATCGAGATCGTCGACCGTGCGCTCGATCGCTACGGCGCGCCAGTCTATGTGCGTCACGAAATTGTCCACAACAAGGCCGTGGTCGGCGGCTTGCGCGCCAAAGGCGCCATCTTCGTCGAGGCGCTGGACGAGGTCCCGCCGCAGGCCGTCACCATCTTCAGCGCGCATGGCGTGGCGCGCGCGGTCGAGGGCGGCGCGCAGGCACGCGGCCTGCGCGTGCTGAATGCGACCTGTCCGCTGGTGGCCAAGGTGCACATCCAGGGACGCCAGTATGCCGCCGCCGGACGGGTCGTGATCCTGATCGGCCATGCCGGCCATCCCGAGGTCGAGGGCACGATGGGCCAGATCGACGGCCGCGTGCTGCTGGTGCAGGACGAGCGCGACGTCGAGGCGCTCGACCTCCCGGCCGCGACCCCGGTCGCCTATATTACCCAGACCACGCTCAGCGTCGACGATACCCGCGCGGTCATCGCCGCCCTGCAGCGGCGCTTTCCGGACCTGGTCGGGCCCGACGTGCGCGATATCTGCTACGCCACCCAGAACCGCCAGCGCGCGGTGCGCGAGCTGTGCCGGCTGGTCGACGTGCTGCTGGTGGTCGGCGCGGCCAACAGTTCGAACTCGAACCGGCTGTGCGAGATCGGGGGCGAGAGCGGCATCCCCAGCTACCTGCTGGCCGACGGCGGCGAGCTCGACCCGGCCTGGGTCGCGGGTGCGGGCACGGTGGGCATCACGGCCGGCGCCTCGGCGCCCGAGGCGATGGTCGAGCACGTGATCGATGCGCTGCGTGCGCTGGGACCGGTCGAGGTGTCGACGATGGACGGGCTCGAGGAACATGTCGAGTTCAAGCTCCCGCCCGAACTGGCGGGCCGCGCTGCGTGAGGCTGCCATGGCGATTCCCTTCCTGCAGAAAGCAATGGTCGGCGCCTATGTGCTGCGCAAGCACCTGGCCGGCGACAAGCGCTACCCACTGGCACTGATGCTGGAACCGCTGTTCCGCTGCAACCTGGCCTGCTCGGGCTGCGGCAAGATCGACTATCCGGACGAGATCCTCGACCAGCGCCTGTCGCTGGCCGACTGCCTGGGCGCAGTGGACGAGTGCGGCGCGCCCGTGGTGTCCATCGCCGGCGGCGAGCCGCTGCTGCACAAGGACATGCCGGCCATCGTCGACGGTATCATCGCACGCCGCAAGTTCGTCTACCTGTGCACCAATGCGCTGCTGATGGAGAAGAAGCTGGACCAGTACCGTCCCAGCCGCTTCTTCGTGTGGTCGGTGCACCTGGATGGCGACGAGGCCATGCACGACCGCTCGGTGTGCCAGCCCGGTGTGTACCGGCGCGCCGCCGCGGCGATCCGGCGTGCCAAGGATGCGGGCTTTCGGGTGAATATCAACTGCACGCTGTTCAACGATGCCGTACCGGAAAAGGTGGCCGCCTTCTTCGATACTTTGCACGACATGGGCGTGGACGGCATCACGGTATCGCCCGGCTACGCCTACGAGCGTGCGCCCGAGCAGCAGCATTTCCTGGCGCGCGAGGCGACCCGGCAGCTGTTCCGCGATATTTTCGCGCGCGGCGAGGGCGGACGGCGCTGGGCGTTCAGCCAGTCGAGCCTCTTCCTGGATTTCCTGGCCGGGAACCAGACCTACCGCTGCACGCCCTGGGGCAATCCGGCGCGCACCGTATTCGGCTGGCAGCGGCCCTGCTACCTGCTGGGCGAAGGCTACGCCGCCACCTTCCGCGAACTGATGGAGGAGACCGACTGGGACGCCTACGGCACCGGGCGCTACGAAAAATGCGCGAACTGCATGGTCCACAGCGGCTACGAGGCCAGCGCCGTGCTTGACACCATGGCGCGGCCCCTGGCGGCGGCGCGGGTCGCATTGCAAGGCGTGCGCACGCAGGGACCGATGGCGCCCGACATTCCGCTGGCCGGCCAGCGCCCGGCCGAGTACGTGCATGCACGCCACGTGGCGATCAAGCTGGACGAGATCCGCGGACGCAAGGCGGCGGGCAGCCCGGGCCATGCACCGGGCCGCGCACCGGACCACGAACAGCATCGCTGAACGGCTGCGGAGACACCGATGCCCGCATTCTTCCTGGACACGATCGCCGCCGCCGTCGCTGGCACGCCCGCCGCCGCCGGTGCTGCCCCTGGTAGCGCCTCTGTTGCCGCCACGGTTGCAGGCACGGCATTGACCCTGCTGGCCACGCTGTACGCGCTGGCCGCCCTGCTGTGCCGCGGCCGCTTCTCCGTGCCGGGGCCGAGCCACGGCCGCCAGCCCGCACCGGTCGCGGTGACGGTACTCAAACCGCTGTGCGGACCGGAACCGCGTCTGGAGCACAATCTCGCCACCTTCTGTTTCCAGACGCACCCGCAATACCAGCTGGTGTTCGGCGTGCGCGACCCGGACGATCCGGCGATCGCTACCGTGCACCGGCTCGCGCGGCGCTTTCCCTGGATCGACATGCAATTGGTCATCGACCCGCGCCTGCACGGCTGCAACCGCAAGGTCAGCAACCTGGCCAACATGATGGCGGTGGCCCGCCACCCTTGGCTGGTGCTGGCCGACAGCGACATTTCGGTCGGCCCGGACTACCTCGAACGGGTGACGGCGCCGCTGCACGACGCCGGCGTCGGCATCGTCACCTGCCTCTACCACGGGCGCGCCCAGGGCGGCTTCTGGACGCGCATCGGCGCCCTCTTCATCGACGCCTGGTTCGCGCCTTCGGTGCGGGTCGCCAGCAGCGGCGGCGACAGCGCCTTCGGCTTCGGCGCCACCATCGCGCTGCGCGCCGAGACCCTGCGCGCGATCGGCGGCTTCGACGCGCTGAAGGACCGCCTGGCCGACGATTACTGGCTGGGCGCCCTGAGCCGGCGTTTGGGCCTGCGCACCGTGCTGTCGGACGTCTGGGTCTGCACCGACGTCACCGAAGACAGCCTGCCCGCGCTGTGGTCGCGCGAGCGGCGCTGGATGCAGACCATCCGTTCGCTGCATCCGGTCGGCTACACCTTTTCCTTCGTCACCTTCACGCTGCCGATGCTGGCGCTCGGACTGTGGCTGGCGCCCGCCGTCTGGAACTGGGCGCTGGCGCTGGCCGGCACGGGTGCGCGCCTGGCCCTGTATTGGCGCCGCCCGGCCCGGGGCATACCGGCGCCCGGCCACGCCGGCTGGGCCCCGCTGCGCGACTGCCTGCTGTTGCTGGAGTGGCTGAGCGCCTTTGCCGGCAGCACCACCCGCTGGCGCCGCCACGTGCTGCCGATCGACGTACCGGACAACTCGCGCAGCCCGGGCACGCCATCATGAGGACGCTCCCATGCTGAAAACCCTGTTCCTGCAAGCCCCGTCGTTCGACGGCTTCGACGGCGGTGCCGGTTCGCGCTACCAGGCCAAGCGCGAAATCCGTTCGTTCTGGTACCCGACCTGGCTGGCCCAGCCCGCGGCACTGGTGCCCGGCAGCCGCCTGCTCGACGCCCCGGCCGACGGCCTGACGGTCCAGCAGGTGCTCGATATCGCCTGCCCCTACGACCTGGTGATCGTCCACACCAGCACGCCCTCGTTCCCCGGCGACGTGCGCTTCCTGGAATTGCTCAAGCAACGCGATCCGGCGGTGCTGGCCGGCATGGTCGGGGCGCGGGTCGCGGTCGATCCCGACAGTGCGCTGCAGGCCAGCCGCGCCGTCGATTTCGTTGCGCGCGAGGAATTCGACCATACCTGCCTCGACGTCGCCAGCGGCCTGGCCCTGGCCGACATCGCCGGCATCAGCTTCCGTGACCGCGAGGGACGCATCCGCCACAATCCGCCGCGCCCAATGATCGAAGACATGGACGCTCTGCCCTTCGTGGCCCCGGTCTACAAGCGCGACCTCGACATCCGCAATTACTTCATCGGCTACCTGAACTACCCCTACGTGTCGCTGTACACCGGACGCGGCTGCCGCTCGCGCTGCACCTTCTGCCTGTGGCCGCAGACCGTGGGCGGGCACCGCTACCGCACCCGCTCCGCCGAGAACGTGCTGGAAGAAGTCCGCTGGATCAAGGAGAACATGCCGGAAGTGAAGGAGATCATGTTCGACGACGATACCTTCACGGACCTGCGCCCGCGCGCCGAGGAAATCGCACGCGGCCTCGGCGCGCTGGGCGTCACCTGGTCGTGCAACGCCAAGGCCAACGTACCCTACTCGACGCTGAAGATCATGAAGGAGAACGGCTTGCGCCTTCTATTGGTCGGCTACGAATCCGGCGACGACCAGATCCTGCTGAACATCAAGAAAGGGCTGCGCACCGACATCGCGCGCCGCTTCGCCGCGGATTGCCGTGCGCTCGGCATCACCGTGCACGGCACCTTCATCCTCGGCCTGCCGGGCGAGACGCACGAGACCATCGCCAAATCGATCGAATTTGCCAAGGAAATCAACCCGCACACGATCCAGGTGTCGCTGGCCGCGCCCTATCCGGGCACCCGGCTGTACGAACAGGCGCTGGAAAACGGCTGGATCCCGAACGGCAAGACCATCCACCTGGTCAACGACAGCGGCGTGCAGCTGGCGGCGCTCAGCTACCCGCACCTGTCGCGCGAGGAGATCTACCATGGCCTCGAACAGTTCTACCGCAGCTTCTATTTCCGTCCCGGCAAAATCTGGGAAATCGTCAGCGAGATGCTGCACAGCTGGGACATGACGCGGCGGCGCCTGCGCGAAGGGGTCGAGTTCTTCCGCTTCCTGCGCGCCCACGGCGCCTCGCATTCCTGAACGGCCGGGACTGCCATGCGCGAACCGGGCCTGATCATCACCGCCGACGACTTCGGCCTGCACCCGAGCGTCAACCGGGCGGTCGAACTGGCGCACCGCGAAGGCGTGCTGGCGGCCGCCAGCCTGATGGTGGGCGCGCCGGCCGCGCTCGATGCGGTCGCGCGCGCGCGCGCCTGCCCGCGCCTGCGCGTGGGCCTGCACCTGGTGCTGGCCGATGGCCGGCCGACGCTGCCGCCGCCGGCGATTCCCGACCTGGTCGACGACGACGGCCGCCTCAAGGCGCAGACCCAGGCCGGGATGGCGCGCGAGGGCTTGCGTTTCTTCAGCCTGCCGCGCGTACGGCGCCAGCTGGCCGCCGAGATCCGTGCCCAGTTCGAAGCCTTTGCCGCCACCGGCCTGGCGCTCGACCACGTCAACGCCCACAAGCACTTTCATCTGCACCCGACGGTGCTGTCGCTGATCGTCGGGATCGGCCGCGAGTTCGGCCTGCGCGCCGTGCGCCTGCCGCGCGAAGCCGGGCTGCCGGCGTGGCTGCGGCCCTGGCTGGCGCTGCAGCGGGCCAGGCTGGCGGCGGCCGGCATCGCCCACAACGATTACCTCGTGGGCGTGCGCCAGTCCGGGCATTTCGACACCCCTGCGCTGCTGCGTGCGCTGCACCAGTTGCCGCGCACCGGCATCGGCGAACTCTATCTGCACCCGGCGCTGGAATCGGGCGCCTCGATCGCGCCGTCGATGCCCGCCTACCGCCATGCCGACGAATTCGCGGCGCTGGTGTCGCCACGCGTGGCCCGGGCACGCGACTGCCTGCAGGCGCAGGGCTACCGCTTCGGCGGTTTCAGCGACCTGGCCGCACCCGCCGTGCCCACCGTACCCGCCGTAGCGCATCCATGAAGCGCCTGGCCTGGCTGGGGATCGTCGCCGGGCTGGCGCTGCTGACCGCCCTGGTCGTGGCGCAGGGCTGGTCCGCGATCCTGGCCGCTTTCGCCCACGCGGGCTGGGCGCTGGCACTGGTGCTGCCCGCGCGCGTGCTGACGCTGGCGCTCGACACCCGCGCCTGGCGCCTGCTGCTCGATCCCTTCGATCCGGGGCGCGCCGCCGGGCCGCTGTTCCTGCTGTGGGTCGGCAGCGTGCGCGAAGCGGTCAACCGGCTGCTGCCGGTGGCCGGCGTCGGCGGCGAAGTGGTCGGGGTGCGCCTGGCGCGCCTGCGCATCCCGGACACCACCGCGCTGGCGGCCAGCGTGATCGTCGAGGTGCTGCTCACGATCGGGGTCATCTACCTGTTCTGCGGCATGGGGGTGGTGCTGATGGCGCAGCTGGCCGCCGGGCTGGGCCAGGTCTGGGTCGTCGGCGCGGCGCTGCTGCTGTCGCTGCCGCTGCCGCTGCTGGGCTGGTGGCTGCTGCGCCACGGGGCGCCGTTCGCGCGCCTGGAACGCTGGGCACTGCGCCTGCTGGGGCCGCAAAACGCGCTCGTCCTGCACCTGGACGGCGTGCGACTGGATGCCTGCATCAAGGTCCTGTTCGGCCAGCACGGCCGGCTGGCGCGCGTCGGCGGCCTGATGCTGCTGTCCTACCTGCTGGGCACCTTCGAGACCTGGTATGCGCTGGCCCTGCTCGGCCACCCGGTCAGCCTGCCGTCCGCGCTGGCGATCGAGGCGCTGACCCAGGCCTCGCGCCACGCCAGCTTCCTGGTGCCGGCCGGCCTCGGAGTGCAGGAAACGGCGGTGCTGCTGTTCGGGCGCCTGGCCGGGGTCGGCGGCGAAGTCGCGCTGTCGCTGGCGCTGGTCAAGCGCATGCGCGAGCTGGCGCTCGGCATCCCGGCGCTGCTGTCGTGGCAATGGGTCGAGGCGCGCCGCATCCACGGCCGGTATTAGGGCTGGGCATTGTGCGCCGCCAGGTACTTGATCAGCCCGTCGATCCCGCCCGCCGCCAGCTGGGCCGCGAACTGCTGGCGGTACACCTGGATCATCCACGCGCCCATCATGTTGATATCGTAGATTTTCCAGCCGGCGCTGCTGCGGCGCAGGCGGTAGTCGATGGCCATGGTGTCGCCGCCGGTCACCACGGTGGTCTTGACGACGGCGTCGGCGGCACCCGCGGCCAGGCGCGGGGGCGGGCCGTAGTTGAAGCGCGTGCCGGTGCCCTGGATCTGGGTCAGCTGCAGCGCATAGGTGCGCGCCAGCAGGGTCTGGAATTGCCTGAACAGGGCGTCGCGCTGGGCCGGCGTGGCCTTGGCCCAGGCAGCTCCGACCGCATATTCGGTGGTCAGCATGAAGTCGGTGGCCGGCAGGAAGCGCTGCTGGACAATGGCGTAGGTGCGCTCGGGATCGCCGGCGGCGGCGGCCGGGTCGGCGCGCACGGCCGCCATGACGCCGTCGATCGTCGTTTTCACCACCTGGGCGGGCGCCGGTGCGGGCGCGGCCGCCTGCTGGGCATAGGCACAGGGCGCCAGCATCAGCAATGGCGGCAGCAACAGCAGTGGTAACCGCGGTGGCAACCCCATGGCCAGCGGCAGCAGGATGGTCGGTTTCATCCACGTTCTCCGATATGCATCTGAGACCGCGTGCAGTCGCATGTGTTCCGCGCTTGTCTAATATCGCATGCTGACCGCCCTGATCGCCAGGATCATCCATGCCTCCTCCCGCCATGCGTGGCCGGTGCTCGGCGTGTTCGCGCTGCTGGTGCTGGCGTCGATCCTGTATGTCGTGCGCCATTTCGCGATTACCACCGACGTCACGCAATTGATGGATGCGAATGCGGCCTGGGCGCGGCGCGATGCCGCGGTCACCGCCGCCTTTCCGAACCGCAGCGACACCACCCTGGCCGTGGTGCGTGCGCCGGCGCCGGAACTGGCGGCGCTGGCAGCGCGCGAGCTGGCCGAGCGGCTGCGCCGGCAGCCGGCCCTGTTCCACGCGGTCAGCCTGGGTGCCGGCGAGGACTTCTTCCGCCGTAATGGCCTGCTCTACCTGTCCGTGCCGCAGGTGAACGAACTCACCGGGCGCCTGCAGGACGCGCGCCCGCTCTTCAACGCGCTCGCGCGCGACCCCTCGTTGCGCGGCCTGGCCAACCTGCTGTCGGTGACCCTCTTGACGCCGCTGCAGACCGGGCAACTGGCGCTGGAAGACATGGCGCCGCTGCTGACTAAAAGCGCCGACACCGTCGACGCCGTGCTGGCCGGCCGCCCCGCCGCCCTGTCCTGGCAAGCGCTGGCCAGTCCCGACGTGCAAGCGGCGCCGGCCCTGGTCGAGGTGCGCCCGGTACTCGACTTCAGCGAACTGCTGCCGGGGGCGCCGTCGAGCGAGGCGATCCGCGCCGCCGCCCGCGATCTGCACTTGCAGCAACGCTACGGCGCGCAGGTCGCGCTGACCGGGCCAATTCCGCTGTCCGACGACGAATTCGCCTCGCTGCAGGAAGGCTCGCCGCTCACCGGCGCCATCCCGGTGGTGGTCGTGCTGGTGCTGCTGTGGCGCGCGCTGCGCTCGGGCGGGCTGGTGCTGGCGGTGTGCCTGACGATGCTGGGCGGGCTGGCGCTGACGGCGGCGCTGGGGCTGCTGATGGTGGGCGCGCTCAACCTGATTTCGGTGGCCTTCGCGATCCTGTTCGTCGGCCTCGGCGTCGATTTCGGCATCCAGTTCGGCATGCGCTTCCGCGAGTACCGGCGCCACCGCGCGACCGCGCGCCAGGCGCTGCTGGCGGCCGGCGGCTCGATCGCACTGCCGCTGACGCTGGCCGCCACCGCCACCGCTTTCGGCTTCCTCGCCTTTTTGCCGACGGCCTACCGCGGCGTGGCCGAACTGGGGCAGATTGCCGGCGTCGGCATCCTGTTCGTGGCACTGCCGGCCTGCCTGACCGTGCTGCCCGCCTTGATCAGGGTGCTCGATCCGCCGCGCAGCCGCAGCGCGCCCGGCTATCCGCGCCTGGCGCCACTCGACCGCGCGCTGCAGGCGCACCGCACCCCGGTGCTGGTGGCCACGCTGGGGCTGGTGATCGCCGGCCTGCCGCTGCTGTGGCACCTGGACTTCGATTTCGACCCGCTGCACCTGAAGAATCCCGGCAGCGAATCGATGGCCACGCTGGCGGCGCTGTCGCGCAGCACCGACATCGGGCTCGACAACGTGCAGGTGCTGACGGCCTCGCTGGCCCAGGCCCGGGCCGTGGCCGCACGCCTGGAACGCCTGCCCGAAGTGGCGAGTGCGCTGACCGCGGCCAGCCTGGTGCCCGCCGAGCAGCCGCCCAAGCTGGCGGCGATCGGCACGCTTGCCGCCAGCCTGCTGCCGGTGCTGGGCCAGGCCCCGCTGACGCCGGCGACCGACTTCCAGCGCGTGGCGGCGCTGCGGGCATCCGCCCAGGCCCTGCGCAACGCGGCGCTCGACCATCCCGGCGCGGGCGCGCAGGCGGCCATGCGCCTGAGCCACGCCCTGGCCGCATTGGCACGCGCCGATGACGCCACCCGCGACCGCGCCGAACAGGCGCTGGCCGCGCCGCTGCGGCTGGCGCTGGCCACGCTGGCGCTGGCCCTGCAGGCGCAGCCGGTCACGGTCGATACCCTGCCGGCCGGCCTGCGCCGCAACTGGATCGCGCCCGACGGCCGTGCGCTGGTCGACGTCAGCCCGAAGCGCGTGCCCGGGTCCGAGACGCCATTGGACCGCTTCACGCGCGCCGTGCTGCGTGTCGCGCCGGAGGCGGGCGGCGGACCGATCTCGGTGCGCCACGCCGCCGAGCTGGTCATCGACGCTTTCGTCAAGGCGGCGCTGCTGGCCGTCGTCACGATCACGCTGCTCCTGTGGATCGCCTTCCGCCGCCCGGCGGACGTGCTGCTGACCATGGTGCCGCTGCTGGTGTCCAGCCTGGTCACGCTGGAAGCCTGCGTGCTGCTCGGGATCCGGCTGAATTTCGCCAACATCATCGCCCTGCCGCTGCTGCTCGGGGTCGGGGTGGCTTTCAAGATCTATTACATCATGGCCTGGCGCGCCGGCCACCAGGCGCAGCTGGCGCATCCGCTGACCCAGGCAATCGTGCTCAGCGCGGCCACCACCGGTACCGCCTTCGGCAGCCTGTGGCTGTCGAACCACCCGGGCACCGCCAGCATGGGCAAGCTGCTGGTGCTGGCGCTGGTCTGCACCCTGATCGGCGCCGTGTTCTTCCAGCCTGTCCTGCTGGGCAGGCCGCGCTCCCCACCCACATCCTCCTGAAGCGAGACCAGCATGCCAACCCTGATCAAATCCCGGTACCCGGTCGTCCGAATCGCGTCGGCCGCACTGGCCGCGCAACTGGCGGCGCAGTTGGCCGGTTGCGCAAGCGGGCCGCAGCGCAATCCGGCCGACCCGCTCGAACCGCTGAACCGTGCCACTTTCCGCTTCAACGACGTCCTCGACCGCAACATCGCACAACCGGTCGCACGCGGCTACATCCGCCTGGTGCCGCGCCCGATCCGCACCGGGGTCGAGAACTTCTTTTCGAATCTCGGCGACGTGGTCGTCATGGCCAACGATTTCCTGCAGCTGGACTTCCGCCACGGCATGAACGACATGATGCGCATCGCCACCAACACCAGCTTCGGCCTGCTCGGGGTGCTGGACGTGGCCACGCCCGCAGGGCTGGAAAAGCGTTCGCAGGATTTCGGGCTGACCCTGGGCCACTACGGCGTGCCCAGCGGCCCCTACCTGGTGCTGCCGCTGTTCGGGCCGAGCACCTTCCGCGACGGCATCGGCTTCGGCGTCGACCAGTTCGCCGACCCGGTCACCTATACCGACACGGCCTGGCGCAATTCGCTGTGGGGCGCCAACTTCGTCAGCACCCGGGCGCGTTACCTGAATGCGACCAATCTGCTGGAGCAGGCGGCGCTGGACCGCTACCTGTTCGTGCGCGACGGCTACCTGGGGCGGCGCCAGGCGCAGCTCAACGAGGGCAAGGAGGAGGCGCTGCCGGATTACGGGAACGAGGGCAAGGCGCCTGCCGGAGCGTCGCCTGCCGAAGCGCCCCCGGCCCAACCCGCTGCCGGGACGCCGGTACCCCAGCAAAAATAAGCTGCGGCCCGCGTCCGGACGCCGGCACCAAAGCTCAGGGCAGCGCCAGGCGCTCGCCCAGCCGTGCGCGCACCCTGCCGAGCGCACGCCGCGCGCGCCACGCATCGCAGGCCAGCACGCACAGCGGCCCCAGCTGGCCCGGCGCCCGCGCCAGTGCGCGTACCAATGGCCCCAGCGCCGTGGCGCCATCATCCCCCATCCCGGCCAGCGCGCAGGCCGGCACGCTGCGCCAGGCCGGATCGAGCACGACCCGGCAGGCGGCAAACGGCAAGCCATGGCGGCGCGCCACCAGTGCCGCCGCCTGCGATTCCATGTCGACCGCGCAGGCGCCGCCGGCGCGCCACAGCGCCGCCTTGCCGGCCGCCGTGCTCAAAGGCGCATCGACGCCCGCCAGCTCGCCGCTGACGGCTGCGGGCAGGCGCCGCTCCAGCGCACGCAGCCAGTCCGCATCGGCGCCCAGGAATCCTTCCGCCGTCTGCACCCCGGTGGCCAGCACGCAGGTGCCTGGCGCCAGGCCGGGATCGAGCGCGCCGGCGCAGCCGAAGCTGAGGATGCCGCCCCAGCCCGCGCCATCCTCACCGAGCTGCGCCGCCAGCATCGCCGCCAGCCGCGCGGGTCCTGGTCCGCACACCGCCCCCACGCCGGGCCCCGCCGCCAGGGCCGCCTCGAAGCCCATCCCGCAGGCGGCCAGTACCGGCTTCCCCATCACATGCCCAGCCCGGTGCCGACCACGCCGCGGCCGCGCAGCTTGCGGTAGCGCGCCAGCGCCCACAGCGGAAAATAGCGCGCGTAACCGTGGTAACGCAGGTAGAACACGCGCTCGAAGCCGGTCGCGGTGTGGTGCTGCTCGTCCCACAGGCCGTCGCCGCGCTGGTGCGCCAGCAACCAGTCGACGCCGTGCCGCACTGCGGGCGTGTCGGTGGCGCCGGCTGCCATCAGCCCGAGCAGCGCCCACGCGGTCTGCGACGGCGTCGACGGCGCCGGCTCGTAGCCACGGTAGTCCAGCTTGTAGCTGCCGCCGTCCTCGCCCCAGCCGCCGTCGCCGTTCTGGATCGCGCCGAGCCAGCCGGCCGCGCGCGTGATGGGGGCGGCATCGGGGCCCAGCCCGGCCGCGCCCAGCGCGCACAGGGCGCTCCAGGTGCCGTAGACATAATTGACACCCCAGCGCCCGTACCAGCTGCCATCCCTTTCCTGCTGGCGCAGCAGCCAGGCCAGCGCGCGCCTGGCCGGCGTACGCGGCTGCGCGCAGGCGCCGGGCTGCAGCTGGGCCAGCATCGACAGGCAGCGCGCCGAGACGTCGGCGGTGGGCGGATCGAGCAGCGCGCCGTGGTCGGCAAACGGAATGTTGTTCAGGTAGCGCTGGGTGTTGTCGGCCTCGAAGGCGCCCCAGCCGCCGCCCCGGGACTGCATGCCGATCACCCATTCGCCGGCGCGCTCGACCAGCCCGCGGTAGCGCTGCTCGCCGCGCAGGCGGTCGGCGCGGTGCATCGCCATCGCCACCACGGCGGTGTCGTCGACGTCCGGATAATGCGCGTTCTCGTACTGGAAAGCCCAGCCGCCGGGACGCAGGCCGGGCCGGCGCAGGCCCCAGTCGCCGCGCGTGTCGAGGATCTGCAGCGGCCGCAGCCACTCCAGCGCGCGGCAGGCGGCGTCCACGGCCGACGGTGTGCCGGCTTCCAGCAGCGCGTGGCTCATCAGGGCCGTGTCCCATACCGGCGACAGGCAGGGCTGGCAATAGGCTTCGTCGCCGCGGTCCACCAGCAGGCGGTCGATGGCGCGCCGCGCGGCGGCGCTTTCCGGCTGGTCGGGCGGCACGCCGAGCGCGTCCAGCATCTGCACCGCGTTCACCATGGCCGGGAAGATCGCGCCCAGGCCATGCTCGCCGTTCAGGCGCGCGCGCACGAAAGCGGCGGCCTGCTCGATCGCGCGGCGCCGCAGGCGCGCCGGCGTGCGCGCTTCCAGCAGCCGCAGCTGGGCCTCGACCGCGCGGAAAAAAGCGAACCACAGGCGGCTCTGGTGCGGTGCGCGCGGCGCCTGGCCGAGGCGTCCCGGATCTTCTGCAAACAGTTCGGCGATGCGTACCGTGCGCGGGTTGCGGGCGTGCGGCTTGAGCGCCCCCAGCACCAGCAGCGGCGCCACCACGGTGCGGGTCCAGTAGGATACCTTGGACAGGTGGAAGGGAAACCAGCCCGGCAACAGCGCGATCTCGACCGGCATCGCCGGCACCGCGTCCCACGGCACCTCGCCGTACAGGGCCAGCAGCATGCGCGTAAAGACGTTGCTGCGCTCGGCGCCGCCGTGGTCGAGGATGGCGGCGCGCGCCCGTGCCATGTGCGGCTCGTCGGGGCCATCGCCGATCATCTTCAGCGCGAAATAAGCCTTGACGCTGGCGCTGGGATCGTAGGCGCCGCCGTGGAACAGCGGCCAGCCGCCGTGGCTGCCCTGCAGGCGGCGCAGGTAGCGTCCTATCTTGGCTTCCAGTCCGGCATCGGGCGTTTCGCCCAGATAGTGCACCAGCAGCACGTATTCGGCCGGGATGGTGGCGTCGGCTTCGAGCTCGTAGACATAGTGGCCGTCGGGACGCTGCTCGGAAAGGACCGCATCCAGCGCCCCAGCCAGTCCGGCATCGAGCCGGTCGCGATGCGGCAAGCCACGCGGCCCGGCAAGCGCGTGGGCAAGCCGGCTGGCCCGGCGTGGATAAGGTGTGGTATCGCGCATGGCCCTGCTACCCCATGCCGTGCCGCAGCAGGATGCCGACGCGTTCGAGTGTCCCGATCCGCACCGCGGCGCGCGGGCTGTGCCAGCCGCGCCGCTCCAGCCTGGCAAGCAGCCTGCGGTAAGTCGCCCCCATCAGGCGCGGCGCGCGCGTGGCGGCGCCGCGGTTGCGGCCCAGCACCGCCTGCGCGGCTTCATAGTGGTCGAGCGCCTGGGCCGCCATGCCCGCACAGGCCGCGGGCAGGGCCGGATGCGCGGCGATCGCACCCGCGCCCTCGCGACAGGCGGCATCGCCGACACCGGCCTGCAACAGCAGTTCGCGCGGCAGGTAGCCGCGGCCGATGGCGGCATCTTCGTCGATGTCGCGCAGGATGTTGGTAAGCTGCAGCGCACGCCCGAGGTGATGCGCCAGCGGCTCGCCGTCCTGCGCCGGCAGGCCGAACACGCGTACCGACAGCCGTCCCACTGCGCTGGCGACGCGGTCGCAATACAGGTCGAGCGTGGCCGCCGGCGGCGCGCACAGCGGGCTGTCCTGGGCATCCATCAGCATGCCGTCGATCACGGCCTGGAAGTCGGCGCGCGCCAGGCCGTATTCGGCGATGTGGCCTGCCATCGCCTGCAGCGGCGCCGGCGGCTTGCCGGCATAGCAGGCATCGACGCCGTCGCGCCAGCGTTCCAGGCCGGCGCGCTTTTCGCGGGGCGCCGCGGCGCCGTCGGCGATGTCGTCCACCGCGCGGCAAAAGGCATAGATGTCGAACATTGCCGCGCGCTGGCGCAGCGGCAGCACGCGCAGCGCCATGTGGAAGGAGCTGGCGCCGCGCTGTGCCGGCACCGGCAAGGTCGCGGACTGGGAGTCGGGTAGCATCGCTGCACCTCGCGCAGAAGCCGATCAGGAAGCACCGGCCGCCAGCAGCGGCGCGGCCAGCCCGAAGCGGCGCCGGATCGCACCCTTGATCCCGTGGGCATCCAGGCCGGTGGCGGCCAGCAGCGCCGCCGTGCCGCCATGCTCGATGAAGCGGTCGGGCAGTCCCAGCATCAGCAGCGGCCGGGCGATGCCGGCGGCGGCCAGCGCCTCGGCCACGGCCGCACCGGCGCCACCCATCACGGCGCCCTCTTCCACCGTCACCAGGCGCGCGTGGGTACGGGCCAGGCGCACGATCAGTTCCAGGTCGAGCGGCTTGATGAAGCGCATGTTGGCCACCGTGGCACCGAGTTCGGCCCCGGCTTCCAGGCTCGGCGCGAGCATCGTGCCGAAGGCCAGGATCGCGGTGTCCGCCCCCGCCAGCTGCAGCTCGCCACGCCCCAGCGGGATCGGGTCCAGGTCCGGCGCCACGGCGACGCCCGGGCCGGCGCCGCGCGGATAGCGCACCGCGGCCGGTCCGCGGTGGCGGTAGGCGGTGCTCAGCATGCGCCGGCACTCGGCCTCGTTCGAGGCCGCCATCAGCACCATGTTCGGGATACAGCGCAGGAAGGCGATGTCGTAGTTGCCGGCGTGGGTCGCGCCGTCCGGCCCCACCAGTCCGGCGCGGTCGATGGCGAAGGTCACGTCCAGGTTCTGCAGCGCGACGTCGTGGATCAGCTGGTCGTAGGCGCGCTGCAGAAAGGTCGAATAGATCGCCACCACCGGCTTCATCCCTTCGGTCGCCAGGCCGGCGGCGAAGGTGACGGCATGCTGCTCGGCGATGCCGACGTCGAAATAACGCTTCGGGAACATCTGCTCGAAGCGCACCAGGCCGGAACCTTCGCGCATCGCCGGCGTGATGCCGACCAAGCGCCGGTCGCAGGCGCCCATGTCGCACAGCCAGTCGCCGAAGATGTCGGTATACGTCGGCTTGATCCTGGACGCCGATGCGAGCGCGGACACGGGCGCCGCCAGGCCGTGCGCCGGGTCGAACTTGCCGGTGCCGTGGTACAGCGTCGGCGCCGCCTCGGCCTGCGCATAGCCGCGGCCCTTGCAGGTGACCACATGCAGCAGCTGCGGGCCGCGCCGCCGCCTGAGGTCTTCCAGTGCCGGCACCAGCGCGCCGAGGTCGTGGCCGTCGACCGGTCCCGAATAATGGAAGCCGAGCTGCTCGAACATCGTCGCCTCGGCCGGCGCCGCCGGCACGCGCCGGCGTTCGCAATAGCGGTTGAAGGCGCCCACGGACGGCGATATCGACATGCCGTTGTCGTTCAGGATCACCAGCAGGCGCAGGTCCTGGCGGTGGCCCGCATTGTTCAGGGCTTCGAAGGCCATGCCGGCGCTCATGGCGCCGTCGCCGCACACGGCCACCGCATGGCGGTCCTCGCCGCGCACGTACGCCGCCTCGGCCATGCCCAATGCCGCCGAGATCGAGGTCGACGAATGGGCCGTGCCGAAACAGTCGTGGACGCTCTCGGCGCGGCGCGGAAAGCCGGACAGGCCGCCCAGCTGGCGCAGCGTGTGCATCTGGCGGCGGCGTCCGGTCAGCACCTTGTGGCCGTAACATTGATGGCCGACGTCCCACACGATACGGTCGCGTGGCGTATCGAACACATAATGCAGCGCGATCGTGAGTTCCACGCTGCCGAGGTTGGATGACAGGTGGCCGCCGGTGCGCGCCACGCTATCCAGCAGGAAGCCGCGCAGCTCGCGCGCCAGCGGCAGCAGTTGCGTGCGTGGCAGCCGGCGCAGGTCGGCCGGCGAATCGATATTCTCGAGCAGGTTCATGCGCCGTCTCCATGACGATGGCACTGGCTGCGAATCATTCTAGAACATCCAGATCATCCAGTCAGATTGGCGACGCAAGCGTGCGCTGCCCCCGTCTTGCGCAATGGCGCCCACTAAATTGAATGCAGAAAAAGGTGCATAGAAAATGTCGGACCTGAAGCGCGCACTGTAAAATCCGCTCTTTGCCCGCTGCCCGCCATGACCACACTCGTCCCGCCGCCCGCCACCGACCGTCCGGTCCCGGAACTCGTCCTCGGCCTGGAAGACCGCCCGCCCGCATTGGTCGGCATGCTCGCCGCCCTGCAGCACCTGCTGGCGATCATCGTCCCCATCGTCACGCCCGGCCTCCTGATCTGCCAGGCGCTCGGCGTGCCGGCGCGCGACACCAACCTGGTGGTCTCGATGTCGCTGGTGATTTCCGGGATCGCCACCTTCGTCCAGTGCCGCCGCTTCGGTCCCTTCGGCGCGGGACTCCTCATCGTGCAGGGCACCAGCTTCAACTTCGTCGGCCCGCTGATCGCCGGTGGCACGCTGATGATCAAGGAAGGCACGCCGGTCGCGGGCGTGATGGCCGCGATCTTCGGCGTGGTGGTGGCCGGTTCCTTCATCGAGATGGGCGTGTCGCGCATCCTGCCCTTCCTGAAGCGGATGATCACGCCGCTGGTGACCGGCATCGTGGTGCTGATGATCGGGCTCACCCTGATCAAGGTCGGCCTGATCAGCATGGGCGGCGGCTACGCGGCGATGGCCAACGGCAGCTTCGCCAACGGGCAGAACCTGCTGCTCTCCGGCGTGGTGCTGGCGATCATCGTGATCCTCAACCGCGTGCGCCTGGTGTGGCTGCGCAGCGCCGCCATCGTCATCGCGCTGGCGGTCGGCTACGCGCTGGCCGGCTCGATGGGGCGCCTCGATTTCACCGGCATGCACCAGGCGGCCTGGTTCCAGGTGCCGGTGCCGCTGCACTTCGGCCTGAGCTTCTCGTGGTCGCTGTTCATCCCGATGCTGGTGATCTACCTGGTGACGTCGCTGGAAGCGATC